>OGQG01000151.1_pt1 | contig 71029 bp, 75 predicted proteins | sample 1553201 | NCBI WGS metagenome assembly OGQG01 (sample SAMEA2579925, study PRJEB22360) | human gut metagenome | biome: human gut; feature: human-associated habitat; material: faeces | place: Denmark | collected 2008/2010
TTAGCAGGCCCGCCGCAGATAAGACAGCGGCGGCCTTCGAGGTTTAGCTCTTCTCTGTCCACTTTGAGGCCGTCCGGACGGATGACGTCCATGTCGAACAGCCGCCCCAGCGGGGTGGCGTCCTCGATGTCGGTGGTAAATTTCTTGATGGTCAGCGGGTCGGCGTCCAGCACATAGAACGCCTCACAGCCGGTCACTTCCCGGACGGCGTCCTGATACAGCGGCGTCAGCTTTGCCCGCAGAAACTGCTGGCGCAGCAGCTGACTCCCCCGCGCAAAGCCCCGCCGGATGAGGGGCGAATCCTTTATCGGGCCGCAGATATTCATGGTAAAGCAGATGAGAGGCTTGTGGTACTGAGCCAGCAGCTTCTGCTGGTGCTGCACCCGGCGCTCCCGTGCATCCAGCATCTGGACCAGCGAAACAGTCGTTTCCATGTTTTTCTCCTCTCAGCGGTGCTTTTTGAGCATATCCATAAAGAGCTGCACCTGCGGCAGGGCGGCTGCATCTCTCTGGCAGAAAATATAGGTGCGCCGGACGAAGGGCTCGCCGTTCTCGAAGGTGCAGGGCTTGACATAGCCCTTGAAGTTCTCCAGCGCCACTTCCGGCATCAGCGCCCAGCCAAGGCCCCGCTCCACCATCTCGCGGCAGACCATGATGTTGTCCACCACAAAATTGCCCGCATCGTTGGTCACGCCGTTCTCGTAGCGCCAGCGGGCCATCTGGGCGCTGATGGTGGCGTCGCTGCTGTGGTCGATATAAAGGTAATCGGAGATGGGCCTGTCCTTGTTCTCCTCGCTGCAGATCAGGCAGATATTCTCCTGCGAGAGCAGGAACTGGGTACCGTCCCACGGATACTCGCCCCGCAGCACTGCCACGTCCAGCGAGGAATCCAGCATCTGCTGGTAGATGTTCCGGCTGTGGCCGGTGGCGATGTCGAGGCGTACCTTCGGGTAGGCTTTGTGGTATTCCGTCAGCACCTCGGGCAGACGGTAGTAGGAGAAGTTCACCGAGATGCCGGCCCGCAGGGTGCCGCAGGCTTCGCCCTGAATGGAGGCCAGCTGGCGGCGCATCTTTTCCATCTCGCGGGCGGCGGCGGCGCTGTGGAGCAGCACCTGTTCACCGGCCGGCGTGAAGCGGATGCCCTGCCGCGAGCGCAGCACGATCTCCACCCCCAGCTCCTGTTCCAGCGCCTTGATGCGCTTGGAAAGTGCCGACTGGGTCATGTACAGTTTGTCCGCTGCGTGGGTGATGTTGCGCGTCTCGTCCAGCGCGTGCAGCAGCTCGTAATCTTTTTCGTCCATCGTAGCTCTCCCCCTATTGCCCTTTATTTTTTTATCATTCCTGTTTGCGCTTCATCGCGGCGCATTTTACTCAGATTCCATATCTGTTATTCATAATACAACAGATTTCAGCAAATGAAAAGGGGGATATTCGCCTTGATTTTCCCGAAAGTCCATTCCAGGATGGAATAACTCAGCACTTTTCTTGCAGTTTTCTTAACTCTGCCTTAATTCCATCTTAATGCGGTGTTGTTGTACACAACATCTTCATTTTTTCTCTGCCGACGGGCGGTCTTCCTCCCGCAGTACAGAAAACGCAGCTCTCTTTTCATTTTTGCCTGAAAAATCATTAAAAGTCCAGTTTATTGGACAGCATTTGCATTATCATAAAAACAAGAAAAGACTCGTTTCTTTCGTCTTTGTCACTTTGCAGATTTTTCCGCCTGCTTTTTGTGCAACGTCCCAGAATTTTTTGTCGAAAAGCGCGTTTTGTTGACAGCCGCTTTTTGAAAAGCGTATCCTTATTGCAAACCAGAGTCAGGAGGTCATTTTATGGAGCACTCTACACGTCTTGCCCACATCAGCGAGGACGGCACCCGCACCCAGACCGTCTACGACCATCTCGCCGGCACTGCCAGACTGGCCGGTTCCTTCGCAGCCCCCTTCGGGGCGCAGAGCGAGGCCGAATTTGCCGCGTGGCTCCACGACGTCGGCAAATACAGCGACGCCTTCCAGCTGCGGCTCAAAGGCGGCCCCAAGGTGGACCACTCCACCGCCGGGGCGCAGGAGGCCTGGGTCCGCCAACATCTCCACACTGCCTTTGCCGTGGCCGGACACCACAGCGGCCTGCCCGACGGCGGGAGCCCCGCCGATGACCCGGGCGACGCCACCCTGTTTGGCCGGAGCAAGAAGCCGGTAGCCCCCTACGACGGCTGGCAGGAAGTAACGCTCCCCGCCTCGACGCCGCCCGCGTGGGCCTGCGCCGACCCGCTGAGCCTCGCGTTCTTTACCCGGATGCTCTACTCCTGCCTCGTGGACGCCGACTTCATCGACACCGAGACCTTCATGGACGGCAGGGCCGCACCCCGGGGCAGCGGCGCGGACATCGCCGCGCTGCGGGACATCGTCTCGGCACAGGCGCAGCGTTATCTCAGTGCCGAGTCGCCCTCGCCCGTCAGCGTCCAGCGCAACACCGTCCTCCGCGCCTGCCTCGAGAAAGGCGCGCACGGCCCGCAGGGGCTCTACACCCTCACCGTACCCACCGGCGGCGGCAAGACCTTCGCCTCCCTCGCCTTTGCGCTGGAGCACGCCGCCGCCCAGAAGATGAAGCGGGTCATCTACGTCATCCCTTATATGTCCATCATCGACCAGACCGCCGCCGTCTTCTCGGGTCTGCTGGGCGCAGAAAATGTTCTGGCCGACTTCTCCAACGCCGAGTACAAGACCGTTGAACAGGACGATTTGACCCTCGCCCAGTACCGTCAGATGCTGGCCAGCGAAAACTGGGACGCCCCCGTTGTGGTGACGACGGCGGTGCAGTTCTTCGAGTCGCTCTACGCCAACCGCAGCAGCCGCTGCCGCAAGCTCCACAACATCGCCGACAGCGTCATCATCTTCGACGAGGCGCAGACCCTCCCGGGCGACTACCTTGCCCCCTGCGTCAGTGCCATCGCCCAGCTCATCCAGCATTACCACTCCACGGCCGTCCTCTGCACGGCCACCCAGCCTGCCCTTGAGCCGCTGTTCCGGCGCTTTGCGCCGGAGCTCCACCCGCAGGAGATCACGCCCGACGCGCCCCGCCTCTACGAAGTGCTCCGGCGCACCACCCTGCAAGACCTCGGCACCCTGCCGCAGGAGGAGTTCGCCGCCCGGCTGGCAAATCATCCGCAGGTGCTCTGCGTGGTCAACCGCCGCAAGACGGCCCAGCAGCTCTACGCTGCTCTGCCCGCCGAGGGCAGCTACTGCCTGACCACCCTGCTCTGCGCCGCCGACCGCCGCCGTCAGCTGGACGACATCCGCCAGCGACTGAAAGAGGGTCTGCCCTGCCGGGTGGTGTCCACCTCTCTCATCGAGGCGGGCGTGGACGTGGATTTTCCCGTCGCTTACCGCGAGCAGTGCGGTCTTGACTCGCTCTTACAGACTGCCGGGCGCTGCAACCGCGAGGGGCGGCGGGGCGCAGAGGAAAGCATCGTCTACCGGTTCCGGCTGGACGAGTGTTCCACGCCCCAGATGCTCAGGCAGAACGTCAGCGCGCTGGACTACACCGCCCGGCATCAGGACACACTGGACACGCCCCGGGCCATTCAGCTCTACTTCAACGAGCTCTCCGAACTGCGCGGCGTGCCTTCTGATTTGAGCGTTCCCAACGTTATAGACAAACATGGGATTCTGGGTGCATTTCTTCGGGGCATTCGGGGCTGCCAGTTCCCCTTTGCACAGGTGGCGGAGGAATTCCGCCTCATCGAGAACGCTGCTCGCACGGTCTATCTGCCCGTCGGCGAGGGCGCAGCCCTCTGTGAACAGCTGCGCAGCGGTCATGTTACCCGAACGCTGCTGCGGAAGCTGGGCGTTTACAGTGTCTCCTGCTATAAGGACCAGTTCGACAAGCTCGACGCCGCCGGAGCCCTTGCTCCTCTGCCCGATGGTTCCGCCATCCTCACCGACACCAACTGCTACAGTGAAAAGACCGGCCTTGCCATGGATGTGGAGACCGGCATCGGCCTTTACTTCTAAAAGAAAAAGGTGGTTTCAATGACCGATATTCATCTTAGTCTGAAAATTCAACTTCACCCGAAAAGGAGGCGATGCTGATGTCCATGCTCATTGAGGTATGGGGCGACTATGCCTGTTTCACTCGTCCGGAAATGAAGACCGAGCGTGTGAGCTACGACATGATCACCCCGTCCGCTGCGCGGGGCCTTGTGGAGGCCATCTACTGGCACCCCGGGCTGCGTTATACGGTTGACCGCATCTATCTGCTCAAGCCCTTCGGCCTTGACCCCGAGAATGAGGCATCCACGGAAGAATACACCCAGCGGCCCATCCGGTTCACCAACATCCGGCGCAACGAGGTCAAGTCCACCCTGCTGTCCTCCGCCGCCCTCAGTGCGGCCAAAGGCGGCACGCCGCCGGTGCTCTACACCTCGGAGGACATCCAGCAGCGGGCCGCGATGGTCCTGCAGGACGTCCACTACGTCATCGAGTGTCACTTTGATTTGACGGACAAGGCCGCCCCCAGCGACAATCCCGGCAAGTTCCAGGACATCCTGCGCCGACGCCTGCGCAAAGGTCAGTGCTATCACCAGCCCTGTTTCGGGTGCCGGGAGTTCCCGGCCAACTTCCGGGAGTGGCCGGGCGGCAGCATTCCGGCGCTGAAGGTCACGCAGGACCTCGGCTTCATGCTCCACAGCCTCGATTACTCTGATTCGGCCAACATCCGCAGCCAGTTCTTCCGCGCAAAACTGGTGGACGGCGTGATGGAATGCCGGGACGTGGAGGTGTTTACATGATACTCCAAGCACTCACCGCCTATTATGAGCAGCTTCTGGCTCAGGGCAAGGTGGAGGCCCCCGGCTGGGACAGCAAGTTCAAGGTCAGCTATGAACTGCGCCTCGGCCCCGACGGCCAGCTCCTCGCCCTCAACGACCTGCGGCAGGAAGTCCCCAAGGGCAAAAAGACCGTCATCGCCCCCCGTGAGCTTCCTGTCCCCCACCGGGTCAAGCGCGCCTCCGGCGTCGCCGCGAACTTTTTGTGCGACAATACGTCCTATCTGCTGGGCGCAGACGAAAAGGGCAAGCCCGAGCGTTCCCGCCAGTGCTTCGAGGCTTGCGCCGCTCTCCACCACAAGGTGCTCGACGGCGTGGACTCCCCTGCCTCCAAAGCCATCCTCGCCTTTTTTGACAGCTGGGAGCCGGATACAGCCCCCACCCACCCGCTGCTGGCAGAGCAGTGGGCCGACCTGAACAACAACGCGAACCTTGTGTTCGGCTACGAATCCCCCGACGGCGCCCACTGGCTGGCCACCACAGATGACGCCATCCGGGACGCCTGGCAGTCCGCCTTTGACACCTCTGATGCAGACGCCGAGACGGCCCGCTGCCTCATCACCGGCAAAGAGGCCGGCATCGCCCGCATCCACCCCGCCATCAAAGGTGTGATGGGCGCACAGGCCGCCGGTGCGGCGCTGGTCTCCTTCAACGCACCCGCTTTCTGCTCCTATGGCCATGAGCAGGGTGCCAACGCCCCCGTCAGCGAGTATGCGGCCTTCGCCTACACCACGGCCCTCAATCTGCTGCTGGCTGACCGGAACTGCTGTCAGCGCATCGGCGACACCACCATCGTCTGCTGGGCCGAAAACGCCGCTCCCGCCTACTCAAACGCCATGCTGATGTTTTTCTGCGGCGGTGCCGAGGCGCGCGGCGTCTCGGAAAGCGACCTTGCCGCCGCACTGAAAGCCCTTTCTCAGGGACGCCCTGTCTCCTTCCTCGACGACAAGCTGGACCCGAACCAGAACTTCTATGTGCTGGGCATCTCGCCCAACGCGGCCCGGCTCTCCGTCCGGTTCTTCCTGCACAGCAGTTTCGGACAGTTTGCCAAAAATCTGCAGGACCACGCCGACCGGCTCAGCATCACCCGCCCCGCCTTCGACAAGCGGGAAAACCTGTCGGTCTGGGCGCTGGCGCAGGAGACGGTCAACCAGAGATCCCGGGACAAAAATCCATCGCCCCAGCTGGTGGGCGATCTGCTCCGGGCCATCCTCACCGGCGGGCCGTACCCCGCCACCCTGCTCAACGGCGTGACCCTCCGCATCCGGGCCGAACGGGAAGTCACCCGGGGCCGCGCCGCTATCCTGAAAGCCTACTATCTCCGCAACTACCCCACCGAGCTCAACAAGGAGGTATTTACCGTGAGCCTGAACGAAAGCAGCAATGTCCCCTATGTTCTGGGGCGTCTCTTCTCTGTGCTGGAGACGATCCAGAGCGTCGCCAATCCCGGCATCAACGCCACCATCAAAGACCGGTACTTCAACTCGGCCTGTGCCACCCCGGCAACGGCCTTCCCCACGCTGGTCAAGCTGGCTCAGAAGCATCTGCAGAAGATGAGCACCCCCAACGAGGTGCATTTCAGCAAACAGCTCACCGAGCTGATGGCCCAGCTGCCCGAGACAGGCTTCCCGGCGCGGCTCAGCCTGCCGGAGCAGGGTGCCTTTGAGATCGGCTACTACCACCAGACCCAGAAACGCTACGCCAAAAAGAATGAGGAGGAATAAACCATGTCTGAGCCCATCAAGAACCGCTATGATTTCGTCATCCTGTTCGACGTCGAGAACGGCAACCCCAACGGCGACCCCGACGCAGGCAACATGCCCCGCATCGACCCCGAGACGGGCTACGGTCTGGTGACCGACGTCTGCCTCAAGCGGAAGATCCGCAACTATGTCGAGACCCTGAAAGAGGACGAAAAAGGCTATCGTATCTACATCAAGGACGGCGTTCCCCTCAACCGCAGCGACGCCGAGGCCATCAAAACTCTGGGCATCGATCCCGACCTGAAAGCTGCCAAAAAGGCCGACCCCGACATCGATGCCAGGCTGCGGGACTATATGTGTGAGAACTACTTCGACATCCGCACCTTCGGTGCCGTCATGACCACCTTCGTCAAGGGTGCGCTGAACTGCGGTCAGGTGCGCGGCCCCGTCCAGCTGAGCTTTGCCCGCTCGGTGGACCCCATCGTCCCGCAGGAAGTCACCATCACCCGCGTGGCCATCACTACCGAGGCCGATGCCGAGAAGAAGGGTACTGAGATGGGCCGCAAGCACATCGTGCCTTACGCCCTCTACCGCGCCGAGGGCTATGTCTCGGCCAACCTCGCCCGGAAGACCACCGGCTTCTCCGAGGATGATTTGAAACTTCTGTGGACTGCCATCCTGAATATGTTCGAGAACGACCACAGCGCCGCCCGCGGCAAGATGGCCGTGCGGGAGCTCATCGTGTTCAAGCACGATTCTGAGCTGGGCAATGCCCCGGCCTATAAGCTCTTCGACTCCGTCGCCGTCCAGCGCAAGCCCGATGTGGACGCCGCCCGCAGCTACTGCGACTACACCGTCACGGTGGCAGACACTCTGCCGGAAGGAGTCACCTGCGAGAGGCTGTCCTGATGGCCGGCCCGGACGACTGGCTGCCCCTGTCGGGCATCCAGCACTTCTGCTTCTGCCGCCGCCAGTGGGCGCTCATCCATCTGGAACAGCAGTGGGCGGAGAACCGCCGCACCGTCGAAGGCCAGCTCGACCACGCCCGCTGCCATGACGCAGACCAGACCGAACGGCGCGGCGGCCTGCTCATCACCCGAGGGATGCAGGTGGTCAGCCGTCGGCTTGGCCTGAGCGGAAACTGCGACGTCGTCGAGTTCCGGGCCGACCCGGAGGGCATCCCCCTGCAAAACGCGGAAGGGCTCTGGAAACCCATGCCTGTCGAGTACAAGCATGGCCGTGCCAAGGCCGACGACGCCGACCGGCTGCAGCTCTGCGCACAGGCCATGGCGCTGGAAGAGATGTTGGTGTGCATCATCCCGGAGGGTGCGCTCTTCTACGAGGAAACGCGGCGGCGGGAGGTCGTGCCGCTGACCGAAGAACTGCGCCAGACCACCCAGAAGATGGCCGATGAGATGCACGCCTATTTTGCCCGGGGCTATACCCCCAAGTCGAAGCCCGGCACCCACTGCAGCGCCTGCTCCCTCAAAGAGCTCTGCCTCCCCGTGCTGTATCAGCGTGCCGACCCGAAAGCCTATCTCCGCGCCCATCTGGACGAGATGCAGGAGGCCGCGCCATGAGAAAGTTTTTGAACACGCTCTACGTCCTCAACAAGGACACCTACCTTTCCCTCGAGGGGGAGAACATCGTCCTGCTCTGCAACAAGGCTGAAATTGGCCGGGTCCCGCTCCACAGGCTGGAAGGCATCGTCTGCTTCAGCTATCCCGGCGCAAGCCCTGCCCTGATGGGCAAATGCGCCCGCCTCGGGGTCGATTTGAGCTTTTTCAGCCCGCAGGGACGCTTTCTGGCCCGGGCTGTAGGCGAAGAGCGGGGCAACGTCCTGCTGCGGCAGACCCAGTACCGCATCTCAGACAGCGAGGCAGAGAGTTGTCTCTATGCGCGCAATTTCATTCTGGGCAAAGTCTATAACGCCCGCTGGGTGCTGGAACGGGCCACCCGCGACCACCCCCAGCGGGTGCCGGTGGAACAGCTCAAGCGCACCAGCGCCCAGCTGGCGGCAGCGCTGCCCCTCATCGAGCAGTGCGACGACCTCGACCAGCTTCGCGGCCTGGAGGGCGAGGCGGCACAGCGGTATTTCGACTGCTTTGATTCACTTATCCTGCAGCAGCACGATGATTTTTCTTTCGCTGGCCGAAGCCGCCGCCCGCCTCTGGACAACACCAATGCCCTGCTCTCCTTCGCTTATTCGCTTCTGGCCTCCGACTGCACGGCGGCTCTTCAGAGTGTGGGCCTCGACCCCTACGTCGGCTTTCTCCACCGCGCCCGGCCCGGGCGCAGGAGCCTCGCCCTCGACCTCATGGAAGAGCTGCGCACTGTTTACGCCGACCGTTTTGTGCTCTCCTGCATCAACCAGAAGATCATGACGCCGAAGCATTTCCAGAAGCAGGAGAACGGAGCTGTCCTTCTCACCGATGAGGGCCGCCGCGCCTTTCTGGGCGGGTGGCAGACCCGCAAACAGGAGACCATCACCCACCCGTTCCTGAACGAAAAGCTTCCGTGGGGCCTCGTGCCTTATGTGCAGGCTCTGCTTCTGGCCCGCACCCTGCGGGGCGATATGGAGCTTTACCCGCCATTTTTCTGGAAGTGAGGGATGTGTATGCTGGTCCTTATCACCTACGACGTCAACACCGAAACTCCTGCCGGGCGCAAACGTCTGCGCAAAGTCGCCAAGCGCTGTGTGGACCACGGCCAGCGGGTGCAGAACTCCGTGTTCGAGTGTCTGCTGGATGCCGCGCAGTATGCCGTTCTCAAGGCGGAGCTGACGGCCCTCATCGATCCCGCGCTGGACAGCCTGCGCTTCTACCAGCTGGGCAACAACTATAAGAGCAAGGTGGAGCATATCGGCGTTCATCCGCCCTTCGAGCAGGACGGCCTGCTGTTGTTCTGAGTTTCCCGCCCCGGTGCGAAGGGTGAGTTCTCAGCATTTTTCCGGCACCTTCGCACCGGATTTTTGTGTCATTTTGCATGATTTGGATAGTTCTTTGACCCGTTGTAAATCAAGGCTCTTCTAAATTCGTGCAGAATGTTGTATAATTTATAAGAAAATAGAGATTTTGTCTCTGTTTTTGCTGTCGCCCTCCTCGCGGAGGGCGTGGATAGAAATATGCCGCCGTCGGTGCGCTTGAGTTCGGACGGGGTCGCCCTCCTCGCGGAGGGCGTGGATAGAAATCGTGTAGTTGTCTCCGTAGTGCCAACTGTCCAGCGGTCGCCCTCCTCGCGGAGGGCGTGGATAGAAATACCAAGAGTTTCGAGGAACACGGCTATGTTATCGGAGTCGCCCTCCTCGCGGAGGGCGTGGATAGAAATATCAAAAGGCTCAGAAAGGCCGTCAGAGAGCCTGTCGCCCTCCTCGCGGAGGGCGTGGATAGAAATAGATTTGCTCCACGTGTTGTTGTGGTTTTGGCTTGTCGCCCTCCTCGCGGAGGGCGTGGATAGAAATAGAACGAATCAAAAATAAAGCGTATACACGTTTCGTCGCCCTCCTCGCGGAGGGCGTGGATAGAAATCGTGTAGTTGTCTCCGTAGTGCCAACTGTCCAGCGTCGCCCTCCTCGCGGAGGGCGTGGATAGAAATCTGAGTATCTGGGTGGTACGCGCATCACCATCAACGTCGCCCTCCTCGCGGAGGGCGTGGATAGAAATTTTCTTGAGAATTGCTTGCTCTCCCAGATTTGCGGTCGCCCTCCTCGCGGAGGGCGTGGATAGAAATAAGACCATCAAGAACGACTCTGGCAGCAGGGATACAGTCGCCCTCCTCGCGGAGGGCGTGGATAGAAATTGGACTTGGAATGCCTGCCGCAGCTGGTTGATGGTGTCGCCCTCCTCGCGGAGGGCGTGGATAGAAATAACGACCTCAGCAACCTAAACAGTAGCGTCGGCGGTCGCCCTCCTCGCGGAGGGCGTGGATAGAAATATGGGCGAAAACGATACGGGGCCATGGGCACAGACGTCGCCCTCCTCGCGGAGGGCGTGGATAGAAATCCCCCTGCGGGCATGAAAATTTATAGGGCTGCTGGTCGCCCTCCTCGCGGAGGGCGTGGATAGAAATATCTCGGCTGCCATGACAATCGACAGGGAGATCAGCGTCGCCCTCCTCGCGGAGGGCGTGGATAGAAATAACTTCGGAGTGGACACCACCACCCAGATCTTGATGTCGCCCTCCTCGCGGAGGGCGTGGATAGAAATTGGACAAGCTGTCCAGCATCGTCAAACTGCCGCGTCGCCCTCCTCGCGGAGGGCGTGGATAGAAATAAAAGAACTGCCTCCAGTCATCGACCACCGTTTTGTCGCCCTCCTCGCGGAGGGCGTGGATAGAAATCGCACCAGTGGCAGTGCGAGTGGTGCGGGTCTACCGTCGCCCTCCTCGCGGAGGGCGTGGATAGAAATTGCCGGTCGTATAAATCAGCAGCCAATGCGCCAGGTCGCCCTCCTCGCGGAGGGCGTGGATAGAAATTCAAAGACGATGTTCACGCCTTTTTTTACCTCGGGTCGCCCTCCTCGCGGAGGGCGTGGATAGAAATATGCTGGACGCGGTCATCGACGAGGACGCCGAGCGTCGCCCTCCTCGCGGAGGGCGTGGATAGAAATACTCTCCCTCTAAGTGGTTTGAAGGGATTGGCAGCGTCGCCCTCCTCGCGGAGGGCGTGGATAGAAATAATCTTGATACGGAGCTCGACCATGAGCAGCGTATGTCGCCCTCCTCGCGGAGGGCGTGGATAGAAATTAAAGTGGTGTCTCCCCGACCGAAGAGTAAGGGTCGTCGCCCTCCTCGCGGAGGGCGTGGATAGAAATAACAATGCAATGGGCGAGTTAAGCGGTCAAGCAACGTCGCCCTCCTCGCGGAGGGCGTGGATAGAAATTGTCGTGCGGCATGATGTAGCAAAGGTCTCCATGGTCGCCCTCCTCGCGGAGGGCGTGGATAGAAATGTTGTATCGCTTTGTCAGTTCGGCGACTTTCTGCGTCGCCCTCCTCGCGGAGGGCGTGGATAGAAATATGGACAGCCAGAAAGACGTGTGGGGCGACTTTGTGTCGCCCTCCTCGCGGAGGGCGTGGATAGAAATAGAGCGTACTGCTTGCCGGTCTTTTTCGGGTAGGTCGCCCTCCTCGCGGAGGGCGTGGATAGAAATACGAACTCCTCGAAGGCTTTGCGAGGGATCGAGGTCGCCCTCCTCGCGGAGGGCGTGGATAGAAATTCTCCCTGTTTGCGTGGACGTGGAGGAAAACAAGCGTCGCCCTCCTCGCGGAGGGCGTGGATAGAAATTCTCCCTGTTTGCGTGGACGTGGAGGAAAACAAGCTGTCGCCCTCCTCGCGGAGGGCGTGGATAGAAATAAGATACGTTTTAGATCGGAGTGGCATTCGGTCTGTCGCCCTCCTCGCGGAGGGCGTGGATAGAAATAAGGTGAGCTTTGGCGGAAACATCGCGGTACCTACGTCGCCCTCCTCGCGGAGGGCGTGGATAGAAATCCTTTGACACCATTATTATACCACAAAACTAATACGTCGCCCTCCTCGCGGAGGGCGTGGATAGAAATTTGCCGGTCTCAGTCTTGCCACCAATGCGGCCCGTCGCCCTCCTCGCGGAGGGCGTGGATAGAAATTTCGACGAGGTGGCCCTGATGCCCCAGAGCTTCGGTCGCCCTCCTCGCGGAGGGCGTGGATAGAAATACATAGCAGCTATATCATGCGGCTCACCCCTGCAAGTCGCCCTCCTCGCGGAGGGCGTGGATAGAAATAACGGTTTCGGCGTCCCCGGCTACCTGGAAGACAAGTCGCCCTCCTCGCGGAGGGCGTGGATAGAAATTTTTGCGCAAAGGCAGCCCGTGGGCGCAGCCGCGTCGCCCTCCTCGCGGAGGGCGTGGATAGAAATCTCTCCGAACAGGTTTATCAGGAATTGCCGTGCGTCGCCCTCCTCGCGGAGGGCGTGGATAGAAATTTCTTTGTTCCGTGGACGGTGTGGCGGGACATGAAGTCGCCCTCCTCGCGGAGGGCGTGGATAGAAATTCGGCAATGTGGTCTATGGCAGCTATCGGTGGGGTCGCCCTCCTCGCGGAGGGCGTGGATAGAAATCCGGCTATACGAACTACATCGACATTGCAATCAGCGGTCGCCCTCCTCGCGGAGGGCGTGGATAGAAATACTCTGAGCAATGTCCACATGGGGCAATGCCTGCGTCGCCCTCCTCGCGGAGGGCGTGGATAGAAATTGCTTCTGCGACATGATGATGCCGCGAAAAAGTTGTCGCCCTCCTCGCGGAGGGCGTGGATAGAAATAACAAGCCGAAGGACAAGACCTATCGGAAGAACCGGTCGCCCTCCTCGCGGAGGGCGTGGATAGAAATTTCAAGGTGCTTGAGCAGAACATACTCTATGTAGGTCGCCCTCCTCGCGGAGGGCGTGGATAGAAATTTACGAGCCTTCTTCCGTGCGTCGATTTCCTGAAGACGTCGCCCTCCTCGCGGAGGGCGTGGATAGAAATCTTGATTGCTGTACGTTCCAAAGCCCGTTGGTGTGTCGCCCTCCTCGCGGAGGGCGTGGATAGAAATCTTGATTGCTGTACGTTCCAAAGCCCGTTGGTGTGTCGCCCTCCTCGCGGAGGGCGTGGATAGAAATAAGGAAACCATGAGTATTCTGCTGAAAATTCTGGCGTCGCCCTCCTCGCGGAGGGCGTGGATAGAAATTGCCCTGTTTCTTGTTTGTCCATTCGCCGGACAGGTCGCCCTCCTCGCGGAGGGCGTGGATAGAAATAGGCTTACTACGCGGTAATCACTATCGCTTGTCGGTCGCCCTCCTCGCGGAGGGCGTGGATAGAAATGTGCCGGTATTGCTGCCTGTGGTCGTTGCGTCCGTCGCCCTCCTCGCGGAGGGCGTGGATAGAAATAAATAGCGGCCAACTACCTTCTTCTGCCCCTTGAGGTCGCCCTCCTCGCGGAGGGCGTGGATAGAAATTACATCATCTGTTCGGACAAGCGGAAATTGCAGTGGTCGCCCTCCTTGCGGAGGGCGTGGATAGAAATTTTCTGATGATACGGGGGTAGTTGAGGGTAGTGACGGTCGCCCTCCTCGCGGAGGGCGTGGATAGAAATCGTTCACCGGCAGCACCGCAAAGGCCCGGCCCCTGGTCGCCCTCCTCGCGGAGGGCGTGGATAGAAATAAACAGCGCGGTGTTTTCCAGCGAGAACCTTTCGCGTCGCCCTCCTCGCGGAGGGCGTGGATAGAAATATCGAGGTGCCGCGCGGCTGCTGCGTGACCGTGGGTCGCCCTCCTCGCGGAGGGCGTGGATAGAAATATGGTCTCCAACAAGGCCATGTATAACGAGTTAGGTCGCCCTCCTCGCGGAGGGCGTGGATAGAAATGAGGAAGAAGACAAGCACAACCCTTGGACAAAAGGGTCGCCCTCCTCGCGGAGGGCGTGGATAGAAATCAGGTACAAAAGTACTACGAAGAACTGGCCAGAGGCGTCGCCCTCCTCGCGGAGGGCGTGGATAGAAATGGTTTCAGCTGGGTGACCACCATCGGCAACGACAGTCGCCCTCCTCGCGGAGGGCGTGGATAGAAATCAATGACCCGCCGCCTTTTGGGCTGCATTGCCTGGTCGCCCTCCTCGCGGAGGGCGTGGATAGAAATCTTGTCAATCAGTTCTCCCAACTTTTGAGCCATGTCACCTTCCCCGCAGAGGGTACAGATAGAAATCAGTTTCCACCGCGAATCGGGCATCGCCACAATTTTTTTAAAAAGGAGTTTTCCATGCATACAGTTTCCCTCACCCATCAGCTCATCGCCATCCAGGACGACTTTGACCTCGACAAGATCATCGAAAGCGGCCAGTGCTTCCGGCCACAAAAGTTGTCCGACGGGCGCTACCGTTTTCTTTCCGGCGGCGCACTCCTTTATCTGACTCCGCTGGGCGATGGTCAATACGACGCCGCATGGTATGGCTCAGATCGGGAGTACTGGGCCGACTACTTTGATTTGGGCCGGAACTATGCCGCGCTGCGGTGCAGCTTGGCGGGACAGAGCAGCTATCTGGACAAATCGCTCGATTTCGGGCAGGGCATCCGAATCCTGCATCAGGACCCATGGGAAATGCTCATCACCTTTCTCATCTCCCAGCGCAAGAGCATTCCGGCCATCCGCACCGCCGTGGAACACCTTGCCCGGTGCTGCGGCGAACCGCTCAGTGCCGAAGGCGATGAAGTTTTCCTCTTTCCTACCCCGCAGCAGCTCTGCGGCCTCTCTGAGGCGCAGCTGATGGGCTGTGGTCTGGGCTACCGCACCCGTTACATCCAGAACGCTGCCGCTCAGGCTTCCAGCGGCACACTCGACCTCGGTGCTCTGGCGGCGCTGCCCGACGACGCGCTCTTTTCCCGCCTCCTCGAGCTGGACGGCGTCGGCAAAAAGGTAGCAAACTGCGTCTGCCTCTTTGGCTATGGCCGTACCGCGATGGCTCCCATTGATGTCTGGATACAGCGACTCATTGATGAGGAATTCGGCGGCCGCGACCCTTTTCCTTCCTATGATCAGCAGGCTGGCATCGTACAGCAGTACTTGTTCTACTACAAACGCAGCACCAGCCGCAGCGTCGCTCACAAAAAATAAAAAAAGTTATTGACAACTCTCCATTTGGCTGGTATAATAACACACGTCGTCAGGGACGGCACACCAGCCATGGGGGATTAGCTCAGCTGGGAGAGCGCTTGCATGGCATGCAAGAGGTCAGCGGTTCGATCCCGCTATTCTCCACCAAAAAAGCACTGTACTTCGTTCGAAGTACGGTGCTTTTCTTTTTGCTTTCTTAGAGGTTGTATCGAGAATCAACCAAATGCCTGATTTTGCAGGCGCATGGACGGCAACCCCCAATTCTTGCTATTTCGTTGCTTTTGAAAATGGTTGTTCGATGTCCGACTGTTTTGCAGGTGGACGCATCACTCCCCCTCAATGTAAGGAGTGAGATCGAAGCTGTTTGAGAATCTTCGTGGTCTCCACTTTCACATAGGCATCATCAGGCACCTTGGGGAGATACTTCATCAGGAAATCAACATCCTGTTGGATTCGCCGGACGGCAGCTTCCAGTGCAGAATAGTTGATTCCGTAGAATAGAAATTCTGCTTGCTTTCATAATCTGCTAAAAGTACGCAAGTATGAAGGAAAAGCAAGAAATACGCAATGTACCCTCTTTTGAAAAGAGGGTACAAAGAAAGGAAATTCAAAAAACTGTAGTTTGAGTTATAAATACTGGATAAAGAATTTCTGCGCGGCCTGCACTCGTTCCTTTTCACCAGCCTCATGGGCGAAGCCCGGAAGGATCGTCAGCTCCGTATGGACGCCGTGCTCCTGGAAATTTTTCTGCAGACTCTTCATACGGGCTACGCGGTTATCGCCATACGGGGAGTCGCCGATAAACTTGTTGTCGAGCTCGCCGACACTGATGAGGACGGGTACCTTCTTTACGGCTTCGAGGTCGACATCATAACCGAAGTAATCCTTGAAATCACGGATACCCCAGAAGTAGTCCTCGTCTGGATTCAGGAAGGTCGGACGGCCAGGTGCACCGATGGAGCAGGCCTTCAGACGATCAGGGTGAGCGAGCAGGAAGCGGTTTACGAACTGCCCGCCACCAGAGTGTCCGAACATGAAAAACTGATCTGTGTGAACGCCTGGATAGCGCTTCGCCATATCCTCGATCATATCGAGGAGAATCAGATCATAGCGGATGCCGTCGCAGGAGAGGAGCTTATAGCTGTTGAAGTCATCGCGCTGAATGAGTCCACCCGGGAACATAGGCGCAAGCACAGCCATATGATATTTGTCGGCGAGTTCCTTCGCCTGCTTGATGTACTCTTCGATTGCACAGCCGGTTCCATGGATGATGACGAGGAGAGAGTACTCATGCTCCTCTTCGTCGTAGTAGTAGTCTGGGAGATGCACCCAGTAGTGGAAACGCAGGTCGGTCGGACAGTGCCAGAGCATATTTAAGTAAGCATTGCCGAACAGGTTTTTCTGCTGCTCAAGCGTGAGATTCGTAGCCAAAGGATTCTGATTTGCCATATAGTACCTCCAGGATTACAGGAATTTACCGAAAATGAAGCTTGCGATGACGAGCATGATGGCACCACCGATTCTGGAAGAAATCTGAGCATAGGACATCAGCTCCATGCGGTGCGCAGCGCCGAGACACTGTACGTCGCCGGCACCACCGCCGTTTGCCATACAGAGTCCGGCAGTCAGCATTCCTTCTACAGGATAGAAGTGGAACAGCTTACCGACGATGAAGGTTCCGATCATCGCACCGATGACAGTCGCCATGATGATGACGATATACGCTGGGTTTGTGAAGACCTTCGCGTAGTCTGTGAGGTTCGTACCGATACCAACGGTAATCATCAGTGGGAAGGACATATACTTTACGAAGAATTGCTGCATGCCCCTTGCGCCGGCCTTCACGTTTTCCGGCAGGATATTCGTCATATTCAGAATCGCCATCAGGATGACCATGAAAGCGAAGGTATGAATACTGAAGCCGAGGTTTGCATGGTTGATGATGGAGATGTGCTTTGCGTAGAGGTTAGCTACATTGAAGCATACGACACCGAGTGCGAGACCGGTTGCGTAGTCGGCTGCGGTCAGCTTCACGTCACTGGACTTCGTGCTGGCATTTTCTTCACCGACCATGAGACGACCATTACCCGTCATGGATGGCTTGATCTGGCCGAGCTTGTTCAGCAGTGCAGACATGAAGACGGCGCAGAGATTGCCAATGCTGATGATTGCAAAGGCAGATGCATACCAGGAGGAGGCATCACCGCCGGTTGCAGCAGCCCACATCTTGCTCATCGGTGTGATACCGGCACCATTGCCACCGCCCATGACCGGAATTGCATAGGTGGCGATCGCCTCGATTGCGCCGACGCCAGTGATGGCACCTACGAGACCAGCGAGGCCGAGTGCACCTGCAATACCTGCAAGAATCGTCGGAACGAATCCGGCGAAGGATTTGATGAGCATCTTACGATCAACCGAGAGCACAGAGCCGGTGATCAGGACGAGAATGTAGAGATCGAGGAAACCGGTGGAGCCGTTGAAGGTATTCAGGGCTTCCATCGAGCCTTCACCGATCAGGTGGAAGGTGTTCATCGCGCCGGCTACGAGGCAGGAGAAGAGCATGCCGCCGCCGAACCAGGTCTTCCAGACCGGGATATGGTCACCGACCCAGCCGAGCAGCGTGCCGATGATCATCGCGAAGGCGAGTGCGCCGACCATGTTGGTCAGCATCCAGTCATTGGCTGCCATCACCATCATCAGTATACTGAATATAAGGTACATCCACAGAGGGAACCCAAGGATCTTCGTTTCTTTTAACTTATTCACAGTCAATCCTCCCAAAAAGTGATACAGAATTTTTAAAGCACTTTTATTTGCCGGCAAATTTGATAAATGTATTGTACAAAAATGGGAATAATTGTGCAAGACTGTGACAATGGCGATTCTTCTATGGGACGATAACCATTTGGAATGGACATAGCGCCATAAAACAGAAAAAGAAGCACTCGCTCTGTACTGCAAATTGAATGACGAATGCTTCTCCTTTTTCTGTTATGAACCTGATTCCAAAATGTTATCGATTTTTAGCAGATGCGCTGATCATGTAGCGCCAGACGATTTCTGCAGAAGGGGATAAGTTGCGGCCCTTCTTTCGGGCGACGATGACATAACGATACAGAGTATCGCCTTTTATCGTGCCATAGACCGGGTTTTGACCAGTAGATGAATTACGAATCGTCGTGTGCGGCAACAGGGCGATGCCACAGCCGCTGCAGGCAACGAGATATCGTGTGTCAACATAATCAATGCGCTGCGGATGAATCGGTGTGATGTGATATTTTCTGAAAAAAGATTTTTCGGCATCATACAGCCCCTGACCTGGCGTCGCCAGAATATATCGGAGCGACGGATTACGGAAACGGCTGATGTCGATTTCAACCGGATGCTCGAGTGAATTATCGGAGATATCTAGGTCCTCCAGAATCGGTGATTCCTGTGGAATGACAAATACGAGCGGATCCTCCTGTACTGGCATATACTCGATGTTTTCGGAGTGTACAGGTTCAGTATAGATGGCTAAGTCGATGGATTCGCTTTCCAGCTCTTCTTCGCACTGCTGAGAGTTGCGATTCAGGTAACTGAGATGTATCTCTGGATGTGTCATCATGAAAGGTGCTGCCTGAACAGCAGCGTAGGCGCCACCACGATGCGTTGTGGCAATCAGTACAGGCTCTGCTGGAATCTGATTAAACTGTCGAAGACTATCCATCATCTCGCTTTCGAGCTGCACATAGCGCCGAGCAAAATCGAGAAAAATTTCGCCCTGTGGTGTAACGCTGATCGGGCTGTGCGTGCGGTCAAAAGGCGAAAAGCCCAACTCTTTTTCAAGCTTATTCAGCTGTTTGGTCAGTGCCGGTTGCGAGATAAACAGTCGCTTCGCCGCCTGGGTGATGTTTCTGTATTTTTCTACCTCGAGCACATAACGGAAAATACTTGTATCCATGTGGACCTCCGAAATCGATGTCTTAACGATAGTATATCAGAATCAGAGCGAAAAATAATTAAAATTTCGGGTGATGAATAAGGCCTAGCTTATCCATGCCGTTGAAAGAAAACAGCTATCGAAACTATAGATTCCAATTGCAAAAACATTGAAGAAAATGCCAAAAAAGAGACTCCGGATACTGAAATGAACCCCAAAAGTTAGACAAAAATGGGTCTTTCCCAAATTTTGTGTAAAGTCCAGACAGCTATAAAACAAGAGCGATTTTAATATGAGGTGAAAGACGACGAAACCGGCTGTCGCCTTAACAATAACATAACGCCGGCAAGGGGGAATGTCAAGGGCGGCAGTGGCATTCATGCCGGGCATGAGGCTGCCGGTGTCGTCGATGCGGATGGTGACAGGGTAGGTGGTGGTGCTGCCGGTGGTGCTGCCGGCGGAGGAGATGCTGGTGACGACGCCCTCAAAGGTGCGGTCGCTGATGGCGTCGGCGGTGATCTCGGCCTTCTGGCCCACCTGAATGTCGAGAATGTCCAGCTCATCGACGTCCAGCGTCATCTCGAGGTAGCTCAGGTCGTTGATGACGCACATGGTCTCGGTAGTGGAAGAACTGCTGCCCACGGTGTCGCCGACCTTCGACATTTTTTGTCAAACCATTCATTTTTAACAGAAAGGCTCATACGGTCAAGCAGGATGCCGTACAGAGTTTTTGCATCGGTTGACAGATCTTGAAACCGCTGCTCCTGAAAAAGAGCCTTTGGAATGCGGAAGAACGAAAATAGTTCTCCGGCCTGTCCGTAAAAGTAGTCAAGGGTCATACGGTTGTGTCAAGGGCTGAAAGCAACAATGAGATAAAAACATTGTATAAACCTCCGGTGAAAAAATTATTGAGGAATGAAAAAAGCGCAACTTCGATTTTTGGGGTCGAATTGCGCTATGTAATTTGAAATAGAAGGATATTGACTCGCTTTAGCGGCATGAATGACATGAAACATCTTGACAGCAGGTAAATCCGACTGTAGAATACGGCCAAATGAATTCTGTACCTAAATTGTTCTCATGCTACTATGCTGATTGTTGGACAGAAAATCACTTTTCAACCGAATTTGGCGTATTAACGCTAAATCACACCTATTCGCACACGCTTTTCTGGGGGTGCGTTTCAAGGTGGTTCGGGAGAGCGCTTGCATGGCATGCAAGAGGTCAGCGGTTCGATCCCGCTATTCTCCACCAAAAAAGCACTGTACTTCGTAGGAAGTATGGTGCTTTTCTTTTTGCGAGGCCAAATTTTCGGGGATGCATTGAGTCGCCTGCATGCTTTTTGGCTTTTTGCGGAAAACCGGGATGTTCCCGCAGATAAGCGGGTCCCCATAACAAAAGAGACCGCCGTACAGCAAGCTGCTGTACGGCGGTCTCTTCTTCTTTTTCAGTTCCGCGGGATGGCCATTCGGCGCTCTGCTTTCTTTACGAGCCATGCTCCCGCCCATCCGCAGGCGACTCCCAAAATGACACCACCCAGAATATCCGTCGGGTAATGGACACAGAGGTACATCCGCGAGAATGCGATGAGAACGCCTACCGGCAGAGCCGCCATCGCCCACTGCTTTTTCCCGGCCATCCAAAGGGCTGTCACCGAGGCGAAGGACGCCGCCGTATGGCCCGAAGGAAAGGAGAAATCGTCCGGGTACGGGATAAGCAGTTGTACCTCCGTAAGGATGCCGCATGGACGGACGCGGGCCACCAGCGGCTTGAGAAGAAGATTGCAGAGGACAGCGTCGATGAGGAGCGCCGCTGCCAGCACACATCCGACCCGCCGCGTTTTACGGAACACCAGCAGCACCGCTGTCAGCGTCACCCAGAGAATACCGGAGTCTCCCAGACGGGTAATAAAACACATGCTTCCATCCAGCATGGGGCTGTGCAGGGATTGCAGGAATTGCAGGAAAGTGAGTTCGGCGTTCATAAAGCTCCCTCTTTCTCGTTTCGTTATGTACAGGATACCAGAAGTTTATGAACAGAAAACCACAAAGTCTTAAACAGTAGTTAAAACAGCCGGCTCTGCCGCTGAGTTTTGCAGCATTTCAGTTCTCGGCGTTCCTGATGGACAAGGGAAAAATTAAAAAGAAAAGCCGACTGAGAATACCTCTCAGTCGGCTTTTTCTATGCCGGTGGTGGGGGTCGAACCCACACGTGTTATTAGCACAAGGGATTTTGAGTTTTTATCCGCATCTTCCATCTGGTGTCATCCAGTGATATTTAGTGATATCTGGTTCCCACTGTGCAAAGGTAAAATTCACGACTCAACGAATAATAATTTGAAATGTCCGCGATTTTTCGATGCGTTTTTCCTCTACTCTGTTTTTTCGGTTTGGACCGCCAAAATGGAAATTGGAGGGATGTTCAGGAGGGATGCAGGGCAAAACGCTCCTCTGCTTAGGCACAAAACGAAAGGCGGTTGATTTTTTGAACACAAGCTGGAGCAAAACGTTGAAAAAGCCACATGACCCTTGACTACTTTTACGGACAGGCCGGAGAACTCTTTTCGTTCTTCCGCATTCCAAAGGCTCTTTTTCAGGAGCAGCGGTTTCAAAATCTGTCAACCGATGCGAAGACCCTGTACGGCATCCTGCTTGACCGCATGAGCCTTTCTGTTAAAAATGAATGGTTTGACAAAAAAGGCCGAGTGTTCATCATCTTCACGATTGAGGATGTCAAGAGGACTTTGCGTTGCGCAGACAACAAAGCGACCAGACTGCTCCGGGAACTTGAAGGATTTGGTTTGATTGAACGAAAACGTCGAGGGCAAGGAAAGCCATGTTTGGTGTATGTGAAGAACTTTTCGGCAGAATATTCAAAGGAGAATGTCAAGAATCGTGATAATGACGATTCTTGTGGCTCTAAAATCGCTTGTCAAGACCCGGTAAAATCACGAGGTATTAAGAAGAAAGAAAATAAAACAGAGATGAATAATACGAATCCTATCCTTTCCGACGAATCGGAGAAGATGAAGAATCGTGAACTGCTCGAAGAATATTTTTCTCAGTCTTTAGAGGTAGACCTTCTGCTCCGGCTCTGCCCGGATGATGAGGACACCATCTATCAGATCGTAGATTTGCTGGTGGACACCTGTGCGACCAAGCGAAAGATGCTGCGGATTGCCGGGGATGACCGCCCTGCCGAGGTAGTGCGCAGTCGGCTGAAAAAGCTGAACGCCGACCATCTCCGTTTCGTACTGGGTTCTCTGGCAGAAAACACTGCCCCGGTGCGGAACATGAAGCAATACCTGCTGGCGATGCTCTACAATGCGCCCACCACCATGAACCTCTACTATCAGAACAAGACGAACCACGACTTTTCGTGTGGTTCTCCGGGGAGGTGATGTTATCGCAAAGAAAGCTACGATTATTGCAGTCACCAATCAAAAAGGCGGTGTGGGGAAAAGCACCACCTGTGAAAATCTGGGCATCGGGCTGGCGATGGAGGGCAAAAAAGTTCTGTTGGTGGATGCTGACCCACAGGGCAGCTTGACCATTAGCATGGGCTGGCAACAGCCCGATGAACTGCCCACCACCCTTTCCACCCTATTGGCAAAAGCGATGAACGACCAGCCTATCCAACCCGGTGAGGGCATCCTGCACCATGCAGAGGGCGTTGACCTGATCCCTGCTGACATCGAACTGGCAGGGCTGGAAGTGTCTCTCGTCAACTGCATGAACCGGGAAAAGATGTTGAAACAGGTGCTGGACAGTGCCAAGCGGGAGTACGATTTTATTCTGCTGGACTGCACTCCTTCCCTTGGGATGCTGACCGTCAATGCACTGGCAGCAGCGGACACTACCCTGATTCCTGTGCAGGCGCAGTATCTGTCGGCAAAGGGTCTGGAACAGCTTTTGCAGACGGTGCAGAAGGTCCGGCGGCAGATCAACCCGAAACTGAAAATCGAGGGCATTCTGCTGACCATGACGGACAACCGCACCAACTACGGACAGCAGATCGACAATTTGATTCGAGGTGCCTACGGCAGCAAGATCAAGGTGTTTGACCAGACCATTCCCCGGTCTGTCCGAGCTGCGGAGATCAGTGCAGTGGGCAAAAGCATTTTCCAGCACGACCCCAAAGGTAAGGTGGCAGAAGCCTACCAATCTCTGACGAAGGAGGTGCTGGCGAATGCCGAAAAGCAGCTTAAGCGTGTCGCTGAAAGGGGCAGATGACATTTTCTCCACCGAGGAATCCCGGCAGGAGCAGCAGCGGGAACAGGTGCAGCAGATTCCCATCGGGGAGCTGTTTCCTTTCAAGAATCATCCCTTTAAGGTCTTGGATGACGAGTCCATGCAGCGCACGGTGGAAAGCGTAGAGCAGTACGGCGTGTTGTCTCCGCTGATCGCCCGCCCACGCCCGGAGGGTGGCTATGAAATCATCTCCGGGCATCGCTGTCAGCACGCTGCACAGCTTGCCGGGCTGGAAACCCTGCCGGTCATTGTCCGCAACATGGATGATGATGCCGCAGTTTTGCTCATGGTGGACTCGAATCTCCAACGTGAAAACATCTTGCCCAGTGAAAGGGCTTTCGCCTACAAAATGAAGCTGGAAGCTCTAAAAAATCAAGGTGCTAGGTCAGATTTAACTTCGTCCCAAGTTGGGACGAAGTTGAGAGCCGATGAAAAAGTAGCAAAAGATTCAGGCGAAAGTCGCAATCAAGTCCAGCGTTTTGTGCGCCTGACGAACCTTGTCCCTGAATTGCTCGACATGGTGGACGAGAAAAAAATCTCTTTTAACCCTGCGGTAGAACTGTCCTATCTGGACGAAAAACAGCAACAGGATTTTTTTAGAAGCAATGGATGCTTCCCAGAACGCACCATCTCTTTCACAAGCCATTCGGATAAAAAAGCTGGCGCAGCAGGGTGAGTTTGACTATGATGCAGTCTACAACATTATGAATGAGGAAAAGAAAAGCGAACTGGACACCGTGACCATCAAAAACGAAACCCTGCGGAAATACTTTCCACGCAATTACACGCCCCGGCAGATGGAAAGCATCATCATCAAGCTGCTCGACCAGTGGCAACTAAAAAAGCAACAGGCAAAACAGAAGAAGCAGGAAGAAGCGCGCTGATCGCAGACTGAACCAAAAGACCCAGTTCCGGGTCTTTTATTTTTGCAAAAATTTTGGAGGAAACGTCTATGAACTTTACTACCACTCACATCCGTTCCGAGAAAGTCACCATTGATACTCGCATCTACACGATTCTGAACGGCAGAAAAAAGCCTGGTGAAGTCTATCTCGCAGCCATTGCCCCGGATATGGAGCTGACCGTCATCACGCTGGATGAGGCTCCCGGCATCCTGCCCTGCTTTGAGGAGGATGATGCTTGCCTGAACCTCCCTGATACCTCACTGCTGCTCTGCTACAATCCGGCGCACGTGCTGAAGATGGGCGGCAAGCACTACCTGACCGGCCCGGTGATTCTGGTCCGCACCAACATGGACGGCGAGGTCATCTCGCTGACCATTGATGAGGTCTACCTGTTCCAGAAGTATCTGGCAAGCCACAGCATCACCCTGATGGCAGACGACCAGAAGCTGCCCTGCATCTGCATTGACTGAGGTGTGCCATGCTGAACTTTTTTATCGGTTTCGCATTTTTTGAAGCAGGTGCCTTTTTCGGCTTCTTCGTGGCGGCTCTGATGCAGATGGCACGGAGCGGCGAAATCAGTCTGAACGGAAAGGAGGATTCGCATGGAAGAAAATACCCTGTCGGTGCTGAAAATTGCGCCGGGACAGTATCCGCAGCAGGTCGAGATTGATAACGACCTGAAGGCTTTGCAACAGGCTGTCGGCGGTTCCATCGGCGCAAGCTACCCGTTTGAAGATCCGGTTGCCATCATCTACAACGATGACGGCAAGCTCATGGGACTGCCGTTGAACCGTGCCTTATGGGACGAGGACGGGCTGATGTACGATGTTATTGCCGGAACCTTTCTGGTGGTAGGTCTGGGCGAGGAAGATTTTGTATCGCTCTCCCCGGAGCTGGCGCAGAAGTATGAAGAAGAATTCCATCAACCCGAAGCCTTTCTCCCTCTGGGGCGTCGCCTGATGGTCATTCCGGTTCCGGATGAATCAGTTCAGAGTGATGCAGAAAAGGCTGTGAGTAAGCCCCCGGTGGAACATGACCGTTAAGGCGATTTTCTGCACAGGAGGTGGTAACGATGCAGGAAGAAATCGAGCATAAGACGGTCAACCTTGCCATCTCGACCACAAAACTGTCTGCCCGCACCCTGCTGCGTGGGATGCAGTTTCTGCTGCGGCAGTACGACAAGCACGCTTCGCAGGGCAAGCAGTCCATGAAGCGGCTGGTACGGCAGAACCGTGGCGTGACCAATGTGGAGATCCAGAAAACTGGCATCAAGGATTTTGACCGCTATGCTAAGCGGTATCACATCGACTACTCCATCCAGAAAGACCTGTCCTGCAAGCCGCCCCGATATCTGGTCTACTTCAAGGCACAGGACACGGATGCCTTGAGTGCAGCGTTCAAGGAATATTCGGCATCGGTGCTGGATAAAACCAAGCGTCCTTCCGTGCTGGCAAAGCTGCATGATCTGGCGCAGTCCGTTGCAAATCTGCCGGACAAAGTGCGGCACAAGCAGGAGGAGCGTGGCCTATGAGCAAAAAGAAGCTTTCCAAGCTGCTGGCGCTCTATCTGCCCTATGTGGTGATTGGGCTTGTAGCTACCAATCTGGGCGAGGCATGGCGGCTGGCTGTGGGCAAGGAACTGGGCGACAAAATCGTATCGCTGATGGATACGCTCCCGGCTGTATTTTCAAATCCGCTGCCCAGCCTGCACCCATTTGACTTGTTCATTGGTCTGTGCTGCGGTGCTGGAATGCGGCTGGCGGTGTACCTGAAAGGCAAAAACGCCAAGAAGTACCGCCACGGCATGGAGTACGGCTCTGCCCGGTGGGGCGGACCCAAAGATATCGAGCCGTTTATGGCTCCGAAGTTTGAGGACAATATCATTCTGACCAAAACAGAACGCCTGATGATATCCAACCGCCCGCCGGACCCCAAGAATGCCCGAAACAAAAATGTGCTGGTAGTCGGCGGCTCCGGCAGCGGTAAGACCCGGTTTTGGCTCAAGCCCAACCTTTTACAATGCCACAGCTCCTATGTGGTAACAGACCCGAATGGCGAATCAGCAATAAATCTGTTACTGGCTTCGGTGACATTATGGCCACCGAAACCTACGGTACCCGCCGAGCCAACGCTTACAAGATTTTGGAGGATACCTTGAATTTGCGTGACAGCCGCGTTTATGATACCATCGAGGAGAATGGGAAAGAAAAGCGTGTGCTGAATCAAAACGAAACCACCCTCGCCCAGCAGAAACAGCAGGCCATCAAGGACGCATTTGCTGGCTGGGTCTGGAAAGATCCACAGCGACGCGCCCTACTGGTAAAAAAGTACAACGAGCTTTTTAACAGCACCCGCCCCCGTGAGTATGACGGTAGTCACATTCATTTTGTGGGCATGAACCCGGAGATCAATTTGCGAGAGCATCAGCGCAATGCGGTTGCCCATGTGCTGTATGGGTACAACACCCTTTTGGCGCACGAAGTCGGTGCTGGCAAGAGTTTTGAGATGGCGGCTTCCGCTATGGAACTGAAACGTCTGGGCTTGTGTCAGAAAAGTCTTTTTGTCGTGCCAAACCATTTGACGGAACAATGGGCCAGCGAATTTTTACGCCTGTACCCCAATGCAAAGCTGCTGGTCACCAGCAAAAAAGATTTTGAACCCAGTAATCGCAAAAAATTCTGTGCGAGAATTGCGACCGGTGATTATGATGCGGTTATCATCGGACACAGCCAGTTTGAAAAGATACCCTTGTCCGCAGAACGACAGGAGCGTCTGATTCAGGAACAGATGGATGAAATCGAGGAGGCCATCGAAGAAGCAAAAGCACAGGTTGGTGAGCATTTCACGGTAAAGCAGCTGGAAAAGTTGCGCAAGTCTCTGAAACAGAAACTGGAAAAGCTGCAAGGCGCAGACCGTAAAGATGATGTGGTTACGTTTGAGCAATTGGGCGTAGACAGGTTGTTTGTGGATGAAAGTCAGGCGTTCAAAAACCTCTACTTGTACACGAAAATGCGTAATGTCGCAGGTTTGAGTACGAGCGAGGCGCAAAAATCCAGCGATATGTTCGGCAAGTGCCGCTATCTGGATGAAATCACCGGAGGCCGTGGCGTGATTTTTGCAACGGATACACCCCTGAGCAACAGCATGACCGAGATGTACACCCTCATGCGCTATCTCCAGTACAACACCTTGCAGCAGAAAGGGCTGACCCATTTTGATGCGTGGGCTTCTACTTTTGGTGAAACTACTACTGCCATCGAACTTGCGCCCGAAGGCACTGGATACCGTGCACGCACTCGTTTTGCGAAGTTCTTCAACTTGCCTGAACTGATGGCGATGTTCAAAGAAGCAGCAGATATCAAGACCAGCGACCAGCTTCATCTCCCGGTGCCTGATGCAAAATTTGAGACGGTGGTGGTCAAACCTTCGGAAATCCAACAGGACATGGTGCAGGCGTTGAGCGAACGTGCAGCCGAAGTCCACAGCGGTTCTGTTGACCCCTCTGTGGATAATATGTTGAAAATCACGTCGGATGGCCGCAAAATCGGTCTTGACCAGCGGTTGATGAATTCCGCTCTGCCCGATGACCCCAACAGCAAGTTAAATGCCTGCGTCAACAACGTCCTGCGCATCTGGAACGACACCAAGGAGCAGAAGCTGACCCAGTTGATTTTCTGCGATATGTCTACTCCCAAGGGGGACGGTTCGTTCAACGTCTATGATGATATTCGCACCAAGCTGCTCAACGCCGGTGTGCCCGAACAGGAGATCGAGTTCATCCACAACGCAGATACGGAGAACAAGAAAGCAGAACTTTTCTCCAAGGTACGCAGCGGACAGGTGCGTGTGTTGCTGGGCAGCACTGCAAAGATGGGAGCTGGCACCAACGTCCAGACGCTGCTCGTAGCGGTGCATCATCTGGATGTAGGCTGGCGTCCGTCTGATATGACCCAGCGTAACGGCAGAATCATCCGCCAAGGCAACCAAAACAAACAAGTCTACGTTTATAATTACGTCACGGAATCGACATTTGACGCCTACCTCTATGTGCGACACGAAGTCGCTTAATTCAACTGTCTGGCAATGACCGGACCTGTTATTCCATTAGCAGTAGTCTACTGTCAACAAAGCGGCTGGTAACGGCTGTGAGGAAGCGTGACAGGACAAGGGTAGCCCCACCCGAAAGGGTTCAAGCTGAAACTGCGAGGTGAAAGCGATAAGCTGCAAGCAACAATGCGGTTGGGGAGCCTGACTTGTATGGTATGGTTAATGTAACGTGAATCACTGATAAACGTCGTTAAGGCCGAACAGGCTAAAGTTGCTGACAAGCCTGAACCAAAATGGTAATGCAGCTGGTTATTCCCCTGTATAGTGGGAATACATGGACACAAAGCTGCCGGCGGAGAAGTGAGACCTAACCCATACTGTTGAATAAGCGGAACGTGGTAAGCCCGTATTTCTCCGAGCAATCGGACGGAAACCGTAAGGAGACTTTATGAAATGCGGGTAGAAGAAAGATGGAAAAAGCGAATGCCGACCCTGTAATGGGGACGGATAGAGGTTGCAACATTACCTCATGCGAAAGCGGGCAGACTTCCATCCATGGTCTTTCTTTACGAGAGAATTTACAGAACTTTTCAAAATGGAGGAATTGCAAATGAACGAGAAATCGTGTGCACCGACTTGCAAAGTGGAAGATTGGGCCAGCATCGACTGGAACAAGGCTCGCGCTTATGTTAAAAAGCTGCAAATGCGTATCGTAAAGACTCAACAAGAAGGTCATTACAGCAAAGTGAAAACGCTGCAATGGCTGTTAACTCACTCGTTTTACGCCAAAGCCTTGGCAGTGAAGCGAGTAACAAGCAATCGTGGTAAAAATACGGCTGGGGTTGACCATGAACTGTGGCTGACCCCAGAGGCAAAATTCAAGGCAATCAATAAACTGAAACGGCGAGGATACCGTCCTCAGCCTCTGAAACGTGTTTATATTCCGAAGAAAAACGGCAAACTGCGGCCATTGAGTATTCCGACAATGACAGACCGAGCCATGCAGACTTTGTACATGTTTGCACTGGAACCGCTTGCTGAAACCTACGGTGACCCGAACTCCTATGGATTCCGAATCGGCAGAAGTACGCACGATGCAATCGAGCAGTGCTTTACCGACCTGAACAAAGGAAAATCACCCGAATGGATTCTCGAAGGTGACATCAAGGGATGCTTCGACCATATCAGCCACGAATGGCTCATGGAAAACATTCCGATGGACACACAGGTTTTACAGAAATGGCTAAAGTGTGGATTTGTCGATACGAAACAGCTGTTCCCCACCGAAGAGGGTACGCCGCAGGGCGGGACTATCTCGCCCACTCTGATGAATATGACACTGGATGGGCTGGAACGGCTCTTAAAGGAACGACTGCCGACCAAACAGTACTTCAATGGGAAAACTCACTTTAATAAGATGAACTTTGTGCGCTATGCTGACGACTTTATCGTAACCGGAGAAAGCCCGGAATTTCTGCGCGAAGAAGTCCTTCCTATTATTAGAGAGTTTATGGCTGAACGTGGATTGCAGTTGTCCGAAGAAAAGACGGTTATCACCCACATCGAAGATGGATTTGACTTCTTGGGCAAGAATATTCGAAAATACAACGGAAAACTCCTTATCAAACCCTCGAAGCAATCGGTCAGTTCTCTGCTGAAAAAGGTGCGCGAAATCGTCAAGAGCAACAAATCGGCAAAGCAGGATTCCCTGATTCGCCAGCTCAACCCGGTTATCCGTGGCTGGGTCAATAACCAGCGATTTGTTGTGTCCGCTGAAGCATTCAGCAAAATCGACTATCAGATTTATAATTGTCTCTGGCAATGGGCAAAGCGCAGGCACAAGAAAAAGAGCAGACGGTGGATTGCCAAGAAATATTGGCACTGCATCGGCTCTCGGAACTGGACTTTTGCCGCAGAAAAACGCTCCAAGAAGAGAAACAAAGAGCTTTCCTATTTTGCCCTCGAATATGCAACGGACACCAAAATCATCCGCTTTAAGAAAATCGTTGCCGAAGCAAATCCGTTCGATGCGCGGTGGAATGGTTATTATGAAGAGCGTGATGGTGAGAAAATGCTGAACAGCACCAACGGACGCGAAAAGCTCTTGAAAGTATGGAGAAATCAGCACCGCTGCTGCCCTGTGTGTGGAGAACCGATAACTTCTGACACAGGTTTCAAGGTTCACAAGGTGTTCCGACATGGAAAGTCACCATGGCTGGAAATGGTGCATCCCGAATGCCATACCGTATTGCACAAAAACGATGCTTGTTTTGTTGCGCCGGGTTCCCTAACGGGAACTTTCTGAAAGGCTTGAGCCGTATGAGGGGAAACTCTCACGTACGGTTCTTAGGGGAGGGGCTGGCAGTAATGCCATCCTCTTACCCGATCAGACCCTTGAGAATAAGCAGAAGTTTATCTCGCAGATCATGACGAGCAAATCGCCTATGCGATCTTGCGATGATATTGACGAACAGGCTTTGTCTTACGCAGAAATCAAGGCTCTGTGTGCAGGCGACCCTCGCATCCGGGAAAAGATGGACTTGGACGTGCAGGTAGCAAAATTGAAGGTGCTGCGCGGAGACTTCCAGAATCAGAAATATCGTCTGGAGGATAAGCTGCTCAAAACTTTCCCAGAGGAGATCCAGAAACAGAAAACCCGCATTGCTGCTTTACAACAGGATTCACAGATTGCAGCAGCACACCCGCAGGACAAAGAAAACTTCTGCGGCATGACCATCAAGGGCATGGTGTACGATGACAAAAAGGCTGCAGGCGAACGGCTGCTGCTGGCTCGGCAGGAGATGCCTAATGCTGATATGATGCTGCTGGGCACCTACCGTGGCTTTGAACTGAACATTCGATTCGACAGCTTCAAAAATGAGCATCAGGTCGTACTCCGGGCAGAGTTGAGTTACCCGGTGTCGCTGGGCGATGATGCGCGCGGCAATATCACTCGTCTGGACAATGCCATCGACAATTTCGCTGACCGTATTGCAGATGCCGAAAATGCTCTGCAAAACCTTGAACAGCAGAAGCAGGCCGCAGAGGTCGAAGTGGCAAAGCCCTTTGCACAGGAGGAAGAACTGGCCGAAAAGTCTGCCCGCCTTGCTGAATTGAACGCCTTGCTGAACATTGACCGTGACCGCAGTTCCTCGCAGGATACTCCCGAAGAATCCGAGGAAACCGAAGCACCCGCAACTCGTCCGTCTGTGCTGGCTGCACTGGGGGAAAAGACCAATCAGCCGGAGCCTGTCAAACTGTTCCGCAGCTACTATGATAAGGATGGTGATGCACGATGAAAGAGAAGCGGGATGAAATCATCATCCTGCGCCTGACCAAAACAGAGAAGAACCGCATTTATGAAAAGATGCTGGGCATGGGCATCCGAAGCCTGAGTGCCTATATCCGCAAGATGGCACTGGACGGCTACTGCCTGAACCTTGACCTGCCGCAACTGCGGCGCATGGCGTATCTTTTGCAGATGTGCAGCAACAATCTGAACCAGTACGCCAAACGTGCCAATGAGAGCGGCAAAATCTACGCCACCGACATGGAGGACCTGCGGCAGCGGCTGGATGAACTGATTGACATTGGTCGGCAAATTCTTTCCAAGCTGGCAGAGCTATAAAAATTCCCGCAGTTGGAGGACTGCGGGTGTACATATAATGCTTGACATCCTTGCAACGTAGTAGTCGATACCTTTATAATAAAGGCGAACAGAAAGGAAGTGCTTGATATGATGTCTATGCTGAAGAAAATTGTTCTTTTCCCGATTTCTCTCTTTGTGGCGTTTCTGGCTCTGATGGCAAAGTGGTTGCTCACTCTGTCCAGCTATGTGGTCGCGCCGCTGATGCTCTACATCTTCGGCTGCGGCATCTACACTGCCTATCGCCAGACTTGGAATCAGTTCTTTATCCTGCTGGTAGCCGAGTTCATCTGCTTCATCCTCTTTTTCGGTGCAGCTGCCATCACCGAGAGCATCGGGCGTTTCAGTGAGTGGCTTGCAGAACTGTGAGGAGCATTTTCAACCTTTTGCCGCCTCCGGGCAGCATTTTTTCTTTGCAATAGGGGGTGATGATGCTGGCAGCAACACGGCTGATTGCGCTGCACAAAAACAAGGGCATGACCGTTGCGGCCTGCCTGAAAAATCGCACGGACTATATTGAAAACCCGGACAAGACTGAGCAGGGGCAGTTTGTCAGCAGCTATGCTTGCAGCGCCCTGACGGCAGATGAAGAATTTATGCTGTCCAAACGGCAGTACGACCTTGTGAACGGACGCAGGCAGAAAAGCGATGTAATCGCTTATCAGATACGGCAGTCCTTCCGTCCGGGGGAAATCACCGCAGAGGAGGCTAACAAGGTGGGCTACGAACTGGCCATGCGCTTTACCAAGGGCAAGCACGCCTTTGTAGTGGCAACGCACACGGACCGGCAGCACATCCACAACCATGCGATCTTCAACTCCACAGCGTTGGATGGCAGCAGAAAGTTCCGGGATTTTTTCTTTTCGGCGTTGGCTGTGCAGCGGTTGAGCGACCTGATTTGCTTAGAACACCAGTTGTCCGTCATTGAAAAGAAGCCCTACCGGGAACAGCAGAAGCGCATCGTCTACCCGCCTAAGGAGAGCAACCGTGACCGCCTGTGCGGAATCATCGACACAATCCTTGCAGAAAAACCGGGAGATTATGAAACGTTTCTGCAAAAGCTAGAGCAGCAGGGCTACGAGGTGAAGCGTGGCAAGTACACGGCGGTGAAGGGCAAGGGACAGAAACGCTTTATTCGGTTCCGAACTCTGGGCACCGGCTATGGCGAGGACGAAATCAAGGCGGTGCTGGAGGGTAAGGCGAAACACCAACCTTATCAGAAGAAGCCGCCCAAAGAACAGCCCTTCCAGTTGCTGGTGGACATTCAGGGAAAAATGGCAGAGGGCAAAAGCGTCGGCTACAAAAAGTGGGCGACCAAGTTCAGCCTGAAGGAGATGTCCAAGACGCTGCTATTTTTACAGGAGCAGAAAATCGGCAGTGCCGAGGAACTGCGGGAACGTGCAGCGGCGGCAACGGAACGCTATCATGCCATGGGCGATTCCATCAAGGCGGCAGAAACGAGGTTGGCCGAAATCGCCGTCCTGAAAACCCACATCATCAACTATGCCAAAACCCGTGAGGTGTACGCCGCCTATCGGAAAACCGGGTACAGCAAAGTCTTTCTGGAAACTCACCGGGAGGAAATTACTCTGCACAAGGCGGCGAAAGCTGCCTTTGACGAGGCAGGATTGCAAAAGCTGCCGAAGGTCAAGGAGTTGGATGCAGAGTTCGCAGAGCTGTTGAGCAAGAAGAAAGCAGTTTACCCGGACTACCGCAAGGCACGGAACGAGATGCAGGAACTGGTTCGGGCACAGAAAAATGTGGAACGATTTTTTGCGGAGGAAAAAGATACCACCGAGAAAACTCAGGCCCGATAAACGAATACCGCCGAGGAGCTTTCCCAGTTGGGAGGCATCCTCGGCGGTATTTTTTAGTTTATATAGCAGCGATCCTGTTTTACGAGCCAATCTTCACACAACCGCTGAGCTTCGGCCTTTGTGCAGCAGGTGCAGTTGAAAAGTTTGCCACGGATAGAACAGTAAGTGTAGTGTACCTTCGGGACACCATTGGCATCTCGGAAATCAACGCAGCGTTCCTCACCGGGCAGCAGATAGATCGTATCCACGTTCAACAGCTCCTTTTACCTTCGTTCATGTGCCAAGGAGCACAACATTTGCTATTGTACCATGTACCGTCCCAAAAGACCATTGCTTTTTTGACCAAAGATACGCACAAAAATTTTTCGTTCCAAAAGTATCCAGCTGGCGTTGAGCAAACGCTATTGGATTGTGTATAACAAAAATTGCGACAGGTATGCTATTTGTGTGTAACAAACACAATTAGAATGTGAGGTCGCTATGAATACGCTTTTGGGTCAACGAATACGAGAACAGCGCAAGGAAAAAGGCTGGACGATTGAGCAATTTGCAGAACGGGTCGACTTGTCGACAAATTATGTTGGAGACTTAGAGCGCGGAGTAAAAATCCCTAAACTGGAAACCTTTATCCGAATCGTCGAGGTGCTGGACGTATCTGCCGATGTGCTGATCCGGGATTCGGTTGCATCTGCTTCCCATGTGGCAGATGATGAACTGTGCAAAAAGTTGAGCCAGCTCACGCCGGGGCAGAAGAAAGCCGCCATTGACATCCTGAATGCGTACACAGACAATATCCCCTATATCACAAAATAACACCTATGTCAAAGAACGCCAGCAAACGTGCTGACGCTCTTTCTTTTTGCCCTCAAATAGTTTATAATCAACACCATAAGCGTGCACATAACGCTAATAGTGAGTGCTTGAGGTGAACGACATGACAATCCTACCCAATATCGAAGAAGCAATGGAAGATGCCCGGAATGGAAAGCTGAGTCCGTATTGGCAGAACGATCTCAAACGTGAATGCCTGCATAGGAAGTTATCGGATGAAGAACGGCAGGCGCTTTCGGAACTGAATCGCATTTTGTCAGAGACTCCGCAATGGAGCGGCGAAGAAGAACTGTGTATCGAAATGGAGAACATCGGTGGCAGGGTTCGCTTCTGTCACTTTTGGGATGAGCACTACTCCATGGTGCAGTTGACGGAAGATCGCAACGGAAAATACTCCACAGCCTACGTTCTGGATACAGAAACCACCCCGGATGTGCGTAAGGAGGCGGCATTGCAGGCACAGAAAGAACTTGCGGACTGTATGCAGGTGTGGGGCATTCCCCAACAAGCGTTTTGCAACGCAAAATAAGCAGATGTATATACGTCTGCACTGCTTGCTACAATGGTGTTGGTTCTGAGAAGCTCACAGCCAGTGAGCTATACAGATGCCCAAACCTAAGCTACAATGAAGATGTGCTGAGAGAACGAAGCATTGCTTGAGCTGAACAATTGTACTTCGGCCTTTCGAGGTCCACCACACGAACAGTGACTTGAAAAAGCTGGCATCCACACTCAAAAACTGGGAGGCGATATCCGTATTGTAATGGAACATACCAGTACGTACTGGAGACCGATCGCACTGACATTGAAGGAAGCGGGCTTTTTTCCGTTGTCAATGCGATTTGCGGTCGAATAGGAGCTTCTTGTCCTTCATCTGTCTGCTTCTCCCTCATTTCTGCGCTGAGACGCAGAGCCAGCCTTTCTTTTTGTGTATCTGCACCTCGTGAAAGCCCGCCTGCTCCAGATACGCCTTCAGCTCGGTGTCCTTATAGATGGTCATGCCACCGATGATCTCCGTCCACCTCTCGTCCTTGTCCGTGTCGCCGCTTGCTTCGTTGCAGATGAGAAATGTCCCGCCGACCTTCAGCACCCGGTAAACCTCCCGGAAGCACCGAGGCAGATCAGGCCAGAAATAGACGGTTTCAAAGGCCATCCCCGCATCGAACCAGTTGTCCGTAAACATCATATCTGCCACGCTGCCTTGCAAAACGGCGCAGCGACCCTCCGCGATGGCGACGTCGTTGACCTTTTTCGACTTCTCCACGCTGACGGGCGAATAGTCGATGCCCTTGACGACGCCCTGTGGGCATTTTTTCAGCAGCCGTCGGATGTTCGCCCCACCGCCGCAGCCGCAGTCCAGCACCTTGGCGTCCGGCGCAGTATTCAGAAATTGAAGCCCCCACCGGGCCACGGCGCTGTGACCGAGATTCATCATGGCGACCATAATTTTCCCGCCAAAGCCCACGGGCTTGCGGGTATTTTCAAAGAATGACATATCACACCTCCATTTTTACACACTCGGCATAGGTCAGCGGGAACGAGGCTTTCAGGACAGCGCTTTTCCGCACCGTCCAGCCGTTTTGCCGCAGGAAACGCAGGTATTCCTCGCTCGTCCATCTGCTGTGGAGAGGGAAGCCCGCCAGCTTCATGAAAAATGCCTTGACCTTGCCGGAAAACGAGTTCCCCGCGTGGGTGAAGGTCGGCGCGATGAGCACGCCGTCCTCTTTCAGCACCCGCTTGATTTCTTGCAGGGCTTTTTCCGGCTGCGGCACGATGTGCAGCGCATTGGACACGATCACCACATCAAAGGACTTATCCGCATAGGGCAGGCGGAACATATCCTGCACGGAAAAGTGCAGCTTGGCAGAGTGGTTATCACGCTTGGCCTCGGCAATCATCTCCGCGGAGGCATCCGTCGCCTCGATGTGCGCTGCCGCGTTCACAATGTGCTTTGCAATCAGTCCCGTGCCGGTCGCCAGCTCCAGCACCGTTTTGGCTTTCACCACCGGCCGGATCAGCTTATACATCTCTTCGTATGCCGCCCGATCCTTTCGCATAAAGCGGTCGTAACGACCGGCATTTTTGTCCCAGAAGGTCTTTCGTTCTTTCATAGCCGTTGCCCTTATCTCTTCTTTATTTTTTGCCGCATTGTGCCTCTCGGAAAGGATTCAAAGTGCCACTAAATTTTCCCGTGCAGGCATCTGTCCCGCCGCTCTCAGGCGTATTCCAGCAGTGCATTGCACGCCGGACAAAACGCCTCGCCCCTTGTCCAATGCACGCCACAATAATACCGGCGCACCATGAGGGTAACGGTTTCGATCTCCTTTTCCTTGTTCAAGTTCTGAAGTCCTTTCTGTTTTATACACGGTTAGTTAATTCTAACCATCTGGTGGAAGAAAAGGCAGGCCACCTGTATGTAGTCTGCCTTTTGCCTGATGCGAAAGCCCGCAGACACGCGGGGCTTACAGCACCAGCGAGGGCGCGGTGTAGACCCGTGCCTTCAGCTCGCTGTTTAGCATATACAGCCCCTTGCTGTCACCGCCGAACAGCTCCATCTTGGTAATGAGGTCAGCGGCGTTCTTCTCCTCCTCGCCCTGTTCCTTGATGAACCAGTCCAGCATCTGCATGGTGCGGAAGTCCTTGACCTCGTATGCGGCGGCGTAGATGGCATTGATGCTGGCGGTGACCAGCTTCTCATGCTCCAGTGCCTTTTTCAGCGGGGTCATGTGGTCGCCTCGTTCCCACTCCGGCTTTGTGATAGCCTCAAAGGTGACGCCCTCGCCGTTATTCTGCAAATACTGATAAAACAGCATGGCGTGATCCCGTTCCTCCTGCGCCTGTACCCGGTACCAGTTCTCAAAGCCGTCCAGTCCGACGGCAGCGTAGTAGTTGGCAAAGTCCAGATACAGATAGGCGGAGTAGAACTCCTTATTGATCTGCTCGTTGATCAGCTTAGATACCTTAGCGTTCATGATACTTCTCCTCCATAAGATTGTCTTTTTCCTGCTCCCGGCAGGCAGGGCAGATATACCGTACCCAGAGCGATGCTGGGATGCTCCCTTTTCATCTCCAGGAACACCTGCTCCGCCGTGGGATGCTGCTGCAGCTCCGTTACGGCGACCAATATCTCCTCTGCGTATTTTGGCATACCGCCAACCCTCTAAATGCAAGAATGAGTCTTATTATTTTGCTTTTATTATACCTATATTTTTTTCTCTGTCAACAACCACAAAGGGCTTGTGCGCCAAAGGCTGCCTCGAAGTACCTTAACAGTTTTAACTGTATCTGTTATATTTCAATATAAACTGTATCAGCAGTAAACACAGTTGCATTGGAGGTTGATTATGCGTCAGATATTGCTTTTCGCGGCACTTGCCGCCGTGCTTGCACTGCTTCTGGTGAGTTGCGGGGGAACCAAGGACAAGCCGGTGCCGACAGAGGAGGACGCTCCCGGCAAGGCGGCGTATCATAAGATCAGCGCCGAGGAAGCCTATGAGATGATGATCTCGCAGGAGATCGTGGTGGTGGATGTCCGCACCCGGGAGGAATACGATGGCGGGCATATTGAAAACGCCGTCCTTGTGCCCAACGAGAGCATCGGGAGCGAAATGCCCGAGACGCTGCCCGATAAGGAGGCGACGCTGCTGATCTACTGCCGCAGCGGCCGCCGCAGCAAGGATGCTGCACAAAAGCTGCTGGCGCTGGGGTATCAGAGCGTCTGCGACTTCGACACGATCCTGATTGTCCAAACTCAATTCAAGGTCATGGTCGATGATGGGCAGCTTGAACCGGACGGACTTCAGCCACTGTCCATTAGGCTGGCGTTCCGGGCAGATCTGCACCTCGTCGATCAAAATTTCCACCAGTCTGCGGCGTTCCGCCTCGGTCATGGTGGCATAAAACTTGTCAAAGCAAATCAGGATCTTATAGATGTTGTCGCCTGTGATTTTGTCGGCTTCAATGGCCTGCTTCTTTGCCCGGGCATCCATCAGTCCATTTTCCACCTCTTCGATTTTATCGTACATCTTATAAAGGCGGTCGTCAAGGTCAGATTTTCGGGCGATAAAGTGCCGGTCGTCCGGGTCAAGGCTGTCGATCTCCTCCATAAGCCGGGATTTTGTGGAGTAGTGCTGCCGTAGCTGCTTCTCATAGGCGGCGATCTCCTGCTCAATGGCAGTGGTATCTACCTTCATGTGTAGACCTTGGTCTTTTCTGCTGCCATTTCCAGCACCTCCCATTCGTACCGTCTTGTTCGGAATAGACTTTGCAAGCAAAGTCGTGTACCAAAGGGCGCTGCTCTCGCCTGTCGGCTCGGTCAAGCGCTTCAAAATGCAACGCATTTTGAGGTCGCCACTGGCGACCCGCGCCCCTTTGGATTCTCCGTTCACATTGTCCTACGGACGATGTGATTTTATTGTTGTAGCGATTCGCTTCATCCCGGTTTCGTCCCGGTTTGCAGAATGCCCTTGCAATCCGAAAGAAGCCGTGCTATAATGCCGCTGTAATTGAATCATAAATCTTCAGGGCAGGGTGCAATTCCCTACCGGTGGTACAGCCCACGAGCCGTAAGGCATGATTCGGTGAAACTCCGAAGCCGACAGTACAGTCTGGATGAAAGAAGATATCAAGTGCAGAACCCGTACGGTCCTGCGCTTGTGGAGGCTGCTCTGGGATGCGTTTGCATTCTGGAGCTTTCTTTTTGCACAAGGATCCCTTGTGTTTTTCGGCTTGCCCTGAACGTTTTTGTTCAGGGCTTTTTCTTTTGGAGGCAACACGATGAACGACAAAGACTATATGCGTCTGGCTTTGCAGCTTGCAAAAAAGGGCTGCGGGTGGACATCGCCCAACCCGATGGTGGGTGCCGTGGTCGTAAAAGAGGGCAGGATCATCGGACAGGGCTGGCACCAGAAATACGGTCAGGCTCATGCGGAGCGCAATGCGCTGGCATCCTGCACCGAAGATCCGCAGGGAGCGACCCTGTATGTGACATTGGAGCCGTGCTGCCATTACGGAAAGCAGCCGCCCTGCGTGGATGCGATTCTGGACGCGGGCATTCACCGGGTGGTCGTGGGTTCTGCTGACCCGAATCCGCTGGTGGCTGGAAAAGGAATTGCAATCCTGCGTGCACACGGCATAGATGTGACCGAAAATGTTCTGCAAGAGGAATGCGATGCGCTGAACAAGGTGTTCTTCCACTATATCACCACAAAACGCCCCTTCGTTTCCATGAAATACGCCATGACGATGGACGGAAAAATCGCCACATACACAGGCGCTTCCAAATGGATCACCGGGGAAATTGCCCGGACTCATGTTCAACGGCAGCGACACCGATTCCGCGGCATTATGGTGGGAGTCGGAACCATTCTGGCAGATGACCCGCTGCTGACCTGCCGGATAGAGGGTGGCCGTGATCCCGTCCGGATCATCTGTGATACACATTTGCGGACACCGCTGCAATCACAGGTGGTCATGACCGCCAAACAGGTCCCCACCATTCTTGCGACCTGCTGCGGCGACCCAGAGAAGCAGGCGGCATATCAACAGACCGGGTGCCGAGTCCTTTGTCTGGAAGAGCAATGCGGTCATGTGAATCTTCTGCAACTGATGGAACAGCTGGGGCAGGAGCAGATCGACAGCATTCTGCTGGAAGGCGGCGGAACCTTGAACTGGTCTGCACTGGAAAGCGGCATCGTGCAGCAGGTACAGGCTTACATCGCCCCGAAGCTGTTCGGAGGTAGGGATGCCAAAGCACCCATTGAGGGTGCAGGTGTCCCGCTTCCGGATGCTGCATTCCGCCTGAAGAACAGCCGATTGGAACAGCTTGGCGAAGATTTCCTGATCGAAAGTGAGGTGGAGTACCCGTGTTTACCGGAATCGTGGAAGAAGTCGGAACAATAAAATCCATCAATCGGGGACAGCATTCCGCTGTACTGACTGTTCGTGCAAAAACGGTTCTGGAAGAAACCAGGATCGGCGACAGCATCGCCGTCAACGGCATCTGCCTGACCGTCAGGCAGCTCTTCCCGGATAGCTTTGCTGCGGATGTCATGCACGAGACCTTGAACCGCTCTGCGCTTGCGCAGCTCACCGTTGGAAGTGCTGTCAATCTGGAACGTGCCATGCCGGCCAACGGACGTTTTGGCGGACACATCGTAGCAGGCCATGTGGATGGCGTCGGACGCATTGCTAATATCCGAAAAGACGATACGGCCATCTGGTACACCATTCATGCAGATTCTGCGATCCTTCGCTATGTCGTTGAAAAAGGCTCTATCACAATAGACGGTATCAGCCTGACCGTGGCTGCGGTGGAACCTACGGGCTTTTCCGTGTCCACGATACCGCACACCGTCTGTCAGACGAACCTGAACCAGCGGCACAAAGGGGATTTTGTCAATCTGGAAACCGATGTTATCGGAAAATATATCGAGAAGCTGCTTCAACCGGAAGCACCGAAACAAAACACACTCACAAAAGAAATGCTGCTGCGCTGCGGCTTTTAAGGAGAGTTTAGGATGAACTTCAATACCATTCCCGAAGCTTTGCAAGACCTGAAACAAGGAAAAATCATTCTGGTAACGGATGACCCCGACCGTGAAAACGAGGGGGACTTCATCTGTGCTGCCGAATTTGCCACCACTGAAAACATCAACTTTATGGCGACCCACGGCAAAGGTCTGATCTGTATGCCGATGTCCGAGGCTTTCGTCCAGAAGCTGCAATTTCCGCAGATGGTGCAGCATAACACCGACAACCATGAAACGGCATTTACGGTGTCCATCGACCACGTTTCTACTTCTACGGGCATTTCTGCCGCAGAGCGTTCCATTACGGCGATGGCTTGTGTGGACGACCACTCAAAAGCAGAAGATTTCCGCAGACCGGGCCATATGTTCCCCCTTCTGGCAAAAAAGAACGGTGTGTTGGAGCGCAACGGTCACACGGAAGCAACGGTTGACCTGTGCCGTCTGGCAGGGCTGAAAGAATGCGGCCTGTGCTGCGAGATCATGCGGGAGGATGGCACGATGATGCGCACCGCTGAACTGGCAAAGCTGGCAGAGCGTTTCCAAATCAAATTCATCACCATCCGTGATTTACAGGAGTACCGCAAGTGTCACGATAAACTGGTCGATCAGGTGACAGCGGTGAACCTGCCTACCAAGTATGGCACCTTCAAAGCATACGGTTTTGTGAGCCGCCTGAACGGAGAACATCACATTGCACTGGTAAAGGGCGACATTGGCGATGGAAAGGATGTTCTGTGCCGCGTCCACTCGGAATGCCTGACAGGCGATACGTTCGGCTCCTTGCGCTGCGATTGCGGCCAGCAGCTGGCCGCCGCCATGACACAGATCGAAAAAGAAGGCCGGGGCATCCTGCTTTATATGCGGCAGGAAGGCCGGGGCATCGGTCTGATCAACAAGCTGCGTGCCTATGAGCTTCAGGAGCAAGGCATGGATACGCTGGAAGCCAATCTTGCCTTGGGGTTCCATGGAGATGAACGGGAGTATTATCTCGGCGCGCAGATCCTCCGGGAACTTGGCGTAAAAAGCCTGCGCCTGCTTACCAATAACCCGGACAAAGTATATCAGCTCTCCGAGTTTGGGCTGGAGATCTCCGAGCGCGTACCCATTCAGATGACGGCGACCCCGTATGACCTGTTCTACCTGAAAACGAAGCAGGCACGGATGGGACATATTCTGGAATATTAACAACGAAAGAGGTATTTAAGAATGAAAACGTTTGAAGGTAAGCTGGTTTCTCAGAATATCAAGATCGGTATCGTAGCAGCCCGTTTTAACGAGTTTATCACGTCCAAGCTTCTGAGCGGCGCAATGGATGGCCTGCTCCGGCACGATGTGCAGGAGGCTGACGTTCATGTTGCATGGGTTCCGGGTGCTTTTGAGATCCCACTGGTTGCCTCTAAAATGGCAAAAAGCGGAAAGTATGATGCTGTGATCTGCCTTGGTGCCGTGATTCGCGGCTCTACCAGCCATTACGACTATGTGTGCAATGAGGTTTCCAAAGGCATTGCCACGGTTTCACTGGAAAGCGGAGTTCCCGTGCTCTTTGGTGTTCTGACCACCGAAAACATCGAACAGGCCATCGAACGGGCAGGTACCAAAGCAGGCAATAAAGGCTATGACTGTGCGGTCAGCGCCATTGAGATGGTGAACCTGCTCCGGGAAATGGATGCCGCCGCAGAATAAAATTCACACAGGAGTTTGTCATGATCGTTATAAAGACCCGACAGCCTGACCCGGAATTGGAGCAAAAGATCCGGATGCTTCTGGAACGGGAGCACATCGAGGCAGAGCAAATATCCATTGATTCATGGGAGAAGTTGGTTCTTCCGGGGCTTACACTGGATGGAATGACCCACGAAGTGTCGTGCAACGGCAGAAAAGTCTCCCTTACACGACTGGAGTTCGATTTGCTGCTGATGCTTGCTTCCCATGAAGAACAAGTTTTTTCCAAAGAGAAACTTTTCCGGGCAGTGTGGGGGCAAAACTGTGACGATACCTTAAAAGTCGTGGCAAATACCGTTTCCAATCTGCGAAAGAAGCTGACCGACTGTGGTAGCTTTATCCGCACCACCCACGGCGGCTATACCTTTAGGGGCAAAAAGGAGAACGACCCGGAATGACCAGAATCTTATTTGTTTGTCTGGGAAATATCTGCCGAAGCCCGATGGCCGAATATATCATGAAAAACCTTGTGTCCAAGGCAGGGCTTTCCGAGCGATTTGAAATCTCATCAGCCGCCACCAGTGCATGGGAAATCGGAAATCCGGTCTATCCTCCTGCACGGCAGAAGCTGGAAGAACATGGCATCGACTGCAACGGCAAGACCGCCCGGCAGATGACCCGGCTGGATTATGCACGGTATGATCATCTGATTGGCATGGATGAAAGTAATCTGTGCGACATCCTGCGGATTGTCGGCGGAGACCCACAGCATAAAGTCTCGCTGCTGATGGCGCATACAGGTCAGCCCCGTGAGGTAGCAGACCCATGGTTCACGGGAGATTTTGAAGCCACATGGCGGGATGTGCTGGAAGGGTGTACGGCATTGCTTGAGGAACTGCGATCATAACAGATTCTCCTGGATGGCTTTTTCCTTCTCCGGCGGGCACTTGAGCTGCTTGGGGTTCTCAGCCTTAGGCTTGTTGTAGTTCTGCCGCTCCTTGATGCCGCACTTGCGCTTGACCTGTGCAATATAGAGGTTGCTCACGTTCAGACCGGTGTGCTCCTTGACGTACTCCCGGATCTCTTCATAGGTAGCCTTGTTCTCCGCAGCAGTCACGTCCAACTCATCCATCTTCAGGTCTACCGTGATCTTCTGGTAGACATCTAGTTTGGACAAAGCGCATACCGTCTCGGCGGTGTCATCGACTGGCCCTACGAGCTTGTGAAGGAGGGATGATTGTGGACAGTTCTTTTAATCTGGCCGTCCATGCGCTGGTCTGCCTGAGCCACAGTGGACGCTCCCTCAGCAGCGAAGCGCTGGCGGAGAACATCTGCACCAATCCCACCCGCGTCCGCCGGGTGCAGGCGGTGCTGAAAAAGGCGGGAATAGTGGAGACCCGGGAGGGCTTGGACGGCGGCTATCCGGGAAACGCTGGCGCAGTGAGGGCGTGGCTATGGAGCAGATCTATGATACGCTTCCATGTAGCACACTTCGTGTCTCCTTAGAAATCGAGGGTAACGGTCAAAGCCATCCGTTTGCACCATGGTCAAAATGCAAAAAGCGCAACCGCAGATATTCTCTGCGGCTGCGCTTCGATCCATTTTCAAAGCTTCGGCATCACTCAACGCCATATTGTTGTCTAAATAAATCAGCGACGATGTTTTGCTTTTGAGGCATCGGGCGGCCGGACGAAGCCAGACTCGCCGCCTACTCCGCGCAGAGCTCAGCCACCAGAGCGTCCATCTGCGCTTCGCTGGTTTGGTTCAATGCACCACGCAGAGACACTACCGTTTCGTAAAGGTGGATATCCTTCATCTCCTCCAGTTTGGTGCGCATCAGCCGCGCGGCAGCAGGTGCCCAAGAGCCGTTTTCAATAAGACCAACCCGGCGGTTCCGGAATCCCTTTGTCTGTAAATGTTCCAAAAACTCCTTCATGGGCGGAAACAGTCCTCCGTCATAGGTGGAGCAGGCCAACACCAGTTTCCCACAGTAGAATGCGCTGGTCACGGCATAGGAAAGGTCTGTTGCCGTCAGATCGCACATGGTGACTTGCGCACCTTTTCCCTCCAGCTTGCTCTTGAGGGCCTCCGATGCGTATGCGGTATTTCCATGGATGGACGCGTGGACGATCAGGATGCCCTCCGGTTCTTCCGGTTTCCATTGTGACCAGAGATCATAGAGCCGCAGATACTCTCCCAAGTCTTCTGTGAGTATGGGGCCATGGAGCGGGCAGATCGTTTTGATCTCCAGCGCGGAGATTTTTTTCAGCAGCGCCTGCACCTGTGCGCCATACTTTCCGACGATGTTGTAATAATACCGCCGGGCCTGCGGCGCCCAGGGGGCACGGGCAGTCCGTTCCAGTGAACCGAAGCGGCCGAAGGCATCCGCCGAGAACAGGATCTTTTCCTCCTCTTCATACGCTGCCATCACCTCCGGCCAGTGTACCATCGGCGCCAGCAGAAAGCGCAGCCGGTGCAAGCCCAAGGAAAGCGTATCTCTTTCGCCAACCTCCAGCATACGGTCTTCCGACAATGCACCTGTGCCGAAGAACTGCTTGATCAGGGTAAATGTTTTCGCGTTTCCCACGATCTTCATCTCCGGGTACTTTTGTGCCAGTCGCATGAGGCTGCCGGAATGATCCGGCTCCATGTGTGTGACCACAAGATAGTCGGGGTTGCGCCCCTCCAACACCTGCGCTACATTGGAAAGCCATTCCTCCGCCGCCCGTGCATCCACGCTGTCCATCACGGCGATTTTCTCGTCCAGAATGACATAGGAGTTGTAGCTCACTCCCATAGGCTGGACGGGGTACTGGTTTTCAAAGAGTGCTAATGTGTTATCATCCACCCCTACATAGCGGATGGCATCTGTTACCGTTTGAATGGTCATAATACAAAACAACTCCTTATCATCTGTTCAAGACCTGCATCTCTGGGTTCTTCTCCCCGAATTTCTCGCGCAGCGCACTGCAGATATCCTCCCGGGACTTGCCCTGTTTCTCACCGTTTTTAATGAGCTTGTACGCCTGGAACAGCGCCGAGGGGCCGATCTCGCTGCTGAAAAAGCCGATGCCCTGATTCCATGCCAGCAGCTCGAACACGTCGTCCAACGCGGCACTCTCCACACCGTGGATATATGCCTTTACCAGCTCCCGCGCCGCCTGCCTCATCCGGCCCGCACCGACAGCGTTGGTCAGGGACAGCAGCAGCCGCGTTTCGTAGGGCAGTACGCGCTTCTCGCTCTGCCATGTGGTCTCCCAAAAATCCACGGCGATCTGCCCCAGCTTTTCATCGATCATGGGATAGTTCAAAAGAGCCAGCGGCTTGAAGGGAGTGGAGCTGTCGCCTTCCTTCTTCTCCACACGGCAGAACCAGACATGGAACTCCGCCTCACTCCGCCGCTCGGTGTGGTGCTCGTAGCCCAAGCCCTCCATGACAGCGTACAGTGGATGCGGCTCAAAGGTCTGGATGATGTGTAATCCTTCGCCCACCTCCAACGCCTCGGCTCTTTTCTTCAGCCCTTCAAAGAAGCTGCCCTGTATATGGCGCACATCCACGGTCTGAAACCCCTGCGCCTTATTCTTCCAGTTTTCGTAGCTCATGCGGTTATTCTCCTTTCTTCACTCGATAAAACCAGATGTGATATTCGCTGCCGCTCACCTTCTCCGTGTGATGCTCAAAGCCCATAAGGGCCAGCACCGGGTACAGGGGGACAGGCTCGAAGGTCTGGATGATATGCAGTCCTTCGCCGTTTTTCAGCGCAGCAGCCTTTGCCTTCAATGCGGGGAAGAATTCCATCTTTTTGCCCCGCACGTCCATCACTTCAAATGTGCCGATTTTGTCCTTCCAGTTTTCATAACTCATAGTCTTTGCCTCTCTTGCAGAAAGCTCACGCCTCTTCGAAGGAATCCTTACCCACGCCGTCCAGCTTAGGACAGCCCACCAGGGTGATGTGTCCCTTGATGAACCGCTCGTGGAAAGCGGCGTAGGCGTAGGCGGTGCAGTCGGCGGAAATCAGGAGCCGTGCGCCGTCAAAATACGGGGCGTTTATCCTGATCGATTTCAATGATCCGTCGTTTCATGTTCGATCCTCCTGTTGCTTTTGTGCGTTCATTGTACTATACTAAGAGCAACAAGTCAGTTGAATTTTCAACGAAAGAGAACTTTTTATGAAAGAATTTTTTCCGGTACTTCATACGGCGGCGCTTTTCTCCGGCATTTCCGACGATGAGCTTGCCGTCATGCTCTCCTACCTTGGGGCGAGGATCGACACCTTCCCCAAAGGCTCACGCCTGCTCCGCGCCGGGGAGCAGGTGGAGGAGGTGGGTCTCGTGCTGGCGGGCAGCACCCTCATCGTGCAGGAGGATATCTGGGGAAACCGCAACATCCTCTCCAAGACCGGGCCGGGGCAGACCTTCGCGGAGGTATTCGCCTGCGCGCCGGGAGCAGTACTGAACGTGAGCGTAGAGGCGGAGAGCGCGGTGACGGTGATGTTTCTGCATATAAGGCGCGTTTTGAGCGTGTGCCCCTCCGCCTGCTCCCACCACAGCCGGATCATCCGCAACCTGCTGGACGAACTGGCAGAGAAGAACCTGCGGCTCAACGAAAAGCTCACCCACATGGCCCAGCGCACGACGCGTGCAAAGCTGATGTCCTATTTTTCCGCCGAGGCCCAGCGGCGCAGCGTCTATGAGTTCGACATTCCGTTTTCAAGGCAGCAGCTTGCGGATTACCTCGGTGTGGAGCGCAGCGGGCTGTCTGTAGAGCTTGGAAAAATGCGGGATGAGGGCCTGCTCGACTTTCACAAAAGCCATTTCCTTCTCAAAACGCCGGAGACTGACCGTCCCTTTCCTTCTGCGCGTTAAGGAGCCCTCTTTGGGCGTATTGGCAAGTGCGGATAACCCCGTCAGCCACGGAGCGTCGGGGTTTTGCAGATGGAAGAAGCAGCTATACTACGCAAAAAAACACAGCCGCAGAGTACATCTGTGGCTGTGTTTTGTGTTCAGTTGCTTACTGTTGCGTGGACTGGATATGGAGAGACAACATATCTCCCGATCTTACATGGGTTTCTTATCTGCCATCACTCTGGCAGTTTGCCTTGCAGATATGTCGGCATCCCCACTGCGGTCGTATCCGGCCTGACCTTAAACATGGCTTTTTCAATCTACCTCCCTTATCGGTTTTCCGCGATATATTTCTCCGCCATGTGAACTGCCACCGCGCCGTCCGCCACGGCGGTGACCACCTGACGGAGGGGCTTCGTCCGCACGTCGCCCACGGCGTAAACGCCGGGAATACTGGTTTCCGTGGTCTCTCCGGCCACGATATAGCCGCCGCCGTCCAGCTCCAGTTGACCCACCGCCAGCGCCGTGGCGGGCTGTCGGCCCACGCTGACAAATACGCCGTCGCAGTCCACCACGCTTTCCTCACCGGTGACGGTGTCCCGCAGGCGGACGCCGGTCAGCCTGTCCCCGGAAAGCAGCGCGGAAACGACGCTGTTCCAACGGAATTCCACGTTTTCGGCCTGTGACAGCGGCTCGTGATAGATCTTGGTGGCCCGCAGGGTCTCTCTGCGGTGGACGAGGATCACTTTTTTCGCCACGCGGCTGAGAAGGAGGGCATCTGCCGCAGCGGAATTGCCGCCGCCCACCACGACCACCGTTTTGCCCTTGTAAAACATCCCATCGCAGGCGGCGCAGTAGGCCACGCCCCGGCCCAACAGCTCCGTCTCTCCGGCAACGCCCAGCGTTCTGGGGTCTGCGCCGGTGGCCAGCACCACGGTTTTCCCCCGGAAGATCCCCTCGCTGGTCTCCACGAGCTTGGGAACCGCCGTCAGATCCATGCGGAGGACTTCTGCGTATTCGCTGCGTACCCCAAAACGCTCCGCCTGCTTTTGCATCTTCTCCGCCAGAGAGAAGCCGTCGATCCCGTTCTCAAAGCCGGGATAGTTGTCGATCTGCTCGGTCAGGGCCATCTGCCCACCGGCGGACAGTTTTTCCAGCACGATGGTGTCCAGCCCCGCCCGTGCCGCGTACAGGGCGGCGGTGTAGCCGCCCGGGCCGCCGCCCACCACGAGCATATCATAAACATGATTGTTGTTCATATCTGAACCCTCCGTTATTTCGCCAAGGCTTCCTGAATGAAACGGTCGATTTCTGCCTTTGAGCCGGGCGCGGTGATGGAATCCACGGCCTTTCCGTTCCGGTACAGCACCAGAGTTGGGATGTCCTCAATCCCCTCGGCCCCCGCCAGCCGCGGCTCCTCGTCAATGTTGATTTTGCCGACGGCAAGGCTGTCCGCGTATTCCTCTTCAATCTTCTCATACGCAGGGCCGATCCTCCGGCAATAGCTGCACCAGGGCGCCCAGAAATCCACCAAAACAGGCTTTTCCTCCCGGATCAACTGCTTAAACTGCTCCTGATTCATATTCATAGCTGCCATATCTGTCAGCTCCTTTCCTTTGTTTGGGTATTCTCAAGACTCCGGTCTCGCCCCACACCACATTGTGACCTCATCCTGAGATGACGGTAGCCATATAAAAAATACCTCCTATTTTCCTTACTCAGACTCTGACGGATAGGTTCTTCTTTTCTAATGGAACATACGCTCAACCGCGGATCGACGATCGCGCATTTTACCGTTGCCTTGCTTCCCCCAGAGTCGTTACATGTGGTACACCGCAGCGGAGCGAAGTCCTTCCGGCAGGCCGTCGAGCGCAGCAGGTGAAAGTTCCCAGCGTATCTGCCCCGCCCACTGGGAGGCGACGGCGGAGAAGTGGAGCATGACAATACCGAGATCCAATGCGGCATCCAAATTATCGGTGTAGGCATCCTCCTGCTGCACCAAATAGATGCTGTGATCCTGCACAAGGAAGCCATAGGGCTGACGGTTGAGATAGCTGGGGGAGAGCGAAGCGGCGTAGAAGGACTGCCAGAGCATATCGTCGTAGAAATCCATCATCTCGTCAAGCCCAGACTTGTTGCTCCAGCTCCCCATGTGAACCAAATCATTCACGCCCTTTTTGGGCGCGTAGTACTGCTGCTCGGCCCGCACATCGATCTGAGACATACTTAGGATATTCAGCCGCAGCTTTTTTGCGGTCTTTTCCCCGTAGCCAAAGGCAACGATTGCCGCCACCTCTAACGTGGTGGTGAGAGACAGTGCCTTTTTGATTTTGTCGCTGTCGGTGAAGGTCATCCAGCAGGTGTCAATGTCCAACTCAGTCAGCTTGAGGACGAGATCTTCCATCATGTAGCCGGCGTTGATGGCCGCATAGGAATGCGGGGCAGACATAAGGAGCAGGTAGTGCGGTGCTCCGATGAGAAATTGATTATAGCCCGCTGAGCTCTCCAGCGCCGGCTGTGCATCCTTGTCCAAGACGATCAACTCCGTTGCAATCTCCGGGACAAGACGGGGGCAGGTCTTTTCATAGTAGGATCGGAGCTGGCCGATAGCCTCGCTCGGAACTTCCTTTTCGCGGAATGCGTGAACGGATCTGCGATTTTGAATCATAGCGCTGTAATTCATAGTAATATCTCCTATTCTGATGTCTTTGGTTTTCTTATAAATCGTCTATCAGTGCGGTGCTCTTGGCGTAGGCGGTACTGCGTGCCTCAAAGAAATCGGTCTTGACCATGTTGGCGTCGGCGTACTGGCTGACCCATTCCATGCTCTCCGGTTCGCTCTCAAAGCCTGGATACAATGCGGGATAGCCAAGGCTCGTCCAGCGGAGGTTGCCGAGATAGCGGATGTAGTCGCTGATCATCTGCCGGTTCAGCCCCGGGATGTCGTCGCCGATCACATAATGCCCCCATGCGATCTCCTGTTCCACGCCCTCACGCATCATCTCGCGCAGCGCTTGTACGCTCTCGGCGGTGAACAACTCCGGCTGCTCCTTTTGCAGCTCCGTGATGATATTGCGGAACAGCCACAAGTGCGTGTTCTCATCGCGGTTTATGTAGCGAATCTCCTGCGCTGAGCCGGGCATCTTCCCGTTTCGGGAGAGATTGTAGAAGAACATAAAGCCGCTGTAAAAATAGATGCCCTCCAAAATATAGTTTGCCATCATCACGCGCAGCAGCGTGGGAGCGTCCTTCCGCTCCTGAAACTCGTTGTAGCAGTCCCCAATGAAGGTGTTGCGGCGCAGCAGATGCTCGTCCGTTTTCCATTGGTAGAGGATGTCATTGCGCTCCACGGGGGAACAGATGGTGTCGAGCATATAGCTGTAGCTCTGTGAATGGACACACTCCTGAAACGCCTGAATGGACAGGCAGAGATTGACCTCGTTGGCGGTAATGTAGGCGCCGATATTAGGCAGGTTCGCTGTCTGAATGGAATCCAAAAAGACAAGAAAACTCAGAATTTTATCGTAGGCGCTGCGCTCGGCTGACAGCAGGCGGGGATAGTCCTTCACATCCTGCGAGAGATTGATCTCCTCAGGGATCCAAAAGTTGTTCATGGCCTGCCGGTACCAGTCGCTGACCCAAGCGTACTTCATATTGTTGAAGTCGTTGAGGTTGGTGGTATTGCCGCCGATCATGCGCCGCAGGCGCACATCAGGGTCGCCCTCCGGGTTAAAGAGGGGCTTTTTCTTCAGTTCCATCATGCTATCCTCCTTATGACGAGCAGCTTTCGCAGGCCTCGACCTCAAGGGCCTTGCTGCGGACATAGTAAATGGTCTTGACGCCGGCCCTCCACGCCTCCAAATACAATCTGAGCACCTGACGCATGGAATAGTCGTTGGTGATATAGAGATTCATGCTCTGCGCCTGGTCAATATGTCTCTGGCGAAGGCCCGCGGCGCGTACTGACCAGCTTTGGTCGATCAGATGCGCCGCCTTATAGCACCACCATGTATCCATAGAAAGCTCCGGAGCAACGCGGGGCAGCATGCTGCCCTTTTTTTCCTCTAAAAAGAATTTCTTCATAATTGGATCTATGCCCGCCGACGTGCCGGAGATGATAGATGTGCTGGAGGTCGGTGCGACCGCCAGCAGATAGGCGTTGCGCATTCCCTGCACCGCCACCGTTTTCGCAAGCGCCCGCCACTTTTCGGAGGTATAACCCCGCTTTTCAAAATACGCGCCAGTCTGCCAGTCGCTGCCCTCAAAGAGCGCGTAACGACCCTTTTCCCGTGCCAGAGCTGTGTCCGCCTTGACGGCGGCGTAGTTGATGAGCTCGAACACTGCGTCGGTGAAGGCAAGGTGCTCATCGCTCTCCCAGCGGATGCCGCGCTTTGCCAGCATGTGGTGGTAGCCGCTGACGCCCAGGCCGATGCTGCGGTACTTCTGATTGGTAAGCCGCGCGTATTCCAACGGGTAGAAGTTGAGGTCGATCACATTATCCAGTGCGCGGATGGCCGTTTCCACCGTGCGTTCCATATAGGCCTCGTCCTCCACCGGCAGATTACCGAGAGACAGACTCGCCAGGTTGCAGACCACAAACTCACCTGGGCGTGTGGCCGTCACCACTATTGTGTCGCCGTTCTCCGTGTGCACCTCAGTGCTGATGTGCTCGATGGGCGCCATGTTCTGCGCGATCTCCGTACAGAGATTGGAGCAATAGATCATTCCCGTGTGACCGTTTGGGTTCATATGATTTACACTGTCGCGATTGAAAGCGAAGGGCGTGCCGGTCTCCACTGCCGAGCGAAGCACCAGCCGCACGATGTCCTTGACGGTGACGCTGCGCTTTTCGATGCGCGGGTCATTGACGCAGTCCAGATACCGCTTCTCCCATTCTGTACCCCAGTAATCCTCCAGTGCGTAGCCCTTGACCGTGAGGATCTCATGCGGACACATGAGATGCCACGGCGCGTCTATGTTCTCCTCCGCCAGTCGCCAGAAGAGATCCGGATAGCACACGGCGGGAAACACATCATGTGCCTTCATGCGGTCGTCGCCGTTGTTGGTGCGCAGTTGAAGGAATTCCGGAAGATCCCGGTGCCATGCGTCTAAGTAAACCGCCACAGCGCCCTGCCGCATCCCCAACTGATCCACCGCCACGGCGGTGTCGTTGACCAGCCGGATCCAGCGGATAACACCGCCCGCCGCCCCTTGAAAGCCGCGGATGGTGCTGCCTGCAGCGCGCACCTTACCGAAGTACATCCCCATTCCACCGCCGAATTTAGAGACCTTTGCGAAGTTGTCCAGCGAGCGGTAGATGCCGTCCAGACTGTCCGGCACAGTGTCCACAAAGCAGCTTGAAAGCTGATGGTAGGGCTTTCGTGCGTTGGACATGGTAGGTGTCGCCATCGTGACCTCCATACGGCTGAGCATATCGTAAAAGCGTTTTACCCACCCCATGCGGTCAGAGCCTTCGTTCATAGCAAGATGCAGCGCGATACCCAAAAACATCTCCTGCGGTGTTTCCAGCGGCACGCGGCTGCGTGACTGGATCACATAGCGTTTGAGCAGCAGGTCAAGGCCGGAGTAGGTGAACAGCTCGTCCCGTTCCGGGCAGAGAAAGTCCTCCGCCATGGCAATCTCCTCGTGGGTATAGTGGGCAAGGATATAGTCACCGTAGAGTCCCTTATCCGTCAGATAGCGAAGCCTGCCATAGAGGTCGCCGCCGCCGCGCCCCTCCCATTCCTGTGCGTTGCGACAGCGAAAGGAGTGGTTCAGAAGCCGCGCCGCGATGAACTCCCACTTGGGTGCCTCTGCCGTAGTCAGCTCTACCGCCGCCTTGGTCAATGCCTCAGCCCGCTCATCCTCCGTCATGCCCGGGCGACAGAAACTCTCAAACTTCATTTGAAGCGCCGCGAGGGAGTAGATTTCCTCGGTAAAATCCATCTGGATGCGGCGCAGCACCTCGTCAAGCGAGTCATCCCCCACCGTCCGCGCGATGGTATGCCGGACACGGCGCAGCGCAGACCGCTTTTCGCGGTAGAGGATGTACGCCTTGGCCACCTCATAGTGTCCGCGCTCCATGAGCGTTCGCTCCACCTCGTCCTGCACACGTTCCACGGTGAGCGGCACTGTGACGGAGAGATTGTTGAGAACGGTGGCGAGGATCTCATCCATCTCTCTGCTCCCGATCTCCTTGCCCTGTCCGTCAAACGCCTTTTTCATGGCGTTGAAAATTTTCTCCTGTTGAAAGGGAACAGACTCCCCGTTTCGTTTTCTGATCTCCATTTCGATCCTCTCATCTTCTCCGGTCACTTCTCATGTCCTTTTGAGCAAAGAGCGGGCAAGCGCAGTATCACGCTTGCCCGCTCTGTTTTTGAAAGCCGGTTTTTCTGCAGCCGACGCGGCGGGGCTGTTTGTTGTCTGTTGTCTTGGTTTTGGCTTCCCTGCCAGTTACTTCATAGATTCCAGAATGGCGTCCGCCAGTGCTTCCAGCTCAGTGCGCTTGTCCGTGCCCATGGACGAAGCGAGGCTGAGCCGCTCGTTGAGCACCGTCATGTTCTTTAGCTCATTGTTGACGAATTTCTGCATGAGATCACCGGACTTCACCGCCCATGAGCCGTTTTCAATGATGGCAAAGGTGCGGTTTTGCAGATTCAGCGCCTTCATATCCATGAGGAAGTCATGCATGGCGGGGTAGATGCCGAGGTTGTAGGTCACAGAGGCCAGGACAATGTGGCTGTACTTAAATGCCTCGGAGATCAGCTGGGAGACATGAGTGGAGGACACATCGTACATCGCCACCTTGCTCATGCCCTTATCGCAGAGCGACGTCGCCAGCGCCTGCGCCGCGTTCTCCGTGTTGCCGTACATAGAGGCGTAGACGATGAGCACGCCCTGGGTCTCAGGGGCATAGCGGCTCCATGTGTCGTACTTTTCGATGAACCAGCCCAGATCCTTGCGCCACACGGGGCCGTGGAGCGGGCAGATGTACTTGATCTGATCCAAAACGCCGCCGGCCTTTTTCAGCAGGAGCTGGATGTGGGGGCCGTACTTGCCCACGATGTTGGTGAGGTAGCGGCGGGCGTCGTCCAGCCAGTCCCGCTCGAAGTCCACCTCGTCGGCGAACAGCTTGCCGTCCAGCGCGCCGAAGGTGCCGAAGGCGTCGGCGGAAAAGAGGACGCCGTCGGTGACGTCGAGGGTCACCATGGCCTCCGGCCAGTGAACCATAGGCGCGCCCACAAAGGTGACGGTGTGCTTGCCGAAGGAGAAGGTGTCGCCCTCCTTCACCTCGATGCACTCATGTCCGTCCACATGGAAGCCGAACTGCCGCATGAGCATGAATGCCTTCTCGTTGGAGATCAGTTTCACCTTGGGATGGCGCAGCAGGATCTCCTCGATGCAGGCGGCGTGATCCGGCTCCAGATGGTTGACCAGCAGGTAGTCCAGCTCGCGGCCATCCAGCACATACGCCAGATTTTCCAAAAGCTGGCGGCAGGCAGACCAGTCCACCGTGTCAAAGAGCACCGTCTTTTCATCCAGCAGGCAGTAGGCGTTGTAGCTTACGCCTCGGGGAATGGGAAAGCAGTTTTCAAACAGGGCCAGGCGATGGTCGTTGGCGCCCACCCAGTAGAGGTCGTTCGTTACTTTACGCACGCAATACATCTTATCTTACCTCCTTCACGGCCTCAAGCCTTTACAAATTGATCCTTCGTCTCCGCGCACTCGGGACACACCCACTCGGCGGGAAGCTGCTCAAAGAGCGTACCGGGCGCGATCTCGCCGTCCTCGTCGCCCAACTCCGGCACATACTCGTAGCCGCAGCCGCTGCAGACGTAGCGGTCGCCGATGGGGGCGGGCTTCGGCGGCGTGGGCCGCTTCATCTTTACCATGGGCGGCGCGGGCAGCTTTTCGCCGCTATCCAGCGCGGCAGTGAGCAGGGGCAGGATCTCCTCCACATCGCCCACGATGCCGTAGTCGCAGTTCTTGAAGATAGGCGCGTTACCGTTCTTATTGATGGCCACGATGGTGGAGGCGTCCTTGATGCCCTTAAGGTGCTGGGATGCGCCGGAGATGCCGCAGGCGATGTACAGATTGCCGGTGAATTTCTGACCGGACATACCCACATAGCGGTTCAGCGGCAGATATTTGAGAGTCTCCGCCACAGGGCGGGAAGAACCGATGGCCGCGCCGGCGGCCTTGGCCAGCGACTCTACCAGTTTCATGTTCTTTTTCTCCCCGATGCCCTTGCCCGCGGAGACCACCCGCTCCGCCTGCGGGATGGGCGTATCCATAGGGATGCCCACGGAGAAGTCGTGACCATCCTTCTTCAGCGCCGCCACAAGGTCGGCCACCTGCTGGGCAGCGTCCCCCTCCCGGAAGATGGTCTTTTTGCGAATGCCGGTGATGGGCGCGGGTTTCTTGGCCGCCGAACGGCTCTCGCCGCCGGAGCTCTTGCCCAGCCTGCCCAACAGATGAGAGGCGATGACCACCCGCTGGATCTCGTTAGTGCCCTCGTAGAGGGTGGTGATCTTGGCGTCGCGGTAGGCCCGTTCCACCTCCATGCCCTTGAGGTAGCCGCTGCCGCCGTGGATCTGCAAGGCATCGTTGGTGACCTCCAGCGCGATGTCCGAGGCGTACATCTTCGCCATGGCGGACTCCATGCCGTAAGGCGCGTGCTGCTCCTTCAGCTCCGCCGCGGAGTAGATGAGGAACCGGGCGCAGCGCAGCTTGGTGGCCATATCCGCCAGCTTGAAGGCGATGCTCTGCTGGGCCGCGATGGGCTTGCCGAACTGGACGCGCTCCTTGGAATAGCTCAACGCGTGCTCAAACGCGCCCTGGGCGATGCCCAGCGCCTGCGCGGCGATGCCGATGCGTCCGCCGTCCAGCGTGGACATGGCGATCTTGAAGCCCTCGCCCTCCTTGCCCAAGAGGTTTTCCTTGGGAACCTTCACGTCGTTGAAGATCAGCTCCGCCGTGGAGGAGGAGCGAATACCCATCTTGTCATAGTGGTCGCCGAACTCAAAGCCCTTCCAGCCCTTCTCCACGATGAAAGCGGAGATGCCCCGGGTGCCGATGTCCGGCGTGGTGACGGCGAAAACCACATAGGTGTCCGCCTTAGGGGCGTTGGTAATGAAGATCTTGCCGCCGTTGAGGAGGTAGTAGTCCCCCTTATCCAGCGCCGTGGTCTCCGTGCCGCCGGCGTCGGATCCGGCGTTGGTCTCCGTAAGGCCGAAGGCGCCGATCTTCTCGCCCTTGGCCAGCGGAACCAGATATTTCTTCTTCTGCTCCTCGGTGCCATAGGCGAAAATGGGCCATGAGCCGAGGGAGACGTGGGCGGAGAGGATTACGCCCGTGCCGCCGTCCACACGGGCCAGCTCCTCCACCGCGATGGCGTAGCTCAGGGCATCAAGACCGGCACCGCCGTACTCCTTGGGGTAGGGAATGCCCATCCAGCCCAGCTTACCCAGCTTCTTGACAGCCTCTTCGGGAAACTCATTGTTCTGATCCATTAAAAATGCGAGGGGCTTGATCTCCTCCTCCGCAAAACTCCGGATCTTCGCGCGCAGCTCTTCGTGCGCCGACGTGGTTTGAAACAGCATACGGGTACCTCCTTCTAAAATTTTACAGCTTGCTTGTATCTTGGGGATCGGATCCGCCGGTCAGCAGCCTGCGCAGGCTCACGGCACGGAACGCCTCGTCCTGCTTTTGCTGCAAGGCCGCCAGCTGACAGTGGATGGTGCACCGCCCATGCTTGTCCTGCCAGCGGCATTCATATCCCGGCTCCATGCAGGCGCACAGGATGCCCCGCTCCCCCACGACCCCCATGAGATCGTAGAGGGAGGTCGCGTCCAGATCGCAGGACAGCTCGCAACCGCCGAGAGCGCCGCGGCTCACCCGCACCAAATTGCCGGCGGAGAGCTTGCGCAGAATCTGGTAGGCAAACTGATTGGGGATCAATTCCGTTTCCGACATCTCGGCCACCGAATGCTTCTCCCCGTCCAGCAGCACCCGCAAAATGCGCAGCGCGTAGTCCGTCTCTTTGGTGATGATCATGCTCCACATCCTCTTTTCGCTTGCTTGTTAATACCATAATATCAATCTTGATAAATTTTGTCAAGATAATTTCAAAAAAAATATCGCTTTAATACAGACCGCCCCAGCACAGACCGCCCCAGCCCGGGTCAGCTTCGCTTTCCATTCAGCGAAAAGCCATGTTCCTTACAATTATAGAAGCCGAAAAAGCTGTGCTGTGGCAGTCCGCCGAAAGCAGAAAAGACTATGCCTGAAAACCAGAAAGCGGAGAAATGGTTGGGGCTCGCAGGGGTCGCCCATCCAAGGCGGATGAGTCGATCCCTGGCAAGTCCAAGGCAAGCACCAAAGTGCGTGCTTTTCATTTTATATCCGACGCATTATGTTAAGATGTGCAGTAGATGTTCCATTTTGCTGTCCCATTCTCTGCTGGAATCGGCGCACTCTTTCAGTTCAGTTTCGATTTCAGCATTTATCGGCAGATTTTTCTTATAGCGGATGGTATGCTCAAGGCTTGCCCAGAAGTCCATAGCGATTGTACGGAGTTGTATCTCCACTGGCACATGGATCTCTTTTTCCGCAAAGAATACCGGCAGCCGGATCGTCAGGTGCAGACTGCGATAGCCATTTGGCTTAGGGTGCGAAATATAATCTTTCTCCGTGATGATTTCAATGTCAGACTGATCTTTTAAGCACTTTGCCAAAAAGAACACATCCTCCTCGAAAGAGCAGATCACCCGCACACCGGCAATATCCATGATATTTGCCTGCATGGTCGGAAAATCCAGAGAAAGTCCGCGCTTCTGCATCTTATTCATAATGCTGGACGGCGACTTCAAGCGACTTTTCATACTTTCTATCGGATTGCGATCATGCTGCAATGAAAACTCTTCGTTTAGAATTTCCAACCTGCTTTCCAGTGCTTTCAGCGCACATCGGTATTGCAGCATGACTTCCTGATACCTGCGATTTTCGCTTAAAAGGCGCTGGCACTGCAGATCATCTAAGCCTTTATCTGCCGCAACCGTCAAGCCAAATAAATTTTCACTCATAGTTTCTCCTTTCCGCAGGGATAGGCGCTCCGCGCTGTCTGCTGCTCTTGTGTTACGACCTGATAAAAACTGTATCCGCCGGAGAGATGGGAACAGCTGAAACCATACTGCGTCAAAAGCCGACAGGCCAGATAACTGCGAAGCCCAGTCTGGCAATTCACATAGACAGGCTTGTCCCGCTCTAACTCGTCCAAGTGCTCCCGCAGATCGTCCAGTGGAATATTGCGGAATCCATTCAAGTGCCCACGCCGATATTCGCCTTCCGTACGGACGTCCAGCAGCGTCGCACTGCCATCGCAGGGCAAGTCCTCAACATCATTCCAATGGAACTGCCGTACCTTCCCGCTCTCCAAATCCTCGATCATAAAACCGGCCATATTGACCGGGTCTTTGGCAGAGGAATAGGGCGGCGCATAGGAAAGATCAAGCTCCGTCAGTTCCAAAGCTGTCATTTTTGCGCGAATGGCCGTTGCCAGTACATCAATACGCTTGTCCACGCCTTCGCCGCCAACGATCTGCGCACCCAGCAGCCGCAGGCTTTCCTTTTCATACAGTACCTTCATTGCCATAGACTGTGCGCCGGGGTAATAGGCAGCGTGGGATGCCGGGAAAAGCACGACTTTGTCGTAAGCGATCCCTGCTGCCTGCGCCGCTTTTTCATTGATCCCCGTGGAGGCCGCCGTCAAGCTGAACAATTTCAGAACAGACGAGCCCTGAGAGCCGTGAAAGTGGCTGTTTCCGCCGCAGATGTTGTCGGCGGCAATGCGTCCCTGCTTGTTGGCGGGTCCCGCCAGCGAGATCAACGCTTTCTGCCCGGTTACAAAATGGGTGACCTCTACGGCATCGCCCACAGCATAGATGTCCGGCACGGAGGTTTCCATCCGCTCGTTGACAGCGATGCTGCCCCGGATGCCCAGCTCAAGTCCGGCCTCTTTTGCCAGATGGGTGTCCGGCGTGACGCCGATGGCCAGCAGCACCATGTCGGAGCGCAGCGGCTCACTTTCCTCCAGCAGCGTCAGCACGGAATCTCCGTCCTGCCGGAATCCGGTGACGGTATCACCCAACCGCAGAGTCACGCCGTGTCTGCGCATTTCCGCATGGACAAAGCTCGCCATATCCGTATCCAGCGGCACTAATAGCTGCTTTGGACGTTGGACGATGGTGACAGAAACGCCCATTTCTGTAAGGTTTTCCGCCATTTCCAGACCGATAAAGCCGCCGCCAGCCAAAACAGCGGTTTTCGGCTTCTGATCCTCTACAAAGTGCCTGATGCGGAGGGTATCCTCCACGGTGCGCAGCGTGAAAACACGCTCACTGCTGACGCCGGAAAGAGCAGGAACCGTCGGCTTTGCGCCGGGGGCAAGAAGCAGTTTGTCATAGGTTTCCGTGTAGACCTTTCCACTATCCAATGCGTGAACGGTGACGGTTTTCTCTGTGGGATCGATCGCAGTTACTTCCTGCCGTACCCTCACATCAATGCGAAAGCGGTCCCAGAAGCTCTCCGGAGTTTGCAGTGTCAGTTCTTCTTGCTCCTTGATCACACCGCCCACATAATACGGCAGACCGCAGTTGGCATAGGACACATAGCCGCTGCGCTCGATCATGATGATCTGGGCGTGTTCATCCAAACGGCGGATGCGGGCAGCGGCAGAAGCACCGCCCGCCACACCGCCTACGATCACAACTTTCATCTTGCGCCCTCCACCATTGCGGCAATCTCCGACTTAGGCCGATAGCCGACCGATTTGGTAATGTCCTTTCCATCCTTGAATACGACCAGCATCGGGATGCTGGATACTTGAAAACGCATTGCCAGCTCCATCTGCTCGTCCACGTTGACCTTGCCCACCTTGAGCGTACCGCTTTTTTCTTCGGCAAGCTCATGCAGTACGGGAGAGAGCATTTTGCACGATCCGCACCAGTCCGCATAGAAATCCAGCAGGACGGGCTTGTCGGAATGCAGTATCTCATTTTCAAAATTCGCAGCAGTAATTTTCAGTTCAGCCATAAGAAAGGCTCCGTTCTGTTATCTTTGTTTATTCTTTGTTTTTCAGCTTGCAAATGCCCTGCGTCATGGTTCCCATCGGACAAAACGCACACCATGTGCGGGGCTTGTAGAGCACCATAACGATCAGACCCAGCAGCAGAGAGGTCAGCATGAGGCTATAAAAGCCAAAGCTGAACTGCGCCATCCAATCAGCGACTGTACCGGCTGTATAAGTCCAGCCCCATGGCACACGGAATGTCCAGAACAGCTTAATGGCCTCCCGCAGGGACGCAGCACCCGCAGCGACCAGATAGGTCTGGAACACCATGTTGCCGAACATCGTCAGGAAAAAGATCAAAAAGCCGTAACGAAACCACTTGGAGGACATCCAGCGGGGCGTGGGCTTGCAGCGGGAGCATTTAAGGTCTGTCCCCAGCTTGCTGAACAGTTGCCCCCGTCCGCAGAGGTGGTTGCAAAAGTATTTGTTCCCGCCAAAGATGGCTAAGAACAGCGGCAGAAGAAAATCGATCATGCCCAGCCATGCAAACAGGATGTTGAAAAAGCCCAGTGCAAAATAGATGATGGCATACACCCACAGGTAATCGTACCAATGCTTTGCTTTCATGCGTCAGCCCTCGCTTTCACCTCAATGCAGCCGACGGGACAGAGTTTTGCGCACTTGCCGCAGCCTACGCAGCGTTCCGCCTCCACGGCGGCGTAGCAGCCGCAGCGCACCTTGACGGCCCCCAGTGGACAGGTATTTTCACACACACCGCAGGCGACACACCGCGTCTTATCTATGGCAGCCAGTTTCTTTGACAGCATAGCTTTCCTCCCTTAATCCTGCAAGGATTTGTAATAGAGCATACAGTGGCAGACCCCTCGAAGCCCGGATCTGCAATTTGATTCTTGAACTCCTGACACATACACTTGGTTGCCTCTGTGCGCTCCCTGCGGCAGGGGCAGTACCCGCCGGTGCGCTTGAGTCCTTTTCTGATGGTGCTGACAATCTCCTGATCGGGATTGAGCTTGATTTTCATGTTCGCCAGCTCTTTCTTGATCGTGGCTTTATCATACCGCAGGACAAAGTCTTTTTCTGTGACGAGGTTACATTGATAAAAAAATCCGGTGCTTTTGGAGCACCGGATTTTAAGAAGGTGAATTACGCTTTCCACAGACTGTGGAGGTTGCAGTAGGCGTAGACCGCCTCTACCTCATCGCCCTCGCAGAGCGCGAAGCAGACCTCCGGCTTTTCGCCGGGATGCAGTTCCTTACGCTGATTGCCCTGCTTGGTCTGGAGAGATACCCATTCGATGTAGTGCTCCGGCAGCATGGGGTGCTCCACAGAGCCGATCTTGACATGGACGATGCCGTTTTCCACTGTCCAGACAGGGACGTGCTTCTCCACGGCGGCATCGGTGGTGCCGGGAACGATCTCGCTCATCGGCTCGCCGCAGCAGACGACAGGGACGCCTGCGTCCTTAACTTTGGCAATGATGTTACCACAATGCTTGCAAATGTAAAACTTCTGCTCCATGATAATTCTCCTTTTCTTTCTTTAATAGTTTTCTGCGTGAATTTCAAAATAGCTCTGGGGATGGTTGCAGGTGGGGCAAACCTCCGGGGCCTTCTCGCCCACGACGATGTGACCGCAGTTGCGGCACTCCCACACCTTGACCTCGCTCTTGGCGAAGACCTCCGCCATCTCCACATTGTGCAGCAGGGCACGGTAGCGCTCCTCATGGTGCTTTTCAATGGCGGCTACCAGGCGGAAACGCTGGGCCAGCGCATGGAAACCTTCCTCATCGGCAGTTTTGGCAAAGCCATCGTACATATCCGTCCACTCGTAGTTCTCACCCTCAGCGGCGGAGAGAAGGTTTTCTGCGGTGTCGCCAATGCCGTTCAGTTCTTTGAACCACAGCTTAGGTCAGTTTACAAGGAACTACACGCAGACCACGAAACGGGGGCTGCTGACAACAAATAAAGGCTGAATATCAAGCACCGGGGAAGTGCGAGATATTCAGCCTGTTTTGTTGTCCGGGGTTTCCAAAGGGGCACCCCTTTGGCACACGACTTTGCTTGAAAAGTGTAGTGTGTTATACGCTCTGTCGGCGTTGCTGCGAAAATGCGGTTGCCGCCGGGGAGGGCAAGGGCATTTGAAGCAGCAGGAAAACAGGGCTGTGATTGCGTGGCGTGGAGCCGCAAGCGCAGGACTGGTTTCATCAGCAGACAGGGCGTATATGAAAGCCCCCGTCCCTCGTCTTACGCTGGACTATGGGACAAAGTGTCCCAGACGGATAGCCACATTCACGAGAAAACAGACAGGGTTTCTTCTCAAAATTGAAATGGGCGGGAAGCCATTTTAGGGCTTTCCCGCCTTGATTGCCTATCAGCAAAGGCGGGCGGAGCTGTCAACGGGGGGCTGTCGCTTCATCTGACCGTTGACTGGCTCGGCTGGCTTTGCTATCTTCCTGATAAACAAGAATTGTTATCTATCTGTCCAAGAATCAAAATAGTTTGCGCCAGTCATCTTCAATAGCCTGTGGAATATGGTAACTTTCGTATTCAGGCATAAATCCCTCATGCCAAATATGAAATTTTAAGCCGCTAAACCCTGTAAAAATATGTTGCGCTCTTTTTATTGGAGATGGATAGTAGCAAAAATTTATATGCCCAGCGGTTGTCCACCTTTTTGAACTAAGGATAGTCGGTTCCTCGTCAACAAAACGATTATATAATTTATTTTCTTTTGTTTTCCATGACATCAAATCATCATCGCCACAAAATAATGTCCAAACCACATCATTGCCAAAAACGCTTGGAAAATATTTTTGCTTTATTAAGTCCAGAAAAATATCGCTAAATGTAGTAGTTGGTTCAATAGTGTATGTGCGGGTATGGTTATCTACATCATCTGCCATACAAACACTTTCTCGACAAATTGACATATCCACTCTTTATCCCCCCTTATCTAATTCAGATATTATCTTCACTCATACAACACCGCCTACACCCTTTGCTTACTTTCTTCCCCGCTGTGGGTTTGGATTTTTCAGATTGCCGTTGACTAACCCGGCTGGCTTTGCTATCTCCCTGTTAAGCGGGAAGTTATCAATGTAATGTAGTTATTTATAAAGTTAATATTTTCATCTCCAAAATTGTTCTAATTCTTTATATTCTCCAAACCAAAACTTAAAGGCATCTTTATTTATACCGTCTTTACCCAACCAAAAATCTACAGGGTAATTCCAATCGGAACTGTGAGTTTTCCGGGGAGCAGATGCAAGGTTTGTATATTTTTTAAGAAAACCTTTATGTTCGTTAGTTTCCAAAATGCTGCAATAGCCCAAAGTTTCTAATAATGCTTTCCTTTGTTCTGTGGTAGATTTAAACCCTTTAATCTTACCAATTTTTAATTGAACTGTTTTCTTAACGGTATCTTTTTTATCTGCAGCTAATAGAATGGTAAGTATTTCTGAAAAGATTCTAAAATCGGATTCAGTTGGTTTGACAAATTCCGTTCTATTGGTTTGCAATAGATAATAATATAATGTTAACAAATCATGACCAATCAGACCTCCAACCTCCAGGAAACATTCCTCAATTAACTCTATATCCACTTTAACATCTATAACAGAAGAACAGTATTGGCAGGGTGTTCGACTTATTACAAACGCCTTATCTTTCTCATGTTTCTCATCAAATAATGGCTGTAGGGCAGTTGAATCTTTGCTTACAGCAAAAGAATGCATAGGATAACTTTGCATTATAGCAAAGACAGGTAAACCACTTCTGTAACTTAATTTATTCGTACTCAAACTGGATAAGAATAGCGAAGTATATTTCTTTTTATCACATTCTCTATACTCTTGAAAGATTCGCTCGATGAGTGCATCGTGTGTTAGATATTCTTTTGTTCCTAAAAGCCCCATCATATATACCCCATTCTATACAATTGCGATTTGTAATTTTCTTACTTTCTCCCCCGCTGGGGATTTAGATTTTTTAGATTGCCGTTGACTGGCTCGGCTGGCTTTGCTATCTTCCCGATAAATAGGAAAAATCAATGTTAAAAATTCTGTAGCAGTTATCATAATTTACTTTATCTTCTCCATGCCACCAGTTGAGCGGATAGGATAGACTTTGTCTTAAATCTCCGGTATCTCTCATCAACGGTGGGGTAAAGGAATGTATATATCCTTTATGCTCTGGTGTTTCCAAAATCCCACAAATAGCAAGTGTTTCAAGGATTCCGATAATCTCACTTTTATTGCAGGGCAATAGTTTACTTTCCTGAATTTTTTTACATAACATAATGCCAGTGGCTTGGTCGCTCATCGCAGATGATATTGATATTATTTCTTTCAAAATATTCTTGTCAATATTTGTAGGGGTTTGTTTATCCATATGAGCAAATTCATTAAGATAAAAAATGGGTTTTCCAATCCCACCCCAAATTCCGCCGCCTTGGTACTTAACCCAATTATAAAATGTTCTATCCAGCCGAGATGGAACTTTGTCTGTCCTACCTCTATCAAACATCAGCCAACTTACAGCATATATATATATATATGATGCTAAAATATATCGATACTCCATATCACGAGTAGATAAACTATATAAAAAAGAGTTGGCAGCATCACTAAGAGAAATACATTTAAGACTTTGTGTCAAAATGCGTATAGCTTCTTCATGTGAAATAGATAAATCCTCTAAAATGGCTCCATGTTCTTTTGCATACGCAATTTCTTCAAATGATAACAGTTTTCGCTTCGTATCATCCATATAGTGCATCAGAATTTTTTTACTTTTCTTATCCATAAGCATTTTCCCTCATGTTAGTCTCTTAGTTCCCTTACTTCCTCCCCCTTTGTGGGTTGGGATTTTTGAGCAAGTCCGACTTCTCCGCAATCTTTTTCAGCCACTTCTTTTCTTCCTCGGACAACTTCTTCAAATTCAATTTAAGCCGCTTACAGATAAACGCCAAAGACGCTTGTTCCGGGTCGCCGTCCTCGCTGGCGACTTCGTCTGCGGTCTGTAAAAAATCTTTCAGCGGGTTATCCTCCGGGACGCTGAAAAAATCTTCCTTGTGGGTTTCCCGCAGGTCGAAGGCTATCTTGTTTATGTCCTGCTGTATCACATAGCGGCAAAAGCTGTCATCGTCAATATGGGCGGTGACAAGCTGCCGTAGCTGCGGGTCGGTCAGGCCGGGATTGTACCGCTTCATAATCGTTGCGCTCATGGTATCCACTATGGCGTTTGCGGCCTGCACCTGCTTCACCGCCACGCCGTTCACATAGATTTCAAGGTCAGCCATGAGCCGGGGAAAATCCGGGTGTACCGCCAGTTCACACAAGAGGGAATTATTCACCCGCCCACTTTTCAATAGTTCAATCATATCATCACTCAAACGCAGGTCTGCAAGATCGGCGTTTGGGTGATTTTTTGTTTGGGACAGCCCCAGCAGATAATCGGCGGTCACGCCGTAAAACTTCGCCAGCTTGATAATGGCATAGTGGCTGATGTCCTTGAAGTCCTTTGCTTCATAACTGCCCAGCGCAGACTTGGAGAGATTTACTTGTTCTTCAAGCTGCTCCAGCGTCAGCCCACGCTCCACACGCAGGTCTTTCAATCGTTCTTGTATGGATAATTCCATGCCCTCCCTCCTTGTCTACTTAATATATGACGACTTAACTTCCTAAACAGTTTATAATTTCTTCTATTTCCATACAAGCATCCTCAACCCTGATTGCTGTTTCCTCGCTAAAGAAGCGGCTTCCTCCCGCTAATTGGTCAATCAAGCTAATTAACACTTCAACATCACAATTCAAAATAAATCCCTGTGTTCTCCACTTTGGCATTTCAATAAGGATTTGATTTTTAATTTCTAAATATTTCGTTTCGTCAAAAGTATTTTCACATCTTAGTTTTACCAGAAAACTATCTTCTGCATTTATTAAATCACTTAATTTTGACATAGAGACCTCCCTAAACGAAAATGGCATTCTGTTTTTTCCATTTTACCACAATTCCGAGAGCGTGGAAATAGAGAGTTTTCCGGGCGTATTTCCTACCTTTCGGATATACGGGACGGGCGGTCATTTAGGTGTAGACTTAGGGTAGTTCATCGATGAGCTGCACCTTGAAAACCAAATGACCGTCCGAAAAGGAATACCCCGGCAGGGGAAGCACCGCAAGGAGCCAACTTCTGGACACTTTGTCCAGAGGTCACTTCGGGACAACTTGTCCCGAAGCTGTGGGGAGCGTGCCAACGCTGGAAATCCTTTCGGGAAGAACGGCAACAGAAAAACGGAGGGAACACATGAGAGAGAACCCATATAAACGACTGCCGCCCATAGAGCGCAAGCCGGACGGTTCCCTTTACCGCATGACACCGGCACAGAGGAAGCAGGCAAACGCCCTGATCCGCCGGGAGTGCTGCAACTATGAGGACGGGAACTGTATGCTCCTTGACGATGGGAACACCCATACCTGCCCCCAGATCATTTCTTTCTCGGTTTGTTGCAAGTGGTTCCGCTGGTCGGTCTTGCCACAGGACGGAACGCTGGAAGCAGAGATTTTCCGGGATAAGGAGCTAAAACGCTGTGCGGTCTGCGGCAGAGTGTTCGTCCCAAAGTCCAACCGGGCGAAATACTGTCCCGACTGTGCCGCCGGAGTTCACAGGCGGCAGAAAACAGAAAGTGAACGGAAAAGGAGGTCTTGTGTGGACAGTTAGGGGCTGAAAAGTCCTTGATTTACAAGGCTTTACAAGCACAGAACAGGGGTAGGCAATAGAAACTACCGTCTGCCCCAGAAAACGGGCTTCTAACCGTCCACAAAACACGATATGACAAACACCATTTATATCCATCAGCCGGAAAAGGCGGTCAGCTTTACCCGGCTTCCGAATTTCCTTTTTGAAGCCCCCACATTCACACCCCTGTCCAACGAAGCAAAGGTACTGTATGCCTTTATCCTGCGCCAAACAGACCTGTCCCGGAAAAACGGCTGGGCAGATGAATACGGGCGCATTTACCTCTACTATCCCATCAACGAGGTGGTAGAGCTACTCCACTGCGGACGGCAGAAAGCGGTCAACACCCTGCGGGAACTGCAATATGCCGGACTGGTGGAAATCCAGAAGCAGGGCTGTGGAAAACCCAACCGCATTTACCCAAAATCCTATGAAGCGGTTCCAAACACCGACTTCAAGAAATCCGGCTATGGAACGCCAGAGGACTGAAAACCGCACTCATAGAGTACGATAATCAATCCTCTTGAAGTACGAAAACCGGACGGTATATAGAAATACAGAGATTAAAACGATTTTATTTATATCTTATCCATTCCTATCCGATCCGAGATCTTTTCTGCGGGATTTTCCTGTGGAAAAGTCCCGGAAAGGAACGGAACGGGGAAAGGAGTTTCATGGCACAACACGCAATTTTGCGATTTGAAAAACACAAGGGCAATCCGGCAAGACCGCTGGAAGCCCATCACGAACGGCAAAAGGAACAGTACGCCAGCAATCCCGACATTGACACCAGCCGGAGCAAGTACAATTTCCACATCGTCAAGCCGGAGGGCAGATACTACCACTTCATTCAAAAACGCATTGAACAGGCAGGCTGCCGCACCCGCAGGGACAGCACCCGGTTTGTGGATACGCTGATTACCGCCAGCCCGGAGTTTTTTAAGAAGAAGTCCCCAAAGGAGATACAGGAATTTTTCCAGAGGGCGGCTGATTTCTTAATCGGGCGGGTAGGGAAAGAAAATATCGTATCGGCGGTGGTACACATGGACGAGAAAACGCCCCACCTGCATTTGGTCTTTGTCCCGCTGACGGAGGACAACCGCCTGTGTGCAAAAGAAATCATCGGGAACAGAGCCAACCTCACAAAATGGCAGGACGATTTTCACGCCTATATGGTGGAGAAATATCCTGACTTGGAGCGTGGGGAGAGTGCCAGCAAGACAGGCAGGAAGCATATCCCCACCCGCCTGTTCAAACAGGCGGTCAATCTCTCCAAACAGGCAAAAGCCATTGAAGCCACACTGGACGGTATTACCCCATTCAATGCCGGAAAGAAGAAAGAGGAAGCCCTCTCCCTGCTGAAAAAGTGGTTTCCGCAGATGGAGAACTTCTCCGGGCAGCTCAAAAAATACAAGGTCACGATAAACGACCTTTTAGCAGAAAATGAAAAACTGGAAGCCAGAGCCAAAGCCAGCGAGCAAGGCAAGATGAAAGATACGATGGAACGGGCAAAGCTGGAAAGCGAATTGAAAGACATTCAGCGGCTGGTTGACCGTATCCCGCCGGAGGTGCTGGCAGAACTGAAACGGCAACAGCGGCACACAAAGGAACGGTGATTGATGACAGAAAACATTTCACGCCGCAGCATGGTGGCACTGCACTTTGCTACGAAAATAAATACCTCGTAGCGATACCCGCACATTGACAACAAATGTTTTCAACAATCATGAAGACACGACAAATAGAGCAGCTAAATAGCTGCCTGTCCATAATGAATCATCAGGCGGAGGCTTCAATATGATAACCTCGTTTTTCAAGTTCACGAATGTAATGGGATACCTGTTTTTGTTCACAGTTTTTACGGCGCGTTTCAAAGCAGTTCTCATCAAAAAGTGTACCTTGCTTCAGCATGGTATAGATGATGACCAGAAGTTTGCGTGCGAGCGCAACTATGGCTTTTTTAGCCCCTTTCTTTTGCTTGATTCTCCAGTACCATGCGGAAAGATAGGTATTACGCTTTCCAGCAATGACCCAGGCAATTTCACAAAGCATACTTTTTATATAAGGATTGCCTTTGGTGATAGAGGTGCTTTTGCGTTTCCCGGCACTTTCATTATTACCCGGACATAAACCAGCCCAGGAACATATGTGCTCTGCAGTTTTGAAATAGCTCATATCTGTGCCAATTTCAGCAATGATTGCACAGGAGGCAGTGGTGTTGATTCCATAGATGCTGGTTAACTGTTCAATATGAAGGGAAAAAGGTGCCATTGCTTCTTCTAATGCGGTTTCAATTTCTGCCAGATGTGATTTGAGGGAGTCATAATGATCCATTAGCATTTCCAGAAAATCCTGCTGGATTTGGGAAAGAGTTCCGTTCACAGCCACAAGAATTTCATTGATGTGATTGCGGGTTTTGGTTTTCAGACAGGAATCAAGAGATTCCCTATCGATACAGCCATGCTGGATCAGATGACAAATGATGTTTCTGCCGGAGGCACCAAATATATCTGAAATAAAAGTGGATAAACGGAAACCGGAACTTTGAAGGAATTTTTCGACCCGGTTTTTCTGGGAAGTGATATCACGGATGATACTCTTGCGATACCGATTCAGATACCGAAATTCACGGATCTGCTTATCCGGAATGAAACTGCCATTGAGAAGTCCTGCGCGTAAAAGAGTAGCAATCCATTCCGAATCACGCATATCAGTTTTCTTACCCGGAACATTTTTCATGTGTCTGGCATTAACAACAAGCAGAGTGATATCACCAGAATAAGCATCTTCAAGGATTTCATAAATAGGCTGCCAGTAAATGCCAGTGCTTTCCATAGCGACATGATGGCAGTTACAGGAAACAATCCAGTCGCGTAGAGCAGCCATATCAGGGATAAGAGTGGTAAATTCACGAATTTCAGAGACAGTGGTTTTGCCAATGGGGCCGGATAAGATGCAAGCAACAATCTTATCTTTGTGAACGTCAAGGCCGCAGGAAATTTCTAACAGGTCTTTCATAAGTACAAGCTCCTTTCCAAAGATGGCAGGAGATTTACCCGAGATAATACGGACTTTGCTACGCGTGCTAACCATAAAGATTGCCACAATATGCTGTGCTCAAGGGTAAATCGTTTACGTTGAACAAACGGGGTGCAGATCCACCAATGTGCGGTCAAACTTTATCCTGCCTAATCCGATTCTACGGCAAAAGCAAGCATAAGAAAAGTAGCGGAGCCAATACCCTATTTTCATTAGGGGCTGTGATAACCTTTCATGATTCGTTGAAAATTAAATACGGAGGTACTATGGAGCATATCAGATACAAGAAAGAAACCGAAGTCGTGACTTTTCAGGGAAAGGAAATCACGCTGGAAAATCTCTCCCCGGTGTTCACGCCGGAGCAGGAAGCGGCAAAACGCCGGGAGCTGGAACAGCAGCTTTATGAGGTATTCCGCAAGTATGCCGACAAACGGCAGCGTGAGGAAGCCGGGGCATAAGGTTTTCCAAAGACATCGTTGATTTGCGGGGCTGCTGACGGTATAATAAAGGTGTCAGCAGCTCCGTTTCTTTTTTAAGAAAAGGAGCGACAATATGAACAATCGAA
>OGQG01000183.1_pt1 | contig 65730 bp, 59 predicted proteins | sample 1553201 | NCBI WGS metagenome assembly OGQG01 (sample SAMEA2579925, study PRJEB22360) | human gut metagenome | biome: human gut; feature: human-associated habitat; material: faeces | place: Denmark | collected 2008/2010
GGAACAGATATAAGAGTTGGAAGTTACAGATAGCTGCTTAATCAGCAGACACTAAATACAATCATAGAAGCAAAGTGTACAAGAACATCAACAAACTTAAAAAAGCTGACAGAAGAAATAGAAGCTGATATTGTACATTATAAGGCGGATTATATATTCTTTTATATCTACGACAAAGAAAAAATTATAAAAGACAGGCATGCTTTTGAAACAAATTTTAACAGGAGTTTTGATGGAAAGGAAATCAGGATTATTATTTTGCAACCTGTCAATATGTAAAGGATAAATTTGACGGGACAGAGTTGGGTGAGAAAAGGCTCAGTGTCAGCAAAAGATGAGAAAAATGAGGTGATAATATGATTGCACCAAGAAAAGTAAAATTTGAAGCGAAGAAAAAGGAAAATGAAAATATTGAATTCCGTACATTTTTAAAATGTAATGCAGATGAAAAAGAATTGGATGAGCAGTTCAAAAAACTTCACGAAGAGTTGTTTGCAAAATATGACTGCAGCAGATGTAGGAACTGTTGTAAGATGTACTGCGGAAGTATTCCAGAAGAAGATTTGGAGAAAGATGCAGAATATTTAGGACTTACTAAAGAAGAACTTATAAATTCTTATTTGATAAAAAAAGAAAGTGAAAATACGTATGTAACCAAGCATCATCCGTGTGACTTTCTGGAAGAAGACGGAAACTGTAAGCTGGGAGAATATAAACCTGAGAATTGCAGGAAATATCCATATACGGATCAGCCAGAGAGGTTACATAGTTTGTACAGTGTATTGGAAACAGTAGAAGTCTGTCCGATCGCATTTGAAATATATGAGAGATTAAAAATAGAATATAGATTTCGTTATGGAAGATGAAATATGAGTAGATAGGGAGCAGAAATGTTATTAAGAGAATATTTGACAAAATATACAAAAGAAGAACTGTTAGATCAGGCAAGAAGTTTTGAAATCAAAAAGTGCTCGGGACTTCGAAAAGCTGATTTAATAGATAGAATTGTTGATACTTTTTGTGCCGATGAAATGCTTAGAAGCAGATTGGCATGCCTTACAAAAGAACAGATGGACTTATTTCGGAAAGCTTGTATTTCCCCTACCGCTGTTTCTGTAAATGAAGTGGTAGATGCGATGCAGCTTTACAGATATTGGATTGGATATTTTGAAGATCCAACTGATAGATTTTGCGTATTTGAAGATGTTGCTGTTGCCTTTTCTAAAATAGATGATAAAGCATTTCAATTGAAGCAATGCAGAAAAGGCTGGCTGGTAAAGTGCATACATTTCTTTATACAATATTATGGAATAGCACCGATCGAAGTTATCTATGAAATGTATAGGCAGAAAGTGAAGTGCTCTATAGATGAAATGATAGAAATGCTTTGGGAAATGCCAGTTGATATTGTGGAATCATGTCTTTTTACAATGGACAGACTTGGGATGAAAGGATGGCCAAAAGAGGATCCGTTATACTCAGAAAAAGGAATATTTGTGCATTTGCAGCTATTTGAGAATGAGGAATTTGGTTACTTGCTTCGACAACAGATGGATAAAGATTTTTATATCCCCTCGGCACAGCAGATAGATGAGATATGTAGAATTGGATATGAGGCAAGTTCGTCTGAATATAAAAAACTGGAATCTTTTTTCATTAAGAAATTAAGGCTTCCTTATGAACAAGCAGTGACCTGGTGTCTGCAAGTATGGGCAAATAGTTATGAAGGCGAATCGCCATCAAAGATTATCAATAAAATGACGGAAGCCAATATTGAATTTGAAGAGAAGATGATAAATGAATTGCTAGAGTTACTTGTGGTGGCACATAACAATACCCGAATGAAAGAGAACAGAGGGTACAAACCAAGTGAAATGGCAAGAAAAATGCCTGTCGATAAAATGCCAACAATTGTTTCGACAAGTTCTAAAGCAGCAGCAATTTTAAAGGATGCCGTACCACAGTTGCAGGCTATGGGGGTGCCGGTTGACTTAAATGGAAATACAGATGTTATTCAAACAACAATGTTTCCGAGAGGACTGAACGAGGAACCGATACGAGTAGAAAAGAAAATATATCCAAATGATCCATGTCCATGCGGTTCAGGAAAGAAATATAAAAAATGCTGTGGAAAGAAGAATTGATGCTAAGAAATGTTTTGGATCAGTTACGAGAGTGGAATGTTTCGTGAGTTACTATTTATAAGGCAGAAAACGAGTGATATTGAGTGCTGTTTTTTGTGTTTTTATGCTGTTTCTGCGGACTGTGCAGACAGAATAACACTCGATGAAATAGGTAAAAAAGATGGACGAGTGACCTAATTTGTACATATAGGTGATTGCTTTTGTGTTCGCAGGATGAGTTTTGAAGAAAAAGTAGAGTGACTTTTCTAAAAGACAGTTATAGTATTGTTGCAAAAAAATTACTTTGTTATAATGAGAGAAAGTTTGATGTATATAAATAATTAGAAAGAGAGACAATGGTATGTCGGATATATTAGAAAGAGATAGTTTGACAACTGATATATTGAAAAAATTGTCCTATCAATCAAAATTGGGAATTAATTTAAAAAAGAACTTGCACTATTTTAATAAAGAGAAACTGATTAAAGAACTTATAGAAGTGAATGAGTGGTATGATTCAGCAGAAGGATTGGACGATTTGGCATTAGATTATAGAATAAAGAGTGTTCAATCCGCAATACTAAAATATAAACGATATTATCCGGATCATCAAGCAAGAAAAGTATTTGATGATCTGTTAGGATTTCGTTCTCTATGTGATAATTATGAAGAAGTCTTGCAACTGAAAAAAATTGACAAATTTAGGATTGCAGATATGACAAATGGAAAAGCGAATGATGATGGCTATAGGGGGATTCATGTGTATTTTCAGCTTGATGGAAAACACTATCCTATTGAAATTCAGTATAATACATATTATGACAGACAGTTTAATAATTGGCTTCATAAATATGTGTATAAGAAAGAATATGATAATTCTGTAGGCTGTTACTTGAGAAAACGATATGAGAGTGCTAAAATTTTATCAGAGAAAGAGTTTAAGGAGGAATTAGACCATGTGCTATTTGATAGCGAAACATATAGATGAAGTCGGTTGTATTGCATTAAAGACAATACATGGACAACACCTTTCGGACTTTAAAAGAAGAATTGAAAAAAAAGTTGGATATGAAAAAATACAGCTTGTTACAATAAGCAGACCATCTGCTTTTGGAGAGTATGAGCCATATCATTTTGTTGATTCAGAGGCAGAGTTTGAAAAGAAAGTTATAAATATGTAGGAAGAGATTCCGGTAAATCGGGAAGGGGATTTTGCACTAAATAATTAGTGTGAAGCTTCTTTTCTGCGTGAAAAGAAAATGGGCGTTCGGTTATGAAGCAGATATAAGATGAGCAGATAAAAGGTCTGAATTGACAAAACTTTTGTATCGGGATTATAGAGATAAATTCTTTAGAAATAATGAGGAAGAGACAGACGAATGAGCAATAGAAAATAATAAATTTAGTAGAAGGCAGTGATTATGTAGATAATTATTGCCTTTTTGTGCAATTTTCTTGGTAAAGTTTGAATACAAACATTTTTTATAAAAAATGAGTAATGTTAAATGGAGTATTTGCGTTTGATTAGTTGGGAGAAGAAAAGTTTTGGCTGCTCTGACAGAAAACGGATGTGGATTTTTGGGCTCTAAGTTAATCGAAAGATAGATAAATAGAAAATAGAGGGTAGAGTCATTAGATAAAGGCTTGATTATACTACGATATTATGAAGGACTTAGGGCAAGGTCCATATCAGGAGATACCTGACAGATGCTATTCTCAAAGGAAAGAGCTGGCTTATACGCAACCTTCCGCACAGGGCATGATGTATATCAACCAACTCTTCCATCTGGAAGATGGTATTAAAGCAAAGTACATATCCTTTGATACTATCAAAAAGGCTCGTTTTGAAAAAGCAAAGCCGATAGTAGAAGGCTTTTTGTCGTGGCTTGATAAGAAAAAAACTTTCAAAGGTACCAGAATGGATAAGGCTGTGACTTATATCTAGAACAGATGAAACTAAGTTGGATAATCTTCGCTCGTATTACTACTTTAAATATATTCTTACGGAATTACCTAATTTTTGTGATGAACAAGGAAATATAGATTCTACAAAGTAGGAAAATTTGATAACTTGGTCAGAGAAACGGCCAGAAGAGTGTAGAAAACCACGCCGCTCAATAAAGAGGCGTTAATTATAACGCCAGGCGTATGATTTGACGTTTACACTGATACTAAATGTCTTTTACAATAGTAAAAATAGAGAAAATATGTTAAAGTATATCTGATAAAGGAGAAAACAAGAATGATAGAAATAGAAGTACAAAAAGCTTTTCAGGGAGATTGTATTTGGATACGATGTATTGCGAAGAAAAATGTAAATATCGTGGTAGATGCAGGTCCTTCAACATTTGCATCAGGCTTCATCAATTTAACAAATAAAATCATCGAAAATAAAGAAAGAATAGATTTACTGATTTTTTCTCATATAGATGATGACCATATAAAAGGCTGCATTCAATATTTGAAAAATGAAAACGAAAAAATTATTGACAAGGTTTGGATAAATGGATTTGGGACAAGTGTATATTTCAATATGCAAGAACATTCACCCAATAATGTTTCATCTTTAGTTTCCTTGATGAAGGAAAAAGGAATTCCAGTAGAATATCCTATTTTGGAAGGGAAGGAGTATTGCTTTTGCGATGGAACAGTTAAAGTGATTGGACCAACTGAACAAGAGGTTTTGGCCGTAGCAGAAAAGATAGAAAAAATAGATGCTTTTCAGGAACATGCGTCAAATTTATTCTTTGGTAATATTGATGATGCTATAGATGAATACAAGTCTGACACATCTGAAAGTAATAGAGCATCAATTATATTTGTTCTAGAATTTGATGATAAAAAAATACTATTTTCAGGAGATAGCACATCCGAAAATATATTACGAGCTATTAATAAGTATTATTCTGATACAAAGTTTGAAATAGTGAAATTACCTCATCACGGAAGTCCAAGAAATATATCAAGAGAATTAATAAGAGGGCTAGACACAGAGCGGTTTATTGTTTCAACTAATAAAAAAATTGATAAAGTTACCCTCCGGCGTTTTGGGGAGGAGCAGGATCACACTGAATTACTGCTTAATTATGATTGGTGGTCAGATGAATATTTCACAATTAATGACCAGCAAAAATATATTGATACTAATAAAATTATAATGAGTTACATAGGAGAAGAAAAAATAATTTTGTAATGGGAAATCATAGTGAAGATTTAAAAAAATATGCTGTCCGCATAAAAGCAGGGGATCAAATGTTAGGTAGTGGAGTGTTATGGAAACCAACGGACTGTGAACATAATAGACTATATGTATTTACGGCAGCACATGTTATTAAAGATCGTGAAAATGTGGAAGTTGAATTTCAGTATCAAGGAAAAGAAGTAAATGTCCTAGTTGAAAAAAATATGATTGCTATATCTGAAACATATCAGCAAAAAGGAGATTTTGGTGATGTAGGAATTATTAGATTGAATTATGTATATGACGATTTCCAAAGTTATAAATTTGTAACTTTTCAAGGTGAATCAGAAAATATTTGTCAAGATAAAAAGCTAATTATGGCAGGATTTCCAATAGAAGGATATAGTAAGCAATCTTACTTAATATCTATAGATACAATGAATTTAGAATATGCTGGCATTGATAATAGAATATCGACATTAAAATATAAAATTTGCTCAGGTGACATCAATTCATCAGATAGAAATTCTGAAATGCAAGGGTTTTCAGGAGCAGGTGTTTTTTGTGATTTAGGAGTAGAATTCGCATTGGTCGGAATACATAAGGGAGCTGTGGGTAATAATGCAGCAAGAGGAAATTTGATGGGAACAACATCTGATTTTGTTAGGATGATGTGTTGCGAAAAGAAGTATGATATTCCAGAATTAATAAACAAAATAAATGGAAATTTGTCAGATCAATTAGAATATTTCAAAGAAGAAATAGTAGAAGACTTAGGCGAAAATGATTTGCCAAAGATGCTATTTTTGCTTGATAAAGTAGTTGAAGAAGATATGGCAGAAGCTATTAAAGGAACTTTTTATGATTTCTGTGACGAATGTAGATATAGCACAAGTTATTATCAGTGTGTCTATTTTAGAGGTTTCTTATTGGTACTTGCTGTTTTCTTAAATGCAATAAACAAAAATGTTGACTTGAAGATGCCTAAAATTACAGTTCCTAAAGAGATACCTATATATTTTATTTGTAGTGAAGGAAAAGGGAGAAATACACAAGCACAATTAAAATTAAGTCATTTTATTTATGCACTAAAATCGGAAAAAGAAATAGCACATAGATTAGAGGATGGCTGTATCATTATATGGGGATCGGAGCAGAAACCAAGAGATAATCAGAAAAAGTGTACATATTTGGAATATGAAAGTGTTTTAGGAGATATTACACGTATACCAGGGAATGAGTTGGATATAACAAGTATTTTTAAAGATCCCAAGCCAAAAGCAATTATACATATTGATGAAATTATCAGTATGCTTAGAAGTGGAAATACGCAACAATTAGATGAAAAATTTGCTGATTATATTAAGGAATTAGAAAAATGAAGGATTATACTTATATTGAGGATATAACAAGTTTAAAAGATAACATTTTAGATGAAAAATGTAAAATTATATATATGAAACGAAAAACCGAAGACTATTTTATACACATTGTTTGTTGCGAATTTTCTGATGTGAATTCACTAAAAGCAAATTGGAAAGAATTAACAAACAATGTGTCAGATGTAATTCAAAAAGGTTTAAGTGATTTAATAGAAATTTATAATATATATATTGTTTTTTTTCAACCTAATATAAAAGGGAATTTAATATATAATATTGAGCAAAATAAATTTTCTTCTAGAAAAATTGTTTTGCAATCAGAAATGCCTAAGAATAAAAAAAATCTAGAACAAATTATAAACTCAAAACTATTTGATTTGCAAATTGAAAAGGAAACCAGTGATCAACCTTGTTTTATAGAAGGAATGGATTTTATAACAAATCTTAATGATTTGAATTTTATAACAGAACTAAAAAAATATATTAAAAGGTGTGCTCAGGAGGAAATAAATGAAAAAAATAAGTAAGATCACTTTAGAAAATTTTAGGGTTTTTTCAGGAAAGCGAGAAATTAGTTTTAATAATTCAAACAATCAGCCGGCAGACTTTATATGTATATATGGCAAAAACGGATTTGGGAAAACATCTCTATTTGATGGGTTTGAGTGGTTTTTTACTGGTGAAATTCATTTATTACAAAAAGATTTGAAAAACAATATTACAAGATATGAGGGAAATGTCTTAAAAAATCGATATGCTTCTGAGAATGAAGGTGCAAGTATTAGTGTAGAATTTTCAGATGGAAAATGTGGTCGCCGTACTGTAGTTAAAAGATACGATTCTATAAATGATTATAATAAAGGTAAGCCAAGTGGTGAATGCAAGGAGCTTATAAATAAAAAGCAGATTTTGCCTCATAGTAAAATAGATAGTTTTATTTATGCAAGTAAGCCAGAATCTATGTATAATGAATGGGGAAATTTCTGGGATCCAAATAATAAGCAAAGAAATCTTTTTCAATCAATTTATAATGTATATAAAGAAATAGATAAAGAAAAACAGGATTGTAATGAACAATTATATTTATTATCGGTACAATTATCGGATATAAATATAGAAGAAAAAGTAGTCGAATATAATAAGACAGTATCAGAATATAATCGGTTATTTATACCTAAAATCGGAAAGCTAGAATCATTACAATATCGCAAAAATGAAAAAGTAAATATTGATAGCATTTTGTCAGGAGAAAAATTTTTACATTCTTTAAACAGTTATATTTCAGAACAACGATATTTAAGTGAGCAATGTTTGTATTTGGAAAAACATTTTAACGAGTATGTAGAGTTTCAGAAATATGAACAAGAATTATATTCTAGAAAGAAAAGATGGAGCGAAATAATTAGAAAGTGTTATGAGAAAAAAGAATTAATAGAGAAAAAACAAAATTTACTTAAAAAAATTGATAGAATAACCCAAAATAAGAATGATATAGAAATTTTACTTGATCGCCAGTGGTTTATCCAATACGAAAAATACATAGAAACAAAAACAACTTATACAAAGATTAATGAAGATTTGCAAAATAATGACTTACACAAACAAAAAATATGTAGTCAACTTGATATATGTAAAGAAAGCCAAAAATCTTATATTGCAAAATTAAAGAATTTATCAGACAACTATATCCAATGGATATCTAAAATACAGGAGTTAGAAGTACAAGAAAAATCTATACTCAATAAAAATCAGCAGAATATCCTTATTGAAAAAATAAAAGAAAATCAGGAAACGATCGAGCAGTATGAAAAAGAGCGACAATATTTGTTAAAGGCATCGGGAGAAGATTATGATAAATTTGTGCTGTCTTTAGAAAAAGATGAAATATTGCTGTATAATTGGATTATGCAATTTTACGAAAGAATTAAAAAAATTAAAGATACCATAAATGATTATACAGAAAAAGAAAAAAAATCCAAATATGTTTATCAAAAAATGAAGGATGACATAGATAATTTAGATGAACTACTAACTTTAGCAAAAAAGGAAATACAAAAAGAAAATATGAATATCTGTCCAGTCTGCAAAAGTACTTTTACTAATACTCAGGAATTGCTAAAAAAAATTGATTTATCTGCTCAGCAGGAAATGTTATCATTAAAAAAAGAAGAATGGGATAGTAATAGAAAGGTATTAAAGGAAGTACAAGAAAATTATAAGAATGAAAATCAAAATATAAGTGAAGATTTAGAAAATATGCTATATAAAAATCAACAGCTAATTATAGATTTTCAAAATAAGATTGCGGCATATAAAAAACAGATTAAAGATAATGAACTATACTGTCAACATATAGAAGCTCAAAAAGAAATAATAAAATCTATAATCTGTAATAGTATAGAGGAAGATACTATTGAATTAACAGAACCTTATGTTAAGGAGGCATATGAAAAAAGGAAAACAGACTTAAGTGCAAAAATAGATAAGTATAATAATAAGATTGGTGAGATACAAAAAAATATAGATAAACTCTCGAGAATAATTGACTCAGAAAAAGAAATTTTAGAAGATTTAGAGAAAAATAAAAAATGCTTTTATGATGATATAAATAATAAGCAGAAATTAGATATTTTAGCCAAGAGAAATTTGTTTTCATATGATGATTATTTGTCATTGATAAAGGAATATAATTATGAAATCGAAAAATATTTATCTTCAATTAAGGAAATAGATAAATTACTTCAGGTATATAAAATATACCATTACAAAAATGTAGAGCAATATTCTTCGCTTGTTAGTAAGTTAAATATACCTGAAGAAGGATGGGTAGATATTTTTAGAAAATATAAAAATAGTGTGTTTAAGAAAAAAACTATTTCGCATAAAACTATTCTACATTTTAAAATGAAACTTGATTCTAAAGTTGATATGGCTCAAAAAAAAATAGAGGCACTAAGTCGATGCTTGAGTGATTTATCAATAAAGGAAAGTATAAATACTTACAATCGGCTAGAAGAAGAACGAATAAAATTACAAGAAAAAGAGCATTTTGTAACGCGCAAATTAGAGATTGCCGAAAAAATCTTTTTTTCGGCGCAAAGACAACTAGAAGAACATATAAAAAATGTATTTGGCGGAATTACAATTAGCCATATATATGAAAAGATAGAGCCTCATAAACGCTTTAGACAATTAGAATATCAAATTGGTTTTAATAATGATGGAGTACCAGAGTTATATATAAAAGTTTTGAATGATAAAGAAGAGGGAGTAATACCAGAATTGTTTTTTAGTTCGGCTCAACTTAATACAGTTGCGTTAAGTGTGTTTTTGGGAGGTGCCCTCACAGCAATTAATCCTAAAATTAAAACTATTTTTATTGATGATCCTATTGGACATTTTGATGATTTAAATGTATTATCATTTATTGATGTTTTAAGAACTATAATAAGCGAAACAGACTGGCAGTTAATCATTTCAACTCATGAAGAAAATTTTTATGAAATAATGAAAGTTAAATTAAACCCAAAACATTATAATTCAAAATTTTTAGTTTTTGAAGATGAAGCAACCTTGAGAGAAGACAACAGATTATAATTTGGATTCGGCTGTTTACAATCTTCATATGCAGAACCATTTGAATAGTGTTTTTAGGCGTTAATTGAAAAATGGTTAAGAACAAAAAAATGGGATAGTAGTTTCAAAAGTTTTGCGCTTGTTTATATAATAATTAAGTTTTTAAAAAATATTTTACATGGAAATGAATCTGATTGCAGTTCTTCTGGTGTCCTAATCCAATTTCGAGTAATATCGATTATGGGCAGATGCAGTATTAAAAAAAACGATCATACGAGAGAAACCCGTTTTGGATTTTTTGACTTTCCAAAACGGGGATTAAATTTTTCAATTGTGTTGTTTTTAAAGGTCCGACGTAGTGAATTCCTAAGTTTCTTTTATGCCTCTTTTTTATTAGGATAGTTTCTGGTGTCTGTTTTCGGTTTCATAGACCAGAACAGGACATTCATGAGAATTACAATCAGTAATATGGCAGCTAAAGCCACCCAGAATCCCATGTTCAGACCAAGCCATTCCGTAGTTCCAAAAAGTGTCATCCAAAGTTCTTTCCAGTTCATTGTTGCACCTCCTTAAAGCAATTCGCCAAAGTGACGGACATAAGCCTTTTTCAAGCTTGTTGCCAAAATCATATACAATAAGATACATGGAAGCAGATATGCAAAGTATGCTGCTGGCAGTGCCACAAACCCAAGAAGCTTTCCAAATATCGTAAATGGTATGACGGTTAGAATCGTAATCCCTGTCATTGTAAGCAATGTCACAGGAGCAGATGCCCGGCTCTGGATAAATGGGAGCTTCGGTGTACGGATCATGTGGATCACTAATGTCTGGCTCCACATAGATTCTACAAACCAGCCAGCCTGGAACATTCCGATATACTGTGTCTGCATCGCCGTCAGCTCTGTTCCGCTAAAATGAGCCGGCAGGTCATTGAACAGGATACCCTTGGATACAAAGAATGGGCAGAATACAAAGTACATGAAAATGTATGTGGTAAAATCAAAGATGGAGCTGGTTGGTCCGATCCAGATCATAAAACTGCCTACACTGGAGGCATCCCATTTTCGTGGTTTGGCAATAAACTCTTCATCTACATTGTCCCATGGGATTGCCGTACAGGACAAGTCGTAGATCAGGTTCAGGAAAATCAAATGTACACTTTCCATTGGCAGGAATGGCAAAAGAGCCGATGCAGCCAGTACGGAAAACATATTTCCAAAATTGGAAGAAGCAGTCATTTTGATGTACTTGATCATATTGGCATAGGTTTTTCGCCCTTCAATGATGCCTTGTTCCAAGACCATCAGGTCTTTTTCTAAAAGAATGATGTCTGCAGATTCTTTTGCCACGTCTACCGCTGTATCTACGGAGATGCCGATGTCCGCAGATTTCATGGCAGCAGCATCATTGATTCCATCGCCCATAAATCCAACGGTATGACCATTCTCACGAAGAACAGAAACAATACGGGCTTTCTGCTCCGGTGTCAGTTTTGCAAATACATCGGTGGTTTCTGCCGCCCTGGCAAGTTCCGCATCACTCATGTGTTCCAGATCAGAACCCAGGAGCATATTGCGGACCTTCAGCCCTACTTGCTTACAGATGGTCCGGGTTACTTTTTCATTATCGCCTGTGACGATTTTGGTAAGGACACCATGATTTTTCAATGCCTGGATAGCATCGGCAGTAGATTCTTTCGGTGGATCTAAAAATGCCAGATAACCAATCAGCACCATATCGCATTCATCTTTAACACCAAAAGCTCCTACTGGAGATGGGTTGCTCTTTTGGGCGATAGCCAAAACACGAAAACCTTTTTCATTTAATCCATCTACAGTTTTCAAAATCCGGCTGCGCACTTCTTCACGCAGAGGTTGTACATGCCCGTCACATTCTGCAAAGCTACAGATTGAAAGCATCTCTTCCACAGCACCTTTTGTTACCATCTGTGTCTTTCCGTTTTTATCCTGTACCACAGTGGATAAACGGCGGCGTTTAAAGTCAAAGGGAATCTCATCCACCTTGACGTAGGTTTCTGACAGGTCAATCAGACGCTTATCTGCCGCCTCCATCTCCTCTGTTTTATGGATAATAGCCAGATCCATGAGATTTTTATATCCTGTCTGAAAGTAACTGTTCAGATAGGCATGGCGAAGGACTCTGGTATCATCTTCTCCATTTACATTGAGATGATATTCCAATACCACCTTATCCTGTGTCAGTGTCCCTGTCTTGTCTGTGCAGAGGATATCCATAGCACCAAAATTCTGAATGGAATTGAGGTTTTTCACAATCGTTTGTTTTTTACTCATGGAAACAGCGCCTTTTGCAAGGCAGGTGGTTACAATCATCGGAAGCATTTCCGGTGTGAGTCCTACTGCAATGGAAATCCCAAACAGGAAAGCCTCCAGCCAATCCCCCTTTGTAATGCCATTCACAAAGAATACCAGCGGAACCATCACCAGCATAAAACGGATTAGTACCCATGACACAGCATTGACACCTTTCGTAAAACTGGTTTCCACAGCTTCTCCGGCAACAGCAGCGGCCATAGAGCCAAACAGCGTATGATCACCGACACAGATAACGACAGCCGTTGCACTTCCGGAGATTACATTGCTGCCCATAAATGCAATATTGGTGTAATCCGTCACACTGTCCTTATGTGGGCTTACATGAGGGAGCTTTTCAACCGGCTCACTTTCTCCGGTAAGGCTTGCCTGGCTGACAAATAGATCTTTTGCATCCAGGATACGGACATCTGCCGGAATCATGTCCCCAGCAGATAAATGGACGATATCACCTACTACCAGGTCATCCATGGGTATCTCTGTTTTTTCCTGTCCTATGCGGGTGACGGTACAGGTGGTTGTGATCATTGCAAGCAGCTTTTCCGCCGCATTTCCGCTGCGGGATTCCTGCACAAAGCGAAGGGTACCGGAAATAAATACCATAGTTAAAATGATAACGACTGTCAAAAAATCAAAGTCCTCTGGTACGCTTCCAAAGAGTGAAAAATACGGGAAAATCATATCCGTAATCGTGGAAACAAAAGCAAGGCAAAATAAAATAGCAGTAAAAGGGTTGATAAATGCACCCGCCACACGTTTTGCCAGGGATTTCTTTTTTTCATGGGTGACTTTGTTCGTACCGTATTTGGAACGGTTTACGGATACGGTATCTGCTTCTAACCCCCTAAGTGTGGTATGAAGGATTTTTAAAACCTCTTTTACCGGGTTGGTTGCTGCAGATTGGATGCGACGGTTCTGTTCGTCACGGATGACTGCCTTTTCTACAGTCTGGCGAACAGCCATACGATTTTCTTTTTTGTTCATTGGTCTTACCTCCTTGAATTTTTTTAGGGGCAAGGAAGATGATATGAGGGACACGGAATCTGTGGACACTCATACAATATTCTCTGCCTTCGTGGACTGCCTTCAGAGTCCATGTCTTTCACCTCACAATCTTTAAAAGCTATCTATGTAAAACCGCAATGGGAATTACGGTCTGTGGTATCGGTTGCTCTTTTCGATATACCAGACATCTAAGCCGGCAAGTATCATCCATGCAATCATCGCATATACAAACCAGTGGCTTGAAAATAAGGGCAAAAATCCTTTTACCAGAAAGATGATACCGTTTAAAGTAATGATTCCTCCGATATTACGGCAAAGAGGGACAATTCGAAGCTTATCCTTCTCTTTTTGCGGCATATTTTTCCATAGGGAAAGATGGAGGTAGCCCTTTCCAAAGGCAAACCAAAGACCGGCAAAGGTAAATAGGAATCCAAAAAAAATGCAGGTAAAGTCCATTGTCTGATCCTCCTTTTAGTGATAGAAGCGGTTGCTTCGTTTTGTCAGTTTCAAAAGTTTGGTGATAAGTACAATCATGGTGGCAGCAAGAATAACCCAGGCCACAGCACTTACCTGATACCAAAACTGAAAGATAATCATTCTATATCCAGAGAAATGCCAGCCCAGATAGCTGCATAGGATTGTAAATATGGGGTAGGGAGCAAAAAGGATTGCCCCTTTCAAATCTTTTCGTTTTCTCTTCAATTGCAACACCTCCCAATTGGCATGAATCATTACCGTATTTGTGGTACGTTTCTTTGACCACGAAAAGTATATAAAAAACAGCAGGGGAATCCTATGGCTAAAGTCTTGCGATTTTCTTGCGATTTGGCAAGAAAATAGACGGGCTGGAACCTAAAATGGTCTCAGTCCGCCTTTCTTATAACTCATCATTAAATTTGTAACCAATCCCCCAGATCGTTAAAATGTATGTGGGAGAATCCGGGGCAGGTTCAATCTTTTTTCGCAGTTTCCGGATAAAGGCCATGATGTTACTGTTATCCAGAAGATAATCCTCTTCCCATACTGCACGGTAAATCTGCTCTTTTGTAAATACTTCTCCACGATTCTTAGCAAGAAAATATAAAATATCGAATTCCTTTGGTGTCAGGCTGATTTCAGAACCTTTCATCAGGACTTTCCGGCTCCTTGGATGAATTTCCAGATCACCGATCAGAAGTTCATCCGAGTGTACACCAATAGCCACCTCTGTATCTTCTAAGGCTCCTAATAACAGCGAGGATACTTCACCGCTTATCATGTCCTGAATACCGGAAATCAGCTCTTTTGTATAAGCACTTTCCGGCGGTTCCCTTAATAATTTTTCCAAGAGCCAGATTTCAAGGGCATGATCCATGGGAATATAACTGATATTCTTTTTCATCATGAACGCCTCCTTTAAATCAACTCTTGATATTTGTTCTTATAAAAATATTTGGTTACGGAACTTAGCAGCATATAGAAAAATGCCACAAGCAGCAAAAAGGCAAAATACCAAAGCGGTAATTTTGTCAGTCCAAACAGTGATGCCCCACTGGTAAACGTAAGGGCTGTAAAAGCAAGAATCCCTACCAAAGTGATAGAGATGACCGGTGCAGATGCCCTGCTTTGGAGAAACGGGATTTTGGCAGTACGCAGGAAATGCAGGATTAAAACCTGTGTCCACATGGACTCCAAAAACCAGCCTGTCTGGAATAAAGCAGCGTACTGAAGTTTCAGGGAAGGATCGGTAAGCTGCAGGTAAGTTGCCCCTCCGCACAGTGCAGGGCATAGGAAATAATACAAAAACAGGAAAGTCACAATATCAAACAGGGAACTGATTGGTCCGAAAGAAAGCATAAACTGCTTCAGTGTCTTGCCGGACCAGTCTCTTGGGGACAGTATTTCTTCCTCATCTACATTGTCCCAGGGAAGTACGATACACAGCGTATCATATAACAGATTCAGAAGCAGGATCTGGATGGAGGTCATAGGAAGAAACGGTAAAAATGCACTGGCACAAATGATGGAAAAAATATTTCCAAAGTTGGAACTTGCAGTGATTTTAATATACTTCAGCATATTGGTAAAAGTCTTTCGCCCTTCCAGGACACCCTGCTCCAATACATTTAAGTCTTTTTGCAGCAGTACAACATCAGCAGCATCTTTGGCGGCGTCCACTGCTGTATCTACAGAAATCCCCACATTTGCCTCATTCAGTGCCGGGATATCGTTGACCCCATCCCCAAGAAATCCAACGGTATGACCATTCTCTTTGAGTGCAGAAACCAGACGCACTTTCTGACCGGGAGTAAGCTCTGCAAAAACATGGGTTTCTTCTACCACCTTTTTCAGTTCACAGTCTGTCATTTCATCCAGTTGGGTGCCGATTAGGATATGTTCGGCAGAGATTCCAACCCGGCGGCAGACGGAGAGTGCAATGGCTGCCTGATCTCCGGTCAGGATCTTCGGGATTACTTTTAATCTCTTCAGTGCTGTTACGGATTCGCTTGCCGTCTGTTTTGGGGCATCGAAGAAAGATAGATAACCAACCAAAGTCATATCCTTTTCATCATCAGGTGTGATTTCCTTTCGTCTTCCCACTTGTTTCCGAGCCACAGCAATAACCTTCATCCCGTCCTGCAACATTTCCCCTACCACAGAAAATACGCTTTGTCTGGCATCTTTCTCCATAGGAAGTCGTGTTCCACGATATTCTACATGACTGCATCGGGAAAGGATGTGTGCAATATCCCCTTTCATAATCAGATGGCTGTTTCCGGTACTGTCCTGCACAAGGGTACTGACAAACTTACGAGTATAGTCAAAGGGGATTTCATCTTCCTTCTGATATTCTGTCAGAAGCTTGGCATAATGGATTTCCCTGCCTGGCATGGATTTACAGGCAAGAATGGCATTGTCAATGGGATTACGGACGCCGGAATGATAGGAACTGTTCAGATAAGCAAGATCCAGGACCTCTGTATTTTCATTGCCCAGAATATCCATATAATATTCCAACAGAATATTTTCATTGGTCAGTGTTCCTGTTTTATCCATACAAAGCACATCCATGCTTCCAAAGCTCTGCATGGCGTTCAGATCTTTGATGATGGTCTGTTTTTTACCCATAGCAAGGCTTCCTTTTGCAAGGCAGGCAGTGATGACCATGGGGAGCATTTCCGGCATCAGCCCTACCGCTACAGACAGTGCGAATGCAAAGGATTCCAGCCATTTTCCACCTGTGATTCCCAATATAAGAAATACAATGGGAACCAGAACTGCCATAAACCGGATCATGACCCAGGCAATGGAATTGGCTCCTTTTTGAAAAGCATTTTTATCTTCAGAATCCGGTTTGGTAAATCCTCCGTACAGCGTATCCGTTCCTACAGCCAGCACGATGCCTTCCCCTTTTCCGCTGATAACTGTGGTCGCCATAAACGCAAGATTTTCCAATTGTGTTATGGGTTCTTGTTCTTTGTAACAAAGTGTACGGCAGCTTTTTTCCAAAATGGCGCTTTCTCCAGTGATAGCGGCCTGGGAAATAAATAGATCGGTTACCTTTGTCAGCCGGATATCCGCTGGAACACGATCACCAGCAGAAAACAGAACCAGATCGCCTACCACTAATTCTTCACCGGGGATTTCCCGTAGTTCCCCATTCCGTCTTACGGTAACCTTTTCGTGAATCAAACGGTCAAGCTGTGCGGCTGTGCTTTTCGCCCGCAGCTCCTGAATTAAACGGATGATACCGCTGATTACAATCATAGAAAAGATGATAAGAGCAGTAGTAGCGTTCCGTGTAAAATTAGAGGCCATAAAAACATCGGTAACAAGAGAAACAATACCTAAAATAAATAGAATCACATGAAATGGATTAATAAACGCTCGCCGCAATCGCTGGATGGTGGTATCTGTTTTACGTTCCTGAAAACTGTTTTTACCATATCTTTCCCGCATTGCATCCACCTGTTCTTTGGATAGCCCAAGGGCAGATGTACCAAGAACCTGGTAGATTTCTGGCGGCTTACAGTAAGCGTACTTTTTGATACGGCTGTCAAATAGTGTTGCTTTCGACAAAAATAGATTCCTCCCTTCGTAGTATAAGTAAGAATATTTTAACATAGAGTTGTGAAAATGACAGATTTATATTCTTGCTTTTTTCTTGCGATTCGTTGGAGGGATATATTTTAAACGCTGAACATCAAGTATAGAGACTTGAAAATCAGACATAACTTTATTGCTTCGGTAAATAAAGTTTTGTCTAAGAACTTTCGTAAAAAAATAAAGGCTATAGAAATCTATAAGCGAACTGGATGTAAAATCAGCAGTATTGCAGAAATGCTTAATCCTTTAATGTAAGCGCTTAGTTACAGGGTGGATATAAAACAGAAATCCTAGCATCTACTACCAGACGCTAGGAAAGCGAGCGTTTTACTCCATTTTATTTACACATCTCCTGAACACGTTCGTTCCAAGGAGCGAGATTTTCGAATTCTTCATCTGTCATGTCCTTGTTTGGTCGGTGTTCAAAAAGGAATTTCAGGTATTCTTATAAATTTAAGTTATGGTAGAATTATCCATTACGATTTCCATAGCAACACTAGCATCAGTAGAGGGCATTGCTAGAATGCGAGTATTTTGCTTCATTATTGTAGTAGATGGTGCTGGATTTGAAACCAGATCTACTTTGACAACTTCCTGATGAACAGGGGTTCCCAAGTGCTTACTCTCAGAATCAGGAAGTGTTACGTCGGCTTTGCGTAGCTTACTAACCCAGTTGTAAAAGGTGCCAGGATGAATCCCATGTGCTTCACACCACTGATAATCGGAAAGGCCGCTGGAACGGCATTCCATAATAAGTTTCAATTGTTCTTCGCGATTGACACGTTTTGCTTTCATAATTCCTAGTCTCCAAGTAAAGTAAAACGCTTGCGTTCTAGTCTCATAATGGAGCAAAACGCTTGCATTTCCTAGCTGCAATTATAAAGCACAAACGGAGTGGATAAAATCCACCCCAAAACTAAGCGCTTACCCTTTAATTCAAAGATGGATGAATTATTTTAGAAAGTTCAATCCATCGGCAATGAGAGGAACACTATAATGTACCGAATGAGGATTGATTAAATGAGCAATGTGAAAATATAAGAATTTTCGTGGCAAACGGAGCGGAAAAATGGCTCTGCACTGTAAGGCAGTGAGTGCTAGAACTGTTTGCTTATTGGAGCAATTTGTATTCGTATTGTTCAATGATAAGATCCGTACGAAAGGAGACTTTCACGTACGATTCTGTGAGAAGTTTGAAGTGAAAGTCCTCTTACATACTCAACTGAGAGGTCGAGATTTCTCATTTAGAGAAATCTCGCCTACTTGATTAATTACATTTTTATTTAGTTCATCTACTTTTAGTGAGATTTTTTTGGGGGAGTTGAAGAAAAAATAAGTCAAGTACTGTTGCAGTTATTAAACATACTATAGTAGTTAGTATAAAACAAACATCAAAAGATATTGGCAATAAATTTAAAAGATATAGAATCAATGAACCTACAGGTATATGTATTAAATATAGAGTATAACTATGTTTAGCAACTAATTTCAAAAATTTAAACCGTTTGTTAGAATATAAGCAAAATAATAAAAATATTACAACGGCAAAAATTAATGAGTAAATAAAATAATCAGGTGAAGTGAAAATTCGTCCTGGATAAATGTATTCATGATAGTTGATAAAAAGGAAGGAAATAACAGCACCTTGAATTAAAGCTTGTTTATGACTTACGATATTGTGTATAGCCAAATAAATAACTCTCCCTAATAAAACAAAAAGAACATAATTAGCATAATAAGCTAAAGCATTGGTAAAGGAATTATGTGGAGATAATGTTGTAATGCAACATACGGATAAAATTATACAAAAGGTTGCTTTATTTGGAGAATTTTTATTAATAGGTAAAAAAATAAAGCAAAGAATATAAAATATAACTTCTACTAGGAGTGTCCAAGTAACAACTAACAACTCAGGAGAACCAACTAGTCGATCAACTAGGAAAAATGTCAATAAGTAGTCTTTGATAGAATTTGATGAGACATTGCCAAGTGATACAGGATAAAGAAAATAACTTGAAAGTTTGTTAATTATGTACATTATTAATAGGCTGATAAACAAGGTTGGGACAATTCTAAAAAATCTTTTTCTAAAAAAAGTATGTCTATTTTCATTTTGCATAGTATGAGTAATAATAAAACCGCTTATTAAGAAAAAAATCAGTACAGCAAAGTATCCTAAATCTCCACTTAAATGAAGTGGAATACAAAATATTTTATCCACAAAATTCTTTAGATATGAAACTTTATGATTTGCTGAAGACCACCAGGCACATAAATGAGTATATATAACTATTAATGTCGAAAGACCTCTCAAATTTTCAATAAAATAAAAAAATTTTTGTTGATTTTGTGTGTTCATAGTAGATATCCTTTCCTAAAAAATAAATTATTGATCCATATGTAAATAAAAATTTTCTAAATCTTTATTACAAATTTTAGAGAAATTAATTGTTTCTGTATACATGGATGCGATTGAGTAAATATAATTTTTGTATTGCCCGCAAAAAAGTGGAAACGAATAGGATAACGTATTGAGTAAATTTAGTTTTTTACTAATTCCTATACCTTGCATTTTTAAAATAGCTTCTTTTTTAGTCCATATTTTGAAAAAATCAATTGATAAATTTGGTGAATGAATTACACTTCGATATTCTTCATCATGTAAACAATGAGTTAATAAGCTACGTGATGGAGATTTCAGTGTTTCTACATCTACACCAATTGGTGAACGAAGACTTGTGCCAAAGACTAAAAAATTATTTGTATGTGAAACATTAAAATAAATAGGATATGAATTTACAATATATGGCTTTCCAAAACTTCCGTGTTTGATTTGTATTTCAGAAAGAGGAATACCATAAAAAATATTGATTCCCATTTTGGTTAACAATTCACTGTATAATATACTCTCTTTTTTTTCTGTACGATATATATTTCGTAGAAATGTTCTTCTAGATTGTGATAAATATTTTTCTAAAATGTTAAAAGTATTTTGAGTCATTGAACTTGAAATTTCTAAAAAAATTATCTTCATTTTTCATCTATTGTTTATTGGATTAAACAATTACCCCTCCTTTTTAAGATTATATCTTCTCGGAATCTTCAGCCCTTATTTCATAAGCCTTTTAGAATTCCTATTTTAAAAGTCACCCACTTTTTGCTAAAAGCACTTGAAAAATTGTCAAAAATTTGCGGCAAAGCCCGATTGATTATATTTTATTTCAATCGACTGGAGGTGATTTTTATGTTAATTGTTAATACTGGCGACACGCTGCCTATCAAGATATTTTTATAGCTGATTTTCTAAAATTTTATCCAGATCTTTTTACACTCCCGAAGAACACCTGGGACAATATCGTGTAGTTCTAGTATCTGGATATTTCTATGAAGAAGTTCATTTTGTACGAGTGTTATTCTGACTTTAAAGCTGAACCAAGGATTCCTTCCTGTATGCTATGTTTCGACCTGCTTGTTTTACTGCAAACGGGAGAACATTGTATGTAATATTACAAACAGTATCACAGATATTAAATAAAATAATATTTTAAAATCTATAATCCATTTTAAATTAAATTTCTGGCTATATGTGTATATAAAATTATTATAATTATCTTTTCTATATGCAATGTTCAGATAAGGCGATTAAATTAAAGATACAAATATATTACAGAAAGAGGGTATAAAAATGAGTGAAATTAGGCTATGTGTTTCCAAGGATTGCAATTTTAAATGCAGTTACTGTAATTCTGGAGGAGAAGGTATATTTACTCAGAATCCGCCTATGACAGTTAAAGAAATTAGAGACTGCGTTGAATTTTTAACTTATATGGGTGTTGATTCTGTTAGAATCACAGGAGGCGAGCCATTTATCAGGAAGGATATAATTGATATTATTAAAGAATTAAGAAAAATTAAAAAGATTAAATATATATCGATAGTTACAAATGGTAGTCTTCTTACAAAAGAAAAAATTGAAATACTTGAAAAACAAGGGATTAATAACATAACAGTAAGTTTAGATACACTTGACGAAAATGAATTCAAGAAAATTATTGGTGTTGAAAATATTACATTAAATAGTATTTTAAACAATATTATTTTACTTTCCAAAAGTACGATTAACGTAAGAATAAATATGGTAGTGACTAAAAGTACAATCAAACATTTACAGAATATGATTGACTTTTGTAACAGATATGGAATTGACCTTAAATTGCTGGATTTAAATAATTTAAATTTAAACGATTGGAAAGATAATTATGTTGAACTAGCTTCAGTTAAAAAGAAGTTGGAAAAACAGACAAAAAGAATTGAATATGAAAGTGTTAGAGGAAATTATGGTACACCAATGGAAATATTAGTATTTGATAATTTTAAGCTAATATTTAAAGATAGTACAGACGGAACTTGCTATAACTCTAGGTGTAAGAGTTGCAAAAATTATCCATGCCAGACAGGAATTTCTAGCTTTGTTGTTACACATGATGGACAAATAAAATTATGTGAATTAGGAAAACCATATAATTTCAATTTGAATATTTTGGTTAAATATTTTCGAGAATATGAACGAATGAAAGAAGAATTTTGTAATGTTACATTCCAAAAACTATGGAGAAAGGATGATAGTGAGAATGAAAAACACTACTTGGGAAAAAAAGAATGAATTAAGACTTATATTGACCCATTCTTGCAACTTCCATTGCCCGTTTTGCCATAGAGAAGGTGTGCATGGTAAGACAAGATATGAGGAGCATGAAATTTTAAAAATAGATGATTATGTATACCTTTACCAAATATGCAGTAAATATTTGGGGTGGGATACAGTAACATTAACAGGAGGAGAACCTTTAATTAGAGAGGATATTATTACACTTTGCAAAAAATTGCATATGTGTGGCGCAAAAATAACAGTAGTAACAAATGGTAGCCTGTTGAAGAATAGACTTGAAATTGGAAAATATGTATATCAATTAAATATTTCAGTACTTTCTGTTGATAAAAAAATATCGGCCAAAATGACGGGGGTAATAGATTCGTTAGAAGAACAGTTAGAATCAATTAAGTTGTTTAGAGATATGTATCCAGATGTAAAAATAAGGATTAATTCGGTGGTTACTAAATCAACTTTTAAAAAAGAAAATGTAATGAATTTGATGAAATATGCAGAAAGTATTATGGCATCAATGAAATTTATAGAGGTTTATCCAGTTGGCTCAAGCGAGTATTTGGATATAAAACAAATGGAAGAAATTTTGCAAGAGTGGAATTTCATCAAACAAGATTGCAAAGACAATATAAATATATATTCTAATGGAAATGAAGAAATTGCATTATATAGGTTAAAATGTTCAGTTGCTTGTGAAAAAGAAGATGCAGAAAGATATTGTCGAGCAAATCGTGATGTTTTCTTAACGCCACATGGAAAAGTTAATCTGTGTATGAAGACTAGTATTTTAAAAGATATATATTACGAGATAGTAGGCAAGAAAGAGGAAAAGCTGATTAAAAGCATAGAAGACATAATGAACTATAAAATTTTTGAATGTACGGAGGAAAAAAATGAAAGAAAAACTTGCAATTAATGGTGGAATAAAGTCTGTAACAATAGAGCATCCTCACGAAATTTGGCCACCATTGGCAGGAGAGGATGAGTTGAAAGAATTAGCAGAACAAAGAAATTTAGATATCTCAATTAGAGGAAAATCGGGTCCAATAAAAGAGTTAGAAGATGACTTCAAAAAATTTATGGATAATAAGATTAAATATACGGTGACATTCAACTCTGGTACTAGTGCATTATTAGCAGCATATTTCTCAGTTGGAATTGATGAGAATTCTGTTGTAATTGGACCAGCTACTACATATCATGCTGCATTAAGTCCGACTTATTTGTTAAAAGGAAATGTTAAATTAGTAGATATTGATAAGGAAACAAGATGTATTGATGTGAATCAAATCGAAAAAGCGATTACTTCTAAAACAAAAGCCATAACAGTTGTTCATCAGTGGGGTTATCCATGTGATATGGAAGCTATAATGAGACTAGCTAGAAAGTATTCTTTAAAAGTGATAGAGGATTGTTCACATGCACATGGAAGCAGACGTGATGGACAGTTATGTGGAACATTTGGGGATGTAGCTGTATTTTCATTACAGACAAATAAAGCAGTTTTTGCCGGAGAGGGTGGAATTTTAGTTACAAATAACGAGGAAATTTATAATAGAGCTACATTGTTAGGGCATTACAGGGAACGCTCTAGGGATGAAATAAATGATTTGAGTTATCAAAAATATTGGGTTACAGGTTTTGGTCTGAAATTAAGAATGTCACCATTTAACGCTATAGTAGCAAAACATTCGTTGAAAAAATTTGAAGCTATAAAAAGAGAGCGACATATGTGTTTGGAATATTTTAATGAAAGATTAAAAGAAGTTTCATATATCGAACCGCTTAAATTTGAAAAAAATATAGATATGGGAGCCTGGTATGGATTTAAACCATTAGTAATTCAAGAAAAGCTAGGAAAATATACCAAAAGTGATTTGATTGGCATGCTACAAGCGGAAGGAGTAGAAGTATCTAATCCTTCGAGCCCATGCTTGGCTACATTACCATTATATAGTGAAACAAAAGGGATGATGTTCCCCAATATTATAAAGGAAAGAAATGACATTAATGATTATCCTGTGGCAAGATATGTACAGAATAACGCATTATCATTGCCTACATTTAGTAATTTTTCAAGAGATAAAGAAATTATTGATCAGTATATAATAGCAATGAAAAAAGTTGGAGAGTGGCTATGTGTGTAATAAGGGATAAAAAATTAATTAAAGAAGCTCAGCTTAAAGGGATTTCACGATATTCAGTTGGAATAATAGTAGTTTGTTCAAAAGGATTATTAGTTTTGCAACGAAAGGATGAAGATAGTTTTGGAGGTATGTATGAGTTACCAGGCGGTAAAGTTGAAGAGGGTGAAAGCCTCGAATCTGCAGTTCGAAGAGAGTTATTTGAAGAAACTGGGTTAGTATGTAAAACAGTTAATATGTATACAAATTATTTTGATTATATTGAAAACGAAAAAACTAGACAATTTAATTTTTGGGTTTCGATAGAAAATATAGAAAAAATTGTACATCCTGAACACCAAGCCTACAAATGGATTTGGGATACAAAAAACTTAGAAACTTCAAGCGAAATGCAAAGTATGTTAGAGGATATTTTACACTTAGAATTTGTAAAAAGTTTGTGTGACAGTAATAATCATAATTGAAACATTAATATTTATTTTTAGAACAAAACGGATACAACTATTTTCAGATACGATAATACTTTGTAAAAAATAAGATTAACGCCGCATTTATGAAATCCTATTATATCGTTATTGGGCAGTCAGTGCCTTTTTTATGTTGAAAAGGAGGAACAAGGATGGTAAAAAACAAGAAAATCAAAAAAATGATATGGACGCATGGCTGGGTGGTATTTCCAGTTGTTACGGGTAGACCACTGCACTATTATTGGAAAGGGAAAAAATTCCAAACAGAAGTAGTTAAAAAAATTATTGCTTTGGATGCAAATCATATTGTAGTAGAAGGAGAAGAAAAGACCTATTATATACAGTTTTTTGCAGATGAAGCAGGAAGTTTAAAAGCAACAGCGTAGCAAATGGCAGGATCAAGAAAGGGATTATATTTCTTGTTCCTGCTTTTTAAAAGTAAAAAAGATGAGGTGACTTAGATGAGTTGGATATGTTTTCATATAGAAAATGAAAGATTGTTAAAAAATTCTGTTTCAGAAGAAATAAGAGTAGAGTGTGATAAACTTTTCAGGCAAAGGGGATACGAAGAAAGAGGAAGATGGATACCGGAGAAAGAAGTAATCTTGTCTTATATTGTAGAAGGGGTATATTATGCCGCAGTCAGGACAACGGACCGATTTGGGAAAAGCTTTGTGTATGCAGCAATTTTTCCATTCTGTCTTCAAAAAGAGAAGTATTATAATTTGTTATGTAATGAACAGTATGAAGGAGAGTTACCGCAGGAATGTCAGTGCCCGATGGAAATTTTATTATTGCTGAGTTCGACGGCTTCTGCTCTCGCTAAAAAATGGAGAAATAACTGTTGGAGTTATCATAAGAAAGAACATTATCAGGAATATAAAATGAATATAAGAAAACAATCGTCAGAACATAGAAAAAAAGAAAATTATAAAAGGGATTCCAGGAGAAAGATAACAACACGGCCATGGTATAAAGCGGCAAATGCATAAGCAGATCTAGTAGAAATAGAGGCCTAATCATTTATCATAAAGAGGAGTACACAGAGTCGGAGCAATAAGGATATGCTCTCGAATTTCTGGTACTCCTTTTTTGTATTCACATTTTTGAATGAAGTTTAAATATAATCTTTAATTGTGTTATTCCACAGCCAAATCCCAACTTGCCCAAAATGCTTGAAGTTTATATTCGTTAGGGTATTTACTCTAATCTAAATAAGTTATTCTTTCTTATTCAAAATCATTGAAATTCTATAAAACTTATTTATTGTAAGTCGGAGGTATCCCCTGATTCATCGCCACTTATATCTGCATTTGTACACCATACAAGTGTATATTTATCATCATGACCGGTTGTGTTACAATTTTTGCATCTCCAGTAGGTTGTTGTTTTTACTTGACAATATCCTGGGTGCGTTTTTCCATGGATACGTGTGGTGTCTGGTGTTCCATTGCTGACGATATTGGTGTGATGACCAGTTGAACATCCGCCTGCTTTTAAATCAGATGAGATTGGCTGATATTCAAATGTTACTAATCCTGCTTGTGTGATCGTGCCGTCTGCATTTTTCTCATTAATAATTTTTTGATTTGTAATCACTTCTTTGCATTCATTTGTTTGGTTAGTGTCGGTGTCACTAGCATAAACTGAGAAAGGAATTACACCTAAAGCTGTGACTGTCAATAATAATGTGAGTATTTTTTTCTTCATTATAGTACCTCCTAGTAAATGACTTGTTTTAAATTTCAGTATTAGAATATCATAGGGGTGTAAAAACTATATTCTTTATTCTATAAAAATATTGTTAAATGAATTTTATGGAATAGAGAGCTAGAAATTACTATAGATACAAAAGGAATAGATTTTTCAAAAATCATATCATTGTAATGTTTAATGTTTATATGTTTTTGCAAAGGATATAAAAATAATATTGGATTACTATAACATTGCGACCGCTCTGAAATTGACATCGGATTCTTAAAGATTTACAATGGTAACGTAAAGTTTTGTGCATGTGAGTATCTACATGGAGGGCCGCAGAACTAAATAATCAGGAAAAAGAGCAATCAGAAATGGTTGCTTTTTTTGTTGCCCTGAAATAAAGAGGAAGGGAGGATGATGTTTGTTTCATAAAAAAATACAAGTACATATTGTAGAAAAATTGAGGAAACCACAGTTTAAAATGACGACTGCCTGGATTCCTCAATTTATGTTTATGGGATTTTTCATGATTACCATGCTGACGTGGTTTACACAGCCGGTATATGCTGCAGATATCTTTTCTATGGCGAAAGATGCCATGCAGAAGGTGTATAACGATGTAGTAGGAATTGCTACTGTTGCAGCAGTCGTGTGTTCAGCAGTATGTTTGTTTTTGATGAATTTTTCAAAAAGCGGAAAAACCGTTGATGAGTCAAGGACGTGGCTAAAACGCATTGTCATTTGTTGGGCAGTACTAATGGTACTTGGAGCAATTGTAAACTACATGGAAGTTCTTGTCCCACAGCAAAATTTTACTGGTTAAAAAAACAGAATATACCGGAGCCCTCCCGGACAAAGGAGGTTGATGAAGTTAGTTGGGCTGGTTATTAGAATTACTGATTGAAGGTATTCGGGAAATTTGTTCACAGTTTTTAGTAGACATGATGGATCTCATTACCGGAATGTTCACAGACTTATTATCCTGTAATTTAAGCCTGTTTGAAGACTTATTCACGGTAGTAAAAGATTTGTATGAAAACGCCATTCTTCCTATGGGCATAGCAATCTTATTGCTGATTTTAGTCTGGCAGTTATTTAAAACGATGTTTGGAAGAGGTGGTGTTGAAGCAGAAGATCCGGTGGAGTTGGTATGCAGGAGTTTCTTGTGCTTTTTTATGTTGCTATTTGCCAGACCGGTAGCAAATTATATTTTGGAAGTGGCAGGCACGCCTTATCAGTGGGTGGCAGGAACGGAAATTGAAGTGAAGAGTTTTTCTGATTTTGTAACTTCACTGGATCAGGCGTCGGCAAGTCTTGGAATTGATGGACTGAGCATTTCTATTTTGCTGTTAATCATGCAGTTTGTGGTTGCATGGAATTATTTTAAAATGCTGTTCATCATCGCAGAGCGCTATGTTTTGTTAGGCGTTTTTTCTTATACAGCACCTTTGGCATTTTCAACAGGTGGCTCTAAGGCAACCAATAACGTATTAGCATCTTGGAGCAAGATGTTTGGCGGGCAGGTTGTGCTGATCATTATGAATGCGTGGTGCATGAAAGTCTTTTTGAGTGGATATGGAAACCTGACGGCAAGTCATTATGGATTTACAAAATTTTTTATTGCAACATTGTGTTTGATAGGATTTACAAAAGTTTGCTTCAAAATGGATTCTTATATGGCTTCACTTGGAATTAATCTTGGAAGAATGTCAAATGGAATGGGAGCTTTGGGTTTGATGATGGCAGCCAGCCGATTATTCTCGTTTGGGCATAGCAGTCATAGTTCTTCTGAAAGAATGGAGAGCGGAGAGCATACAGGAACTGGAAATGGAGAAGCAATGGGAACGGCTTCTGGTATGGGAGATGGAGCAGGTCCGATTCCAATGAGTGCCGGAAATCCGATAGATATGGAAGACCTAGGCGAGGATTATATGGAAGGAAGGCAGCAGGAAGAAGGATATCCAGATAGCACAGGTGATGGTAAAACAGCAGATATGGCTTCAGAAGAAGAAAATATTCTGGCAGAAATGGGAATTGTTCCAGAGCAGGAGGAAGTGGAAAATCCAGAAGGTTGTGCAGAAAATTATGGAGTTGGAGTGGGCAGTGAACCGATTGGTAAAGAGGAAACAGAAGAAACTGAAGCCACACAGGAACAAGGAAATATTTCTGACCTGCCCAATAATCCAGTACCAGATATTTCTGATTTGGAAGCTGAAACGACTGGAAATAATTATGCAGATGGTATGTTGGAAGCAGATGGTATTCCAGTAGAAACTGAAAATGGAGAAATATCCAATGCAGAGGGAGTTTTTGATTATCCGAGAGAAGAGGAAACAGCAGCTTCTGCTGGTATGGATTTGGAAACAGGAAGCATCGGTGAAAGTGAAATGGATCTGGAAGGTGTGACAAGCGGAAGTGCCGGAAGGGAATATTCCGCACAGGAAATTTCAGGTGGAATGGAAACTTCAGGAGCCGGTATCTTAAACGAAATTGGAGAGAGTAGTGTCCCTACATCGAAAGGAAACTCTACGATTTCAGAATTTTCACAAGAAACAGGACAATATTCAACGGGAGATCCTATTGCTGGTGAGAATGAGTTTGGTCAAAGTGTGGAAGGAAGAATTTCAGATGCACCGATTACGGAGGAAATGGAAGGAGGTCATGTTACAGGAAGAGATATGCTGCTGGACGGACAAAATGCAAGAGAAAGAGCATTTTCTGATGAAGCAGAAAGGATTTCAAAATCGGAAGAAGGAATTCCAGATATTCCAAAGTCACGACATGAATTGAGGCAGGGATATGATAATCGTGAAGACTGGTAGGGAGGTGTAAAAATGGCAGAAGAAAGGCAGGATACCTCGCCTCTTGACAGTACCGCAAATGCTGCAATGCAGACTGCAAAAACAGCAAAACAAGCAAAGCAGATTGCAGATGGTGTAAAAAGTGCAAAAAATGCAGCAAAAGGTACTCAGGCTGCTTCCTCTATAGCCACAGCAAGCGGTGGCAGCGTGGCAGGAAGTACGATTGGAACGGCAGTTGCAGGCCCTCTTGGAACAGTTATTGGATTCTTGGTAACAAATAAGACTTTCCAAAGAATTGTTGCAGGAGTTATGGCTGGAATTTTAATGTTCCTGTTCATCATTGTGAATTTTATTGGTATTCTTTTTTCCTATCTTGGATTTATGGATGCGAATTCATTTGTAAATGAGGCTCAGTCAAAAGAACTATCTGCAATCAGAAGCAGGATTGAACAAATATTGGAAGTAGAGGAATATCAGACAGAATTGCTATCTATTATTTCACAGGAACATGGGAAAAAACTACAGGAGATACAGGCAGATTATGAGGCAAATTATAAAGAGCATAAACTGACAATCATAGATGAGTATGAAACAAGATTAAAAGAAAACCTTCCGTATTACATAGGAATTTTGTTAATGCAGAAGTGGGATAGTACCACACAGAAATCTTTTCTTGGATATTCAGGTGGTTTTGATGCAGATTTAGATACAGATTTAAGTAGTCCGTATGATGCTTTTTTTGAGGAGGCGGCAAATACCTATAATGTGCCAGTAGCATTATTGATTGCAATGGGAAAAGTAGAATCAAACTTTGATCCTAATGTAGAATCCAGTGCAGGAGCAATTGGTATTATGCAGTTGATGCCGGGAACTGCGGCTTCCCTGGGAGTAACAAACCCTTATGATCCAAAACAGAACATCATGGGGGGAGCAAAATATGTGGCAGAACTTATAGGAATGTTTCAAGGACATGCGAATGCATTGGAATTAGTAATTGCAGGGTATAATGCAGGACCGCAGGCAGTTATCAATGCGGGATACCAGATACCACCCTATGCGGAAACCCAGAACCATGTAAAAAAAGTGATGGGATATATTCAGATATTAGAACAGCCAGGGGGAACGGGTAATTCGTCTGATGCAGAGGAAAGTCCAGAAGAACTGGAAAAAGCCTATCAATTATTAAAAAATGCAGTGACAGAATATGCACCGCAATTTTTTTCATGGTCTGTAACAAATACAACAGAGCAGTCCTCGGTGAAGACAATTTATTACATTGTAACAGAAGTTGGAAGGACAGAGATTACAAAAGAAACATATCTAGCTTTAACGGAAAGTGGGCAGAATGTGCAGATGGAAGAACAAGACGTGCAGGAGTCTACGGTGGAGTATACATTAGCCCTGTTATTGAATTCTCAATTATCCCAGAATGGCAGCCGGTATGAATATAAATATATACTGGATCAGGGGACATTTGAAATAGTTTTACGCGTTCTTCAGATCATGCAGGATGGAATTGACGCATTAAAGAAAGCTATTTTTTCGTTGTTTTCATGGACTGATTTTGTAACAGGAGGAGGCATTGATGACTCAATCACTGGGAATATCGATGTTACTGGCGATAAAATACGGTATGATACAGTCGAAGACTGTGTGAAGGAAGTCACTTATTTTAACCAGACAGAAGAACCATGGGCAAGTCTTCCTTATGGGACAAGCAATGTTGGCGCCGCCGGATGTGGTCCTACTTCTCTAGCAATTGTAATTTCTACTTTCACTGGCCAAAATGTGACACCGGAAATTACGAAAACTTTTGCAGAACAGAATGGGGAATATGTTCCCAATGTAGGTACCAGCCATTCTTTTGTGAAAAATGCGGCCACGCATTGGGGATTGACTTGTGAACGGGTTGGAAAGGATCGCATGGATTATGTAGTGGAGTCCTTAAAAGATGGAAAACTGGTTGTTGAGATCTGTGAAGCCTATACGATTACCGGTGGAAGCAGCGGGCATTTTATTGTTCTTACCGGAGTGACTGCAGATGGATATATTACAATTGCAGATTGTGCAAGTAGAGAAAGAACCGGAAAACTTTACAGTGTGGAAACAATAAAAAGTTACGGAAGAGATTTGTCGGAAGGAGCCTTTTGGATTATTGGAAAATAAGAATAAAGTGAGAAAAAGAGTTATTTTTGTGCTTACATGTACAATTTTTTGGCTTGTGTTTTCTGTTTCGGTTCTGGCTGTGACTATAGAAGAGTTACCTGTCATTAGCCGATGGGAAAATGGGAATGGTTATGACGAAGATGGAAATCGCTTGGAAGATACATGGGCATATGATTCGCTACATGAAGCTGGGAGATACGTTTTGTTTGGAAAGACTGGAGAAGTATTGCAAAAAGCAGAAGAATGGGAAAAGAAGGAGCAGGTAAGCGAAAACTTTACAGTGACGAATCAAAATACGGGAACTGTAGCGATACGCGCAAAAGTTTTTGAAGATTTTGCAGGAACTGTAGAGGGAAGTGTAAAAGAAAAACATGGGGTAGAATATCTGTTTGAATTGTGTGAAGCAAATCAGTATAGCACCAATTTGGAGTTATCACCTGGAAATTATCAATTATCCATAGATGCGATAGAGAAAGATCGTCGATATAAGGTGTTCTATGATACTGAAGAATTTACTCTGAAAGAATCAGAACTGAAAATGGAAAATCTTCAGGTGATAGAAGAATGTATCGGGACAATTACAGAAGAAAAAGCAATACAAGAATCTGAAAATGTGTCGCAAACAGAACAACTGAAAACAGATAACGTCTCAAAAGAAGTTTTAGAATTCATAGGGAAGCTGAGCATTCCATTATTGATTATTTCCCTTGCAGGCTATCTGTTTGTACACAGGAAAAAGCAACCATATACATAGGAGGCAGAAAATGTCAGAAAGAGAAAAAGTAGATACTTATACCATACCGCCGAATTTTGCAGAATCAGGGAAATGGTTTTCTGGAAGAGTAAGTGCGGGAAATGTAATTGAAGCGGCAGTTATGTCGCTTATTTTATTGAAAATTTTGCTGCAGATACCAGTGGAGGGGAGAACGAAAATCTATTTGGGCATTATCTTTATTCTTCCAGTTGCTATTTTTGCAGTTATTGGTGTGCAAGGAGAGCGTTTGACTTCTTATCTGTTTCATATCTTATGTTTTCTGAAAAATAGAAGAGTGCTTACAACACCAAGCGGAAGATACCAGTTAGAGAGAAAGCGGCGGATAGAAAGAAAAGAACATAAACGCCGTAAGAGAGGAGGAAATCATCATCAGTCAGGAAATAAAGGAACTGGAAGAACGGTTAAAAGAGGCAAAAAAGGAAGAAAAGCGTCAGCAAAAAGAGCAGAAAATACTGGAGTTGGAGCGGAAGAAAGCTGAGAGAAAGCAGTTATTGGAAGAAAGTAAGGTGCGAAAACAGCAGAAGAAAGAAGAACACAGACTGCAAAAACAGCTCAGTCAGGCAGAATACCAAAGAAAATCAGTAAGAGAAAATGCACAGTTAGAGTCCGGAGGAAAGAGAAAATCAGACGAAGTTGAAGAAAAACATGATTTTTTACCAGTTACCTGGGCGTCTTCTTACTTGCCAATCCAGAAAATCAAAGATGGAATTATTTATACAACAGATCATCGGTATGTGAAAATTGTAGAAGTCCTGCCGATTAATTTTTTACTTCGGTCACCAAACGAACAGAGAAATGTTGTATTTTCTTTTTTGAGTTATTTGAAAATTGCACCGGTAAAAATGCAGTTTAAAGTTATTTCTAAAAAAGCAGATATTTCAGAATATCTGGAAAAAATACAGCAGGAGATTGCAGCAGAAGAAGACGAACAATGCAGAGTTCTTCAAGAGGATTATGCACGGCTGATCCGATCTATTGGAACAAAAGAAGCGGTGACAAGACGATTTTTCCTGATTTTTGAATTCCAATCTTATGATGGAAATCGGAAACCAAAGGAAAAAGAAGTCTATCAGTATATGCGAACAACCGTGCAGACAGCTAAGAAATATTTAGCATTATGTGGCAATGTAGTCTTAGAACATGAAAACGAGTCACGTTTTTGTGTAGAATTGTTTTACCAGTTGCTGAACCGCAGAACCAGTGTGACTGTACCTTTTTCAGAGCGGATTAAAATGGTTACGCAATGGTATCAGGAGGAAAATGGAAAAGAAAGCCTTCCTTACATTCCAGTAACCGAATTGTTTGCTCCTAAAACGTTGGATTTTAAACACAGGAACTGTGTGGTCTTTGATGGTGTCTACCATACGTATTTATATATTCCTTCCGGAAAATATCGTATGAGAGTTCCAGCTGGCTGGATTTCCCTGATTATCAATGCAGGGGAAGGGATTGATGTTGATATTTTTTTCTTTAAACAGGATAAAGGAAAAAGTATGGAACGCATTGGGCGAAGGATACGTTTGAACCGATCAAGATTAAAGGAAACTTATGACACCAATAGTGATTTTGATGATTTGTCAGAATCCATACGTGCCGGCTTTTATCTGAAAAGAGGACTTAGTGGGAATGAGGAACTGTATTATATGTCCATGCTGATTACCATTACTGGGTATACAGAAAAAGAAGTAGAGTGGCGTGCAAGAGAAATGGCCAAACTGTTAAATTCACAGGACATTGGAACTGCCAAATGCACATTTTCTGAAGAAACGGCATTTTTATCTTCCCTTCCAATTTTGAATTTAGATAAAAACTTATACCAGAAATCGAAAAGGAATGTTTTGACTTCTGGTGTTGCATCCTGTTATCCCTTTGTAAGTTATGAAATGTCAGATCGTGATGGAATATTGATGGGAGTGAATAAAGCAAACAATTCTCTTGTAATCGTTGACATTTTTAATAGTGAAATTTACAAAAATGCAAATATTGCGATTCTAGGAACCAGTGGCGCAGGAAAAACCTTTTGTCTGCAGCTTATGGCTCTTAGAATGCGTAGGAAAAATATTCAGGTATTTATCATTGCTCCAGAAAAAGGGCATGAGCTGGCAAGGGCGTGCAAAAATATAGGCGGGGCATATTTGAAGATTGCACCAGGATCCAAATATGGCATTAATATCATGGAGATACGACCAAGTGATCAAAGTGCAAGAGTAATTTTAGACGGACAGGCTTCAGAGCGTTCAGAACTTGCTATGAAAATCCAGAGTTTGCATATTTTCTTTACCATTTTAATTCCAGATATTACCCATGAAGAACGTCAGCTTTTAGACGAGGCATTTATCATTACCTATCAGAAGAAAGGGATTACTCATGATAATGCAAGTTTGTGGGATCAGATTCACCCTGGAAAGTATAAAGAAATGCCAATTTTGGGAGATCTTTATCAGGTGCTTTTGAAAAAAGAAGAAACCAGACGTATGGCGAATATTTTAAATCGTCTGGTCAATGGTTCTTCTTCCAATTTTAATCATCAGACAAATATAGATTCTGATAACAAATATATGATACTGGATATTTCAGAAATGCAAAGCGACTTGGGACTTGCTACTTTTACAGCCTTGGATTTTGTATGGTCAAAAGCAAAAGAAGACCGTACAAAAGAAAAGGCTATTTTTATTGATGAATGCTGGGCACTTTTATCAACGAATGAATTGACGGCAAATTATATTCTTGAAATTTTTAAGACCATACGTGGGTATGGAGGAGCTGCGGTATGTGCTAGCCAGGATTTAGAAGATTTCTTCTCTTTAAAAGGCGGAAAGTATGGCAAGGGTGTTTTAAATAATACAAAGACAAAGATTATTTTGAATTTGGAACATAAGGAAGCAGAAGTCGTTAAAAAGGAATTGGATTTGTCAGAAGCAGAGATGCTTGCAATCACTAGATTTGAAAGAGGAAACGCTTTGATTTCTACCAATAATAACAATTTGTTAGTAGAATTTAAGGCAAGCCGGTTAGAAAAGGATTTGATTACCACAGACCGCAAGGACTTAAAAGAACTTAAGGAACGGTTGGAAAAATACGGGGAAACAGCCTATGAGAAAGGGGGAATGGCAAAATGATTGTAACAGTATAGTAACTATTGAATGCGTATAGATTACGCAATCAGAAAAATTATTTGATGAAATACGCAATTTATACGCAATCCAAAAATAGAAAGGAGAAAAACTTTGGAATATGTAACAAATCAAAAGCAGGTAGAACGACAGATACTGGAACTTGTTAAAACCTATAATGTCTTATATAAACGACAGATTTATGCTTTTTTTGCAGTAGATGGAAAGGAAAAATTTGTGGGAAAAGCGTTACATGCATTGCTGAAAGAACGTTTGATTTATATGAATGAAGTCACAAAAACAGTATCCCAGCATGAAGATGCCTATCAGTTGCGGGAAAAAGGTACATTAAAAGCATTCTGGGTTCTTCTTTCTTTGATGGAACAGAAAAAAATTGAACGACATTTCCTGGCAGAAAAGGAAGAGTATCCTGTTCGTATTGTGTTTGTGGGAGATGCAGAAATTTACGATATTCTTTATATTTCGGAAGCAGAAATACAACTGGTAAATCAACTATTTTCCAGACAAAACACAGATGGATGTGGTCATGTTGTTATTGTGGAAAATCCAGAGGAAATCCCACAAATACAAATTCCAAATGTAATCGGTTTTTGCACAGTGCAAGAAGAGGAAGGAGGGGTGGAATATTATAGGAGGGAATAGCGAAAAAGAAGGAATACAGAGGTTAAAAGAGCAACTAGACGCAGGACAGAAAACAGCAGGTCATGTGGAGTCTATGCTTGCAGAAGCACGAAATTTACTGCAAGCCTATGCCAGAAAATGTGTCAATATTCATTTTGAAAATCTAAATGATATGGTGTTGGAAGCAGCCAAAAGTTCTGAAATCCTAACAGAAAAGATGCGAAATCTTGTCCTTCAGATGACACTTGATAAGAGAAAATATGAACAGTATCAGTCGGATCTGGTATTGATACATGGAATTGAGATTGCGTATGAGGAGAATATTTTAAGTATTTCCTTGCCTGCATTGATACCGCATCGGAAAACAGAATATACAAACTATATTTATAAGCCATTGTATACTGCCTTTCAGCACTGGTGTATGGAGCGGGCAGAACAGAATAAAGAAATACCGGAATACAGAACATGTACGGTCTGTTTTTCTCATATTTATGACTGTAAACGCCCAATATATAGGGTACGGGATCATGACAACATTGAGGAAAAACATGTATTAGATGTGATATCTAATTTCTTTCTGACCTCTGATAGCGGGTGCTACACAAATGTGTATCACGAAACAAGATTGGAAGACGTGGAACGTACCATGATTTACCTGCTGTCACCGGAAAAATTTCCGTTATGGCTTTATGAAAAACAGCAGAATTTGGTATCGAAAAACTGACAGGAAACCGATACGGTTTTTTCGATAAGGAAATAGAGGTGTTTTTTCCGTAAATTACAGCAATAGAAAGGAAAAAGGAAAGGAGGAAAATACCCAGGTATGAGAAGGATAGGGTATAAAGATGGATAGATGGGATAACGTGGAGAGGAAAGAAAAAAAGAGTGACCTACTCTTGAAGATGGTTGCAATTTCAGGAGAAATACCGGCAAATTTACCAGAGAAAATTGTGGGATCTAAATCCTATGCTACCAGTCTGATCACGGATTTAAAGAAAAAAGGTTATCTTCTCTTACGGTATAGAGATGGTGTGCGCGGATATGTTCTGGGGAAAAGAGGAAAAAATTATCTTTTGCAGCATTATCATCAGGACGTGGACCGTTATCTTACAGGTGCAAGCGAAACAAACCATGTGAAATCAGAACGGGAAAAACGACTGCGGTTGCACCGTATGAGCCAGATATGGACTTACTTTTTTGTCCATGGGAACCTGATTTTTGCAACAGAGAAACCTAAGATTTTTACACGGGAATGTTACGTGGAAACTTCTTTGGGAATCTATTATGGAAGCCAGGAATTAAAACAGAGCTCAGATCAGGTGAAAGGCTCCAGGGCATGTGGGCTTTACATAAAGAAAAGGGAAGTTTTTGTTGTTTATAACAGCATGGGGAATCTTATGAAATGGTCAAAGAAAATGGAAATAGCCATGCGGTGTTGGGTAGAACGAAATTTGCTAAGGGCAGGAATTACATGGAAAGGGAAAGCAATTTTCTTTGGGGACTCCATGGAAGTATTGGAAAAGATACTTCTCAGTACAGGCGGCATGAAACAGGAATTGTTTCAAGTTGATGATGTATATGAGCAGTATTATTTTGTCCCGGGAAATGGGGAAGATGCAGAACTTCAAATAGAGTTATTTGTAGACTGGAAGAAAAACACTCTTTTTTTGGCCTTTTTAGAGAATATGCTAGATGAAGTAGAACGAAATGAATTTCCAATTTATGCAGGGATGAAGAAGGGGGTTCCTGTTTATTTTGTATATGAGTTGGAACTAAGAAAACTTCAAATGGTAAAGCAGGATATGGAAAGGCATGGAAGCGGGATTGTAGTATGCTTTGATTATCAGCAAGGCATGTTACAGGATTATTATGGGAAGGGGGTGGAGCTGATGGTACTGGACTGTAAAAAAGTAAAGCAGTATTTATTGTCTATGGAAGAATAGACAGGTATGGTTTCTAGGGTAGCACTATAGGAGGTGACGGAGACCATGCAAGATCAATTTCAAACCGGAAGTGTGACGGTAGATAAAATGAGTCGCCTACACATTTCAGGAAATATTGTACCTGTTACTTGGTATAAGACTATTCGGAAATCAACAGGGAAACCAAACCTAAATGCGATTATCATTTTGGCGGATATTGTATATTGGTACCGTCCGACAGAAGTGCGTGATGAAATGACAGGAGAACTTATAGGGCTGAAGAAAAAATTCCATGCAGATCTTTTGCAAAGAAGTTATCAACAGATTGCAGACCAATTTGGGATTACGAAAAGAGATGCAACAAACGCAGTCGTTGAACTGGAAAAATTGAAAGTAATACGGCGTGTTTTTCGAACACTTCATGTAAATGGGCAACAGGTGCCGAACGTATTGTTTTTAGATTTGAATGTAGAGGTGCTGGAAACACTTACCTATCCAGAACAAGAGCAGGGGTGTCACTTAAATAAGGGATACCACTCCCTGAAAAAAGAGAGAGGTATTACCGATATGGTGGAGAAGGAGTCACTATTTAGGGAGAGAACTATAACAGATACGGGTGATACAAATACAGAGAATACAGACATAAACTTTGATACAGAAAATTCTTATCTGATTCAAATCGAAAAGGAAGTCAAGGAACAGATTTCGTATGAGGTATTAAAGCATGATGATCCTTACAATATGCAGATTGATGAACTGGTAGGTATTTTGTTAGATGTAAAAACCTGTTCGGCAAAGACCATTCGTGTCAATCGGGAAGATAAACCAGCAGAGATTGTGAAGGCACAATTTCAGAAAATCAGCATGGAGCATATTCAATTTGTTTTAAACTGTATGGAGAAGAATACAACAAAAGTTACGAACATGCGTGCTATGTTAATTACTGCTCTTTACAATTCTGTCAATACGATTTCCAGTTACTATAGTAGTCTATATAACTACCATAGGTCATACGGTATATCAGAAAATGAAGAGGAGGAATAGGACGAAAGAGAGAAAAGAGAAAGAAAGCAGATATAAAAAAATTGGTTTTAGTATTCTTCTGATTCCCTTGATTTTTTATTTTGGCGGTTTTTTGGAAAGGCTTTCTCATTCAGTTGTTGTACTAAATCCATTTGTATGTATTTGGAAAGGAATCACCACAGCAACAGGACTGCAAAGTTCCGTAGTAGCATGTCTGGGTATGCTGCTTTTTGGTATGCTCATTATCTGGAGAGGAAAGGAAAAAGATATTTTAGAAACAGATGAACGGAACTTTGATTATTCCGTAAAGGGAACTTATGGTACAGCCGGATATATGAAACCGGAGGAACAAAAAGAAATTTTAAACGCAGACCAGAACTTACAAAACGTTATGGGAATTATTTTCGGAAAAGATTTAGAAAGTGGAGAATATGTAAGTCTTCCGGTAGATTCCAGACTAAACAGAAATCTGGCCGTCTGCGGAAGCCAGGGAAGTATGAAGTCAAGGGCATTTGTAAGAAATATGGCATTGCAGTGTGTGCGTCGTGGAGAGTCCATGTATCTTACTGATCCCAAATCGGAGTTGTATGAAGATCTGGCAGGCTATCTGAGGGAAGAAGGGTATGTTGTAAAACAATTAAATCTGATTGATCTTGTAAATAGTGATGCTTGGGACTGTCTAGCAGAGATTGATGATGGAAGTCTAATTGATGTCTTTGTTGATGTGGTGATCCGCAATACAACCGACAAATTCGACCATTTTTATGATAATGTAGAAATGGATTTGTTGAAAGCATTGTGCCTATATGTATATGAAGAATATCCACCTGGTAAAAAGACATTTCCAGAAGCCTATAAGCTTTTGCTGAATAAATCTGTAGAGATGCTGGATGCTATTTTTGAACGCCTGCCCACCACACATCCGGCAAGAGGACCGTATCAGCTTTTTTCAAAGGCAGAAAAGGTAAAAGGAAATGCAGTATTGGGACTTGGAACCCGTTTGCAGATTATGCAAAATAAACTGGTACAGCAGATAACAAGCCACGCAGATTTTGATCTGACACTTCCCGGAAAACAAAAGTGTGCTTATTTTTGTATTACCTCAGATCAGGACTCTACCTATGATGTTTTGGCGACATTGTTTACCTCGTTCCTTAGTATCAAGTTGGTGCGGTTGGCAGACAGAATGGAAGATCGGAAACTTCCGGTTCCTATGTGCTTTATCTTAGATGAGTTTCCAAATATCGGAGTCATTCCCGACTTTAAAAAGAAATTGGCAACTGCACGAAGCAGGGGAATCGGTATGAGTATTATCTTCCAAAATATTCCACAGATGATGAATCGTTATCCAGAGGGGCAGTGGGAGGAAATTCTTGGTGGCTGTGATATGTCTTTGTTTTTAGGCTGTAATGATATGACAACTGCGACTTATTATAGTTCCCGCTCTGGAGAGATTACAGTTTCCGTTGCATCTATGCGGAAAAGCTATTATACTATACGCATGACAGATTATGTACCGGAATACTCAGAAACTTCTTCCGTAGGCAAACGAATGTTGCTGCTCCCAGATGAAGTGCTACGTTTTCCAATTGATCAGATGCTTTTGATTATCCGAGGACAAAAAGTGCTAAAGCTTCAGAAAATGGATTATACCGAGCATCCTGATGCAAAGTATTTGAAACTGGAAAAAACAAATGAGCATATTCCAAACTGGTACCGGGAGATGGAGGCAGAAAAAAATCAGTTTCAGGTATTGGAAAAGGAAGCGGAAGATACAGAACATTTTGAGAGAGAGCTGGCAGAGGGAAGGAGAAAGGAGCTGGAACTAGAACCTTTGACACTACAAGAGGAGCCTGCAAAAAAGCCTGCGGGGAAAAAGGAAAAGCTCAACAGCCAAGCGACTGTATATAAAGTAGAAGATTTGTTTCAAAAGAATAGAGATGGAGGTGGAAGTTAGAACTGTATGAATATGGAGGAAAACGCATTGGTAAAATACACTTTTTTAAAGCTGTTGTTAAAGGAATTTGATATTCATATCAAGGAAACAGAAGAAGATAAAATTGCACTGGCAAAACAATGTGTAGAGATTTATGATACACCGGAAGAATTTTATGAGAAAACCAACTGGGATAGAGATAATCCGGAACAAAGCAGTTTTCAGTATTTGGAAGAAAATAAAATCTGCCGGAGAATCCAAGGTAAAATCTGGTATTTTTCTCGTATCCGGTGGGAAGAAGGATTAAAAAAATGAAAAATTGAAAAGCGATTATAAGATTAGGAAATTGCGATAACATTGCAACACCATCGGAATTGACAGGCAAAAAGGAATGTTTTATGATGATAGTGTAAATAATCAGGCACATCAAAGCAGCCAAAGGGCTGTTTTTTTGTGCTTTTTTTGATGAAGAAAAGGAGGCTATATATGGCAGAAACAAAAACAACAATTACAGAAGAAATGAAAAATGAAATTCCAAGAGCAGTTACACAAAATTCAATTCTGACAATTGAAGTGGATGCAGCTGTTGAAAGTACCCAAGAAAAAGAAGAAGCAAAATGGCACCAGTTGCTAAATGCACAGAGAACCCGAAAAATACTGACTGGTCCGTTAAGCGGTATCGAAAAACTGGAAAGCGGTTGGACAGTAGCAGTTACCTATTTCAACGGTTATCGAATTTTAATCCCCATGTCTGAAATGATGATTAACTTAAAAGGAGATGGAAGAGAGAATGCAGACACGCTGAACCGTCAGGTAAGGATTGCCAATAACATGCTTGGGGCAGATATTGATTTTATCATTAAGGATTTAGATGAAACGTCTAGAAGTGTAGTTGCTTCCCGGAAGGATGCGATGATGCGGAAACGACAGATTTTCTATTTTACAGATAATGAAGAAGAGCAGCCAATGGTTTATCCTGGAAGGATTGTGGAAGCAAGAGTGATTGCGGTAGCGCCCAAAGCAGTCAGGCTGGAAGTATTTGGTGTAGAATGTTCTGTACGTGCAAGAGATATGGCTTGGGAATGGATGCCGGATGCTACAGAGAAATTTCAGGTAGGAGATCTGGTGCTTGTCTGTGTGAATAAAATAGAAATGCCAGATGCTGAGAATATGACTGTATCTGTAGACGCAAAGGGAGCAACGGAAAATACCAATAAGGACAATTTAAAGAAATGTCACCGTCAGGGAAAATATTCTGGTATTGTGGTTGATGTTTATAAGGGAACATATTTTATCCGATTAGATCTTGGGGTAAATGCCATTGCTCATGAATGCAATATGGCTTCTCTGCCGGGAAAACGGGACAAAATTGGATTTGTGGTGACACGAATTAATGAGACATCTGAGGTAGCAGAAGGTATTATTACAAGATTAATAAAAAAATATTCTTAAAAATGAAAAAATTTTGAAAACCTATTGAACCAGGAAAACCAAATTTTTTATAATGCATGATATAGACTAAAACAGAAAGGGGAATTCGATGAAGCGAAAGAAAAATAGAAAACAACTTCCAGAAGTAATCTGTCCATATTGCGGGAAAAAGGCAGTTTTAAGACCAGCTTCCTATCTATATGGAGAAAAAAGAATTTTCACCCCGGAAACAATGTTTTACGTGTGCAGCGGTTATCCAGACTGCAATGCTTATGTTTCGGCGAACCAGAAAAATAACAGACCACTGGGGACTATGGCAGATGGGGAACTTCGAAACCTTCGGATACAGGCACATCGTGCATTAAGGGAAATTTGGACACAGGGATATATGACAAAAAACAGTACTTATCATTGGCTAAGTGGAAAACTAGCACTTCCAGAGAAGGAAACACATGTTGCTATGTTTAGTACATATCGCTGTATGGAAACCATACGCTTAGCCAATGAACTGCTGGAAGAACGAAAAGAGATGGAAAAAAGAGAACAAAAAGGCAAGCCGAAAGGAGAAACAGAATCGCATGATATTAAAAGCCACGGAACACGATATGTATCGGCTTCTGGACTATAAAGAAAAATGTCTGATAAAAGCAGGGATTTGTTTGGGAATTTCTGGATTTCTTGGACTTTTCCTGCTTTTTACCCATTGCCTTTGGGAGAGCATCTGCGTATTCCTGCTTTTTATGAGTTGGGGATTTTATCTGGTTAAGGAAGCACTGGAAGCAAATGGAAGGATCATGCAGACGAAAGGCTGTTATATGAAACTGGAAGAGGACTGCCTGGTAATCCGACAGCCACAGAAAAATGAACATTACGAAGTCTGTCGGATTTTTTACAGGGAAATGGAAAAAATCGTTGAAGGAAGCCGTAAAGGGATTCCAGAATTTTATATAGTAATCCGAAAAATGAAAGAGGAAGAACAGGATAGTTTTATTTTACTTGACAAAAAAGAAAAGGAAACCCTTATTTTTCAGGTGCGTTCTTTTGGATATGATAAAGAAGCATTTCAGAAATTTTATTTAAAACTGCGGTGGCTTGTACCTGGAAAAGTACGGATTATTGGAACAAAAAAGCAGACTGTATGGAAACAGAAACCCAAAAAGCATTTACTAGGGCCGGCATTTGCCGGCTTTCTTTTTTATTTGTTACCTAAAGTTGCTATGTCTTTCCTTTTATAGTCAAGAAATACGAAAAAGAAATGGAGATGGATATGCAAAAAAAATGGAGGCATCATTTGGAAAACATAATGCAATATGTGATAAAAAAATCAGAGGGGACAGGAGAAATCCCTTTTCTATTTCGAGAGAAAATGTGTAAAGCAGGACTTTTCTCTTTTTTTATTGCCGTGGTTGGCACATATATGGGGCTGCAGTTTGATGAAATAAGCTTTTTGATTTTGACCTGGATATTGGCAGTGTTTTCTTTTTGGCAGATTTTTCGGTTTTTAAAGATTGGAAAAACAGAGAAATATGAGATGTTGGAAGCACAGGTTCTTGCAATTAAGGGAAAACACTATCCGTGCAGGAACTATCAGGTAATTGTCCAGGATAAAGCAGGAAAAAGTATCCGGATTTGGATTCCAAAGGAAAAGCATTTTATGGTGGGAAAGACTTACCGTTTCTATTTCAATAAAATGGAGCAGATTCCGGAAAAAACAGACCAAGTAAACGAGTGTAGATATGAAATTTTTTATGGGATGGAAGAAATCCAACAGGAAGAACGGTGAAAAAAGTGTGGTTCGAATCCACACTCTTCCTTTCGTGTCGCCATGCACGAAATAATTTAGAAAAGGAGAGATGACTATGGCAGGAAAAGAAATGAAAGGAACTGTAAAGTGGTTTAGTGCAAAGAGAGGATATGGTTTTCTTGTAGATGCAGATGGCATCGATTACTTTGTACATTACAGTGAGATCCAGTCAGAAGGTTTCAAGACCTTGAAGAACAATATGGAGGTATCTTTTGTAGCGGAAGAAGATGAAAAAGGACGAAGCCTTGCAAAATGTGTGGTTCCACTTTTGGAAGAATCACCAAAAGAAGAATAACTGACTGGAAAGGAGCAGATACAAAATGTTTCTGCTCCTGATTGAAAAAATGAAGTGTGTAAATAAGAAGAATTCGTATTTACTACTAAATATATGAATGTATAGATTGACATATACTATATATTGTGTTAATCTTTAAATGACTTCATTTTATATGGATAACACAAAATTTCCATAAGTCAAATTTTGTTCCGGAACCAAAGCCGGAAGAGAGCTTTTAACAATCGTTTTAAAACGCATAGATCGACAGACACAAAAAGACAATGGTTCTTTTTTGTGTCTTTTTTTGTGCGTGAAAGGAGGAAGACATGAAAAAAAACAAAGAGGAAGGAGAAGAGGAATGTGTCAAAGAAACAATGTACAGCAACCAAGAAGCCAGCAGAAAATAAGAAACATGTTTGAAACGCTTATGTTTTTAGAAAAACAACTGGAAGGACAATCTGTCATTCAGGATGCAGATACGGTGCTCGCAGATATTTTAGAAGATGTAGATTTTGAAATTACCGGAATTGCAGCCGATCTTTTAAAGATACATCAAAACAGTAAAGACCGGGAATCAGTGGAAACTTGTTTTGAAATCTTGACAGGATGGACAATACCGGATTATCTGAAAAAATGCATTGCTACAATCCTCGAACAGAAAAATAAGGCAGTTTCAAATGCGAAGGAATGTCTGCTGTATCAGGGAATGCACTTTATTCCAGTAGGGAAAAAGGAAGAGAGAGGAGAAGAACGCTATCTTCCCGTGAAGAAGATTTCAAATGATGAGAAAGAAATAGACAGGCTGCAGAAAGTACAGAAACAGACAGGCTTTGATGTGTTTCTTTGTCTGGAAAATTATCGGTTGTATTTTATAAGGAACAGAGATGTTTTTGTATATCTGCCAAATGGAAGGAGGCGAATGTATGCAGACAAGTATTCTGTGGGAAGGGAGTCTGCCAAATAAGGAGGAAATGGAACACATGAAACGGGAAGGCTATCAGTTCCGGTCAGTAGACGGTGGATGGAAGATTTGTCTGAAACTGCATCATACACCTACGGGACAATGGTTTGCAGACAATTTCTCAAAATCATTTTCGAAAGAAGTGGAATTGCATCAATATCTGGAACAGGTTGAGAAACATGCAACATGGTTTGAAGTTCCAAGTAAAAAGCTGCGTGTATATGAAGCAGGACAAATATTAGAAAATCCGAAAAATGAAGATGAATGTATCTGTATGGAAGTATTGAAAGATACCAAAAACCATTCACACCTTTTGTTGAAAACGGATCAGGAAGAAGTTTACCAGCTGGGAAGTTCTGCAATTCCGACCTTAGAAAATCGGGCACGAATCAGCGGTGCGGCATTGTCAAATGTAAGGCCTGCTGTACTTGCAGAAATATTGAATCAATGTCTGAAAGTTGCAAAAGGGAAAGCATTACTTCGTGTTTCAGAAGGAAAGGTACGTGCAGTACACTCTGCAGAAAAAAATGGGTACCAAGTATATCCCTTACCAGAAGTATTTATGCTTGCCAGTGTTTACATACGTGGAGAGTATAAAAAGAGCACCTTTTTAGAAGGCTATGCAGACCAGACCATGGTATCGGCCACCTGGCAGATCGAAGATCAGCGCTTGGAGGAAGTGTATGGAGAAATCATGGAAAAGTATGGGAAGCAGGTAAAGGAAAAACTGACAGCGACCATACGCATTACGTCCTCTGATGTAGCAGCATCCGGTGCTAATATTTTCTACAGTCTGATGGAGGGAAAACGAAAGATTGCACTTGGAACAGATATGCGGATGCGGCACAACAACTCCGTAGAATTTCAACAATTTACGGAAAATCTGCTATCAACCTTTGAATGCTATAAAAATGCGCTGAAAGGAACTGTAGAAAAACTGTGTGCTATTTCCATAGAGTATCCGGTCAATACCATAATCGGAATCATGACAAAACAAGGGTTTGGAAAAAAGAATGTTGCAGAGATTGTGGATCGTTATAAAGCAACCTTTGGTAATGTACCCTGTACGGCATACGAAGTGTATTGTGGGATTGGAGAAATCCTTTTCCTTGCACAGAGTAAAGGGGTATCTGGCAGAGCTATGGTGGAACTGGAAGAAAAAGTTGCCAAATGCCTGAGTATGAAGTGGAGAGAATATGACATTCCAGGTGATCTTGTATATTAAGAATCCTCAGAAGAAAGGAGAAAAACTTTATGGAGATAAAATGGAACGGGCAGACAATAGAAAATCTGTTGGTAGGAACTTATTTGAATACCCTGTGTATTTCATTAAAAGAGAAAGAAGTTTTGGTGGAAATGGAAAAATGGGAAAAGTCTATTTGTGACAGATTTACATTTTTGTGTCTGAGTTGGATGAAGGAATTATCTACTTTTATAACTACAGATGCAAGAAATGAAGCTTCCGTCATACTTGCGAAAAAAATTTTTGAACATAACGTAGAATTTCTGGTACTAGAAGAAAAACATGGAGAAACAAGAGAGTATCCTGAACTGAAAAGTTTAAATGCAAATGAGGTAGTAGCTGTTTTAGCCGTATATTTGGAAAAAGATGCAGCAAATGGGTATCAGGAATTTCTCTTAAAACTTCGGAAAGAACACCGTACTTTGCAACAGAATTTCACCAGATTTGCAATGAGGTGGCTTCGGGATGTAGCAAAGGAAGATACGAAACTTTCCTGGATCCGAGAAATTAAAATTGGGCTGCCATGTATATAGGAGAAAAGAATATGGGTTACAAAAAAGGAAAGAAAGAACTTGGCATTTATTATGCAAAAACGCTGGTTTCCATTGCAGAAGAAATTTCTGCTAAAAATGCCGGGAAAGAGAAAGCGGGAATACAGAAAATCTTTTCTGTTTTGCAAAGGAGTGGAGGGATAATCCGCAAAAATATGACCTATCTGGTTACACACTGGATCTATAGGCTGTCGTTATTCACACCATGGGAAGAGAAAGAATTGTGGGCAGTGGATATGGCAAAGGAAGTATTCTCCTGTCCTATGACGCTTCCAACATGCAGAAGAAAGAATATTTTCAGAATACGGAAAATCAAAGGAGAACCAGAAAAGCAGCTGGAAATCATTTTAGGTCAGTTGACAGACTCTGAAAAAGATCGGTTTATGAAAGCATTCTGGTTGGAACTCGTAACTATGGATAAGGAGAAGCAGCAGATACTCACAGAATTTTTATTAGAGTGGCTGTGGGTGGAATGTGAGAAAGAGCAGACAATGGAAAAGATACGGTATTGGGCATCTTCATACTGTCTTCCATTTGTATAAAAAACAAACAGAAAAGGAGAAAAAGAATATGAGAAATGTACCAAATTGGGCAAAGGGCAATGCATTTGCAAAACGATTTTTCAAATGGCTTAGAAAAAAGAACAATCCAGCTCTTCTGACAGGAGATGCGGTGTTTACTAAGGTTTCCAGTCGAGGTTTTACTTTTGTGTATATGGGACCAGACATGGAAAATAGAGCTAGTCACTTATATCAGGGCATGGATTTTGTCGGACTTTTTAACCAGAAGACTTTTGAATTTACAGATGTTGCATATTCTCTGCGTACTTTGCTAAATATCCCAGAAGGGAAAAAATTCCGCTTCCAACGTGGCTGTATGCATTGTTTGGAACATAAAGTTCAGGAGTATGCACAAAAGAAACTGGAGAAGGAAAACAAGGAGATTTCAATTACCGCAGTTGAAAGAGCAGCAGTTGCATGGAAATATCGAGAACTGATTGAACAGGCTGCAGCAGATGTGATCTTTGAAGAAGTATCTGTGACAGACCAGATGATTCCACAACTGGAATTTGCTTTTAATGGAGAAACATATGTGTTCGATAACCGGCTGTATTTTCGTTATTTAAAAAAGCGTAAGACTGTTATTCGGAAATTAGGAAGAGCTTGGGCGAGAGAACTACAGCATCGGGAAATCATGCGCCGGATTTTTGAAGCAGAAGTAAACAGTAAGGTGCAACTTTTATTGAAGAAACAGCCAGAACGGATTGAAAAAATCAGGACACTGAGAAATGCGTTGGAAAAAGTACATCATACTGTAATCGTAGTTGTTAGAGGGAAACAAGGTGTTTTTGAATATTTCCATATCGATGCAGAGGTGTTAAAAAATACAAACGGAAAGTACCCGCTTAGTCAGATATCCGGACAAGAAAGGAAACGTCTGAAAGAAAAGTATGGGGCAGATAAAATCTGGGATGTAGAAGAGATTTATCAGGTAGGGGCAAGGAATATCTGGTATTACAATGTTATGGCTGAGCAAAAACAGGCTGCTTAATGAAAGGAATAGGAGGATAAAGGATGGAAAATAAAGACACGATGAATTTACAGCAAAAATTGATTGCAATATCAAATGAAATGCCAAAGTTATTAAAAAAGCATTATTCAGACGAAGTAGATTACGATTTTGTAAAGATTGATGATATCTTTGAACTTTTAAATCCAGCGTTTACAAAGTATCACATCTGTTTGCAGGAATTGGAAGAAACAGATGCAACTTACAGCAAAGTTGATGGCAGTTGGATTTATACGGCAAAACTTACCTTCTTTATTGTCAATGCAGATTGTCTGAATGAAAAAGAACGAGTGAGTATCCAATTAGTAGGAGATCACTTGGATTCACCTGCAAAAGCAAAAGGGGCAGCGTGGACCTATGGGTTTAAATACTTCTTTTTATATAAATTCCGTATGAAACAGGAAACAGAAGATCCAGATATGAAAGGTACACCACCAAATGGGCCGGACAAATCGAAAGAAAAAGCAGAGCAGAAAAAAACAAAAGTGCCAGTAAAACCACAGAAACCAGAGAAGGAGTCTTCTGATGTAATAGCAGACAGCCCTTTATCACAACCATCCGTGACCGATATGAATCAAAAGAAAGAAAACATCAAACAAGTAGATTTTCTTCCAGATCCTGCCGATTTTTTGAAAGAAAACGAAGCAGAAGATACAGGAGAAGATGCAGAATGTCATGAGGTTGAGAGGGAAGAACAACAATCCTTGGAAGTGACGGAAACATCGGGATCTTTGAACACAGAAGAAGAGACAAAAAATTTAGGAGATATGCCGACAGAATTTTTGGAGAGCGATGATGAAGGAACATCTGAGCATCCTCCTACAAAAGATTTGAAAACCGATAAAGCAGTACAGGAACCTGAGAAAAAAGAAAATGTTTCAGGAGAAAAGATCAACGAGGAAAAGAAGGAAGAAACAAAAAGTTCTTCTTTGAAGTCTCAAAAAAATGAGGAAGATTTTGGACAGATGAATCTTTTGGATTTTTCAGCACATCAGCCGGAACCATCCGAGAAACAGGAGACAACAGAAGGCAATGAGGCAAAAACAGCAGAGGAGTCCCGAGAGACTGATAAAGAAGCGGACAGGAAAGAGGGCTCTATTATTTCCGGGCATTCAGAAGATTTTGAAGAGGTAAAAGAAGAAGTTCCTTTTGAAGAGGTAGATGAAGATGACTTTTTCTTGCAGTTACAAAGAGATATGGAAAGTGAAATGGAGAAGATCCCCCTGACGATAGAAGAGGCAAAAAAAGTAATCTGTCCTTATGCGTTGTTTGAAGGAAAAACATTTGGGGAAATGCTTGGAACAGAAGCAGGTTACCGGCAGTTGCAATGGTTTGCAAAGGAATACAGAGGTTCAGATTTTAAGATGAAAGAAGCAGCACAGCTTTTATTGGAAGGCTGTGAACAGAAAGCTGCTTAAAAAGTTAAAGGATAAGGAAGAGGCGTGCAGGGCATGCCTTTTCCGCTTTATAAGGGGATACTTCCAGAAAGGTTAAAATGGTATGAAAAAAAGAAAGCGTACAGAATCTGATCCGGTTGCCCCGTTTACTATTTTTGATGTAGCAAAGTTACTGGATATAGAATTTTTAGAAAACTGTAAAAATGGATACCAGGTAAAAGATACCCAGAATGCAGCAAATGTTGTATGCCCATTTTGTGGTGACGCCAGGGGAAAGGCAAGCATCTGTGTCTGTGCAGAAGGGAAAATCATGAATGTCTTTCATTGTTTTGATTGTGGAACCGGCCATAATATGCTGACACTTTATGCGGATCTTTGTCATCTGACAGGAAAAGACCGGTATAAAAAAGCATATCGGGAAATTTATAGAAGAAAGCAGAAAGAACCTGGCAGAAAGAAAAAGACGCGACAGGCAATGCAGGAAGAAAGCCAGGGAATTAAGAAACGGGCAAGGAAACAGAAAGAACATCTGGCTGAACCAGTGGATTTAGAACAGCGACATCGGGTTTATAAAAAAATGCTCTCCTATCTGGAACTAAAGGAGTATCATCGTAAAGATTTGGAGAGAAGAGGGGCTGATAGCGAGATGATCCTGCACATGGAAGAAAAGGGATATAAAAGTACCAATGAGGTGGATTCGCAGCAGATAGCGAGACGTCTGATAAAAGAAGGATTCCGATTGGAAGGTGTTCCGGGCTTTTATATCAATTGGGAAGGAAACTGGGATCTTAATTTTTATGAAGGAAACAGAGGGTATCTTTGCCCTGTTTATACGGTAGATAAATATCTGGCAGGTTTCCAGATACGTTTGGATCATCCTAAAGGAAAAAATAAATATGTATGGCTTTCCAGTGCAAACCAGAAGAAAGGGTGTGGAATCAGCAGTATTGTAGGGGTATCTGGAAAAGCAGAAAGCAGTGAAATTTATGTGACAGAAGGAATTTTAAAAGCAGAGATAGCTCATCAGGTATCCGGAAAAACTTTCCTTGGAAATCCGGGAATTGGAAATTGGAGAGATTTGTATGAGGTTTTGCAGGTATTAAAAAAACGTGGACTTTCCCATGTGGAAGAGGTATATGACATGGATAAGCAGCTTAGGCTTGTCTGCGACCAGAAGTATAGTGAAATCTGTGAGGAGTGTGAAGACCGAAAGAAAAAAGGGAATCCAAATTTTGAATGCCCCAAAAAAAGATTGAAACGGGATACTATACGAAAAGGCTGTAACCATACATACCGTATCTGTGAGGAACTTTCTCTATCCTGCAACCGTAATCAGTGGGACCTGGATCCGGACGGTTTATGGGCAGAACATGAAAAAGGAATTGATGACTGGCTGACAAAGGAAATCAGGGTAAATAGAAAATAGTTCATTTTTAAAATGTGCAAAAGAGGAATTGCAAAAGCAGTTCCTTTTTTGCATGGTTTAAAGGGCCATGAGAAAGGAGAGAAGTGGATGATTCGGGATAGACCTTAAAAAGAAAGGGGAAGCAGGGCAGTTTTTGATATGCAGCATATTCCCGAAAAATGGAACTGCCCAATTGAAAAAACATCAAAGAGAAAGGAGAGAATGTTTATTGAAAACAACATGGAAAAAACGATGTACGGCAGGCTTTTTGGCAATTTTATTAGGGTGTTCCTCCCTTCTGACAGGCACAGGCAGTGCTATGGCAGCACCATTAGAGCAGGCAGAAAGTAAAGAGGAAACACAGGCAGAAGACATTACAATAAAACAGGGAGAAACGTTTGATCCGGCTTCCGATTTTAAGGGGATTACGGTAAAAGACGGGGAGAAACTCTCTTTTGTCTTATCTGCGGATAGAGAGGGAAAGCTGTTTGATGAAGACCGACCAGGAACTTATGACTGTATTTACCAGGTGCAAAAACCTTCTGGAGAAACTTATGAGATTACACGAAAAATCATTGTAAAGGAAAATGGAAAAGAAGGAGAGAGTCCCCAAAAGGACAGAAAACAGAAGAAAGAACAAAAAAGTGGCGAAGAAGATGCAGAGCCGGATGGCGCCAATATTGATACCAGTGCATTAAAGGAAGAAACGGGAGTTTTATTTTCTGTTGTACCATCTTCCATAGAACAGGCAAGAGAAAAAGCTTCTTTAGTGAAAGGACAGAAGATTGTATATCCGAGTGATTTAGGTTCTTACAGTACCTGTTATTTCTATGTCAATGACCGAATTGCGTACTGTCTGGAATCAAACTTACAGTCCCCGCCTTCCTCTGATTATGTTGCAGAACTTTATGAAAGCAATTTAAACTTACAGAAAGTTTTGTATTACGGATATGGAGGACCAGGAGATTTAACCGGGGAATATCTAAAAAACTACAGCAATGACATCAAATATGTCCTGACACATTTAGCAGCAAGTTATTGTTACGGCGGAGCGGAGGTGGCATTCGTGGGCTGCACGCAGGACGGATTGAAACGCTATAGTGTCATGGAATACATCAATTACCTTTGCGGACAGGAAGCACCACCAAGTGCTGCCATCAGCCTTTCTTCCACAAAAGAAACAGCTTTTTTGGAAGGAGATATGCAAAAGACAAAGAATATTACATTGAATGGAGACCATAGAAATTATATCACGTTGCCTTTGCCAGAAGGAGTTACCTATCATGATACAACTGGAAAAGAACAAACAGGTGGATCAGTCAAAATCTATGGAGGTACTACTTTTTATTTTACAGCTTTAAAAACGGTACATGGAACGTGGGAAAGTGGTAATCTGGGCGGTCAGGTAGGTGCACAATGGAAAACGCTGGTTGTTTCAACCGGATCCGGAAATCAGGATATTGGGTATGGGGATTTTTATGAAGAACCGAGTGCATCGGTTTCTTTTTCCATTCAATGGATGGATATTTCTTGGGTTGAAGTGATCAAAGAAGACGCAAAGAGCAGCGTAAAACTTGCAGGAGCTGTTTTTGGGATTTATAGAGATCCGGCTTGTACAGATTTGATACTAAAGATGCCTCCTACCAATGAAAAAGGAGCAACCAAGGCGGAACTGACAAAGACACAGGATACGGTGTATATCAAGGAAATCACTGCACCAAAAGGGTATAAACTGAATACGAATTCTTATAATGTCAATCTGGAAGTGGCAAAAACACAGACACTGACTGTGAAAAATGAGGAACAGAAAGGGAAAATTGTTGTACATAAGCAAGGCGAGAAACTGACTGGTGTATCCGGAGAGGAAGGAAACCTTCAGTTCCTTTATACAAATGCAGCATTTGCAGGAGCAAAATATAAGATTTATGCAGCTGAAGATATTTACAGTCAGGATAAACAGACAAAAATCTATCAAGCAGGAGATTTGGCAGCAGAATTGGAGACAAAGGAAGATGGAAGCTGCTCTTCCGATATGCTTTATCTTGGAACTTATAAAGTAGTGGAACAGCAGGCGCCTGATTCCCTGACCATAGGGAAAACGGAAGAAGAACGTACCCATGTAGTAACCCTTTCTTATGCGGGGCAGACAGTAGAAGTGGTTGAGGAAGAAACACAATATGAGAATGCCAGACCGAAGGTATCTGTGGAAGTGCTGAAACAATCAAGCAATGATGAGGTGGCTTTAAAAGGAGCAATTTTTGGTCTGTATGCAAAGGAAGATATTACCGGTGCAGATGGTTCTGTCTTGGTCACAAAGGGAACTTTGATCCAGAAAGCAGAGTCCGGCGATAACGGAAAGGCTATATTTACTGCGGATATCCCAATTGGTTTTCATTATGAAGTAAAAGAAATTCAGGCTCCTTCGTTGTATTTCAAGGGGAATGGCAGTTATGAATTCTTTTATGAATATAAAAATGACAAAACATATACCTACACCTTTACACATATCTTCCAGAACAAAGAGGTACGTGGTGAAGTCCATATCAAGAAAATAGACAAAGATACACAGGACTCATTAAGCCAGGGAGATGGGGATTTAAACGGGGCAGTCTATGGATTGTATGCTGCAGAAGACATCCAGCACCCAAATGGAAAGACAGGACTGCTTTATAAAAAGGACCAGTTAGTCATGCAGGGAACTATAGAAAAAGGAGTTCTGCATTTCAAAGATTTGTATCTTGGAAAATACTACGTACAGGAAATATCTGCACCACCATCCAATGCTTATCTATTGGATAAAACGAAATATCCGGTAGACCTTGCGTATGAAGGACAGGATGTGGAAATCGTACAGAAAAATGTAACAGTTTTGGAAACCATAAAAAAACAGGCGTTCCAGTTGATCAAAATCAGTGATGACGGAAGCCAGACAGAAACAGAATTACTGGAAGGTGCCGGATTTAAAGTGTATCTGATCAGTGAACTTTCAAAAGTAAAAGATGGCACCTTAAAACCAGACAATGGAACAGAATTTGTTCCACAGGATTTTATTGGATATGATTTCAGTAAAGAGGAAACTGCTTCTTATTATCAAAATGGAGAGAAGATACAGACAGAAGAAATGTTTACGGACAAAAAGGGATATTTATGTTCCCCGGAACTTCCGTATGGAAAATATGTATGTATCGAAAGTACCATTCCGGAAAATATGGAAGAGATTCAGCCGTTTTTAGTTACCATTGATGAAGACAGCAGAGAACCACAAGTATGGCGTGTCTTTAATGACCGTCCAATGCAGTTCTATTTTAAAATCATCAAAAAGGATGCACAGACGGAACTTCCGATTTTAAAGAACAGCGCTCATTATAAAATTTATGATGTGGAGAAAAAGAAATATGTCACGATGAAAGTACGGTATCCAAAACCGGAAACCATTGAGGTATTTGAAACAAATGAGGAAGGCTATCTTTTGACACCAGAACCGTTAAAAATGGGTACTTACCGTATTGAAGAAGTAAAAAGCCCGGAACTGTTTGTGCAGACAGGATTTGAGCAGGTGTTAAAAAAGGGAGAGGAAATACTTCCTTTAAATGAGGTGACAAAAGAAGGAACTTATGAAAAAGCTCCAAGAAAATCCATTACCATCAAAGTAGACAGTAATACCGTACATGAAGTGGAAGAAGAAACTGGAAAGTATATTGTAGTTGTGGAAGTAAAAAATGATGAGGCAGTAGGAAGCCTGACAATCCAAAAAACAGGAGAGGTGCTTATTGGCGCTGAAAAAAGAACAGACCAGATGCTGACAAAAATTAAAAATGGTCTGGCAAAAGCAGTCAATAAAGTGTCCAACCTGTTTACTGGAGACGATGTTATGGAAATGGAAAAAGGATATGAGTTCGAGTATGAAGAACAGGGGCTTGCAGGAGCAGAATTTTCTATCTATGCAAGGGAAACCATTTATTCGCCAGATGGGCAGATGGACAGTGAGGGCAACCGGATCATACGTTTTGAAAAAGACGCTTTGGTTGGAACGATTGTAACAGATGAAAAAGGAAAGGGAACTTTAAATAATCTTCCGATTGGCAAATTCTATATGAAAGAGACCAAAACAGGAGATTCTTTCGTGTTGGATCCAAAAGAACAGGATTTTGAGATTACCTATCAGGGACAAGAAGTGGCGGTTGATTATGTGACAAAGGAAATCAAGAACCAGCGGCAGAAAGTGGAAATTGAAGTGCTGAAAAAATCAGAAGCCACAAAAGAACCGCTTGCTGGGGTTTCGTTTGGACTGTATGCAGGAGAAGATCTTTTAAATGCAGCAGGAGAAATTGTGGTGAAAAAAGATGAACTGGTAGCAGTTGAAAAAACAAATGAAGAAGGGAAACTGAAGTATCAGGATACCATTCCGCATGGGAAATATTATTTAAAAGAACTGGAAGGACTGCCGGGATATCTTCCGTTTGAAGAGAAGATTGAAATTGACGCTTCCTATACAGATCCGAAACTGGAGGTAATTTCTATACAAAAAGAGGTAGAAAACCAACCGACAAAGGTGGAGATTACAAAAACAGATATTACAGGAGAAAAAGAAGTAGAAGGCGCTAAGTTACAGATTTTAGATGAAGAAGGAAATGTAGTGGAAGAATGGACTTCTACCAAAGAACCGCATCTTATTTATGCATTGAAACCGGGAAAATATATACTGCATGAAGAACAGGCTCCAACAGAAAATGGATATGTGAAAGCGGAAGATGTAGAATTTACCGTAGAGGAGACCGGGGAAATCCAGAAAGTTTCCATGAAAGATGATCATAGCAAAATTGAAATCACAAAGACGGATATTACCGGAGAACAAGAAATCGAAGGTGCTAAACTGCAAGTACTGGATGAAGAAGGAAATGTGGTAGAAGAATGGACCTCTACCAAAGAACCTTACCGTATCGAATATCTGCAGCCGGGGAAAACCTATGTCCTTCATGAAGAAGCTGCACCAGAAGGATTTTTGATTGCAGAAGATGTAGAATTTACCGTAGAGGAAACTGGAGAAGTACAGAAAGTTTCCATGAAAGATGAAGTACCAATGGGACAGTTGGTGATTAAGAAAACAGATGCAGAAGATGAGACACCACTTGCCAATGTAGAATTTGAACTGAAAAATAAAGAAACAGAAGAAGTAGTTGGAAAACTCACGACAGACAAAGATGGCGTTGCAACCAGTGAACTGCTGCCAATTGCTACTTATGAAGAAGGGAAGGCAGTAGCACCGATTACTTATGTATTATCGGAGACAAAACCATTGGACGGATATGAAAAACATACGGAAACTTATGAAATCACATTCAGTTATGCAGATGCCAAAACAAAAGTCATCGAAGTGGTAAAAGAAATCCAGAACAAGAAACTTCCAAAGACACCGGAAAAATCAGAGGAAGTAAAAACAGGAGATACTACCATGATCCTGTTACCGATAGGCATTGCGGTACTGACAGTAATTGGTATCGGTATTGTCCTTTGGAGAATCAGACGCACAAAGAGATAAAAATATTTGGAAGTTATAAAATACTGGCCTGCGGGGTGGTGTAAAGAACATTTCTGGATGCTTTACCAGAAGATTTCGGGGCGGTACCGGACCCCGCAAGCGAAAGGAAAGGTGATGTGGAAGCGAAAGAAAAGAATTTAAAAGTTTTTATAAAAGCGTAAGCGGTAATGAAGCGGAAAAATGTAAGTATCCAACCAGATTAGATACCTACGGCTGTGGTTGTATGCATAACTGTTCCTACTGCTATGCACGCAGCCTTTTGGATTTCCGCGGGCTTTGGAATGCAGAAAATCCAAGAGTGGCAGATATCCAGAAAATCCGGAGAAAATTGGAAAAAGTGCCGCCGGGAACCATTTTAAGACTTGGAGGCATGACAGATTGCTTTCAGCCGGTGGAACGTCAGGAACAGGTTACCTATCAAACCATAGAACAGTTAAATGAATATGGTATTGGGTATCTGATTGTGACAAAATCCCATTTGGCAGGAGAAGAACGATACCGGAAACTTTATGATCCGAAACTGGCACACATTCAGATTACGATTACCTGCTTTGATGATAAGAAAGCTTTTGGCTATGAAAAAGCGAGCAGTCCTTCAAAGCGGTTAAAGGCATTGTTAAATCTACAGGAAGAGGGTTTTGATGTTACCTTACGATTAAGTCCTCTGATAGAAGAATATTTGGATTTTGATTATTTAAATAGGCTGCCGGTAAATAAAGTTTTAGTAGAATTTCTTCGGGTGAATGGGTGGATAAAAAAATGGTTTCCGGATTTGGACTATCAGAAATATATTTTGCGTCAGAGTGGATACTGGCATTTACCGTTGGAAGAAAAAATCAGGATATTGGAAAAAATTCATCTTCCGTTGACGGTCTGTGAAGATGTCACAGAACATTATGAATATTGGAAGCAGCATATCAATCCAAATCCACTGGATTGTTGCAATTTAAGAAAATAAGAAACATAAGTGCAGGCGGTAGTATATCAGTTTTGGTATGCTGCCGCCTTTTTTACGTTGGAGGTAAGCAAATGAAAAAAGAATACTTTTTACTTGGGATATTAAGCGTGATCCTTTTGGCAGCAGGAGTCTGGATTTATCAGATTATCAGTGAATACCAAAAAGCAGAACAGGAATATGAAAAGTTGCAAGAATATGTGAAAGTAGAAAAGAATACAAAAGAGCCAGAAGATATGAAGCCGGAAACTACAGAAGATGATAAGGAAAAAGAAAAGCCGGAAGAAACCGTAACGGTCGATTTTGCAGCTTTACAGGAAATCAATCCAGATGTTGTAGCATGGATCAGAATTCCAGGGGTACTGGAATATCCGGTGGTAAGAGGGGAAGACAATTCCTATTATTTGAACCATACGGTGCAAAAAACTTACAATATTGCGGGCAGTATTTTTTTAGATTACCGGAATGAACGAGACTTTTCAGATAGTAAGAATATTATCTATGGCCATAATATGAAAGACGGCAGTATGTTTCATGTATTGAGAAATTATCAGGATATTGATTTTTTTCAGGAGCACACGGATATGGAGGTTTATTTACCGGATGGAAGAACTTTGAACTATCAGATTACAGCTTGTGAACAGGTACCGGCAGATAGTGAGATTTATCAGATAGAAAGAGGATATGCTGAGGATAGTAAGGAAAATGAAATCATATTGTCTACTTGTAGTGCAAAAGCAAATATCCGGATTGTTATAAAAGCGGATTTGAAAAAATAATTTAAAACAATAACTGCAAGATATTTTGAAAAATCAGATAACAAAGGGAGGGCACTAGGTGTATTTAATAGAAATTGATACCGGAAAATTTGATTTTCAAGGGATATCGTACGAAGAATATCTGGAGTTTTTTGGCTATCAGGGCATACGAAAAGAAAAGGAAAATTTATATACGGTAACAAAACTGGGAACCATACTTCCGGCAGTAAAAGTTCTTAAAAAGTGATCTGTTTTCTGTGATATATTGGGTGAAAAGTATAGAAAAAATGGAAAATTTTACAAAAAATATTGCACATATCATATTGACAGTGTACAATATAACGAAAGACACTTTAGCGCTCTGATTGAGTAAGGGTGTATGTAAGTTAAGAAAAATAGAACAAAATTTTTTCTTGGAAAAACAAATGAAGGAGGAGCCCATGTGAAAAATAAGATTGTTAAAGCAGGAGTAGGAATACTGATTCTTGGATGTTGTTTGGGTGGAGGCTATTATGCAGGGAGTAAAACAAATTCTGATGACATAAAACCTGTTGCTGTAGTAAAAGAAGATAAACCTGTAAAAGAAAAATTATACGATACAAATTTAATTGCGATTGTTAATGCTGACGAAGGAATTCAAAAAGAGGACAAAGTGGTAAGTTACAGTCAGTCTTTGCTAGGGACATTAACTCTCCCATATGAAATAACAGGTATTGAAGATGCAAAACAAGGATTAGAAAATGGAAAATATAGTGCATACATGATTTTACCTGGAACATTTTCAGCATCTGTTGAGTCTATCAATACAACACCACAAAAAGCAGTTTTAGAATATGCAATTGCTCAAAATCTCACGCAAGAGGCTCAGGCAAAAGCTATTTATTCAGTTGGAAATACTTTTACAACCTTAAATAATGGTATTAGTGAATTATATCTTTCTTCCGTTTTAAGTGAAGTGCACAAAGTACAAGATGCTGCAGGCATAATTAAAGAGAATGATATTCGAGATTTAAAAGCTCTAGGGGAGGTAAGTGGAGATGATTTGACAGAAGCAATTCAATTACCAGAACTAGCATCTGTAGATAAAAAAATTGAAATCTTAGATCTTATTCCACATTATGAGGAAGAAGATAAACTTCTTGCTGAAATTGATAAAACCTATCAAGATTCTTGGTCAAAGGGAGAAGAACAATTTAACAATACCATCAAGACACAGTCTAATGGTTTAACAGCAAGTCTAAAGAATGATGATGGTGTGAATGCAGAATACGAAAAAATGCTAACAATGCATGGACAGGAAATGGAAATCCCGAAATATGAGGATGATACTGAAGCCGAAAAAGAGGAAGTTTCAGATCATGTTGAAAGTATTCAAAAGAATTTGAATGAAATCGAAAAGATAAGTGCACTAAAGAAAGATTTCGATGAACTAAAGGGAAAACAGTCTGTGGCAGATGAGAAAAATGGCAAAATTCAAACTTCTTATGACGAGATAAAAGAGAAGTTAAGAGAGTCCATTGTACGTGAATGGACTGAAGAAGAAGGAAAAGTTGCTTGGACGGAATACCAGGTTTATAGCAAACAAAATGTGGATGCTTTTTTACAGGGACAAGAAGCGGCAAAAATTGCATATGCAAACCAAAAGCTACGAGAATATTATGATAGTCTTCTGCTAAGTGAAAGTTTTCTTGATTATAAGGGCTCCTGGATTGATATGTATAAAAAATTGAGTGCTTTGGACCCTGATACATATCCTGCAAAAAGCGACGAAGAATTGAACGTGATGGTAGATAGTTCGATTAATTTACCAGAAGAAGAGCCGATTCCACCTGCTGAAACAGTATCGTTAAATCCAATTACATTCCGTGCAATTGGATATACTGCAGGAATTGAAAATCCTGATTGGGACACACTTCAATTTCCAAACTTAGAGCAGACTACAATCATGGATGATGTCAATGGTATATTAAGTACTTCTAAAAAATATACAGACAAAAGAATGCAAGAGATAAATAACTCTAGAGACCGGTTGGTCGAAAAGGATGCGTCTGTTCGTGAATCATTAAGTACATTTGATAATGCCTATAGCAGTATGCTTATTGCACAAGGTGCTTTGGAAAAATCAATTAATGATTATTCACCAAGTCAATACTTAGAAAACGAGATAATTCAGGGGTTGCAACAATCTTTAGGTAAAAATCAAAATACTATTCAAGAGAAAATAGAAACTCAGAATAAACAGTATGAAGATTATGTAGAAAAAGTTTACACAACATCTGAAGAAAACACAAAGAAACAAGCAGAAAGTATTGAAGCTGGGGAAAAAGCATCTAATGAAAAATTGGAGACTAATCTTGCAAATGCAAAAAATTCAAAACAGACAAGTTATGAAGATAATAAAAGAATGCTAAACGATATTGGTGGTATACTGCCATATTCTAGACTTGGAACACAGGAAAATATTTTGGCATACCGGTTTATGTCAGAGCCGTTGGCTGTAAATGATTTAACGGTTGTCAAAAATGATCCTATTGAAACAGAAGAGGTAAACAATAATATACCAGAGAGCAAGATGGAGAAGGAAAAACCAGAACAAAAAAATATTTCTGTAATGGTAATTGCGATTCCAATTGTACTTATTTTGCTTTGCGTGGGAGTCTATATAGTTTTAAGAAAAAAACATAGTGATTCCCAAGAGGATCATTTATAAATATGTAAAAACAGGTTGATTGTAGTACGCAATAGGAAACAGCCACAAGAACAGATCCTGGCTATGCAGTGTACAAACAGGAAAGGCAAGGAAGATGGTTACTTTATATATAGAGCCATTTTCCTTGCTTTTCTTTTGTTAGGCGATATCGGTTAATACTTTACTGATTTGCAGGGAACCCACTTTTTCCAGTAAATCAGTATGTTCTATCTGGATTTTTGAAACATGATCAATTAGTTTCATCACACGTTATAAAGACGAAAATGTTTCCGCAACATATATAAACAAAGGGGAAATATCTATTTACAGTACATTAGAGAAAGGTATGATACGAATAAGCTATATTCAAGTTTAGAGATGTATCGGAACTGTTCGGCATTTCCAATATGTTTGATTCGTTTATCTATTTTGTAGCGCCCTTTATATATATTGGAAAAGAACGCAAAATTCTGTTGTTTCTTTGGAATTATAAGAAAAAGATACGAAATAAGAGCTGAATATATCAAAAAAATAGTTGATTTGCACAAAAAATCTTTAAAAATATATTGTCAAATAGAGGAAAAAAGTGTAAAATATAGAAAAAAATACTTGCGAAAATCGCATTAGACCTGAAGGCATAAAGTTCTTTGAACTTTATAGTTTTTCATTACTTTCAAAGGAGGAAAAAAATATGTTACGTGTGGATTATGAAGCATTAGCAGCTGGCTCAAAAACTTTGCAGGATCAGGGAGCAATTTTTGAAGAATGTATTGACAGAATGCGTCAAGTGATCGAAGGACTTCCAGATGTTTGGGAAGCAGATACAAGTAAACGTTATGTGGAACAGTTCCAAGAAGCAGAACCGGGACTTAGAAATGTTAGACAGATGATTGAAGATATGGCCATTCAGATGCAGAAAATTTCTGATAATTTTGCACAGGCAGATAGTGATATGGCTGGACAAATGTAACATCAGTAATAGAGTAAAAGAGGAAGCCGCCAAAAATGGCGGCTTTTCTAAAAGGAAGGGAGGAAAATGCATATGGAAGGACAGGAAAATATGCAGTTCCAACCAGGGTTAAATTTAGATACAGAAATATTGCAAAAAAACGAAAACATAAGCACATCGTTATGTGACCGTTTTGGCATTCATATGTACACATTGGAATTTATGGAACATGAGAAAAGATACCAAGAAAAACAGCAAGAAAAAGAAAATGAGATTTTTTCCAATGTTTTAAATAATCCAGAAAAGGAAATGACAGATACTGCATTCAAAAGGGTCATACAGGCTGAAACAACCGCAGTAATTAAAGCAGAATATAATGAGAATAAGGCAACCAGTAATCCATATATAAATATAGCCTATGGAATCTTAGGAGCGATACTGGCAGGAACAGTTCTCTTTTTAATAGAAAGATATAGGAGAAAACGGAATGAAAATTACCATAACTATCAAAAATGAACAAGATGGAAAATCTTATGATGTTTCTCTGGATAATCGGCAAAAAATTGCAACCACATTGAAAGTAATGAGTGAAAATCTCCCGGAGTTCATGAATGGAATCGGAACCAATCCGGCGGTACAGTCTGAACGGACAAGTCGGCACTTGAAGTTAGAATCCACCTATGAAGAATCTCATATTTATACAGGCGATATAGTGGTGATTTCACAAAGAGAAAAAGAATAGAGAGGGACTGATGAAGATGGGAAAAAAGAAGGATGAAAAAACAGGGATCAAAGGTGAAGAGACGCAGCAGAAGGCTACCTATTTGAAGGAAGAAATTAAAAAGTCTTCGATGCATGCAAAAGATAGTTATGATTATAAAAAACTTTGTGTGGATCGAAGGGGGCTTCTGCCTTGTAAATATGAAGAGGACAGAGAAGATTTATATTTTTATTATGATATAGAAAGAATGAGTCCTTTTCAAGATATAAAAGTAGAATCACGAGAGAAAAAATATCAAGTATTGATTAACTTTTGCTTGCTGAAAGAGCTACAGACAGATTTTGTTTTGAAACTGACTGTAGATAATCTGTATTATGATGAAAATGGATTATTATATCTGAAAGAACGAGACATTTATGGACGTGGCGAAAAACCAAGTGATCTACAATTTGTTAATGCCTATAAAAGCTTTGTTGCAGGTGTTTTGGGAAGTAAATATTCTGTCACACAAATCCAGGAAAGTGGGATTGAAATCTGTAGAGAAGAAAAGTGGTTTGAACCCATCTATCGTTGTGAAACATCAGAAGAGATTGCAGATATCTTGCGAAAAGTGAGAGAAGATTATTTTTTAGAACAAAAGCGGGAGATGCAGAATGTAAAGAAATCTACGTATTCAATATGGAGAATTGTAGCCATTATTACATTGATCGGAACCTTGCTTGGCGGTGGATATGCAACATATCTTTCTATTAAAACTGTTCCCGAGCAGAAACAATTGCTTGCAGCAAATGAGGCTTTTATTCAAAAAGATTATAGAACTTGCGTGGATAGCTTACGAAATGTGGAACCATCTGAAATGGAAAAGAATACACTTTATATTTTAGCATATTCTTACGCCAATATGGAAAGCTTTCGTCAGGATGAAATGAGAAATATTATTGATAACCTGTCGATAAGTAGCAATTCGAAGATTTTAGAGTATTGGATACGGATAGGAAGGCTGGAAACAAAAAAAGCGGAAGAAATTGCCCTATCGCTGTCTGATGATAAATTACTAATTTATGCATATATGAAAGAGGCAGACGATTTAGAGAATAATACACAGATAGATGGTTCAGAGAAGAAACAGAGGTTGGATGAATTAGAGGGGCAGATAGAAAAACTTGGCGATAAATATGAGCCTCAAGAGGAAGAAAATGTAGAGAATATTAATAAAAATGTGCAGGAGGATACTTCCATAGAAGAACAGCAGACACAGGATACCACAGATACTGCACAGTAGTGTGTTCTAGATGTTACAGGAGGAAAAAGTATGGGAAGTCTTTCAGATGATAGGAAAAAAAGAGATGAAGAACGCAGAATTGCCGGACTCAAAAAAGAGATTCAAGATTTAGAAGTAGAACTAAAAGAATATGAGGCCGCAAAAGAAAAAGTACAGAATGCAAAAGCTAATTGTAATACAGAGGTTACCAGTTGGCAGGAAACCGTTGGAAAATTTGCGCAAAAAGAAATAAAGCAGCCGGATGTTTTTGAAGGCGAGATGGCGAACAAATTAGAAACATACATAGACGATGCAAAGGAGGAAAATGATAAGGGCATTGAGAAAGCAGCGGAGTTGGTAACAGAATTAGGTACACAAATTGATAAAATAAATGAAAAAATTTCTTTCCTTAATAATAGTATTGACTATAAAAGAAGTTTGATATAAGGAGGTAGAGAGATGGCTAATAAAATTGCAATAAATGATGAGGACTTTACTTCATTAGAAGAGAATTTAATAGCAAAGCATAAAAGTATAATTGAATTAGTCGGAAATGTTGTAAAACAACTCCAAGATTTGAGTAGAAGAGATGGCGAATTTTATACGGACTCTATCTCTCCTAAAGTACAACTTTTGTGTGATGAATTAAATGATGCCAAATCATCTATGGAAGAAATCTATTCTGCGCATACAGACATTATTTCCAGTTTTAAATCCGCGGTTGCAGATTTGGATACATGTTGTTAGGAGGGAAAACAATGACAAACAACATTCATGTAAATTCGGATAGTGTTATATCCATTGTGGGTGCAACAATAAAAGGTATTGAAAATATACAAGAGGACGTAAATGATGCATATTCATCACTTATAGATTTATTATCCGATGCATCTGGCGAAGAAGTGGATGCATTGCGTGAACAATTAGAAACAGAAAATAACTTAGCGATTGCGCTGTGTAATACTTTGACAAAATTTTCGAACAGTATCCGTTTTGCTGCTTCTGAATTTACAGAACTGGATTCCACAGGAGCTAGTCAGATGGGAAATAAATAAAAAGAGAGGTGGGAATAGAATGAAACGAGTGTTCCAGGTAAGCGAGATCACAACGCTGTGCAATGAACTGAAAACATTGTTAAACGGGTGCAAAACCCATATTTC
>OGQG01000184.1_pt1 | contig 65426 bp, 58 predicted proteins | sample 1553201 | NCBI WGS metagenome assembly OGQG01 (sample SAMEA2579925, study PRJEB22360) | human gut metagenome | biome: human gut; feature: human-associated habitat; material: faeces | place: Denmark | collected 2008/2010
GTATTCCATCTCCCAGCTTGATTATCAATCCTCTAAATCATTCAAAGGGACATGCCTCTTCAGCAGCCGGACTGAAGCCCCAAAGTTCAGCACAACAAAAAACGCCCAAAGCAAATTGTCTTCACTCACGGAAAATATCAGAAAGAAATTCAGACAGAAGTAAAGCACACAAAAGCGCTGTTTATAGTTCAGGCGCATAAACCAGCGCAACTGGTCACCGAACAATGACATCAACTCACTTTTCATCACCGTCCTTCTTTTGAGAGTTATCACCTACTTTGGTACCACCACGCTCAATGGCGAGCTTACGGATGGAACGGGCCAACTTGCTATTCTTGCGAAATGCAAGGGAGTGGGAGACCATTTCCCGGGAACAACCCAGTAAACCGGCTATTTTACCCACCTCACTGTATTCTACGACTATTCGTTCTTTCATAATTCACTGATATTTAATTATTATAGCGGGCAGTCGCGGACTCGAACCGCGGACCATAACCTCTCCCTTGCAGAAGTTTGGTGTGTTCTACCAACTGAACTAACCGCCCAGAAAACCTATCGAAGTTCTTGTATTGCATCCTCTGGGACACATATCACAGTCCAAACCTGGCCATCTTTCATATAATCGACATTATATTCACGACCGAAAGTACAAATGTTGTAATCCCAATCACGGATTATACCATCAATGATCTCACCGTTTCTCTTGGTGATTCTCACACTTTGTCCCTTTTTAAATTTTGCTTCCATTCTGTCCTCGTTTTAAAGTATATTAATATCAATCACATCCAGCACATTACTCGTTCTCAGACTACTCACAACCAAAGTGGCTAAAACGATACTGTTTTCTGCCATCCACTTCTTCGCCTGCCTAACAGCCACTTCCTTATTGTAGCCATCCGGAATAAAGGCTCCCAAGTCATTATAATTCCCGTCTGTCAATTCAAAATAATACCGTTTCATAACTTTCTATTTAACCTCTTCTATAGTTGGGGCAACCCGGTAATCAAAACAGGAACGGCAATAAGCCAACCCGCACTCGTTCTCACAGACCACGATACCGGTCAACGCATCAATCTGGTAGGCGAAAATATTTTCGTCATCATTCAACTCTTTAAGGGTGGCAGCAAACAGGTCCATTTCTGCCCAGTCAACGGTTACTTTCAATGCTTTCATTTTCTTCTTTTTATATTTCTCATTGCCACCTCAAGCCTTTTTTGTAGCTTTGGGGCGGTGTTCACACTTTGAACACGCTGCAAACATAGTATTTTACTGCGAAAGTCGCAAGATTTTGCGCATTAAAATGCGATTAATTTAGCAAAATAATGCGATTATGGAGAAAAAGTCGGCTATTTCAGAAAGAATACAGATGTTAATCACAGAATTTTGTGATGGAAAGAACTTACCTTTTGCGAAGGCTATTGGGGTAAATGAGTCTAATATTAGAAGTTACATAGCTGGTACGCAACCAAGGTTCGATGTATTAGCTGCTATTGCCGACAAATTCGCAGTAAATTGCGAATGGCTTTTAACGGGTAGGGGAGAGATGGCAAAAACGAACCAGCCTACATCAACAGAATATACACAAACAAGCTGTGTTTCTAAAAATAAAGATAGAGAAATATTCGATAACAGCCAAAGTCTTCCCCCTGAAATATTCGATAAACTTCTATCTACTATAAAAGAACAGCAGATGACAATAAAAGAACAGGCAGAAGAAATAGGAATACTCAAACAAACAATCGTGCAACTCAAACAGGAAAGTGCGGGGCGTGTTTCGGATGCAAGGAGTTCAACACTTGCAGGTGTCGGATAAAACGAGTTTTATGGGGTAAAGGGGGCAAAACATAGTAAAATATTGGTTTTTAAAGCAATAAACTAAAATATAGGGGAGTAAATAAATATTATCAATGTATTGTTTACTCCCTCAAATAGTTTAAAAACAAACAAAAATAAGCCCTATTTATATTGTATAGATAGGCAAATCGCAAAAAAATAAGCCCAAAATGAATAACCAAATGAATAACCAATCAAAACATTTCGTTTTTGTAATAGCCTAAATGAATAACCAAATGAATAAGCAAGTGAATAACCTTTCCATTTTTTAAGGCGTTCAAAACGTTCAAACGGATAAATACAGCTTTCCATCATAGTTTGCACTTATAAGGGCACAAAAAAAGCCGCAAAAGCGGCTTTTAATACGTTCTAAGGCATTTTTATCCCTTTCTGGTACATGTTATTAAGCGAGACTGAATAATCATTGCACGTTTCGTGTATTTGGCAATGTCATCAACCAGTCCAGCATGTAAAAGACTACTCTTAGTGATTCCGACCTGTTTCTCCGTCAAAGTTTCAAAAATGGCCGATATACTACCAAAATAGATATTTTTTTTCTCAAAAATCAAATGTACATGGATAACTTTACTCATGATATACGGTATTTATTTCACTGCAAATATACCAAATATCAGCTATATGGAATAATTTCAATAAATAAAAATAGGAGAGAAACGAAGCACTCCCCTACTCCACTTGCATAAATTACACCATTTGGCTATCTTTGTTATGGAAGTATGGCCTGGGCAAAGCATCGGAGTAAAATAACACCATATTGCCCGAATTCTCCCCTACTCTACTCCTAATGTAAAGAGATTCATTTGAACGGCGTTCAAACAAGGTTCAAATGTAAGCTCAATGTAAAGCGATGTAAACGCTTCGTTTTTCCGCCCAGTTCACTCCCACCCCGACCTAACACTCTGAAAATCAAAACAATCAACTCTTTTTAGACCGACCAAACTTTGACACGCATCGTTTCTCCCCCCTTATATCTGTCCGGAATTGGTTTTACGCATGTAAGCTGCCATATATTCTCAACATTCCAGTCGTTACAAGTCAAAAAGCCACCGACACGCCGCATCTGGATCGATGGCTTTTTATTCCCTGTTCAGATTCAGTGTCCTCTGCCCGTCATAGAACACCTCATTGTTGTAGTCGGTGGCAATCCTGATAGTGTCTCCTTTCTTGAAGAACCGGCTTTTGGCCACGTGCAGGCGCATAACGTTCTCCTTTCTTTCAGCCGATGACTGGTTGAGCGAAACAAGGTGCGTGCACGGGCGGGCCAGACCTTTGGCCTCCGAACAGTTGTACTCGGTCAGCACGTTCCGCTCGTCATTCAGCCACTCCCGGTCTTCGATGGTAGACTGGTAAGTCACCACCATCCATACCTTTTCGTCCGCCGCCAGGTCCTTCAGGTCATTAGCCACCGCGATACGCTTCGCCCGTTCATGGTCGGCTCCCCATGAACGGCGGTTGGCATCCGTCAGCAAGTCCATCGAATCCACAATCACGATGTCCGGATTATATCCTTTGAGCTTCCTGTATTCCGAAATGCCGTTCTTGATGTCGAGTGTCGAGACCTGGGCATTGAAACGCGGGTAACTGCGCACCGTGATGCTTCCGGCATACGAGGCGACCAGTTTTTCCAGATGTCTCATCTCCGTATCCGAAATCTTTCCCCGCTCGTAATAGTAGGCGTTCCTGGAAATCAGTCCGCCGGAATAGGCGTTCAACGCCTCTTCTTCCGAACCTTCCAGCTGGAAATGCAGCACATGCAGCCCGTCATCGATGTCCGCCCTGACACCGATCCATTTGGCGATGTGCGACTTTCCCACGCCTGTGCTGGCCAGGAAACAGGTCAGCTGACCTCGCAGGTTACGTCCGGCATTGAGCGCATCCAGATACGGGATGTAGAAGCGGGACACACGAGGGGCGGCCGAGCGTTCCTCTTCCTCCTCGCGCCGGCGGTTCCTCTCGAAACGCTCCTTGAAAGTCGCGGCCACATCGACGAACGAGGAACTCTTCAGCGTGAACCCTGCCAGCCACTCGGCATATTCCCGAAGAGTCTTCTCCGCCTTGTCCTGTTTGTTCTCGTTATACAGTTTCCCGACCTCCGCATAGACCGACTGCAACCGGACCCCCTTGATGTAGGACTCCAGCATGTCGGTCATCACCTCGGCACTCTGTCCCTCGTCATACTCCCGGAAAGTGTCTATCAGCTCGATGGCGTCGTAATCCTCATGGAAGGTCTGTGCCAGCACGGCATACGACGGCGGTGTCTTGTATGTCTTGAAGTGTACGGCTATCGCCTCCTGTACCTGCTGGAACGAACGGTCCGGCAGGTATTCCTTACGCATATGCCGGGCTAGGACAGCACACAACGGTTCCTGTCTGAGCGCCGTGGCATAGAGTTCATACAGGAACTCGGCACTGAGCGGATTGACGGCACTCATGGCTTCGCCTCCTTTTTCCGCCACGCCTCACAGCGGATACGGTACAGTTCCGGATAGCGCGCCTGTGTCCTTCTGCGGCATGGCTCCGCTTTCGCACATTTTGAGCATGACGGGGAGAAAGGCGTCCACATCAGCGTGGAGAGCGCACAGACGAGATATCCCGCTTCGGTGGAGAGCAGTCGCCGCTTGGTCGTCTCCTCGTATTCCGGATAAATAAAACGCCCGAACGGATGGCTGCGGCGGTCTTCCACTGCCCGCGCCAAATCATGCCGTGACAGCCCGAAACTCTTCAGCCACCGGTCCTCCCGGTAGCGGCGTTCCTTTCCCGAGCGGAGATAGCGGCCGATGGCTTTCTTTCCGAATGAATGGGAGACGTTCCATTTCCTGCGATACGCGGTATCATATCCGGAAATGGCATATGTCTGGCAGATACAGAAGTCGGACAGGCGTTCCGCACTGACGGAGACGACCTCCCGGCACAAGCCGTCGAAACACATCCCGAGCTGCCTGTCCGACTTGCCGCCGGTAGGGAACACAAAATCCGCCCACACCGTGGTGCGGACCAGCCGTGTAAAGAGCCTCCGGCATCCGTCAATCCATTCTTTTCTCTCCATCGCGTGTCAATAGTTTGCGCAGCTGCGTCTTGGCTAGGAAGATGCGGCTTTTTACCGTTTCTACGTTCCTGGTCTGCAAAGTACCGTTGTTATAGGTGATTTCCATGATTTCCCCGAGTTTGTAACCAGCCTGCTGCAAGAGCAGGGCTTCCCGGTAAATCGGTTTGAGCCGGTCCAGTGCCCAGAGGATGTCATCGTTATAGAACTCGCGGTAGTTGTCCATCCCCATGCTGTTTCCCGACGGTTCGTCCTCATCCGACAGCGAAGAGGATATTTCCGAAATGTCGATATTGTCGTCCGGGGGCATGCGGTTCCTGTTGCGGTTGTTCAGGTCCGCCACAAGCCGTTTGGTCACGGCATAGATCCAGGTCTTTACCGGACGGGCCGGGTCATAACTGTCCATATACTTGAAGAAGTTGGCCAACGCCTCGAGGTAGTTGTCCTCGATGTCCTCCTGGTTATAGGTATATTTGATACAAATGCTGTATATCAGATTCTTGTGCGGCATCACATATTTTCTGAGAAGTTCCGCCCTCTGTCTCGCGGATTCGTCTTCAGGCTGGAGAACCGCAATAAACACATCTTTCTTTTCCACGTTTCCACTGACTGAAAAGGTTGATAATGAATCTCATGTCCTAATCTGTCAGCTACCGTGAGCGTCAATTGAAAAAACGGGCGGCAGCATTACCGCCGCCCGGAAAAAATCCAAACCGTTGTCGGCTTGTCACAGCCTGTGCCTGCGGATGTAATAGTAGAAGAGGTGGCAGGCATCCGCCGCATTGTCATCCACCGGGACAATACCGTATCTGTCCTTGCAGGCCGCGACCATCTGCGTCTTGGTGGCGTGTCCGTCTCCCGTCGCCCATTTCTTGAGGACAGCCGGGTTGACGAACTCCGGTTCCGGGATATCCAGTTCATCGCACACTTCGAGCAGGATACCCCTGAGTTCCGAGAGCCGCCGCATGTCGTAGAAATGGCGGTTCACGCTCACATCCTCGGCCACGACGCGGCGGATGCCGTAACGACGGAGCAGCGAGAGCAGCGTAGTCCTGAAAGCGCCGTGCATCTTGTTGCCGTTGCGCCGTTTGCTTTCGGTGAAGTTCCATGTCCCGGCCTCATGCAGGGAGAAGTATCCGGTATGCGTGGCGATGTCCAGCGCCAGTACCTGCTCCCGGGTCAGTACGCTATTCTCCGAGTCTCGATTCGCCATTCTCTTTCACGATTACCAGTTTATGCGGATAGCCTTCAGCCACATTCCCGTGCGAGACTACCAGCACGGTACCGCCGAGCGAGTTCAGCGCCTCGAACATGGAGGCCAGCCCCGCTTCATCGACCGCCTCGAGTATCTCGTCCAGCACGAGCAGATCCAGTCCCTTGTCCCCGTCGCAGTTGCTGTTCACGAGTTTCTGCATGGCAAGGATGGTCGCCAAATTCACACGGGCGGCTTCGCCTGCCGAAAACTTGCCGAACGAGCCGCAGTCCATGCCGTCGCGCAGCAGTGAGATGGAGATTTTCTCCCTTACCTTACCACTCTTGAGGACGGTATACCCGTCGAAGCGGATACGGATGTCGCTGCCGATGTCTTGCAGGAACTCGTTGGTGATACGGCTGAGCGCCTCGATTTTCGTGTTGGCCAGATAGGTCTTGAACTGCACGAACCGTTCCCGCTGTATCTCCAGGGCACGGACCCGGGCATCGACGGCCGTCTTGCGCCCTGCCGCCTCGTTGGACTTCCCGCGCGTTTCACGGAGAGTGTCCTTGAGCGATTGTATGAGGTCGGGTGAAGCCGCCTCATCCAGCTCCCGGATCGTGGCCTGCAAAGTGTCGATGGCGCAGGCCGCAGCCTGTATATCTTCCTTGCCTACCCGTATGCCGCGGTTCAGTGCGGCATTGCGCTCGTCTATGAATCCGAACACCTCGTCGAATACCTTGCGGCGGACACCTTCGATTTCACTTTGCAGGGCGGTAATTTCGGAAGCGATGCGTTTATGCCCGCTTTCCACCTCTTCCACGTGGCGGGTGGCATTCCTGATGGCCCGTTCGTGCCCGGCCAGCTGCTCCTCCCATCCGGTGCGTCTGCCTTCCAATATCCGGCGCTCATGGTTCAGCCGGTTCTGCTGCAACTCCACGGCATCCGTCTCCTCCTGCTTCTCATCGATACGGCCGTTGATTTCCGTGAGCTGCCGTTGACGGAGCTTCAGTTCCTTCATGCCGGCCTCGATGTCGAACTGTGGTTCTGCCACCAGAAACTCATGCCCGCAGAAAGGACAGGTGATGGAGCCGGCCAGTTTGTTCGAGAGGCCGTCAATACCGGCAGAAACGATACGCCGTTTATGACGCAGTTCCTCGATGCTGCCGGACAGGTCGCGCAGACGGATGTCGATTTCCCGCAGTCTCTCCGCAGTCGTATCGGACTGATCCCTGTATGCCTCACAGAATGCGGCATACTCCTTCTTGAACTGTTCCCAGCCGTCAGTCCTGTTTTTCAGTTCCTGTTCCGCCTGCTTCAAGACGGCATCGCAATCCTTCAGCCGCTCTGTGGCGGTCTGTAACCGTCCTTTCTTTTCGGCAATGACCTTGTCCCAGTCCGTCTGCCGGGCATCGGGAAAGAGGGACATCATTTCCGCTATCTTTTCCAGACATGCTTCCAATGCGGTATCTCCGGCTTCCAGTTCCTGCAAAGCCTCGTCCGCCCGCTGCACTCCGGCAAGCTGTTCCTCAAGCCTGTCCACGTTCTCGTGCCCGGTACGGATCTGCTCCCTCTTGGCCGCTATGGCCGTTTCCAGTCCCATGATACGTTCCACACGGGTACGCCCCCGCTTGGCTCCGGCTTCCTCCTCCTTGCGTATCTGCTCCTGTAACATCCCGATACGCCCGTCCAACCCGGCCAGTTCCAGTTCCACCTGCCGTTTCTTTTCAGAGAGCGGCACGATGTCTTCCTCCACTTTGGCGATGGCTTCATCCACCAGGATACCGTTGGAAAAGCGGTTGATGACCTCTTTCTTCTCCTTGTCCGATGACGAGAGGAAATCCTCATACCGGTATTTGGAAAGGATGAAATTGTTGAGCAGCTCGTCGCGTGTGATACCCAGTTTGTCAAGAATATACCGGTTATAGGCATCCACCGAAGGCTGTACCGCTTCATCGGTTACCACCTGCTTGCCGCCACGGTAAAGCGTACAGCTGACAGAGGAAGCCCCCTTGCGCGGGATACGGCGGTTGACGAGCAGTTCCTCGGCGGCGGAATCGTTGATGAAACGCAAAGCGATACGGCATTCTTCCGCTGCATCGTTGATAATCTCCTCCGAGCGTATCTTTCTAAGCGGGCTGCCCGTGATACCCACGGCAATGCATTCCAACAGGGCAGACTTGCCGGCCCCGTTCGACTGCTGGGACTCATTGTCCCGGTTATCGCCGAAAATCAATGTCGTCACGCCTTGCCGCAGCATGTAGGACAGCGAACGGAAGGCGCAGAGATTTTCGGCTTCTATCGTCTTTAATTTCCACATGATCTGTTTTCTATTCTAGATAAATACTCCAATCCCATCGACACATCCTCGATCTGTTTCTCCCGGCAGAAGTCCTCGTAGGTTTCCCGGATGCGGCGGCTGTCGAATTTCTCGAAGAGCGAAGAGGATACCGCCTCCGGCAGCTGCTCGTCATCGGCAACCAGTTCTACCTTCGCCGCTCCGGCTTCCAGCAAGGCGGCTTTGTCCACCGATTTCATCGCGGCGGCAGGTGCATGGACACGCACCTTGACCTTGTAGCGACCATCGGCCTCCATTTCACGCAGCTCGTCCATCAGGTGCAACCCGGCACGTTCCGCCGGCATATCCATGACACGGTACCGCATGTTCACGCGGTTCTTGACAAACTCGTACGTGCCGTCCGTATACAGCACCGTGTATCCTTTCTCCTCGTCCTCCCCGAAGTTATGCTGGCGCGAGGAACCGATATATTCGATTCCCGTCCCCGGAATGACGGTACGGTTGTGGTAATGGCCGACAAAGACCTTGTCGAAAGGAGAGAATATCCTGGCAGGCAGTTCCTTTTCCGAAGGCTGTGCCAATGCCCCGTTGATACCCTCATGGATGTAGAGGAAGTGCTCCGGTTCTCCGGAAAGCGCTTCCGCAGCCAATCGTCCGAGCCTTTCGGCAAAAGAGCCGTCTTCCGGAAAATAGCTCATTACATGGAGCGCGAACTTCCATTCCGGGCGGCACAGGGTCAGGTACTCATCCACGACAGTCACATTCGGATGCCGGTCGAAGACATGACAATATCCGCGCAGGGATTCCTGGTTCACCTTGTCGTGGTTCCCTTCCGCCAGCGTGACATGAATGTCATGGTCCGCGGCGGATACAAGCATATCCCTGACGGCCAGCAGGACATCGAGTGTCTGGGCGGCACGGGAAAAGAACAGGTCTCCTCCGACAACCACTTCCCGGATATCCCGTTCCCTGCAAATTCCCATGGCCTCCTGCCAGTTGGCCTGGAATGCAGGGATGTTGTCTTTCGAGATGTGGATGTCATTCAATAACAAAAGGCAGGGTTTGTTCTCTTTCATACTAAGTGATTGTGATTAGGACGGGAGGCCCGGATGCCTCCCGTCGGATTAGAATTCAAGAACTTGTGAAAGGCTTATCTGCGGTGGCGGGGACGCCCGGCACGCTCTTCCGTTTCCTCCGGCTGCTCTTCTTCCTCCCCGGGGACATCCTCCGGTTCGTCACTGGGCTTCGGACCCTCCATCTCGCTTTCGATCAGGTCGAGTAGTTCCCGGTTGCTCGTGGAGCGTGTGACACGCACGGAGAGCCCTTCCTGCTCGATGTAGCCGCGGATCATCGCACGCAGCTCCTGGCCTTCCTCGGTCTTCTCACCGAGTTCCTGCCGCTGAAGCTCGTCATAACGTTCGAAAAGGTCGTCCAGCGAGATGCCTCCGCCTTCACGCCCGTTTTCTCTGTTATCTTTCGTACGGCGGTCGAACGAGAACGCGGATATATCCTCCTTGGGCAGTTCACCGTCCAGCGTGTCGATGACCGTCTTCATTTCATCCGTCTCCATGAGCGACATGCCGTAGATACCGTCGCACTGTTTGAGGAACTCGACGGTGGCTCCCAGATGATAACGGGTGTAGCGGTAGATGATTTCCGGGATACGCGGCGCACCCATCAGGGCGGTCAGCTCCTCCTTGGTCAACGGTACCGGTTCCGATTCGTTGTCAATGGAAATGACATACTCGGTCTTGGCTCCGTTCTTGCGCTTTTCAATCTCCACCGGATAGGCGTCATACACCGAGGAAATCGGGCACGGGTAAGACGGATTCTTGGCCAGTTTCTTGCTCCACAGCTTGAACTTCCTCTCATCCAGATCCTTGAACTGGGCATGGGAAAGGGTCATCATCTGCACGCCTTTGGCTCGTTCACCCAGGTCGAATACATAGAGACAGTGGCCGTAACTGTATTTCAGACCGCCTCCGAACGAGCCCCCGGCAATCTTTTCCGCCAGTTTGTCGTCCCCGTCCTCTTTTGCGGCTTCGACGGCCATGCGGCGGTAAGTCTCGATGGGATCAACGCTATATCCGGCATCGGTAGCGCGGGTGACAGTGACATACATCTTCTGGGGCTTGTTCCCCGTAGCGGGTTTCTCCAGCTCCAGAAGCAGCTGGTGGACGGGATACTCATAGCCCGGACGTGTCGGCGAGCCGTCCGGATTGGGAGCGATGGGCAGGATACGGAGACGGTAAGTCCCGAACTTGTCCATGCGGAAGAACTCCGTACGGGCGAACGCCCTGTTCTCCTCCTGGGCACGCAACTGTGCCTCCTGATAAGATTCCTGAACGCCGAGGAACATTTCCTCGACAGACATGCCTTCCATGCCGTTGTTCTTTTCTTCTTCTTGCATAAACGCTTTGTTTTATGGATTTAAAAATGCCCGAAGAATGCGACACGGTATACCCGCATCGCAAAGAAACTGGTAACAGGACGGACGGGTTCGGTTGCACCGTCCGCGTTCAACTGATAAAATTGGGAGAGGATGTCTCGCTGACCGTATCCCGAAAGAGGATACTCATTTGACAATATGGAAAGGTCTTGCAGCGACCGTGGAATACAAAATTAGGCAAATTACCCGGAACAGCCATACATGTACATGAATGTTTCTCACCGGCATTGTCCTTCAGCGCATTACCGTTTCATTTTAAGAATGCTTTTAATCTCTCCGAGCAGTCTGTCGCCGCCCGGCGCGTTCCGCGCTTCGGCAAGCAGCCTCCTGCGGTTCCGGCGGATATACTCTTCTCTCTTGCGGCGGCATATGCCTTCATAGTAGGCTTTGCGCTCCGGCGTGAGCCGTTTCCCGCGCCGGCAATAGACCCCGTCCCGGCGGTACTCGTCCAGGTAGCGGCGGAACTTCGCCTTGCCGCAGGAAGGGTCTTTCGATGCCTCCGCCACCGACCGTATGACCTGCCAGTCCGGCTCGAAGGGCTGCTGCGTGGCGCATAACCTGCGGAGCAGATGATAGACTACCGGCATCTCATACCGGAGCATGAAGCCTATCCGTGTCTCGTCGAAAGGAAAGCGCTTAAGCGTCCCCTGCGGTCTTCCGTCTTCTCGCTTTCGGGGCTTCTGCTGCCGGGGAGACGGTTTCTTCTGCGGCTGCCGCCTGATTTTCTTCTGTTTCATGATGTTGCGGTTGAATGGTTTGCTGTACGGTTTCACGGACGGGAACGTTCCTGCGCTCCGCAATCCTCCGGCGGCTTTCAATATCGCCGTTTACATTGAGTTTATGTTTCATGACTATACAAAATAGGTGAAGTTGAGTTCTACATTGACATTGTACATACCGCGCTCGTAAAGCTGTATCCTGCGCGAACCGCCGTAGATGGTGAACGAGGAGCCCCGGTTGTACTTGTGGTCATCGTTCCAGTCAGCGGCGCTGCAGCGCACGCTGTATCTCGGGGGCTGTATCTTGTTCGGGATGACGGCAACGATGCCGCCCCAGTTGCTGCCGTCCCTGCGTGCGGTATTGATATACCCCTGTATGGACACGATATTCCCGATCTGGCGGATAAACAGCCCCTGGGTATCTGTTCCCGAGCCGCTGTTCTCCATGTGCATCCATCCCGTATCCGCCAGCAGGGGCTGGTATTCTTCCGCATAGGCGGCTCCGATAGCGCGGCAGGCCTGCCGTTTCGCCTCCGCTGTCGGCAAGGACAGGTCGGAAAGTTTGCCGTCCTTGCGCAGGTAGTCCTTGACGATTTCGTCTTTGGACAGCACGTCCAACTTGTTCCGCAGGAGCTGCCGGGCTTCCATGGGGGATTTTCCTTGCCCGGTCAAAAAGTCGATGTAATCCTGGAACAGGTTTTCAAGCGCGGCGAAGCGGGCGTCCGCCCCGGCCTTGGTATACAGGTTCAGGTTGGTGGCGATGGTATCCTTTTCGGAAGCGTTGTAGCCGCCCATCAGCCGCTCCGCCTTTTTCTTGAGTTCCCTGACAACCTGCGAGGTCATCACGTATCCCTCGACCTGCGCGTGCGAAATGCCGCCTTCATCTATGTAGGCGAACGAACCGGTCTTGATTTCCAGCAGTTTGTCCCTGAGTTCGGGTGTGAAGACAATGCCCTCGTAAGCGGAGTCAGTCCCGAGCTTGCCGTCCATCATCCGGTCTATCTCGGCCGTGGAATAGACTTCGAGGTTCTTGCGTGCCTTGCCCTTGTCCGGAAGGTCGGACAGGTTCGAGGTCTTGGCCAGTTTCAGCTCCCCGGTACCTTTCTTTTCGGCATCGAGGGTATCCCTGACGGCCGCCTGCCGCTTTGCTTTCAGTTCGGCGGCTTCCTCTGCCGTCAGCCCGCTGATCTCGTCCGCCGTCAGGCGCACCAGCTCCTTCAATCCTTCGGAGATTTCCAGAAATACCTCCCCGGCTTCCGCTTTGGAATAGACATCGATATTCTTCCGGGCGGCAGCCTTGTCCATGACATCGGAAAGGTTCCCGTCGGCGGAGAGTTTCATTTTCAAAGCCGCCGCGACGGTTCCCGATGTGACATAACCTTCGCCGCCCTCCGTCAGTTCTCCGGTAGTGATAGCCGCCAGTTTCTTCCTGTATTCGGTCGTGAAGTCTTCGGTAGAGAGCTGTTTGCCTTCTACCACATCCACTTTCTTTCCCATCGCCTCCGTAAAGGCCCTGACGGTCACATAGGTGTCGGACACGGATTTTCCGTTGATTTTAAGCGTACCGAGCACATCCACCGCTCCCAAAGGGGCAAGCACGATGTCGCCCAGAGCGTTCCTCAGCGCAAAACGGAAACTGTCAGCGGTGTCGAAGCCGACGGTGGCGAGCAGCGCGGCGGCACTGTCGCGCCAGGTAATCAGGTTTGTCAGCCTGGCATTGTCTTTCGTATAGGCGGTATTCTGAATATCGATACCCCGTCCGGTGCTTTGCAGGGAGAGCAGTCCGCCGACCTGCAGGGTGGCGGTACGCCCGATGACTTTCAAAACAGGTGTGGTGCAGGCTTTTCCGTCATGCACGGCAAAGTCACGGTATTTTGTTCCGCCGCCCTCCGTGCCGTGGTAATTGATACGGATACAACCCTCATCCGTCACATCCGAGGTGTTATAGATGTCGTATCCCTTGATGCGGACAGCCCCGATCCGGGCGTTTTCATTCAGCGAAGTACCGCAGGATATGCCGTCTTCCGTAACCCTGGCCAGTTCCTTGCCTTGTTTCATGAAACTGAACGTGCCGTCCGTCCGGATGACAATCTCGTTGACAAGCAGACCGTGCAGGTAGGCACCGATGGCGGCATGGCCGTCCGCCTTGACGATGCCTTTGAGCATGTAGCCGTTCCCGCCGCTGACGGAGACGGCGGTCTTGGAGCTGATTTCTTTCTGCCCGGTGAACGTTCCGGCCAGCACCAGATCCTTCTTGACGGTCTGCCGGGCAAAAGGTGTATCGAGCAGGACAGCATAGCGGCCGAAGAACTTGTCGATGAACCGGGGTGCATAGCTCTCCGTCACCTCGATGGCCGCCGGCAGTTTGTCAGTAACCGGATCGACCGTATCCGGGACAGCCTTGGCTCCGGCACAGAGATAACAGGTACGCCCGCGCTTGTTGACCTCATTGGCGTAGACCACCGATTCATGCCGGTTGATTTCGTATATATAATAGGGATAGACAGCATCGGCGCAGCCGTCGAAACGGCGTACCTTTCCGCCGAGCCAGACATAACCCGGGGAGACGCGGGGACCCTCGATCTCGCATCCGGAGATGATGAAGTCCGAGCAGCCGTCAAAAACGGCACTCATGCTGAGAGCCAGTTCCTGCAAGTTCAGGATATCGTCCGAGTAGGTATACCGTCCGCCGGTTTCCGCAATATATTCTTTCATTGTCCTGTATTCTTATTGGGGGTGTATTCGTCTTCGTCGATCTTGATCAGGTAGGTCTTGCCTGCTGTCTTATAGGTGTTCACCACATAGGAAAGCATATAGACCAGTTCCCGCGGAGGTATGGTGACGGGCGGGACGCAGACCATGAAGCTGACCTTGTTGATCAGCTTCTCTTCCGCCAGCAGGTAGAACGGACGGGGGCGTTCCGCCTCATTGTCCGTTGTAACCTGTTCCCCGTTGTACCATACGGTGAAAGGACGCTGGTATTCCGCCCCTTCGTGGTACAGGTCCACACCGACACTCGTGCTGTCCTTGATGAAGATGCGGTCCTTGCCGTCCTTGATGTATTTACCGAACCGGTAGTTCAGGAACCACTCGAAATAGATGACCTGTGAGGTCATGCGCGCCTCGATGTGCCGTTCCCTCGTGAAACTGCGGAACCACTCGTTGGTGCGTTGCAGCGGGTAGAGGCAGCTCTGCACGAACAGGATGAATTTCCGTCCCGACAGATAGTGCGGGACAAGGCGGTTTACGGTGCGGTCTATGGATAACTTATACCTCATGGTTTTCTATTTTCAGGATGATGGCCTCACGGAAGTTGGGCAGGCCGGCCTCCTCGTCCTTGCCGGATGATTCTTTCAGGTATCCCGATGCGGTATGGGTCATGCGGGCGACACGCTGCGGGGGCCGGATATGGCCGTCGGTATCGTGGCTGGCTATGAAGATTCCCTGTTCGGGTACCGCATTCTCGTCAATATGGACATCGGTCACATGTTCCGCACGACGTACGGCATCCGTCAGACGGGAGACATAGACGGCGGCATCGAAGTCGATTTCCATCATATAGGCGTTCAGCTGCTCCTCGATGGCGTCATATACCTCGGATTCAGGTACGGCCCCGTCATGGAAGACCGTCAGGCGCGGTATCAGCACATCGCCCTTGGTGGAGATGACCTCCACCCGTGTTCCGGCAAACTTCAACTTGCCGATATAGGCATTGATGGGTACCAGGTCTTCAGGCGGTATGGCGGAAAGGTTGCCTTTCGTGCCGGTAGCTACTTTCAGGATCAGCTTGCTGTCCAGGTTCCGGTCATCGGTACTCTCCACATACGATACCTGTGTGATGATGCGTTTGGTTTCGTCGACATTCGGATAGCCGAACGCCAGCCCGTCTTCCCGCACCGTCAGTTCGTCTCCCTGCTGGTACTGCAGCAGGGCGTTGGCATAATAGGCAGGCGTACCGTTGATACGCCCGTTGATGGCTTCGGAAATATCCACCGCGAAGACATCCAGCAGGGTCTCGAAACTGTATATGGCTGCCGCCACTACCCACAGGATGCCGTTCATGACGGACAGTTTGGAGTCGCTGGCAAACTCTGCCAGCTCCAGCCTCCGGTTGCGTTCCGCAACGGCCTCGTTGTATATTTCCTTGATCGTACGGCTCATTCCACTGTATAAGTTTTATTGTCGATGATAAACTCCCAGGCTCCGCCCTCGTTCCAGCTCTCCTCATGCAGGATGACCCATATGGCCTCCATACCCGATATGATACGGTAGCGTCCGGTCGTTTCGTCCCGGTCCGGCTCCCTGTAAGTCCCCGTCGGGGAAACAGGCAGTGTCATCCGGCAGTTACGCCGGTTGCCGTAGCATTCCACGATAGCCATCAGGTATTTGTCCAATACGGTCGGTTTGATTCGCACCTCCGACAGGTCGAGTTCCATCAGACCACGGCATTCGATGAGCGGCAAGAGGTCGGATACCATGCTTCCGGACAGGTCTATCCGGTAAGTGCCCGACAAAATCCGGAAACCGTCCAGTGCAAGCGTGCACCCCCGGAGCGTCAGTTCTTCCACATGCAGCTCACGGAGAAGGATGACGGACGAAGGGGTCATGCCGCTCCAGTCGATATGGCGGAACGAGGCATCGGCAAACCATCGGATTTTGCGCTTGTGGCGCACACGGCTGTCGAACGTATGGTGTAGCGTGTACGGTATATGGCCGAGAATGACGGTTTCCGCTGCACTATCATCGCCCCAGTCGATTTCCAACGTTCCCGTTCCGGAAACCTCGCACTGCACGGACACAAGTGCCGCTGACAACGAAAAAACGGCCGTCTGCGGGCAAGTGAAATGTTTGGGATAGACATGTCGTTCACCGTTGGAGGGTACAATGCCGTGCATCTCGTTATAGGCGACCACATCGGCATTGATGATGAATCCGTCGGTATAGGTCAATTCCTGCCCGGTGCGGAGTTCCGTTTCCAGTGAAAGACCCGGATTGTTGATAAGCAGGTCCACAATCCCTTCGATGCTCCCGTACAGATGCAGGGCGACATCATAGATATTTTGTCCGGTGATGACTCGGTAATTACCCATGGTTGTCCTCCTTCTCCTCGGTTTCCAGCAACAGTTCTCCCGTTGCCGAGTCTATATAGGCGTTCTTGATGACGACCTTGTCCGCACCAAACTCCGCCTGCAGTTTGGCAGCCAGACCGTTGTTCTCCATGTTGGAGTGCAGGAAGTCTATCAGCCCCACACCGGTAGTCGGATGCTGGTAGAGATTGCCGGCCACGGCCTTGAGCAGGAATGTCCCGTTCTGCATCTTGGAGGCTCCGATCCCGAAGTCCGTCTCCTCGCCGCTGTAGACAACCAGGCAGTCTTCCCTGATCAGCAGGTTATAGAGGCCGTCTTCATTCAAGGCATAGAGCGAAGGCAGGGTCACCGCCTGCCTCGTCCCGTCACCATATTCCTGCATGACAGGAAACCAGCATTTGCTGGTGGCTGCGCAACGCACATATTCCACGCCGCCGGACCCGCTTTCCATGGCAATCCGTACCGTCAATAACCGGTTGTCGGGCGTATAGGGAATACGGATATGAATACCTTTTGCATCGCTATACGATGAGAGGAAGTCCGCCGGTACGGTTATCTCCCCGTGGCGGAAGTCCGCATTGTCGGCATCTTCCACGCTGTCAAGCAGGCGGAAGTTATGGAAAGTCTTTCCGGCAACCCGTCCGGACATTTCCACTTCCCCGTATTCGGCATCCATTATGATATCCTCTCTGGCCATGGTGTTGATATAAAAATCCCGGCCGCACCCAAGAGTACGACCGGGGTACTCTTTGTGTAAAGAGTAGCGGCAGACAGAAATTTCGGTTTATGCGTTGGAGATTTCGTTATAAATCGCCTCCACGGTGCCCCACATATCGTCGGGCAGTTCCTCGTCCGAGATCTTCTCGCAGGCGGCTTGCAGGTAGGCCATCTCGTCGGCGGAGAACTCTACCTCCAAGGGATGCTCTTTCTCCACGTCCCACTCGATACGCTTGTCTTCCGCATTTTCACGAAGGTTGATGGCTTTACGTTCCTCGTCACCGATGGCGATTTTACGCAGGATTTCCTTTTTGAGGTTGAATTCCTTAAAGTTGCCACGTGCCGGCAGGAAGGTCGGCAGGTAAAGGCGGTCCTTGACACTCACTTCCATTATGATTCTTTTTTAGGATTGATACTTTCACGGATATATTGCTGCATCTTGTCGAAATCCCGGAATATGGGACCCAGTTCCCTTCCAGCGGGAAGATTACAGGAGATGTTCCCCTGTTCCATGTAGATAATCCCGACGGGGGGTATGTTCCCTTCCGTATCGGCTTCCTTCTCATTCACGGAAACATGAAGACGGTTCAGCTCGTCATTGACAATAGAATACTCCAATACATAGGAGGCGTTCTCCGTTTTTTCTTCAGCGGTCTTGGTGACAGTGATGTTGGTAATGTTCATACGCTTTGGCTTTTTAATAAGTATAGGGCAAGGCTATGGATTCCGGTTACTAGCTGTTGTAATTTAATGCCTGATAGTGGAATGACGGGTAGTTGCAGCAAAGAAGGGTCAGTGAATCCCCTCTCTCCATACCGTAGTTTGTCGTGCCCCCGTTCTGGTTCCTCACATTCATGATATTCACGTGTCCACCCCAGTTATAACTGTAGAACAACGTGAACACGTAAGCGAAATCCGATGGAAGGCTCGAATACCCGAACATGCTCGCGACTGACGATGCACTGGGGAGGCTGACATTATAGGTGGCATTGGCATAGATGCAGAAGATGTTGGCGGCGGAGAAGTCAATGGAATACCCGGAGCCCGTAAAATATACGGTCTTCATCTTGATGCCTATGGCGGCAGGACCGACCAATGCCGCGTTGGACCACACACCATAATTCCTGTATCCATTCTTTACCTCGATATACAGCCCGTAGTTGTTCAGGTATGAATTATACTTGTTGTTCACGATTCTGCCGGTGGCGCATGTACCACCTGTGGATGCCGGAAACGTGTTCGCCCCGAAAAGGACATAGGAGGTGGTGTTTCCCACGCGGAACAGGTCATTGTAAATGGCCAGTCCACCCCCGGAACCGCTACCCGAAGCGGTAGAGCCGATACGTCCCTGACCGATGGAAAAGCCCCCGATGGTCCCGGCGTTGGCATTGATCGTTCCGGTCATGGTCACGTTACCGCCGGCGTCCCACTTGATATTCTGGTTGGCAAGATACCCGGAACCGTCAGCTGCAAACGAGATCTTCCCGCATCCGAACGTGGCGGAACCGTCAATCTTCAGACCCCAGTAATCTTTTCCCGAGGAAGGATTGTCATGATAGATATAGCCGGATGCACTGATGACAATGCGGTGTCCGGAACTTGGAGCGGATGCCGTAAGCGAGCTTGTTCCGATTGCCCATCCGCCGATCTTACCGGCCACGGCCGTGATGCCTGTCCTGTCAAGGGTCACTTTGACAGCGTTGTTCGCATCCCTGACGGAGACACTTCCGTTATAGGAACTTCCGCCAACCACCAACGCACTGTCCACGATTATCTGGTTCGCCTTCACGGTACCGGTGTATACCCCATTAGCGTCAATGGTGGTGGTATATTTTTCCGTCGATGTCAGGTCAAAGACCGTTGCATAGGCCACATACCAGGTCAGCGGGGTGGAAGCCGTTCCCTGTGCCCCGTCGATATAGAAGTAATGGGTGCTGGAGAAATTCGAGGTCCCGCAGACGACCTTGTAGATGTACTCCTTCCAGTCTCCCGTACCGGCCGTGGGGGTGAGCCAGCGGCTTGAGCCGCCTGTGCCGATGCTGTTGGTCGCCCAACAGATGTTGCGTCCGGCCGGTATCTTGGCGATGATACGGGCGACCAGTACCTTGCGCGAGCTGCAAGTCGTTCCGAAATAGAATCCCCCGTTGCCGGGGCTGGCCGTACCCTTGGTCTGTATCTTCAGTACGTACTTGCTGTCATTGGGGGCGGCCGTGTCCTGCTCCCGGGTAATCGTCACCATGCCGTTACCGGAATTGTTGTAGACGGCAGTGCCGTTGTTCCCTTTCCAGAAAGTGGGGTCACGGTAAAGCATCTTGCCGAACGCCATGGCCGAGGCAAGTTCTTGGGCGGTCGTGATTCCGGTCGTCCATTGGGCGGACACGGAAGAGGCGAAAATAACGGAACCGGAAGCGTTCCATGAGATATTACCTCCCGCAATCTGCCCACTGCCGTCGTTGTTCAGTTTCCATTTTGCCCCGTTCGTTATCGAACCGTCAGCCCCCAGTGAAATATTATTCTTCCAGATGTGGGTATGGTCAAAAGCCCAGCCGGCGATACGGTTATAGACATCCTTTCCGTCAACTTTCGCGTAGTTGGTGGAAAGACAGAAATATTCGTACCCGTCCCACGACATCATCTGCAACCCTATGAAGTTGGTCTTGACCGTGCTGCCGGAAGCGGCTACCTGCCCGAAAACGATATGTCCGGCATTGTTGGTGTTATGCCAGGTCATGGTGATACCGAAAGGCCGGTAACTGCCCGAATACCAATTGCCGCTACCCTTGGCGGAAGAACGTATCTGTATCGGGGAAGAACCCGGAGTTCCGAGACCCGCGGACATGATATAATCCATGCCGATACTGAATCCCCCGATTCTTCCCCGGATAAAATTACACGTCAATGCATTGATATACCCTGAATTGATAATGTCAGCCTTGAGACTGGCAGCGTCCAGTTTAGAAGCATGAATGCTGCCGGCAGCAATCCTGTCGGCTGAAAGCGTCCCGGCCTTGATGCTGGATGCGTTGATGCTGACGGCATTGACCTGCGCCGCTGTCAATGTTCCGGTGTAAATCCCCGTAGAGCCGATATAAGTCAACGGATGGGCGGCAAGGGTACTGTCGCTGCCTTGTGCCAACGCGATAAAACGCCTGCGCCGTATCTCTTCCTCCACGGAGGCGGTCAGTGTACGGGGAGCCGGGGCGTTTGCTTTCGTGGAGCTGCTCTGGAAAATCAAATCCGAGTTATAGGCGATCTGGGGAGCCGCCGGTATGGGGGACGGGCTCATGGCACTGCTGACGATCGGTTGGTCGGAATAGATATGGTAGACCGCACCGCCCGTCCCGCCGCCACGCAGGAACACGGCGAACATGCAGTTGTTACCGCACAGGGCGGCCCCGGCAAACATGCGGCAGTACATCTCGGAAAGCTCGTAGATGTCCCAAGAATAGGCGATACCGCCCCAACCGCCGAAATTGGCCTTGACAAGCAGGATCAATCCGCCTTTATGGGTGGAGGTGTTCCAACTGTCAGGAGCCTGCTCGCTATAACCGCGACGGATCAGGATATCCCGCTTGACGGTTTGCTCGCCGCCTTTGAAAATGACAGGATAATACACGTCTTCCTCTCCGTTGATGACAATCTTATGGTAGTAAGGATAGCCGTAATTGGATTTCCGAGCCGCCTCTATGTCGTTTTTCCACAGCAGGGAGACAGCGGGGGAAAACGAGACTTTCCCGGCTGCATCCCACGAAATGTTTCCGGAAGCGATCTGACCGCTGCCGTCATTGTTCAGCTTCCATTTTGTACCGTTCGTTATCGAACCGTCACCGCCCAACACCACGTTGCCTTTCCGGATGGAAGACACATCTATCGTCCACCCGGCGATATTGTTCTGTGAACCGAGACGGGCGATACATGCCCCCGCGCTGTTGGTCGCGTACAGCCCGAAATCACTGTCGCTGCCATAATACAGCTGTACCCGTTGTCCGGCTGTCGCGCTGGAGTTCAATCCATAGACCACCAAGCGCCTGTTCCCGCTGTCAAGCAGGATATGGCTGCCGCTCAATGCCGTCGCTCCGATCATCCAGCCTCCAATCTTGCCCTTGGTGACATTCAGCGTAAGGGCTTCGATGTTGCCTGCCGTAACCAGCGAGGCTTTCACGCTGGCCGTATCCAGTTTGGAGGCATTGATGCTGCCCGCCGCTATACGGTCGGCGGAAATGGTACCGGCAGTAATCTGACCGGCGGTAATGCTCCCGGTATAAATACCTGCCGCGGTGATTTTGGTCAGTTTGGGGTAGGTGTTACCACCCAGAGCGGTGGTTATGGAATCAATCGGGGCTGTCCATTGAAGGGAAACGGAAGCGGCGAAAGTAACATTTCCGGAAGCGTCCCACACGATATTGCCGCCCGCCACCGCACCGGCTCCCGTCGATTCAAGACGCCATTTATAGCCACGGATACCCGTTGATCCGACAGTCATCGATCCGGATGCCGCCGTATAGGTATTGGCAGCATTCTTCTTCGTTCCGCGATAGATGCTGTCACTGTCGATACTCCACCCTCCGATGCTTCCCTTGGTGGTCGTGAGGGTCAGGGCATTGATGTTTCCGGCGGTGATGAGCGAGGCTTTCAGGGAGGCCACGTCGATACGAGAAGCTGAAATCGTGCCCGAGGTGATTTGTGTGGCATCGAGATGCAACGTTTTCACGGTATCGGCGGAGAGTTTTCCGGTAAAGATGCCGTCCTTATCGATATAGGCCGCACCGGCCCAGTTCAGGCTGACATCAGCCCCGAACTCGATTTTGCCGGTGGAAGCGTTGTATTTGATGGACTGGCTGCCGTTGCCTAACTGCACGTTGCCCCCGTTGTCCACGTAGAAGGTCTTGTAACCGTCCTTGAAGCCATAGATGCCGTTGACAGTTTCGACAGTAACCGTTCCGGAAGCTGTCTTTACGGAAAGTGGGAATGAACCGATGGCGATACCGGAAACAGTGCCGTCGCTGTTCTTGATGCCGGTGAACAGTTTCGGGGTAATGACCGTGTTGTTGTTGATAAGTGTCTTGCCCGTGTTCCACTCCTTGACCCAGTCGAGCATGGAGGCATCTGCACCGTCTTTTCCCGGCGTACCGGATTTGGCTTTCGACCAGACAAATGACAGGGTATAGGTAGCTCCGGATATGATGACGGGAATGGAAACCGTACCATGGTCGGCCAGCGTGGCCGTACCCGCCGCAATGTTATAGGTAATGGTCTTGTTGCTGTTGTTGACGGATATGGAAGAGAACCCGGCAGGTTTGACAACCGGTCCGATGGAGAATCCGTAAAAATCGGAATCCCCGAGCGTTACCTGGATGGTGGAAGTGACGGATACGGCGGAGGGTATCTTCCCGTCCGCATCCGCGGGGAAGACATATTCTCCGAGCGACTGGCTGATGGTATAGCCGTCTTTCTGTATGTGGATTGTCGCCTGCCCCCGGGCGACCAGTGTCTTTACCATATATGCTCTTTACGGAAAGTATAGGCCAAAAGAATGGTAGCAGGTTGCCGTCACAAATAAGAATATTGCCATTCAATAAATACGGCGACCGATTCATACCGGTCACCGTCCATTAAAATCAATAACGTTTCTATATTATTTCGATACCTCGCACATGAGTACGCCCTTGCCGGTCACATCCGCTTTCGATACGGTGATGGATTTTCCCGTATAGGTCTTTATGACCGATGTTCCGGCCGAGTTCCACAATTTCCATGTATAAGTATAGGCTGTGCCGTTCGCATCCAGTTCCTCTCCGTTGCGGTACAGTACCGCCTTGGCATCGACATCGTTGCCGTTGTTCTTTATCGTGAACCCTTTCTGGCTGACAAGATCCACCGTGATGGGGTCCGACATGTCCGTGAACGAGATGATATCGCAGACCACCTTGTTTGCCGAACTGTTGCCCGCTGATGTATCCGTATCCTTGATGGCGCATTTGAATGTCTCGAAATTCAGCACGGCATCCGCCGTAATGGTAATCTCGTTCGTGGTCCAGCCTGCCGTCACTCCACGGGGATTGGCGGAAGTCAGGCAGGCCCATCCGGCCCCCAGCATTGCATTGTAATACGGACAGGATACCGGACTGCCAGAAGCGCTGGTTCCCGTGAGTGCCGAAGTCAGCGTTACCACTTTGGTTGAAGCGCTTACTGCCGATATGGTGTACTGCACGGACCCGATAGAGATTTTACCCCCGGCTTCCATATTGGTGACGGAAGCGACGGTAACGGTGGTCGCACCGGTTTTTGCCTCGGCTGTAAGGGTCGTGTTGGCGAATACCGCAGAGTCCTTGATGCCCCAGGCATAGGTCACATTGGTCGTATCGATGGTGGCGCCCCGCCACAGGTCGCAGTGCGCCTTGAGCGTAGCCACTTCATCGTTCTTGAAGACAATGCCGTCGGGGGCATAAGCCACGGCGGCAATCATCGCCCCCGCGTTCAGATGCTGGGTGAACTGTACCTCCGCACGGAAAGGAATCTCCAGCCCGTTGGCATCGATGTAGATTGCCTCGAAAGTATACCGTACCTGCGGGGCGGAAACGGTCATGTGGTTTGCCTTGACGGTCAGGGCGTATTTGGCGGAAGCGGCGCCGATCGTGCAGCTGTCCTGTCCGGAAGTTATGACCGTGCCGTCCTTGTACCATTTGGCGGAACCGCTCTTGACACCGGCTGTCAATGTCGCCGCGTTGCCGACGGATGAGATCTGGTCTACGGCCGCCTTGCCGCTGACAAACAGAGAAGGGGTCAATATCAGGTACGGGGATGCCGCCCACGAGGGGGCATACGCGCCGGTATCCTTGTTGAATACCTGGGTCAGCGGTTGCGAGGAACCGATAAACGCCTGTAAGGAGACAGCATCATTCTGGTCGATGATGGTGACTTGTCCGCGTGCTACTTTGATTGCCATATGCTTATTGTAATGTTGTTGATATATTCACTTCACAGTCGAAAACGGCCTTGCACCACACGTCCCCGCCGGTTATCTCTATCTCCCTGCCGTAACGCGGTGCGGCGTTCCATATCCTGTCACTCTCCGTATCGCGGCTCGTCCGTATCCAGCGGAAATTGCCGTCGGGAATGAGCGATGTAATCTCTTCACCGCCCCTGTACACCCTGGCACGGAGTACCGTCGAGACGATTCCGTTGCGGAATGTCGTGCCGTTTTCAGACTCCACATAAACAGTATAGGAGGGAGATCCGTCGTAAAGTTTGAAAAAGGTATGGGTCGCACTGATTTTTTCATTACGGTATGTTGCCGTGTAGCGGAGGGTCAGCACGTCGCGCCCTTCCCAGCCATGAAACGGGGGTGTCATTTCAAATACGGCGGCATTGCATCCGGCATCTTTCCATATGCCGTCAACGGCAAGGTATTCCCACTGCCGACTTTCCGGCTCGAAATTGTATTCGGTCGCCACAAGCGGGATATTCTCCGGCTCGCATGCGCCTGAAAGCTCGTCCTTGAAATGGAACGCCGTGCCGCCTGTCAGGGAGACGGAACGGGGCTTGAGCAGTTCCTGCGCCTCCTCATCGAGGTCTTCCCAGCGGATGGTCACATCGCGCAGTTCGATGGTATCCTTGCCCCACTTGAACCGTCCCGAGGCGAAATGGCCCGTCCCGTCCGGATGGATGACGAAAGAACCGTCCCGTGAAACGATCGAGCCGTCTTCGTTCAGCCGCAACAGGGGATTCTGTATGGTACCCCCGATACCTCCCTTATTGAACCAGGCACCGTAATCGTCCGTGTAGGACAAGGCTTCATCGGTCGCCTGATAGGGGGTCACGTTCCTTCCGGCCTCCAATTGAGGGGCGGACAACGACAGGGGAACGGAAGCGGCAATGCCGAGACACATGACGGGGGAATCTGACCCGCGTATGAGGAACGGGACATTATAACGGACCCATCCTTTACCGGCAGCCACCGTCCGATCACCGACAAGATGTTCATCCTGATAGAACCGGATGGCTGCCGTATCTTCCGCTTTTATCCAGACTGAGAAACAATAACAGACTCCTGTATGAGCCTCCCGCCAGGCGGCACTTTGCGCACCAAGAAGACTGTCTCCGGCTATCCGTACACACCGCCCGAGTCCGGCGGGAGATGTTTCATCCAGCTCTTCCGAATGGCTGAACCGGCAGGACAGGCTGTCGGGTATGACATTCTTGTGGATTTTGCCCACATAAAACGTGCTTGAAAAACCGTTCTCGTCTCCCGCGGTAAGCGTGCCGGCTATATTGACATTGCGTGTGGCATAGAGATTCTGGAAATAGGCCCCGTAACCATCCAACATGCCGAAGACCGGATCGATGATGCCGCTGACCTTTCCCACACGGGCCTTGCTCGCCTCGCTGAAAGCGGATACGGAGGCAAGACGAACAATGTTCAGGTCGGCGACCTCGCACCAGTCCCCCTCGGAGGCCAGGCTTGATGTCAGGTCAAGAAACAGGCTCCGGCTGTACTGTGCCGGGTAATCCACGGTGATGACCCATAACTTGTACTTCCATTCCCGGCCGATGGAGATTTCATCTTCCGCATCCGTCTTTTCACGGTTCGTATAGCCGAATCGGATCGGTACGGAACCTGATGTTTTGGAAGACCTGACCTTGAACGATACCAGCAGGCGCTCCGGGTATCCGACCGGTTCTTCCAATGTCAGCATCAGCCCGAAGGAAGCGTTTCCTGCCGGTTCCGCGTTGCGGATAATGCGGACAATGCGTGTCGCTTCCGAATCGGCATCCAGATATTCCGTTTGCAGCATGCTGCCATAAACGGCGTACCTGGACTTGTCCGGCACTCCCGCCATGCCTCCGTCCATGACGGGATAGCACAGGGAGCGTTCGGTCGCCATGCCGTCGATGACATCCATATAGGGTGAATCGCTGTCAGAAGCCGTCAGGTACAAGGCGCCGCTACGTGCCGTATCGAACAGGTTGGTAATCCGCACGAAGTCCAGCAGTTCACCGCCCTGCGGTTCGTCCCCGTCCAGCAATGCCCCGATGAAATAAGGGGCGTCCTTGTCTCCGACAAGCTCCGTTCCGGTTTCTGTCACGCACATCAGCGAATAGACGGTACGCTCCCGTTCGGCATATTGCCTGCGGATGATATCCCCGGCTTGCAGTCCCTGTGTCTTCTGCGAGTCGGGGGCAATACGGATCTTGTATGTCGGATAACGGAATACGGACATGGATTATGACAGTTTTTCCACGGTGTCTCCCGAACAGCTGTCGCTGATCCATGTAACTCGTAACTTTGCCGCATCACTTTTTCGTAACATTAAATATTTCACTTTACGAAAACTATATTTATGTAGAAAATGGATGCAAAAAAGATTACAGAAGACTACCACGACTGGCATAACATTGCCGAACTTCGACTTCTTGGCTTGAGCCGTTCTCAAATAGCAAAGAAGCTGCAACTTCCTCCCGGCAGAGTCATGCGGCTTTCCCGATTAAATGTTGATGAGCTTCTTCAACATGGCAATCGTCCGCGCCCTTCTTATTCCTGCCGTCTCGATCCTTATGAGGAGTCAGTTAAGCATTTGCTGATAACCTGTCCTTATTATTCTTCCACCCAGATTCATGAATATCTAAAGGAGAATAATCCCTCTTTTCCAAAAGTCTGTGAAAAGACTGTTTTCAATTACGTAAAAAAAATACGTAAAAGATACGATATACCTGCAAGAGTATAATTTTTTGCAGCAACAATCTTTTGTTCAGAATTCAATAAGAATCTGAACTGCATCCTTATTACCGAAATTTAAATAAAAGACATTATGAAATCCGTTATTTCAGACAATAAGATTATTCCATTCCTGCCTTATTATAAAAGGACATCACAGTTGCATGAAACCAAAGTTAGTGATCTGAAAACTGTATATGGATGTAATGGATATGCGGTTTATGATTATATAGAAAATGAGATATTCCGTACAGGAAACCATTCATTGTATTGGTGTAAGAATATGCTTTGCAGAGTAGCGGACTATTGGGCACTCTCTCCGGAAGAAGTGGAGAAAATCGTGGAGTATTGTATTCAGGTTGACTTGTTCAATGCTGAGTTGTATACCAAGTATCATATTCTTACATCCGCAGAAATCAGGCAACAGTATAATAATGCCGGTTTCTTCATGGCTGTCAATTCATAATCACTAATCCGAAAATACTATGTTGATAAGATGTGAAATGTTAAAAAAACTGGCAAACGCTTTTATAGAGGTAGCCAAAGAGGAGAACCTGCCTGTAAATATCACAATGGGCAGGTCTTATACAGACTCCGGCAGTTCCAGACAAGTTGGTATTATTCTTGAATTTGACAGTTGGAACTCGAAAATCATCAATGATAAATTAGCTGACACCATCAACAGAATCTTCGAACTCGAATAAATATGAACCAAATGAATATAGAATTAAGTAAGATGCAGCTTATTCATTTAAGGAATATCTGCAAAAAAGGATGGGGTGGTTATAGTAAACCCTCTGATGATTTAGAAGAAATGGTAAAAAACGGTTTGTTGACGAAATCGGCTGGACCATTTGGTGATGTTGTTTATCGTCCAACTGATGCTGGGCGTAGTTATATTAATGACTTCAATAACGAACAGAAATGAGTCACATAGATGGCACTAGAAAATCGTATTCATCTCCATACGAGATAACGGTCTGTATGACCAAAGAGGAATGTAAGATATTGCTTCCGTTCTTTCAGAAAGCATATAAGAGTGTAAAATCAAAATACGAAAAGTATAATGATATTCACAATGGAGGGGAGGCTACGGAAAGAGAAGAAAATCTTCTTATGAAATACTCTGAGCAGTTGGAAAGACTGGAGAGTGTTTTATCATCTATTGATGAAATTTTAAAATTGGACAGATATGAGTAAAAAAAGAACAATGCAAATAGATGTAATTGAGGAAGTAAAAGGAACTCAATTCATGCAATGCAAACTGTATATAGATGGCAATGCGAGTGTTATTCTTATGAATAAAATCGATTATGAAAGGCTGTTAAGCGATAGTTTTTTTGTGCGTGATGGTAAAAATCGGGATTCAGCCGGAGTGTTGAATACTACTAACACTTTTTTAGAAAAAGATTAATATTTAAAATTAATTCGATATGAGCAAATATCAAACAGAAGCTGGGATAGAATGTACTCCCGAAGAATGTAAGTTGATTGACTCTCTGAAACGACTTGCAAAAAAGTGGGAAAAGGATGGTAAGCGTCTTTGGCTGTATTCAGCCAGTGGTTCGCTTCATGTAATGATGCATGGAGATACAGACAATAATCCTACACCGGAATTTACGCAATATGGAGGTAGCAATATTGAAAATAGTGTAACTACTATTGATGGCATATTAAATGATGGTGGAGATTGGTAATTGACTAATAACGATATAGGTATGAATATAGATACTGAATTTAACGTAGGAGATAGCGTATGCTATCTGAGCGGGGATAACATTATCCATACAAGTATAAGCAAAATAATTATCGAAATATCCTATACTGATGATAGTTTTCTTATGGTTTATAAGCTGTCAGATGGGCTAAGTGTGCCCAGAAACAATTATCCACAATGGGGAAAAAGACTTTTTAGAGATAAGGATAGTTTAATGAGATATTTATCAGAATCGTAACGGAACAATGGACTAACAGGCAAGTCACCGCATTGTATGCAGGCTGGTGATACAGGTTCGAATCCTGTTTGTTTCACACTGAAAAAAAATTCTTAAAACGTATAATTATGGGAAGAATTGCCAGAAAAGGCTTTGAGTACTACAGGGCCGAAACGGACCGGTTCCGTGACATCAAGATCCGCAAGCTGAGAAAGGAACACAGCTGTGCCGGTTATGCGATATACCAGTATGTCCTGAATGAGATCTACCGTGTGGAAGGCTGTTATATCCGTTTCACACAGGACGAGCTGTTCGATTGTGCGGAATACTGGAACATGAGGGAAGAGGAGGTTCTCCGGATCATCAACTATTGTACGGAAACGGGGCTGTTCAATGCCGGAATCTGGAAACAGTACGGCATTCTGACAGGGCACTCCATCCAGATCCGATATGTGTCCATGTGTCAAGCGGCCAAGCGCAAGACAGTCATTCCGGAAGAAATAAATCTTCTTTCCGAAGAAAAATCCTCCTTCCCGGTTTCCCGGGCACAGCTTCCTGTGGAAGCGGCGTCCGTTCCGATCTGTGGATCTGTGGCAGTCACCTCTGTTCCCTTCACGGAACCTTCAGAAGCGCCCGTTCCTTTGAAAGAGGGGATTCTTCCGGAAAAAACCGGATTTATTCCGGAAGAATCCGTGAATATTCCGGAAGCTTACAATATAAAGGAAAGAAAAGAAAACATATCATCCTCAAGCTCCTTTACATCCGTTCAGGAAAAGACGGATGAGGAGGACAATTCCATCCGGACTTTAAAATCCGATCTGGAATACCTGAACCTGAAGGATGACCAGATCCGCTGGGCGTGCATTCTGAAAGCCCGTTATCCGGCCATGCCCCTGGAGTACGCCATAGCCGCCGTCAAGGACAGCATCCGTAACGGTGACTACCGTTACAGTGTGGGCGGCTGCCTCACTCCGCTGATAGAGAACTATATCCGCAAGTACAACGCTGAATGTTCAGGAGAAAAGAGGCAGGACGGTTTCCGTGCCGCCCTTGAGCGTCTAGGCATTTCTCCGGCACAGCAGCATGAGATCCTGCATCTGTCCGCGGACTCCCCCCGTGTGCTGGAAGCCGCCTTGAAGGAAATCGAGCGCAGCAACGGGCGCATCAGGAGCCCGCTATGTTTTCTCAGGAGCAGGCTGACGTCCGTCCGGACCGCATGATATTTTGACATTAGTTAGTATGTGAAAGAACATTCCATCCTGCCGTCCCGCTGTGAAGCCGGTGCGGCAGGAACTTAAAAAAAACGAAAGATTATGAAATCACAGGAAGCCAATGCGATCCCCTTGCGGGAGATACTGGAAAAATACGGTCATGAACCGGTCAGGTCCTACCACGGCTATCTCATGTACAGCTCCCCTTTCAGAAATGAGGAGACCCCCAGCTTCATGGTGAACCTGCACACGAACAAATGGAAGGATTTCGGTGAGGACAGCTCGGGAGGTGTGGCTGACCTGGTCATGCGTCTGGAACGGTGCGATTTTCACTCCGCCATGCGGCGGATTGAAAAAAGCGACCTGTCCGCCCCGTCCGACCCCCTCCCTGTTCCGACTTCCGCCGGGGATGCCGGCACCAGCCCCAGACTGACTGTCGACAATATCAATCCCCTGACCAACAGGATGCTTCTGGAATACATGGGCCGGCGTGGAATTGATGCGGACATTGCAAAGGCATATTGCAAGGAAGCATACTACCATTTCAGCGGAAGGAAGGACAGGCGCTGTTTCGCCGTAGCTTTCCCCAATGACAAGGGAGGCATGGAGCTCAGGAATCCGATATTCAAGGGATGTGCCGGAGTAAAAGCCGTCACCTGTCTTGACAATGGAGGCGACCGTTGTGCCGTTTTCGAGGGATTCATGGATTTTCTCAGCTATCTCCAGTATGCCAGGGAACATCCCGGACTGCCGCCAATGAATTTCTGCATCCTGAACTCCACGGCCATGGCCGGCAGGTCCGGAGAGTTCCTTTCCCGGCACCGGCTGGTACATGCCTTTCTGGACAACGACAAGGCAGGCATGGACGCCCTGGAGAAACTGGAGGGGAATCTTGGGAAGGATACGGTACTGGTCAATGAGTCCGTCCGGCTGTATCCCCGGCATAACGATTTCAACGAGTTCCTGCAAGCCTGTAAAAAAAAAGCAATGACTGCAGGAAATGAGATGTAATACAGCAAACAATATGAAAGAAGTATCAGAAAAGATAACGGAAAGAATCCGCAAGCTTATCCGGCTCAAAGAATCCGCCACACAGATCGGATCTGAAGGTGAAGCCCATGCGGCGGCAGCGGCGGTACACCGCCTGCTTATGGAATACAACCTCTCCCTGCTTGATCTTGCCGGTGAGAATCCACAAAACCGGCTGACAGCCTGCGAATCTGACAGAATCAGCTACAAGGATGCGGCCGGCAATATCTGGAAACGGGACCTGATGAGGGTCTTATGTGAATACAATTACTGCAAGATGCTGCTCTACGCGGGCACAACCCATATGGTGGTAATCGGGACAGAGGAAAATGCGGCAACTGTCATTGCGCTCTTTGACTACCTGCGTAAAACCTTCAGACGTCTGTCCGAAGAGAAGTATTCCGGGTATGCGCAAGGCAGACGCGGTTACTGGAGAACCGCCAAAGGTAAGAAGGACTATATCCGGTCTTATCTGGAAGGCTGCATACCCGGTTTACGCATGCAGCTGGAGAATTCCGGGCAGACGCCGCAGGAAACCGGCCTCATGATCTGTCACCAAAAACTGATAGACGACTATATGGGCAGGTTCAGGCTTGTCAGAAGAAAGCCTGTGGCGAACAGGCATAAGACGAACCACAAGGCTTATATGACCGGAGTTGATGACGGCCGCCATATAAGTCTGAGCAGGCAATTGAAGGATAATACTTTTAAAAGGATAAGAACATGGGCTTTGTCAACAGACTGATCACATGGATCATGGACCGGCTTTCCGTGGAGGTCGATCCGGATGCCGAATGGTTTTAGCAGATCGTGAAAAGGATGGTTGCGGTTCATCCCCGTTCACTTGATTAAAAACACATAAACGAAAAAAATATGGAGATAAAAGGAAAAGTACTTACCCTCTTTCCGGTCAAGGAAGGAGTCGGAAAGACATCGGGCACTCCGTGGAAGTCCCGTGAGTTTGTGATAGAAACGCAAGACCAGTATCCGAAGAGGATCTGCCTGCAAGTGATGAATGCCAACATGGACCGTTTTCCCATGGAGGAGGGTATGGAGGTCAGTGTCAAATTTGACATTTCCGCCCGTGAACGGGACGGCCGTTACTTCAACACGCTGACGGCATGGGACATCACCGTGCTGAATTCCCGGCCGTCCAATCAGGAAGGAGAAAACAGATGAGAAAGAAATTCTTTTTTCTGGGGATATTGTTGGGCGTCTGCCTGGCATCCCCGGCCCAGTTCTATTCCGCGCGTACCAACCTGATAGGGCTGGCAACGGGCAACATCAACCTGGAGGGGTCCATGACGCTGAACCGCCGATGGTCGCTTCATCTACCGGTCCAGTACAATCCCTTCGTCTTTAAGGACAACCGCCAGTTCCGCAACCTGACTGTCATGCCGGGCGTGCGCTACTGGTTCGTGGAGTCCTACTCCAATTTTTTTGTCGGGATGAACACCCTGGCAAGCGGCTATTCGATCGGCAGGATATGGAACAAGAAACGCTATGAGGGGGAAGGCTACGGCATCGGCCTCTCCATCGGCAAGGCCTACCCCCTGTCAAAAACATGGAACATAGAATGGGAACTCGGCGGCGCCGCGGTCTGGGCGAGGTACAACGAATACCGTTGCCGGGAATGCGGCGCCTTCCTGGGCAGAAAACACGGATGGTATCTGATACCTTCACGTGTGGCGTTGAACATGATATATCTTTTCTAAATGTACGGTCCTATGAAAAAAAGAAACATACCTGTAATCCTTTTACTTCCACTGCTGTCCTTATCCTGTTCCCTGTCCCACAAGATGGAAAGGAGCATCAGCAAGGTCGGTCTCTCACAGGCCGGCAAGCGGCCTGCACCGGACACGACATGCTATTCCGTTCCCGAAAAAATCACCTGGAAGGACAGTTCGGGAGTGGAACATATTGTCACCATGGCCGAACGTGACAGCGTTACGGGTGAAGAGATGACCGTGTTGCAGCTGGACGAGGTGACCATTGTCGCGCGTAACAGGAACATCCCCGAGCGTGCCGGGAAAGTGAATCTGGATTTTGTCGTGACCGTTCCGGGCAGGCTGATAGATGACAAATGGCAGGTACAGCTGACCCCTGTGGCCTACAAGCGTGGCAGACGCATAGAACTGGAGAGGATCTTCCTGTCCGGCGCCGACTTCGTCAAGCGGCAGAAAAAAGGATACGCGCAGTACCAGGCCTTCATAAACAGCATCATCCCGGATTCCGCCTATCTGAAAGAGATGTTCGACATGAAAGGCTACCGCCGTGCCATGGCCGAGCTGGAGGAGGAGTTCTACCAGGCATGGAAGCATGACTATATCGCCCGCGAGGAATGGATTGACTGGACTGAGAGATGGAACCGCCGTTACCAGCACTTCAACGCGAAGATGGAACGGAACCGCATGGCCATCGCCGGCCACAACACCATCCTGTCCGTACTTCCCGCCTACTGGCTCCGCCGTGACCTGGACACCACGCTGATTCCGTCCCGCTACCGCATGTTCTCGGAAGGCACCCCTCTGAAGGTACGCAGGGTGACGCCGGAAGATTCGGCGCGTATAGCGGAGAGATACTTCGATTACAAGCGCATTGCGGAGAACGAACGCAAACGTGACGCGGTGTCACGCAAATATGAGGAGCTGGTTCGTTTCCCTTACCAGGCCGCCCGTCTGGATACGGTCATCAGGAACAGGAACAATACCTTCAGCTATTATTACCGGCAGGAGATGGATGTTACCGATAACACGAAACGTATTGACCTGACAGTAGACGGAAGGATACTTGCCGTCAATGGCAGTTCCGCCAATTTACCGTCCTCGGATACCATTACCTATTATATAAGCAGTATGGTGCAGTTCCTGGACCATGCGCCCCGGTACAGGAAGGAGAAGATATACCGCAAGGCCACGGCCAATACGACCGCCTATATCAATTATCCGGCAGGCAGATACCTGTTTGACGAGGAATACGGGAACAACCGTTCCGAAATAGACAAAGTCCTGGAAGCGATCAACAAGCTGACCTATACCGGTGAGTTGGTGATGGACAGTATTGACATGACCGCCACCGCATCCCCGGAAGGCAGCGCGGCCGCGAACCGTATCCTGTCCAGGCAGCGTGCCGTTGCCTTGAAGGAGTACCTGTCCGGAAGGACGGATGACAGGACCGGCATCGACACCCTGATCCGTCCCCGGTGGATTGGCGAGGACTGGCAGCTTCTTGTCCGCAAGGTACAACAGGATACGGAAATGGATGACAGGTCAGCCGTTCTGGATATCATGTCCTCCGTAAAGGATCCGGACGCAAGGGAGGCCGGGATCCGGAAACGTTTCCCGGATGCCTACAAGCATATCAGGGAGAACTATTATCCTCTGGCACGTGCGGTGAACTTCGCATTCTACCTGCACCGCCGGGATATGATAGAGGAATTCAAATACACCACCGTCCTTGACTCGGCCTACATGCACGGTCTTGACCTGATGGAGGACAGGCAGTACAAGGACGCGCTGGTGATACTGTCGGACTATAACGACTACAACACGGCCATCTGCCTGATGTCACTGGGCTATGATGCACGGGCTGCCGGAATATTGGAATCCCTGCCGGAAAGTTCCAATGTGTGCTACCTGCTGTCCATCCTGTACAGCCGTCTGAAAGACGACGGCAAAGCCGTGTCCTCCTTCATGCGCTCACTGGAACTGGACGGTTCCAAAGCCTATCGCGGTCGTCTTGATCCGGAAATCAACCGGCTGATAACAACGTATAATTTAAACCTGTCGCAATATGAATAAAATAGTAAGAATTCTGCCCGGCATATTCCTGTCCCTGCTGTCACTTTCCTCTTGTGACGGCCTGTTCACCGAGGATTGTATCTACAAAGGATACCTGCACGCCCGTAACGGGTTCCATCACCCTTCCGATATGGGCACACCGGAACAGGCGGAGATGAACCTGATGGTTTTTCCGCTGACCGGTAACGGCGTGGCGGAATATGACAATCTTTCCATTCCTTTTAATGGAAGCGGTGATGCGTATGGGACCTTGCATATCGGGAGTTACGAGTTTCTCGCCTGCAACAAGGATGTCAACATCCTGGAGGATGCGGGCTCCGCCGCCACCGTCCGCTTGCGTGTTCCGACGGAACAGGGAAAGATCACGGCGGAGCAGGGATACGCGTATTCCTCTTCCGTGACCGGTACGGTCATGACTGACGACACCCTGCACGTCACCTGCGAGAGCAAACTGATGGTGCAGCGGATTGTCTTCAACATCACGGTGACGAATACGGGAATCCTGGAATATACCGGAATCACCGCCGAACTTGACGGCGTGACCACAAGCCGGTATGTACGTACAAGGGAAAAGGGAAGCGGTTTCGCCACCCTGCCTTTCACCGTCTCCCCTGAAAAGGAGAATTTCTTCCGGAAGGAAGTGCTGGTGTTCGGCATCAATACCGGGGTGAGCAATGTCATCCGTCTTCATCTGGACGGGGACATGCCCGTGGATGCGGATCTTGACCTGAGTGATGTGTTCAAGGACTTCACCGCTGACGGTATCAGTGTGGACATCACCGTCCGCGTATCCCCGTCCCTACATACCGCATCCGCTTCCATCGAGGACTGGCAGAATGTGGAATGGGGCCAGGGAATAATTACTTATTAATACTGTTTTTTTATCATCAATTTAAAATTTTACAAAATGAAGAAAATGTTTTTGTTCGCAGCGTGTCTTGCCGTATTGGCATGCAGCTGTTCCGAGAATGAAGAAGGAACCGTCAAGGATGTCCGTGCCTCCTTGAAAATCAACGCCAACATCGGTGCTCCCGCTGTTTCCCGCGCGGAAAAGACCGCCTGGGAAGCCGGTGACAAGCTGGGTCTTTATGTCTGCAACGGTACTCTGGGCACTCCGTACAACCAGAATGCCGTCTATACCAACACCCCTTTCACCTATTCAGCTGCCGGATGGACTTCGGAAGAGATCCTGCTGGATGAGAACGAGGCGACGGTGTTCGCTTATTATCCGTATGATGCCACGCTGACCACCCCCTCCGCCCTTCCGGTGGACATCACCACCCAGACGGACCATCTGTACGGACAGGGCGACACCAAGGCGAGCATCCTGAACCGTAATGTGAACATCACGATGAAACATGCCCTTTCACAGGTCGTATTCCGCATGAAGAAAACGGAAGGATACAGACAGGAAGGCGTCCTTACCGGAATCACACTGAAGAATGTCGGTTCCGCCACTCCGTTGTATACCCGTGCCACTATGGATATTTCAACAGGTTCCCTGACAAAAACGACGGCAGGCAATGTGGAATTCAGCGCCGGCGCCACTCTGACAGACAAGGCCGTATCCTTTTCATCCATTGTCGTTCCGGTTGATGCGACAGCGGGCAAGGATATGCAGGCCGTGTTCACCATTGACGGAAAGCAGCTGCAATTCACCTTCCCGGCCGGAACGAAATGGGAACGCTCTTACCGTAATATCTACGACATCGTACTGGGGAATAACGGTCTGGTCATCGGCGGTGCCGATGGCAGCGGTGTGACCATCGAACCCTGGACAGACGATGTGAAAGGTGAAATCCAGCTTGTACCTGTAATCTGACTTTAAGGGGCGGGAAGCCTTTCTTCCCGCCCTGTTACAAACCATATCGGGGCTGCCAATCCCCCATAATCAGACAAAACGATGAAAATGAAGAATATTTTAAACAGCCTTTTCCCCTGGCTGGCCGTGACAACCCTCCTGTCCCTGCAGGGCTGTGAGAATGAGGAAGGCACCGCAATCCACAGCCGTGATACCGTGTCCTTTGAAATTGACGCAGGGGGAGCACGGGCAACCGAGACAACGTTTGAGACCGGGGATGCCATCGGCGTCTATGCGGCAGTACGCATGTCATCAGCGCCTGCAACCTTGAAAACGTCCGGAAACTATGCGGACAACAAGCGGTTCGTCTGGAACGGCTCGCAGTTCGTGGCGGACGGGGACGCCAACGAAATAGCCGCCGGCTATGAAACGGATTATTATGCCTATTACCCCTACAGGGAAGACATGGGCAATCCGTTGGATTATGATTTCAGCATACAGGGGGACCAGCGGGAAGGCATCACGCTTTCCGACTTCATGTATGCGGCCAACAGGAGCGGAACAACCGATAAGGTCATAACGCTCGCCTTCTCCCACCGGCTGTCCCGGCTGCAGGTCACTTATACGCCGGAAGCGGGAGAGGCACTTTCCGGCGTGACCATCCAAAGGGCCAAGGCTACAGCCAATATCAACCTGGGAACCGGCACCGCCAATACCCTTGGAGCCACCTCGGATATACGGATGTATAATGACGGCGGCACATTCACTGCGGTCATTCCGGCGCAGGACCGGGATGCCGACGGTACATTCCTTACCCTTTTATTTGCCGACGGCACAAAAAAGGACTACACCCTTACGGCAAAGAAAGAATTCCTTGCGGGGCATACTACCGTAATTCCGTTCATGGGCAAAGAGCTGCAGTATACCTTTACCGTCAGTCCGGAAACCATCGGCAGCGGCTATTCCGGCGGCATCTATAACTACGAAACGGTTTCAAACAAATATTATTCAATAAACGGGAAGCCATTGCCCGGCACTGAGAGTCCATTGGATTACACGGTTTCAACGACAGACGTCTGGATAACCCCGGACAAGGCGGGCAAAACAATAAAGGTGGCGGAAAACCTGAATACCGCTCCCCGAAACGGCAAGGTCCTGTTTACCCAGGCAGAATCCGGAAGGACTTACATCCTGCCGGTACAACAGTCCTCCGCTACCACGCGGCAGACCTTGCAAATCAGCACAACTGCGGGAAACATACCCGCTGCCGGAGGAAACAAGGCTGTCACAGCCGTTCTCAGCACTTATTATAACGACCACCGGGATCCTGATAAAAAAGAAAATGTAACGGTTTCCCTCAGTGGAACCGGGACGGGATTCAGCCTGTCCGGGAATCAGGTCCTGGCTGTCAACAATACTACGACAAATGCCAGAAGTATTACCGTAAAAGGCAGTTACAACGGCATAACATCGGATAACAGCCTGACCATAACACAGGATGCCGGTGCAAAACAATACGCATCCTGGAGCGACTGGAGTGTAACCGTATCGGCCAATCCGGAAACGGTTGCAAACACGGGAGGTACATCCGTCATCACGGCCGATGCAGCCCGTACCCGTGCGTGGACGTGGAACGGTGTCGGCGGTTCAGGAGGTACGGAAACAGACAGGGCCACACCGTCATTGTCGGCAGCCGGCAGCGGATTCAGCCTGTCCGGAACAACACTGACAGCAGGCAACAACACAACAACATCTGAAAGATCCTGTACAGTCACGGCAACCCATGCCGGTAAATCAGCGACCTGTACAGTCAAGCAGCCGGCCGGAACAACCGGTTACGGAGATTGGAAAGTAAACATATCCGCCAGTCCGACCACTATCGCGGCCGCCGGAGGAACGTCAACGCTGACCTGCTCGGCTGCGCGTGACGTATATACCAATGGGGTAAAGACCGGTACGGAAACCGCCACACCTGTCATCTCGGGCAGTGCAGCCGGATTCAGCCTGTCCGGAAAAACAGTCAGCGCCGGCAACAACACCTCAACAAGCACGCGAAGTATAACATATACGGCAACCCATGCCGGTAAATCAGCCAGCTGTACGATCACCCAGTCTGCAGGAAACAGGCAATATGCGTCATGGAGTGCCTGGAACGTGACAGTGTCAGCCAATCCGGCCACGATAGCCGCAAGCGGAGGCACATCCTCCATCAGCGCGGCGGCAACCCGTACCCGCACATGGACGTGGAACGGTGTCAGCGGTTCCGGCGGTACGGAAACAGACAGGGCCACACCGTCATTGTCGGCAGCCGGCAGCGGATTCAGCCTGTCCGGAACAACACTGACAGCAGGCAACAACACAACAGCGTCTGAAAGGTCCTGCACAGTCACGGCCACTTCAAACGGCAGGTCGGCCGCCTGTACGGTCAGACAGTCCGCCGGCAGTCAGACAACGGAGTACGGCAACTGGACCACGGGCTCATTGTCAGTGTCCGCCAGCCCGTCCGGTATCGGCTCATCCGGAGGCACAAGCCGCCTGAGTGCGACAGCATCACAAAGCCGTCCGGAATACACGAAGTGGAACGGCATAACAACAGGCACCACCACAGAATACCGGAGTGTGGATGTGAGCTCATCCGCCTCATGGTCAGGAAGCGCGTCGGGCTTCAGCCGGAGCGGCACGACTGTCACAGTGGCGGCCAATGGCAGCACTTCATCCCGCAATTGTACCTATACGGCAAGTTACGGAGGAAAATCAGGCCATGTGACAATCCATCAGGATGGAAAGCCCGCCGATGTAATCACCTACGGGTACATATTCACGCTCGGAGCCGTCAGCGGTGATGACGTCGTCTCCACCGGGGGAACCGTCACCTACAGTGTCACCTCACAGAAGATCACATACACCAACGGCAGCGAAACCTCCCGCAGCAATATCGGCTGGTCGGCTTCCGCCAACGTGTCCTGGATCAGTGCCGGCACAAACTCGGCAACCGTCAGTGAAAACCCGACAACTTCCGACCGTAGCGGCACGATTACGCTGACCCAGAACGAAAGCGGAAGGAAACTGTCAATCACTGTATACCAGGACAGAAAGGTATCGGTGGACATAAACTAAAAACTATAAATATGGATAAACCATTCAATCATCTCATTATTTGTCTGACGTTTGTAATGCCGGTTGCAGCCCTCAGCGGCTGCTCCGGCCCTAACGACAGTCCGGAGCAGGACGCCGTCATGTCCATCAGCTCCTGCACGGCACGTGGTGATGACGGGCAGGAAATGTCCGTCAGCGAGTTCGGCATGTTTGTAACGGATACGGCGGGAAACCTGTATCCGGACAACATCCGAGTCCTCAACCGGTCCGGGAAATGGACATTCGCGGAGATTTCCCTGTCGGACGGGGATAAAGGCATATATGCGTATTATCCTTACAACCCGTCCTTCAGCGGCGGAAAGATGGGCCTGGACGCAAGGAGCCAGACAGACTATCTGTATTCGGAAAGGACCATGGTGTCCGGGAACGCACCCTCCGCCTCCATCACCCTGTATCATCTTCTTTCGAAGGTGACTTTCAGAATGCCCGCCGCCGTCACCGCGGTCAGAGTGGCGGATTACAGCTACTCCGCTTCGTACAGTCTTCTGACGGGCTCACTGGAGATAAAACCGGAAAAAGGCACAATATCCTCCGGGACAGGAAGCCTGCTGCTCTATCCCGGTGACAGTCCGGCCATGCACGTGGCGCTGGTGGCCGGCGGACATCCATACGACTTCGTCATGCCGGCGGCGGCATTCCGATCCGGAAAGGAATATGTCTACACTTTGAAAACCGCCGGAAACGGGGTGGAGATAGAGGACATCACCATCACCGGCTGGCAGCCCGGAGGCAATTATGAAGGAACAATAACTGAAAAAGAACAAGAAAGGCAATGAAAAAGAAAATTTATACTTTATCCGTCCTGCTGGCGGCGGTTCTTCCGGCAGGGGCACAATCCATCAAAAGTGACATCAACACCGTCCTGAACGACATCGCACTGCCGGTTTTCCTCGGTGTGATGGTCATGGCGCTTGCCGTAGGCATAGGAAAGAACTGGAGACTCATCAATGACGAGAACAGCGAGGGCAACAAGAAACAGGGATGGATGAACGTCGCCTACATGGTCGGCTATGTCCTTATCGCGGTGACCGTCATCAGCTTCTGCGTGGGCAAGATAGCCGGTGTCAGCTTCTCAATCTGACCGCCATGGAGTACAAGGTGCGCAAAGGGATCGAGAACCCGTGCAAGATACACGGGCTGCTGGTACGCGACTTCTATCTGTTGCTCGGTTACGGCGGATTCGCCGTGGCCGTGCTCCTGCTGAACGTCAAGAGCTGGCTGGAGGACGGTACGACAGGCGGTGAAATGCTTTTCATATTCGTATTGCTTGTCGGATGTGGCCTGTTGTTGGCAAGGAAGTTCTATAAGAATGCCTCAAGGAAGAAGTACAGGCCGCCGCATTGGGAGAAGACGGTTACAAACCGTGATGTGAGAAATGCTTTAATGAAAGACAGATAAACTATTGACAGTATGGAAAGTGTTAGAAACTGGCTGGAACAAACAATCGGAATGCCAATTGATTATATATGCATCATTATCATGGGGATGCTGACACTGCATGTTTTGATAAGAATTGCCATACATGGGAACATGGAGTTCTTAAAAAAGTATGGCAAGAGTGGCAATGATACCGAAAAAAAAATCAATGATCCCTCTAAAGAAAGGAACGACTCATCGTCTGCATGATTCAACTTTTTTTTTAAGGAGCTGCCAACAGTGTTTGCCCCCCAATGTAATCTTACCCAAACAAATCTTTGCAAACAGGAGAAGAATACTAAAGTAGGCAACACTTGAATATAGCACAAGAAACCTTGTCCAATAACAGGCCAAAGAAATCTGTATTCCTTTACTTTCGATCAGATAAAGGTAAATCAACTCCCCAAAAGCGAGAACAGGAATCGGAACGAATACAGCATATGGAGGTGGTTGTACCGGACAGGAAACAAGAGTGGTTAAACTGAGATATGCTCCGGCAGTTCCCGTAGCCAACATCAGTTGTACGACAAAAGTATAGCTACTGAAAGATGATATATACATAAACAAAAACGGATACACAATAATAGTGCAGGCGGCAAGGGAAACAATAGTATACCGTATGCCCCTTTCCATTTTTTGGTAGATATCTCCCAATTCATTTAACATATCATAAGACAGATCAAGTTAGACAATAATAGTGTTTGATTCCTGTGCAAAGATACAAATAACAACCGAATGGATAAAAAATAAACAAACAATAAGAAAATGGCAAACGAAGGATATTCCATACTGGATGTCATCAATGACGAATACGGTGTCATCCTTACCAGAAACGGCTGCGTGTCTGTAGCGTTCCGCATGTACAATCCGGAATGTTACAGCCTGCACCGTACCGACCTGGAGGAGCGCAACGCGCGTCTCTACCAGGCGTTCAAACACCTGCCCTCCGGCAGTTTCGTGCACAAGCAGGACGTGTTCCTTAAAAGGGAGTACGTTCATGAGCTGGAAGGGGACAGCTTCATCGACAAGGCGGAACAGAGGCATTTCTCCGGCCGTGAGTATCTGGAACATGACTGTCTTCTGATATTCACCCTGTCCGGCCTGTCCTCCCTGGCAGCCTCGTACAATGCCAACCCGTTCTCCTACCGGGAGAGGCTGCATGTGTCCGACCGGGAGAAACTCACCGAATTTCTGGAGGGGGTGAACTCCGCCATTGGTGTGATAAACAGTATCAGGGACACCCGTCTGGAAAGGATGGCCGCCGCCAGCCTGAGGGAGTATGTCATCCGGTACATCAACTTCTTCCCCCGGGCTGACTGCGACCGTGACATCCATTTCTCCGGAGAGATCACCGTCGACCGGGAGAAAGCGCGTTGCTATACCGTCTGTGACGGTGACTATCTGCCTGACCGCACCGTCAGAAGCGATGTGGAGGACACCACACTGCCCGTGTCCGGATGCAGCCTGTACATGGCGGAACTGGAAGGCCTGGGCGTGCACCTGCACTGCAACCATGCGGTCAACCAGATCCTCTATTTCGAGGGCTCGGATAAACTTTATGAAGAGTTCTCCCGCCGTGTGGCGGTCTACCGCACCAACAAGGGATGGGACAGGGCCATGCTGGAGCCGAAGGCGGACGAGCTCGAGAACATGCAGAAGGAGATCATGGAGGAGAGGCAGCTCCTCTGCCGTGCCAATTTTTCCGTCATGATATGGGATGACAGCCCGGAACTGCTGGACCGGGCCGAGAAGAAGCTGCGGGAATACCTGACCGTCTCGGACTTCAAATTCTATATACCGTCCTACGAGCATCTGGCCAACATATACCTGGCTTCGGTTCCCGGACAGGAGAAAGGGCTTGACAGCGGTTTCCTGTTCCTGACCCCGCTTTCCCTCGCGCTCTGTCTGTTCATCAACTACACGACATTCACCCCGGATGAGGAAGGGGTGTATTTCAATGACCGTATTTATCAGATACCTTTGAAAAAGGATATCTGGGACGCGAAGAAAAAACGCATACCGGCCCGCAACGGCATCGTGGTGGCATCCACCGGCGGCGGCAAGTCCGTGCTGACACTGAATATCGTGCAGCAGCTCATCGAGCAGGACTATATCGTGGTGGTGGTGGAGTTCGGGTACTCTTTCGGACAGCTCTGCAAGCTTTATCCTGAAATCTCGCTGCATGTGGACTATGACGGGGAGACACCGCTGGGCCTGAATCCCTTCGATCTGGAGGGCCGTTCCCTTGACAACAACAAGATAGAGGTGCTATCGGGTATCGTGCAGCGTTTCTGGCGCCGCATGTTCGGGAAGGACGAGGAGGAGCAGTCCGTAGCCCTCACAAAATTCATCCAGGATTATTACGCCACCTGCCTGCCGCCCCATTCCTTTCCCTCTTTCTACCGCCACGTGACGGAGCATTATGAGGATATTTGCCGGCGGAAGGACGTAGACCCCAATTATTTTGACCTGTCCTCCTTCCGCCTCATATGCAGCGAGTTCCTTCCCGGTGAACGGTATGCCAATGTATGCAGGACCGACGGAGTGCCCGATTTCGGGAACAGGCGGCTGGTCGTGTTCGAGCTGACGCAGATCAAACAGGACAAGTTCCTCTCCGACCTGGTCATGGCCCTGATCTTCGACGTGATTCATGACAAGATCCTTTCCGACCGGACCAGAAGGGGAATGATCATTTTTGACGAGTATGCCGAGACGGCGCAGATGAAGTCCAGAGGCGAGGATATCAGCATACATTCCGCAGTCGCCTTCTGCTACCAGAAGATACGCAAGGAGAACGGTGCGGTGATGACCATCGTCCAGAGTCCCGACCAGCTTCCCGATGACGAATTTACCAAAGGCATGATCACCAATACCCAGCTGCTGTACATCCTTCCCACAACGGATGTGGTATACAGGGCCGTGGAGAAAAGGTTCGAGATGGGGGGCGACCCCGCCCAGTGCAACATGATGCGGTCCATCCGCAACGACTTTTCCGGGGAGCGTCCGCATTCCGAGTGCTTCATCCGCTTCACCGGCGGCCAGGGGAGGTATGCGGTGGTGGTGCGCAACGAACTGAGCCGGGAGAAGTTCCTCGCCTTCCAGACCGACGGGGAGACATGGGCTGAGATTGACGGCTATTCCAGGACCATGCCGATGGAGGAAGCGATAGGCAGATACATGGAGAGACACCCGTCAAAGGACAGGAAATGAAAGGAGACCGTATGGAAAAAGGATTAAAGGGATACAGGCCGCTTCTGCTTCTGCTCCTGTGCGGCGGAATGACCTTGAAGGCTGCCGCACAGGCGGCGATTACCGACCCTCTCAACACCGCCCAGAGCACACTGACCGCGGGAAATACCGCAGCAACGGTGAAACAGGTGACGGAATCGGTGAACAGGCTCCAGACCGCCCTGGACTATGTCCAGAAGGTGTCCGCCACCGTCAGACGCGCACGGATGTTCACGGACCTGATAGACCGGCAGAACCGGTTGAACAGCAACTGCCTCAGGACGCTGGAAGAGGCGGAGAAGATGGACATGAAGGGGCTGCCGGGCATCACTTCGGCCGTGCAGGACGTGGTGGCGAACAACGCCGCCATCATCTCCCTGACCATGGACATACTCGGCAGTGACCTGAAAATGAACGACAGCGGACGGATAAAGCATCTGAGGAAGTGTCTGGAAAAGCTGAGGGAGCAGGAGGCGGGACTGTCCGCCATCCGTCAGACCATCTCCCGTACACGGACAATCAGACGGAATTTGGGACTTGTAACAAAATAGGAATCAGAACAAAGGAGGAATATCATGAGATTGCTTTCAATTTTTTTCTTTTTTACAGGAATGTCGCTGCATTGCGTGACGGCGGGAGCCCAGTGGGTGGTCACCGACCCCGGCAATACGGCACAGGGAATCATCAATGCCGCCAATACGGCCAGTACGGTGAAGCAGACGGTGGAACAGGTGAACAGGCTCCAGACCGCCCTGGACTATGTCCAGAAGGTGTCCGCCACCGTCAGACGCGCACGGATGTTCACGGACCTGATAGACCGGCAGAACCGGTTGAACAGCAACTGCCTCAGGACGCTGGAAGAGGCGGAGAAGATGGACATGAAGGGGCTGCCGGGCATCACTTCGGCCGTGCAGGACGTGGTGGCGAACAACGCCGCCATCATCTCCCTGACCGGGGATATACTCAGCAGTGACCTGAAAATGAACGACAGCGAACGGATGGAGCAGCTCGACGGATGTCTTCAGGAAGTCCGTCGCCAGGAGGCTTCACTGGGCACCATCAGACAGATCATGTCACATACGCGTACCATCAGACGGAATTTGGGACTTGTAACGGAATAGGAATATGGCATCAATAACAGAAATATCGGTCGAGCATATCCACAATGCTTATGAAAGTATCCGGGGGAACATCGCCGTGGAAGCCTTCTATGCGGTAGTGACGGGATTCATGGCTGTCACGCTCATCCACCGTCTGTATACGGTATACCGGGAGGTACAGTCCAACGAGGACGGCACGCCCACCATGAAGGATTACATGAACCTGGTGTGGCAGTATGTATTCTGCATAGCCGCCGTCGCACTGTTCCCCGTGCTGCTGGAAGCCCTGGAAACGGTGTTCGGCAAACTGATGGACGATCTGCAGGCCGGATTCGGCGGAAAGGTCTATGATGTGGCCGACCTGTTCCAGAAGCCGATAATCGCACAGTTCGAGAAACAGTTCAGCGACATGTCGGTAATGGACGTTGCCGGCGTGTTGCTCAATCCGGTCGGCAGTTCGTTCGATTATCTGCTGGCGTATGTGGCCGGCGTCATAGCCGCCCCTTTCTACATGTACGCGCAGACCCTGTTCATAGTCGGCAGATACATGTTCCTGCTCCTGCTGGAACTTATATCCCCTGTGGCGATAGCCTGTTTCTACAACGAGAGTACCCGGACGTATTTCCATACGTGGTGCAAGAACCTGCTGGTCTGTTATCTGATGGTACCGGCCTTCATCCTTGCCAGCAAGTTTTCGGACGCCATCGTCTGCGAGTATGTCATGAACACCTCGTGGAATGTCGTCCTGCAGGTGTTGTTTTCCCTTGCGTTGAAACTGTCCCTGCTGGCGATTGTGAGAGGCAGGATCCATAACCTTTTTTAAAACAACGGAAGAATATGAAAATGGATATAAAGAATATGGTGAGGGACTTCGCCTCACTGGGAGAGGCCAAGAAGCGGTCCTCCGTCTATGTCAAGGCGGTCAGCCTGTTGTGTGCGGCCATCGTCGCCCTGGTGCTGTTCTTCATGAACATGACCGTCCGCGGAGTGACGGACAGGATCCTTGTCGTGAATACCGGCGGAGAGTTCCTGCAATTGAAGTCCATGGAAACGGACAAGTTATACGAGACCCTGTTGAAGGCCCACTGCAACGCGGTGGCCTATTATGTAAACTCTTTCGACAGGATGAGCATCTCCGGAAACCAGGCGCAGGCCGTGTTTCTGGTGGAGAAATCCGAGCTGAACGCCATCTGGAACAAATACCTGAACGACCGCGCCTATGCCGACGCGGCGGACAGGGGTGTCATCTACAAGTGCGTGTTTGAGAAGCTGCACAGGGTCGGGATACGTGATGACGGTTACAACGTGCTGTTCACCTCCATCCTGTCCATCCATGATGCCGGCGGGGTCAAACGTATAAGGATATACAGCCGGGGCGACGCCATACGCACCACCCCGTCCTATCCGGAGAATGTGACAGGCTTCTTCTTCCGGAACTATACACAGGAATACGAGCTGTTGGATAGCTCGGATGGAAACAAAGAAAGGAATTGAATAAAACAGAAGAACATGAAGAAGACTCAAGTAATCATTGTCAGCGTGTTCGGGTTACTTGTCCTTCTTGTCATCTGGACAATCTCCGCGATGAAAGGAAAGGAAGAGAATCAGAACACCGTCCGTCTTAGCACGGACAACAAGGATGTGACCATTACGGATGTGAAGGCCCAGCTCGAGCGTACCCCCCTGCGCAAGCAGGCGGAGGGACAGGGCGGGGACAATCCGGTGGACATAGAGCGTATGCGTCAACTCATCATCAACAGTGAGATGCCGCCGGAAGAGGAATACGGGCGGAAGGCGGATACCGCCTCCTATATCCTTCCCACACAAGAGAACCTGGACAGTATCACCCGTGAACTGCGGAAGAAGAAAAAAAGGAAACAGGAGAAAAAGAAGGTGGAGAAGAAGGAAGAGACAAAGGAAGCCCCTGAGGCAAGGACAAGATTCAACACGGTCGCCTTGCACAAGAGCAGCAGGCGGAACGCCATCCGCGCGTACGTGCATTCCGACCAGGTCGTGATGGCCGGATCCACGCTGAAGATGCGTCTGGGTGAGGACTGTCTCACCGATGACGGCCGTCGGGTGAGGAAGGACTCGCCGGTGTACGGGGAAGTGAGGAAGATAGACGGCGAAAGGGTCATTGTGGAGATCAGGACAGTCAATGTGGGCGGCAATATCCTTCCGTTTAAAAAAGAAGTATATTCTTCTGACGCAATGGAAGGTATCTATGTACCGGGGAACGCAAAGGCGGAAATCAACAAGGATGCCACGGCCGGGGCGGTGGACGGGACAAATCCGCAGATAACCGGAGGCCTGGACATGGGCAGCCAGCTTATTGCCGGAGGCGTGAACGGTGTGGTGAACGCCACCAAGCAGGCCGCAAGCAAGAATATCAAGAAAGTGAAGGTCACCATCAAGACCAACTATGCCGTGTTTCTGATGGAGAAAAAAGAACCGGGGGAAAGCTGACCGGAAACGGCATATTGAAACATTAAAATGGTGTGTATTCACGCCACGAACAGTCAGGGCAAAGAAGTGATGAAAAGGCATCTGTGGATGAGAAGCAAAAGTCCCGGATAATGGTCCGGAACCTGAAAAGTAAACAATAAATAAAAACAAAAATTATACAATGGAAACCATACAGGAAATTATAGATACAATAAAACAATGGCCGGCCACAATATGGTGGGTTATGGGAGCTCTTTTCATTATCCCCCGGTTTTGGGATACTCCACCGAGAAAGAAACGAAATAAAGATAAAATGACGGATGATAAGAATAACGACTTAAAAAGTTCAAATATGACTGATAAAAAAGAATTTGGAGGCAACCTGATGGAAGAAGGTGTCATCATGTGGGCCATATTTACCAAAGAGGGGAAAGCAGCCCTGCGTATGGATTACGAAGTACATCCCGAGAATGGAAAAGTCGGCTATGGAAGGTTGTTGTCCCCTGATGTATCCGTACTGCATGAAATCCTCACACCGGATGATGCTGACAGGTTTCTTTCCCTTCCTGAATACGGGATTTCGATACGGATCAGGATGCGCCTACGATATCAGGGAACTGAGGACAGGGTAGTAAAGCAATCGGAGTATGAGCCGGAAATGTGCTTTCCCGTGTGGATAGTGCCACAGGAGAACGGACAGGTCAGCCTATACCTTGAGGAACCATCCATAAACCAATGCGCTATTCAGGATATAACCGGATTACCGGGAGTGCCTGATTTGCAGCCGGACGGTGTACCCGTAAGGGGCGAAATGCTGATACGACGAGCAAGTCCTCTTGGGGAGTTTCCCCGAATATTCGAGTGTCTGGAAAAGAGAACAAACAGAAAAAGCGACCTGATGAAAGAAGGTGTGCTTGTGTGGATTATGTTCACCGCAGAGGAGAAAACCGTCCTGTATGCGAATGACCGGATACATTTTGCAGAGGATGGAAAATATGTTCCGGGACAGCTACTCTCCCCCGATATCTCCGCCTTTCATCAGGTTTATGACTGGGATGAACAGTATCTGCAGATTCGTTCAAGCCCCGAAGTTTCAGTACGGTATCGGATACGGCTCCGTTATCCGGGAGCAGACGATACCGGTATAGAAAGATCGGAATATGAACCGGAAGCATGTTTCCCCGCATGGATCGTAAAGGAGAAGGCCGGTCAAACCAGCCTGTATTTGCAAGAGCCTTCTACCGGACAATGCTTCATTCCGGATATGGGTGGATTACCGGGTCTGCCGGAACTACAACCGGATGACATACCCGTCAGGGTCGAAATGCTGATACGCCAGGCCCACTGTATTTTCGACACGGTAGATCCGACCTTTCTGAAAGCCAGAAGGAACAGCACTAAGGAAAGAGAAAAATACGCGGATCTTCCACCTTCTTATGCCGAAATCCTCAGAAAGATAGATGCCGAAAGGGAAAAAGAGGGACACCGGCCACACATAAACCCAATAGTGTCCACTCCGCCTGTTTATATCGAATTATCTCGAATTACTTGATGGGGCACCCGAAGATATGGAAAAGACCGGAATGCCATACTGAGTATGTTCATAAAATTCACATCCTACTAAACGGGGCTTGTATTCAAGGATTACGTTCTCCAAGCGCATGGTTTTATGCTTATGTTTACAGAGGAATATCATATGTGTTACCTCATAAATATTATTAGAAAACAACTCCCGTTTTTTTTGGCGGATGGTCGTCATGATAGTCGGATCTATTATATATTCTCCGATAGTGAGCCAGACATGATGGGACATGGTAGGTACCCTATGCCCAAATTGGGCGAGGAGCTGCCTTCTCGTGGCAGACCATATCTTATTCCCGTTAAGCCGGCAATCACCAGATGTGACAATCGAATCAATGTTGTATTGGCTTTTTAGTCTGTCATGAATTTCCATGCATACTATATTACACCTGAATGCAATATTGGATTCTCCTTGTTCCTCGATATAATCAACTATACAAGAGAATACTTCCGGCAAGTCATTGGCATTCAAGGTGTCTTTGTCAACTGGAAAACGCACATCGGGAAGTTTGAATTGATGACCAAAATTACGGACAGTAAAATCATAGGCTCCTTCAAGAGAGGCTGTGTAGCTCCGGCTGAAGTGAATCCGTATGAAGTTTTTAAGACGTATAAAAAGAGAATTTATTTTTCTGTACATGTTAGATATTTTTTTATGAAGCCGCAAAAATATAGAATTAATCATATGAGACCAAACAGAATTTACATCACAGGAATACTTCTCCTGTTTGCTTTTTTATCAGGAAGAGCCCAGCAGCCCCGTATTGACGAGCTGGAGTGCAGAAACCTGAAGATCGGTTATGAGAAGACGCTCCATATGATATTCCCCACTCCCGTGAAATACCTGAACATGGGGGATGAGAACATCATAGGGGAAGTCATACAGGTATGTCCGTCCGTCATCCGGCTGAAATCAACGGTAAGGGATTTCAAAGGAGAGACCAACCTGTCGGTTGTTACGGAGGACAGCAGGTATTACACCTATTGCATATCCTTCGACGAGGGAGCGCAGGCTGTCTACAAGGAGGGCGGTACCATGCCGGAAACGGCGGTTCTTCCGGTTTCTGACGAGAAACTGACCCATGTGATCTATCCGGAAAAAATCGTGTATGTGGATTTCGGAAACACCACTGTACAGGTGGAGAAAGCGGAGAATGTGAACAATATTGTCGCACTCAGGGCCGTGTCGCCGTTTGCCCTGCAGACCAACCTTACCGCCATCACCGAAAGCGGCAGGTTCTATACGTTTGACCTGCGGTATGCGCCCGGATGTGAGAGATTTTCCTTCATTGTGGACAAACAGGACACCAAAAGGAAGCAGGTGGCCATACTGGAGGGAAGAGAGCGGAATACCCGGCAGAAAGCACTGCTTGAAAAGGAGATATCACGGAGGCCGAAGCTGCTGACCAATATCAGGGACGAGGTGGCCGGCATGAGATTCTGCGTGACCAATATCTTTGTGGACAATGATATCCTGCTGTTCCGCTTCGGGCTGCACAACCGTTCCCAAATCGGCTATACCATGGACTTCATCCGTTTTTATATACAGGATGCGAAAAAACGGAAAAAGACCGCCGTCCAGCAGCTGGAGCAGCAGCCTCTCTTCTCTTTCAACCGTCCGGAGGAGGTGGCTGCGCTTTCCTCATGTGACTTTACGGTCGCCCTTCCGAAATTCACCATACCGGACAAGAAGGTGCTCATCATAGAGATACAGGAGAGAAACGGGGGAAGACATTTCTATTACAAATTGAAGAACAAACAGCTGATCAATGCGGAGATACTGTTCCCGGAGATTGTAGGAAAACCATAAAGGATACCACATGATAACGAAACTAGTTCTGTTCCTATGCCTCTTCTGTCCGGTACCTGATAAGGAAAGGGCCATATTGGAGGACGCACTCTCCCGGTGTTCCAGTCTTGAGCGCATCGGGGAGATCATGGACATCGTGGAGAGGCATCATCTGGAATACAGGATACCGGTACATCCCCCTGTACACCGGTTCCACCGTATCAGTTCCGCCTACGGATGGAGGAGCGACCCGGTTACCGGACAGCGCAGGTTCCATTCAGGAGTGGATATTGCGGCGGAACTTGCATCGACCGTGCATGCCGCAGCTGATGGAAAGGTCATATACTCAGGAAGAAAGGGAGGATATGGATACTGTGTGATGATACGCCATGCCTATGGCTTTGTGACCCTGTACGGGCACTTGTCCGCCTGTTATGTTCCGGAAGGGGAAGAGGTCAGGAGTGGCAAAGTGATCGGATTCATCGGATCAAGCGGAAAAAGCACGGGAAACCATCTGCATTATGAGGTGAGAAAGTACGGAAGGCCGGTCAGGCCATACATCAGAAAAAGAAGAGGATTATGAGAATACTGGACTACATGGAAAGATTACAGACACTGACCCGTCTGCTGAAAAAAGAACATACAGGAAGTGCCGCGAAAATAGCGAAGGAAATGGGCGTACATCGCAATACAATCATTAATTACTTCTTAGAGCTCCGGGCCATGGGTGCAGAAATTGAATATGACAATGAACGAAATACATATTATTTCAAGAAATCTTTTGATATCCAACTGAAAATTAAAATTTAGTTAAGGGCAGCACAAAAAGGTTGTGCTGCTTCCCACTTACATTTGCATATTAAAAACTATCAAAATACAATTTATGAAAACAAATCATTTACATTACATTGTGCTGCTGGCAACCATCTTCTTAGGCTGCTCATGCAGTGAAGAAATTGAAAAAGAGCTCACAACCGGAAAGACCGCGGTGACTATCGAGGTTGACGGAGAAGAGGATGCGGACTCACGTACCGTATCGTTTACCGGTGGTACCGCTTATGGAGAGGGACTTTATGATGGTAAAGAAAGACCCACGGTAGGTGCTGAAGCCTCTGACGGATATGAGATAGACTATTTCTACGGGGGACCGTCAGATGAACCCCAAAAGTACAATTATACAGGCAGTGGAAGTTCTGTATCATATCAAGTTTTTCTGAATGGCAAGGATCATAAATTCAAGTGCAAGTTCAAGGAAAAGAAACGTACTTTGACCCTGACTGCCAATCCGACCTCCGGAGGAACTGTTACCGGAGGGGGAACATACAAAGTAAAAACCAATATCCCCATCACCGCTGTTGCAAAATCCGGATACACATTTTCCGGATGGACTGTGACTAAAGGAGATGCAAAAATTATGAATGCCTCCTCAGCCAGCACCACTGTGCAGTTGCAAAGTTCGAACAGTACTTTGCAGGCGAACTTTAAACAATCTGTTACGATTATAAATGTCTCTTTCAAAGATGAAGTTTTAATGGGACAATTAACCAGATCTGTTTCTGTTACCTCAGGTCATTCAGCGACTTACACTGTTTATGGTGTTGAAATCACAGAACGGGAAGATGATAGAGGAAATTACGACTCTTGGGAGGAAAATTATACCTTTGCAGTCACATCGGGATCTCCAGCATCACGATTGGATAGTTATGACAGATATAACGGTGAGGTGTCTGAGAGCATGACCAGCAAAGAAAAATCATTCACTTTGGTTGTGGATGGTGTCACTGTTTGCTCCAATGAACCTATTTCAAATGTTGGCAAAGTTGATAAGGTAATTGGAAACTATAGGTATATTTTTTGATTTAATTTCGCATTACAGATGAGGTTATGTCAGTGTTTTGACACCTCATCTTTCTCTGCCAAACTATTGGATACTTAAAATAGATTTTCACAATGTACTGGCAGTTATGAACGGCAACATAAAAATTAAAAAGAGCAACTGTTCATCTCGGACAGTTGCTCCTGTAAAAACGGTTCAATATTAGTAAAAAACGACAATCTTTATGAATGAAATTATTTATAAAGACCCTGTATCTTTTGATAAGAACTGTTCTCTTCTTATGAGGGCAAATTCAGTTCTTTATCAAGAAAGACGCAAAATATATTATTTCAGTATTTCACCTTTCTCATTGAAGAACACCGTACTTTCAGCTCCCTCCTTGTCTGTCAGAACAACCTGATAGGTCTTGCTGCCATCCTCTGCCGCTTCCACCGCCGCTTCCTTGACGGTTGATTCCGCAAAATTTTTGGCGATTGCTTCCGTTACCGCTGCCGGAAGGTCTTTCACTTCAATAGGGGTGAAGTCATTTACTGCCATGACTGTTTCAACACCTGAGGTCAAATTTTCGGCAAATGCCACTGTTGTTCCTAATCCCATTACCAATGCTACTGCAACAAAAAATTTTTTCATAATCTTATATTTTTAATGGTTATTGTTTTACGATAATGATAAGGCAATTCCCATGCCAAAAGAATATTTATTCTGATTATCAGTTAATTGTCATTTTTTTATTATGTAAAAAATGGAAATAATCCTCATATAGTGTGGTCTGATGTAGAATGTTTCCACACTTATAAAAATAGGCAGGAATTCTGCCTATTTTGTGCGTAAAACCAAAATCTGTTGCACATTAACTTCTGTTACAAGTTCTTTTTTATTTTGTATGACAAGATAAAGGCTATTATAACAAGAGGCTGTCAAGTCATTTTTTTAAGACAGCCCCTTGTATTTTATCTGATAGTGGGCATGAATACAATGTTAATAGTTATATCCTTTGTCGCTGTAAATGAATATGAACCGGCTGATGTCTGGGAGTATTCCCCAAGATCGTCCAAAGCCTGCCATCTGGTAGTAAAGAAACCTCTCAGATAGTTATATCTCCAGCGGTCACCTTCTCCCGGCACGGCATAATCCGCACCATCCGCATATATTGTTACCCGGTCTCCATATGAGAACTCACGGGTTTGCTGACCGGAACTCAGACCGGTAGCAGAAAAGCCAATTCTGAAATCACCGTGCGTATACAAGGAGAAAGAATTGTTACTCCACATGCCAGTCTGTATAGTCACCTTTATAGGATTGTCCGCTTTGAAATCGTATACGAATCTGCTTCCATCAGGATAACGGCTGTAATCATTGTACGTAAATAAATATTGACCATATTGTCCGGAGGGTATCCCGTTGCCATTCACATACCATTCATCCTCTCCATATTTCCAACCGGATTCCGGCTCTGGAGATATCAGGTAACCACCTCGTTCCAAGTTTTCATCATCCGGTGAAAGATTCAATACTATTTCTGAAGCAGATGGCAGCAATGTGGTTTCACCACGTTCATCAAAGACATCCAGTTTGCCTCTTCCTGTCCGGATGGAGAAATAGAACGTTTTACCGGCTTTTGAAAAGTTCGCCTGCAAAGTACTGTTCGGACTGTCAGAATGTAATATTAGATTTCTGAAATGTCATCATTGGATGATTTTACATTTCTAACAAATTCCATCCCCCTGATAAAATTCTCCGTGAGATTCTTTTTTTCCTCTATTTCCTGTTCCATCCTTTTTATGGATGTCCGGAAGAAAAAATCTATCAGAAATTCATCTGTACGCTCTTTTTTGATATATTTTAAGGCGGTGATATATTCCTCTCTCTGCGAACCGGGGATTATCAGCAGCGGCTGTTCTTTTTTGAGCAATATAAAATTGGACATCAGACGTCCCAGACGACCGTTTCCGTCCCGGAAGGGATGCAGATATTCATAAAATCCATGAAATCTTGCCGCGATGATCATCGGATGGATCTTCCCGGAGTCCAGGACCTGCTGGGTGCTTTGTAACAGGCGGGGGACCTGCTTTATCAGCTGCTCATGGTCCCCAAATATCGTATCACCGGCACACATGTCCACTGTTGTATATTCTCCCGGGTTGGACGGTATTTCATCGTATTGGGTCTTGTAAGAGAGGGTATGTTCCGTCAGCAGCCGGTGGGTTTCCTTCAGGAGTTCCTCGGTCAGCGGCCTGTCCAAATTCTTCAGAAGATATTCATAAGCCTGGAAATGATCCAGGATTTCAAATGCCTCCAGCAAGGTCTTGCCTTTGGGGATCATGCCCAGCCCTTTTTCTTTCAAGGTGCGGGTCTCGTCCACTGAAAAACTGTTCCCCTCTATAGCACAGCTATGCGCCGAGAATAGAATTTCATTGTATTCTATAAAATCTTTTCTGCTCAGCTTCTCAGATACAAGTTCCTTGTACCGGTTCACTAAAATATCATATCGGGAAATCAACTTGTCCTCCATATCAGTACCATTTTTTGCAAAGATACTAAATCTGACCAATATAACCCTGCATTCTATATGTAATTCCTTGATAAAAGTGTGATATCATTACTTTCCCCGCCCTACTGGTAGAACAATGGTAGAAAATAAAAAAACATAACAAAACTCAAGATAAAACACCGGAACGGAGCGATTGCAAGACCGTCTGTCCGTACTTTTTCTCCTTCAAAAGGGTGGAGAAAACATTTTCTACCGGAGTTCTACCCAAATACCGGATGTTCCAGGAACACTATGGACACATCCCTCTTATTTGTCTTGTTTTTTCAGCCATGTAATAAACAAGCCGGAATCCTTCAGAAAAAGGCATTCCAGCTTGTTCACATTGCACATACCGGCTGTCATTATCATAAACCGCACTATTCCAAACATCAATACTAACAGCCAGATTTATTATAAGGAGTGTAAAGAAGATCTTGAAATCTTTCTATGCGGTTCTCCTGTAAATCGGTACATTGACTATCATGTCTTATCTTTTTTCTTTAGGAAGAATGGGGCCTGTTATCGTCTTTTACCAACTTTGGGGTATAATGCCTAAGTAATTAAACGCTTCATCCATTTTTGCAGACTCGGAACCCGGATAGTTCCGGTTGAACAGGTATTCTGTGTCACACCGCAAAAGCTTCCACTCACAGCTTCCTTCTTCCCGATAATACAAATGGGCTATCGGAGTGCAATAACCAACACCGCTAACAGGATCTCTTGGATTTGCTCGCTGAATCGGGAACTTGCAGGATACTATCCCTTTCCAAAAACGTACTCCTGCCGCTATGTCAACAGTGCAGCTTCCCAGTTCATCGCGCCATTCATAGTCATCAATCTTGTTCTCCTTTTTATCACTCGGTCTGTAGGAGTTGGATTCCAGTTTGAACTCCCTCTCCCATACAACCTTTACAGTCCCTTTCATGGCTTTCCTGCTTTTGTTTGAAAGCGTATAGACTATATTGAACCAGTCATTATCAGGTACAGGATATGCCAGAAACGTATTGCATTTCTGGTTCTCCAATGTTATCATCCGAAGTGCCGGCATATCAGTGGCCGGTCTCACCTCATACATCCATTCCCCGTCATTGGAATTCTGATCGTATCCGTAAGGCTTGAACCAGGCTGACTCCCCGTTCTTTTTGAACAGCACTGCCAGCCGGTATGTCCCCGGCACGGCCTGCACATAACAATACTTGCAGTATCCGTCCCATGCACCGTTTCCGCATTTGATATCAAACGGCTGGTACTGTTCCACAATCCTGTCCCCATCCATCAGCACGAACCGTGCCTGTCCGGCGAAGTCTTCCCCACCTCCACGGTTTCTATACCGCAAAAAGAATCCCCAGACCTTACCCTCACCGGTATAGGTGTCATAGCCATAGAACGTATAATTCGGCCATATATAAATCCTGTCCGTCCCGCAATCCCTCATGACAATCCGGTCGGTCTTTCCGAAAGTGCTCCAATACTCCTCATCCATCGGCACATGGTCCACGTCCACCTCACAGTTATAACCGGATTTCATATTCAGAGTGTAAGTATAGATCATGCCGGGATTCCACACATGGGTAGGCGGCAGGGCATAGGTGAAATCCCTCCCGTCCACATGTACATTGACAGTGATACCCTCAGCCGTACCCACAGGCATCAGGATTGCCTCCACATATACCGGAGAGGCATCGTCCGGTGTGTAGTTCCCTCCGGCCTTATATTCTCCGGGCTGTCCTGTCGGAAGGAGCTTTCCGGACGTGACATCCATGGACGCAGACAGCCTTACACCTCCAAAAGTGACCGCATCCACCATCCCGTCACCTGTATAATCATTCTTTTTTATCAGGATCCTGACCAGGGAGAGAGCATGCTTCATCACAAGGACCGCGCTCGGCTTCTCAACGCTTACTCCTCCTTCTCCATACATATAATCCTCCTGTGTCGTGATGTCCACAGGTATGGCGGTCATGTCCGTATATTGTACATTATAAGGATAATAGGCGGACACTTTCTGCTCAGCCGTCACCTCCACCTGTTTTTCGGCTTTCCACCGCCTGCCGTCAAAAGTGAAGGGTATGTTCACATCCCCTGCAGCTGTCACTCCCAGGCAATGCCCCTCCTTCCAGTTCTCCACCACGGCCCTCTGTTCCTGCATGTTCTCGATGATAGGGGCGATGCCGAGGTACACCTTTCCCGTATCCGGCTCTTCCGGGTTTCCGGGATTTTCCGGCTCCATTACGGGAGGAACCGGGTCCGGCAGTGGTTCCTCATCCCGGCAGGAACATGTCATGCACGCCATGACCGCCATCAACAAATATCCGAATGTCTTCATTTTCTTCAATTTTATGTTCTTTATTCTTTCTCCACTCTCTCGAAGAATTCCCGTATAGCCTGTGCTATGACCTGCTTCTCCTTCATTCCAGCGTCTACAGCGTATTTCTTCACCTTGCGGTGCAGTTCCAACGGATACTCCAGTGAGGTTCTGGCCAGTGCTTCCCCTTTCTTCCCCTCCTTCGGAGTGGAATGTGTGGGACGGTTTGGTGTTCCGCCCTGCAGAATCTCGTCAATTCCAATAAATTTTCCCATATTCTTTATTTACTTTTATTTGTTGTCAACCATATTCAATCTGGACAGGATCTCCCGGGTAAGGGACCGGTAGTCCGCCGCTCCATTGCTGTTCCTGCTGTAAGATACGACATCCGTCTTTCTGCTCATGGACTCTGCCACCCTGATGGAACGGCTGATGACCGTGGAAAAGACCGTTTCCCCGTACTGTTTCCGCATCGCTTCCAATATCTCCGCATGCAATGTAGTCCTTCTGTCATACTGTGTCACCAGCATGCCGAGCAGGTTCAGTCCCCTGTTGATCTTCCTCTGTATTACAGCAACCGTATCCAGGATGGAAACCAGACCATATAAAGAAGCCACTTCCGGCTGCACCGGTATAATCAGATCGGTGGCGGCCACAAGCGCGTTGACCGTGATCAGTCCGACAGCCGGCGGGCAGTCAAGAAGCACAAAATCGTACCCTCCATCCGTTTTGGCAGCCAGTTCTTTAAGGAAGTTTTCCCTCCCGTATTCGTTCTGCAGAAGATACTCCGCATCCGCCATTTTCCTGCATGACGGGCACAGGGATATATTCTCCTGCAACCGTATCCATGGAAGCCGCGTTTCCTTGCCATCCACCGCACCCTGCAAGGCCGAGAAAACCGTTTCTTCCGGATCTGTCACCCCCAAAGCCGAGGTCAGAGTGGCTTGCGGATCCAAATCAGCAAGAAGGACCTTGTATCCTTTTCGTGCCAGTTCGAACCCCACATTGGTAGTGGTAGTAGTCTTGCCAACTCCACCCTTCTGATTATGGACTGCTATAATTTTCACCATATCTATTTGTTTTTTAGTGTGTTACGAAGTTAAGGAAAATAATTCTCTTTTCCAATATTTTGATGTTTTAATGCTTTAATATTTATATATTTTAACACTAAAATATTTTGATACCATGATCTCCCATAACGAAGGAACTTTCATTTCTTTTTTCAAAGGAAGACGGATCATACCGGAAGCCGCGGAAGGCTCTATAATGAACTTCATCCCAGGCCTCCTTTCACACAAAGCCGCAATGCCACCATGAACCAGGCCAGACAAATCAGAGCGGGAACCTGTGATACGAAAGATGCGCATATTAATGCAGAGAAAACAAAGGAGGCATGGCCAAGCAGCAGGACCTGGCGGTTGGATACGCCCTCTTCGAGTACAGAAGAAAAGAATTGGTTTTTACGGTTCAGCCATAATTGAATAGCTGAAGATTTGCTAGCGACATTTATGTCGGGAGCAAAAATAGAAACTGTTTGTTTCATAACTGTGAGTATTTTGGCGTTTCGGCAATTATATAGAACACAAGAACGGCCGCCGTTTCCCAAGTTCGCCAAAACACCCACAGATTTCGCTCATAGAGCAAAAATGTAGTCGGGAAAGGCAGCCGTAGTTTGCACAACAAGTTGCGACTTCTACAGTATCCTTTATATGCATCATTTTGCTAAAAACAGCAAAATGATAATTTAGGGCATAAAAAAAGCCCATCAAAAATATGAGCATTCACACGCTCTATAATACGAAATTTATTCGTGGGTAATTTTGGCACTGCAAATATACGAATAATACATTAAACTGCCAAAGAAAGAAAAGGAAAGCTCTCTTTTTTTGTAGAAATATGGATACAGCACAAAAAGGTTGTGCTGGTCCGCTTTTACATTTGTCCCATCAATTATAAAAAATACACAATGGAAGAAATGAAATTGATACACAAGGTGGAAAACGGGGAATTGGACATGCTTGGTTATATCATGCTCAACCCGGAATTGAAGGAACCGTTTTCGGACTATGCCCGGGGCAATGGCATCACCTGTCCCACAGCAGCGGATGCGGTGCGTTTTTTGAAGGAATACGAGGAAAGGCTTTATCAGGAACTGCTGCCATGAACGGGAAGGTACTGGAAAGATATGCGGAACTGATGATTGACAAGATCAGGCAGATGTCCGCTGGTGAATGGCAGAAGCCCTGGTTCACCCCCCGTACCGGCCTGCCACAGAACATATCAGGGCGTCCGTACAACAGCATGAACCGTCTTATGCTCTACATAGAGATGGACAGGATGGGATACACCCTCCCGGTATTCATGACCTTCCGTCAGCTGAAGGATGAGAACCTGATGATCATAAAAGGATCGCACGCCCTTCCCGTGACTTTTTACGATATCACCGTGAAGCATAAGACGACGGGGGAAAAAATCAGCTTCGATGATTACAAAAGCCTCCCGGAACTTCAGAAGCAGGAATATAAGGTGACTCCCTTCATGAAACATTTCTATGTATTCAACATAGATCAGACGGATTTCAAGGAAAAATATCCGGAGCGGTATGAGGACATGAGGGTCAGATTCTCCGGTCCTGCCGTAGCGGACAACGTAAAAGGAAACGGGAACCCTTGGCTGGATAAAATGATAAAGGAACAGAAATGGCTCTGTCCCATAGAACTGAAGGTGCAGGACAAGGCATATTACAGCCCGTCCAAAGACAGGATCGTTCTTCCGGCTCCGGGACAATTCAAGGACATGGAATCGTTCCAGATGACCGCCCTTCACGAAATGGCCCACTCCACCGGGCATTCCTCACGACTGGACCGCGGCCTGCATCACCCGTTCGGAACGTGCGGATATGCCCGGGAGGAAATCATCGCCGAATTCACAGCTGCCGTCACAGGCAGGGACCTGGGAATAGCCGTAACTCCGAGAAAGGAGAACGCACAGTATCTGAAAAGCTGGCTGGCAAATTTGAAGGAGGACCCCGGCTATGTCATGAGTGTGTTACGGGAGGCCGGCAAGGCATCCGCCATGATAGAGGAAAGTGTGGAAAAACAGCACACCCTGGCAGACACATCCGCCAGGGAAGAGGACATATCCCCACTTCCCATAAAAGAAGAAAGAAACAATGAAACGGTCTCTTCCGGCATTCTCAATATGTATGACCGCTCGAAAGAACAATATCCGGATGCAATGGCCCTCATCCGTGTGGGGGATGAATACAAGGCATATAATCAGGATGCGGAAAGACTCCATGAGGTACTTGGCGTATGCGCAAGGAAAGCGGTGTCGGAAAAAGACGGCACGCCGGTCATGACAGCCTCGTTCCGTCACGTCGATCTGGATACGCATCTCCGTAGTATAATCAAGGCAGGCAGCAAAGTCGCAATCAACCATTATGAGAAAGCAGCCGCGCCGGACAAGAGCATGACGCCCCCTCTTCTTTTCAAGGGCGGCCGTCGTGAGATAGAGATCACATCCGGAGGCGCGGTCATACGTACCAACGGGAATCAATATGACGCCACCGGCATATTGAAGGGGCTAGAAAAAGCCGGAATAGATGTCAGGAACATATCCGGCAGCCAATGGGAAAGCATGTTACGGGGCCGGGGAACCGTCCTGAACCCTGCAAAACAGAAAATGCTGTTCTCTATCCGGAAACAGCCCTCCGGCTACGGTGTGCGCATAGCGGACATCAGCGGAAAAATTTCCTCATCAGTTCAAAGAGAATTATGATAACCAAACGCTGAGCCACCGGCATGACGGGCATACATATATGAGAATAACAGATTTTTTTATAAGACGTGCCCAGCTCAGAGAACTGGGAAAAAACCCGCAATTGATCACCGCGGTCGAGAATCCGTCAGAGAAGATGCAGCTGGCCGCCGTCCGGCAGAATCCGGATCTGGTTTCGGTTCTGGACAATCCTACGGAAGAGGTACAGCTGGCCGCTGTCAGACAAAAGGCGGACTGTCTGCTCCAGCTCCGTGAGCCGACAGAAAAGGTCTGTCTGGCCGCCATAGCCGAAAATCCGGAAATGATACGCTATATCCATGAACCCACGGAAAAGATGCAGCTGCTGGTCATCAGACGGAATCCGGAAATGATCACCCTTCTGGAAAATCCATGCGAGAGGGCGCAGCTGCTGGCTGTGATGGCGGATTCCGGACTGATCACCGCTATCGGCAGCCCTTCCGCAAACACGCAGCTCTCCGTTGTCAGGAAGGACCCGCATCTCATCCGGGAGATAAGCGTACCCGACTGGAAGGCCCAGTTGTATGCGGTCGGACAGGATCCGGAACTGATAAGGTTTATCAGCGAACCGGCGGAAAAAGTACAGCTGTCTGTCCTTAACGGGGACGCCTCCCTGATAAGACTCGTGAGAACCCCCACGGAAAAGGCACAGATGCTGGCCGTTGGCAGAAATTCCTCCCTGGTAGGCCATATCAAGAATCCCACGGAGAAAGTCCAGCTGATGGCGGTGCATGACAGTCCGGCAAACATCCTGAGGATAAAGAACCCGTCCCGGCAGGCATGCCTGTCATGTCTCGGTTCCGTCATGCCCGGAGGAACCGCAGGCATCCATTTCAAGGAGGACATTTCAGAAGCGGTAAAGAATCTTTTTACCAGGCTCGGGGAAATAGAGGAGAGATATGGAGAGCTTATGCGGGATGCCGGGCATATGGACACCTACGACGCCAGATACGAAGCGACGGAAAAGGCGGAAGCCTACCGTACAAGAAAAATTTCCGCGGCAGTCGGCACGTTCAGGAAAGAGGCGGTCCTGGAAACTTCCGCTGTTCCGGAAAAGACTGTTGTCGTGGAGAAAACGGAGGCAACGGAAGCGCAACCATCCTCCGGAGAAATGAGGTTCAAGGGCGGCCGCCGTGAACTGACAATAAGGAACGGAAGTGCGGTGCTCCGTACCAACGGGGAGAGTTTTGACGCGACGGATATCCTGAAAGACATGAGGGCCCACGGGGTTGACATAGGCAGGGTATCCGGAAAGGCCATGAGCGAGATGTTGAAAGGTAACAAGACCGCTTTGCCCGGAGCATCGGGAAACTCGGTGTTCGCTATTGTCAAGGGACCGGCGGGCTACGGCCTGAAGGCCTTCCAGATTGCCAAACAGGTTCATTCGGCTGCCGCTCAGGAAATATGATCAAAGACTGAAGAAAAGAGAAGTATAAAGATGAGAAAAAATATATTGAAAAGATTGATTGACAATCTGTCCGGAGCAGATTTGCGGAGGGTGAGGAAAGATCCGATGGAGATAATGGGCCTGGAACACCCGTCCGAGGCAGCTCAGCTGTATGTTGTCAGACAAAATCCGGAGATGATACAATTCATCGGCGCGCCGTCTGAAAAGGTACAGCTGGAGGTGGTCAGAAAGGATGCCTCCTTGATCATGCTTCTTGATGCGCCATCCGAGAAGGTACAGCTGGAAGCGGTCAGGAAGGACACAGGAGTGTTCCTGTATATCAACAAACCGACGGAGAAGGTAAAGTCCGAGGTGCTGAAGAGTGACAGCGGACAGATCATCTATATGGATAACCCGTCCGGAAACCTCCAGATGCAGGCTGTGGAGAGTGACTGCGGCTCCATCATATTCATTGAACATCCCACCGAGAAGGTTCAGATAAGGGCTGTCACGACCGATCCGGAGCTTTTCATTTATATCGGATCCCCGACGGAAAAGGTCAGGTATGCGGCGGTCAGCGCATGTGCGGACAATATCATGTATATATCCAGACCATCTGAAAAACTACAGATAAGTGCGGTGTCACAAGATTGTGAGACGGTCAGATATATAGAGGAACCCTGCGAGAAGGCGGTGATTGTCGCCCTGAAAGAAAATCCGGGATTGTTCATGTATATCCATAATTCCTCCCCATCCAGGGTGATCACAACCCTGGTTGAAAAGGATATGGAGAAAAAGAGAGAAGCGGGAAAACAGGAGAAGGTATGAGAGGAGTGGAATTCCTCTTATTATTTATTTGAAATGAGGTCGTGAACCGACAATCCCTTTTGTAGATATGGAAGGTGTGTCAAAATGCACACCTTCTTTTCATATTTATTCTATTCAACGAAATTTGATAGTATCTTCAGGTACTGTTCATATTCAGTTATCGCTGATGATAGTGCTTAAACAGTACCATGGTTGACACTTGTTTTATAACTATATAAGAGTCTTACAAAAATAATATTATTTTCCTTTCTTTCTCCTTAGAGATTCCCCCTTTAACTCTATCCTGTTGATATTGCTTACCAAACGGTCTATGCTTGCATCAGCGACTGTTGCCGGCTTTCCCAGATAGTTATATCATTGGACAAAGGGAAGTTGTGAAACAACGATTGTGGAAACTTTGTCATACCCTCGACAATGTCTTACGTAGAGATAAACAGGTTTGCCACAAAGAGGAAAATCCTAAATAACTTTCTCATCTGTAAAACCATGTGAAATCACAGTTCCACTCTTGTAATCGGAACGTTCCAAGTAGTTTTTTCATCAAGCCAGACTTCGATTTTTACAGGGGCGTCATGCCAACCGGAGATATCGAAATACTCCATTAAAACTTCGGGAAAGATGACTCATAGTAGTTTAACGTGAATTCGATATAAGAATAAATATATTTTTCTGACAATTAGAAACATAGCGATAAAATCATTAAATTTATAGTGTCCAATTATAACATTTAAACGATTACCACTATGTTTCCAAAGTCTAAAGTTACAGAGATTTATTGTATGACCGATGATTTTTGCAAGGAATTTTCGTTTCAACAGGAAAAATATATGATTGAAGACAAGAAGATCGGGCATCGTAATAAGCCTAACCGGATGAGTGATGCGGAGATGATGGTCATTCTTATTCTGTTCCACTCCGGTGGTTTCCGCTGCTTCAAGCATTATTACAAAGAGTATGTCTGCAAACATTTGGAACACCTGTTTCCGCACCGGGTGTCCTATAACCGTTTTGTGGAACTGGAGAAGGAAGTATTGCTTCTCATGACCATCTTCATCAAAAAAGTACTGCTGGGAACCTGTACCGGCATCAGTTTCGTTGACTCCCCTCCCTTACGTGTATGCCGTAACCAAAGAATCTTGATTCATAAGACATTTGAAGGGCTTGCCGAGCGTGGAA
>OGQG01000199.1_pt1 | contig 62514 bp, 65 predicted proteins | sample 1553201 | NCBI WGS metagenome assembly OGQG01 (sample SAMEA2579925, study PRJEB22360) | human gut metagenome | biome: human gut; feature: human-associated habitat; material: faeces | place: Denmark | collected 2008/2010
ATGTCCGCTGCCTCTGTCCGGAGGTGACCATGCAATAGTCACCAGAGAACAAAGGTAACCGGACATACCTTAGAAGGGTGGTGGGAGTAAGAGAACCGCGTTAGGGATAGGAGAATAAAGCCCACAGGAACGAGGACTTGGAGCGGATAGCCCGACAGCATGCTGTAACGCCCTAACAGAAAATATACTATAGAAGAGAAAACCAGATGAAATAAGTATGATGTCTGAAAAGAAAGTTCATACACTGAAAATTATCATACTAGCAAAAAATCATTTAAATAGCTGATATTCCGCATATTATGCTATTTCGAGCATTTAATCATGTTAATAATAACTATTAAGTTAAAAATACGACACACAAATGGAAGGAATGAAAGCCACAATTCATATATTTGAAAAAAACATAAATTATGCCAAGAATAGGATATATAAAGGTGGAGATGCCGGGACAAAGGTCGGATGAAGATGATAGTTACATAAGGACAGCAGGATGCGACCTGATTTGCAGAGAACTGTTCTGCAATGAAGATACAAAGCCGGTATGGAAGGAGATGGTAAGGACACTGGAGACAGGTGATGAAGTATTCTTTATTTCCATGGAGAATGCTTTCAGTGGAGTACGTCAGTTATGCTTGTTCCTGGAACTGTGCCGTTTAAAGAGAATAAGGGTGGTCTTTATGAGAGACAGGATAGACAGCAGGGATGAAATGTACCAGAACTCTACGGCCAATGTGCTGAATGCCATAGCTACTCTGAGCAGGGAGACATATTCAATAAGGAGAAAAAGGGCAAAACCAGGAAGAAGGAAGCCAGACAAGGGGAGCATGAAGCAGAAGAGGAACGAGAAATGCGTGGAAATGTACCAGACAGGTATCCCTATAGAAGAGATACAGAAACAGGCTGGCTTCAGGAGTAAAAGTTCCGTATTCAGGATACTCAGGGACAGCGGAGTGAAGCTGAACAGGAGAGGTGTCAACGATTAATAAAAGGGGTATGGAAAGAGCCGGATATAAAGGAGTAATATAAACAATCAGGGAAAAACATAGAAACATGGAAGAGACATTCAAGGATTACGGAGAATTTGAGAACCTGGGAACGGAAAGGATTGTATGCGTCAATGTAAGCAGGACCTACCTGGGAGGAGAGAGGGAAAGTCTATATGAATGTACCAGAAAATACTGGAGGCTGAACGGAGAGCGTGCAGGTTCGGCAGATCTGGTGTTTGCGGTATGCAGTGGATACATAGTGGGAGTCTTCAAGCCCTTCAGGTGGTACCTGACAGAGTGTGAACAGCTGAAGGGAAGATGGGAGTTTGAGGGCGAGCAGCTGGATGATTCGCCATACCTCAATCAGAGCATAAGGAAACTGTGGGGAAAGAGACAGAATCCGGTGATGTACATAAATCTGTAACTGGCGAAAAAGGGTTCTGATTCTGTAACAAAATCAAAACGGCATAAGAGGAAGAATATGAAAATAGATAAAGATTTTAAGGAAATCCTGGGCAGGATTGAAAACAAAGGCTGCCTGGAGTTTACTTTGGATTCAAAACTCAGGGTATTAAGCAGGCAGATACCGGACAACATTTGTGGAGTGTATATGTTTGTTCAAGAGATGGAGAATGAAGACAATATACTGTATATCGGTTGTTCAGGCCATATCGAGAACGGGAAACCGGTAAGCAGAAAGAAGCACGGACTCAGGGGAAGGGTTTATGGCAAGCAGGAAAAGACACCAAGAGACAAATATTACAAGGAAGTAATGAAAAAAAAAGATATATCTGGCTTGAAAATATATTGGTATGATACAGGAAATGAAGACCCTGAGTATATAGAATATCAATGTATATTAAAATATATATCATTGAAAGGTAAATTTCCGGAGTTCAACAACAAGCTGGAACGCAAAGAAAACAAGGCAATCTAGGGCTCTGATTCTGTAACGAAATAAAAATAAGGTAAAGTCCCCTTTGAGGGGACCGAAAATATGCAAGCAAAGGCTCCGGTCAGGAGCCTTTTATTATTACCACACAGTCCTCGACTTCGGTGGGCAGACCGAAAAGAGGGTATCGTGTGAAATAGGGTTGCGCTTCTTCATCAGGTGGGGTGCAGACCAGTTCTGCACCTATACGTGTCAGTGATTCATCAATCATCCTGACTTCTTCATCTGTCAGACCGGTCATGTCTCCGTTGAAGATGTAACCGAAAGCCCATGTCGGGATTTTCTCTATGCTCTGTTTCATGGTATATGGGTTTTAGATTTGAACTATCTTGTTTATTCTGCCGTGAAGGAAGTTTCTCAGTGCTGTCTTGTCGATTGACTTGTATTCATACCAGCAGCCGTACTGATTGACGAGGAACGTCTTCAGGATGTCAGAAAAATCAAACCTCCAGCCTCTCACCGGGATTCCGCTCTTGAAGTAGGTATTATGGTTCACCTGGTATGAAATCCAATTTTTCTCCTCACGGCTGAGTTTTTCCTTGTTGTTCACTTTCTGACGAAGGATATAGGCTTTTGCGTCCTTAAGAGTGTCAAGTGCAGGCACTTCCCACAATGCGAATTTTGTTGCTATTGCTGCCATAGTCGTATGAATTTATGAGTTAATGAATTTATGCGGATCTGAGAGCGAGGGAGTTGAGTTTCAACTTTCTGCCGTATCATTTCCGACATTTTTTTTATGCGTCTTCCGGTCGCATCGGTCGTTTCGTTTCGGTGCCTGTCAAAAAGGTAGGGAGAGGCTGGCGTAAGGTTTTGACAGAAAATACCTCGCACAGCAGGGAAGATTTTCCGTCAAACCGTCAGGCCTGACCTTGAAAGCTGCCACGCCCGGTTATACCTTTGCACCAGGAACGGACGACCACCAGATGCAGACGGATACGGACGGTGGAGGAAAGGAATATGACGGCAAGGATGAAAGGAGTAAGGTATGCAATAGATTAAATAACAAGAATATCAGGAACAGGGAATTAATATAGAGAAATACAGAAGAAATATATAGAAAAAAGCATAAGGTATTTAAACTTTTGGAAACAGGGAATAAGATATTTTTTGAATATGTAACACAATCAAAATAAAGAAACATTTAGCTTTAAGGTGTTGAAAAAAAGGAGAAATAAACTACATACAATATCTATACAATAATAAAATTAGGATATTTCTCCTTAAACAAAGCAGACCGAAACAAATTAATATAACATTAGCATACTTATCTTATTATCTACTATTTATGCAACATGGTTGAAGTGAAAATAGAGTGATAAAAGTCTAATGTAAAATAACAGAAAAATATCAGGAGAAGGAACTGTCATTACATAGACATCCTTGTAATAAGAGAGAAACACGGGCAAGTTCTTGTCTGATATAATCTTCGGATTCATGGTCATCAAGATCATCATAGTCAGAACTGGCATTTAGAATAGAATAACAGAATACCTCCTCAGAATTGACATCTGGGATGTATTTGAGAAGTTCCAGTTCAAAGGAATCATAATCCTCGATATATTCATAAAGAAACGTGCGGATGGATGTAGCAACATCTTCCTTAGAAGCATTAGGATTCATCTTATAAATACAGACAGTAAGGTTAGTAAGAGCAGTTTTAACAAGACTATTTCTTAAAGCTGTAGAGAAGAGTTCATTAAAATCACTTATGTGATAGAGAATAATACCGCAGAAAAGAGACATAGCTTCAGAGTATAAGCTGAGTTCGCTCCTGAAATTATTTATCCAGAAAAGGTTGGTTTCAATTTTATTGTTCATGAGATTATGATTTTAGCGTTTATTATATATAACGACATGACATATGATTTTTACCATAGGAAAATGATATTATTTTTTGAAGAAGTACGATTTCTTTGAGTGCATAAGTATATATAATTAATAATCATTAACTTTAGGCTCGAATACTATTCATGAACACATAAGGGAAAAGAATATCAATAGAATAATGGATGAAAATATAAATATATCTAAAGTGCCAGCTCAGGTGATATATACGCCGCAGGAAGTGGCGTGTATATTCAAGGAGCAGCTGAAGACACCGGCCAAGGTGGTTACGATAGAGGGTGTGTACAGGCAGAACCCCAAATCGGGCAACTACTACGGCTACTTCTATGACAGTCTGGCGGCACAGAACAGCAACTTTGAAATGACGCTGGTCGTGCCGGCTGCCCTCAGAGAGAAGATGAAAGACGGGACACTGGTACAGGTCTCCGGAGTGGTGTCAAAGGAACTGAGGAACAGGTGCTCGATAGACCTTCAATTCAATGTGACGAGGTATGACGTGATCGAGGAGAATGTGATATCGGAGGATGAACAGAGACTTATGAGCCTCCAAGCTGAGAAGTCGGCAAGGGGGTACAGGAATGTGGATGGGGTGCTGGAAGCGAAGCTCTTCCGAGGAGAAAAACCCAACATTTGCCTGCTGTTTGCAAGGGGAACCATCACAGACCAGGATTTCAAGAAGGGGCTGGAAGCTGCCAGGTCGCATATAGACTTCGTAGAGGAGAATGAGACATTCGCGCAGATTTCGCAGCTCAGGGCCAAACTGGGGCAGCTTGACCGGATGGGATATGACGTGATAGCCATCGTCAGGGGAGGCGGCAGCGGTATCAAGGAAGTGTTCGACATGCCAGACCTTATCGAGAGTGTTGTGAATCTCTCCACGCCGTTTGTGACGGGAGTGGGGCATCCGGGAGAGAAACCTTTCATAGCAAAGGTGGCCGACAAGGATCTGGGTACGCCTTCGCTGCTCGGAGTGTACTTTAAGGATCTGGTGAACCGTGTGATAGACCAAAGGGAGAAGAGCAAGGCCGTTCTGGTGGAACAGGTGAAGAAGCAGTTTGAGGAACGTATCACGGCTTCGGAAAAGCAAAACAAGGAGCTGAACGAGAAGATTGCGACACTCACCAAGGACAGTGAGGCAAACCGCAAACTTCACGCAGAACAGATGGTTGTGGCGCAGAAGCAGAACAAGGAACTGCAAGAGAAAATCGTCGAGATGAACAAGAATGCGGCCAACGCACAGAAGCTGCATGCCGACCAGATGGTACTTTCGGAAAAACAGAATAAGGAGTTGCAGAACAAGATTACCGAGCTGAACAAGAGTGCCGAGAACGCCCAGAAGCTTTACAAGGAGCAGATCGAGGCGATGAAGAAGCAGCATGAGACTACCGAAAAACAAGTCAAGATGTATGAGGAACAGGCGAAGAGTTTCAACGAAAACATATCGAAGATGCAGCAGACGAATGCAGCCCTGCAGAAGTCGCTGACAGAGATAACTGCACAGAATGCGAAGTCGGCTAAGGAACTTGCGGATGCAAAGGCTTTGGCGACAAGGCTGGAGGAACAGTTGAAGCAGGCTAATAAAAAAGGCGGAGTAAGTTATATGGCTATAGCTATAATAGTTATTCTGATTATAGTAATAGTATTATTGTTATGACATGATTATGTTGTTATTTCATGATTTTAATAAAAGACAAAAGATTATGGTTATCTTATGAATTTAAACAAGATAAATGAATTGTATGAAAAAGAAAGCAAAACAGATTTGGTTGTTAATGACAACCCTTATATTAATAATACTGGGGAGCTGTGATAATAGAAGAAAAAATACATCATATAATAAAGAGTATTATTTCTATGAGGAAGAATTACCAATGGAGTATTTTGAAAGGTTTCACCCAAAAGAGTATAATGAACTTTTCCAAAATAATGAAGAAAAAAAAACTATTAAACCTAGTGGAACAGGTAAAGAAGATAAACCTCTTTTACTGTCAAATGAATATAACCCATTTGAAATAGCACCTAGAGAAATAAATATAGGGAAACCGCTTATAGATGTACGTATCAAAGATGATTCAACAGTAATTTGTGTATATGTAGAGATAACTAAAGAAGTATACACATCCGAGTATATAGAAGAAATAAGAACAAATTACCACAATAATAAAAGGGACCAATAAAAAAGAAAGGTTGCTTACTGAACATCAAAAAGCAAAAGAATAAATGGATAATATATATGGGAACCAGTGTGGAAGCGACAATGCTTTCACCAGGAAAGCAAGACTACTCCAGTATATGTACAGAGTGGAGACAGTCGAAGCCGGTGGGGCTTTATGTGGTGTTGGTGGTGTTGGTGATATTGGTTATTTTAGGTTTGATTATGTAGTCGCATTATGACGAAATAATTCGATAAGTTAGAAGGTAACTATCAATACATTTTTTTAATGTCATAAAAACAAGTTTGATATTATGATACAAGCATACTTCAATCAAATACAAAAGAGAATAGTTGAAGAAATTAATAACTCAAATAAAGATATAATAATCGCAGTTGCATGGTTCACACAACATGATTTATTTAATGCTATCATTAATGCTTTGGATAGAGGAGTAAATGTATCCCTTATCCTCATAAAAGATATAATAAATTGTGGTGATTATGGACTTGATTTTTCGTTATATCTGCAAAAGGGAGGAAAATTGTGTTTTGTAAATACACGAAATATTTTAATGCATAATAAATTCTGTATTTTTGATGGAAGTATTCTCATAACAGGTTCGTATAATTGGACATACTCTGCAGAAAGAAGAAATGCAGAAAATATCATAATCACCGATGAAGGGAATGTATGTCAAGACTATTCAAAATACTTTGCTAATTTATGGAATCAATTGACAGAAATAAATGAATATAGCCGTATGAGTGTTTCAGACATAGAAGCTGAAAGCCTTATTCAAGAATATAATGACATTGTAGAAGAATATAAATGTATGCAAGAATACAATGTCATTAAATCTGATGCAATTAATCCTATCTATGAATCTAGAAAGAATATTGGCATAAATAAATTAGCAACCATTATTACCCAAGAGAATAGACAAAACCCAACTCTTAAAATGAATATAGGAATGAGGTGTCAAGTAAAAGGCGTTGACAATAGAACTCTAAATATCATAAAACAAGGACAAATGTTACCTTATACAAATACTGTAGATGCGTTTACAGCTTATGATAACCAAAATAATGCAATTTGTGATGTATTATTTGGAAATTCAGAAAATGCAGATAACAATAAATCCTTATTAAAGATAGAATTAGATAACTTACCACAATTAAAGGCTAGAAAAGTAAAATTCAAAACGAAAGTAACAATTGACACAAATGGATATATGCACGTTGAGTTTGTATGTGTAAACACAGGAATATCAAAGGAAGCTTTTTATAACTGTAGTGAATTGATTAATTATTAATAATTAAAAGGAATTTATTTGTCAATAATTTATGAAAAAGATAGAAGCCAATATATACGGGAACCAGAGTGGGAGCGACAATGCTTTCACCAGGAAAGCAAGGCTTCTCCAGTCTATGTACAGAGTGGAGATAGGCGAAGAGGAAGGATTTGGACCTACAAGAGCCTCCAAGCGAAAGTATGGAAACATGATAAGTGGTGGTGAGGTGTCCGGAAAGAACTTCCTGATGAAGGAGACTTTCGAGTATGCCAAGGAAAGAGTGGCCAACAAAAGGGAAAATGAGACGATTGACGGGTTCAGGATGTTCAACAACCTGCTTTCGAGCCAGCCGATGGCATTCAATCTGTTCCATCCCCTGATGTTGCTGTTGAAGCAGGATCCGGCAATGGTAACGCTTGCCGTGAGGTCGGTCTTCAGGAACATCCCGGTATTTGAGGTTACGGAAATCGGTCTGGAGTTTATACCGACACCCATAGAGAAATACACGAATGACAAATCTGCCATGGATGCGTATATCCGGTTCGTGGACAACAAGGGTGGCAAGCATATCATCGCCATCGAGACGAAATATACGGATGTGCTCGGAGTGAACGAGGCCAGCCGTTGTGAAGAGCAGAAACAGATGCTTATTGATACCGGTCTGTTCAGCGTGGACTTTGAGGAGCTGCTGATGGGAGGTAAAGTAAAACTTACGCAGATTTACAGAAACCTTTTGCTTACAGAGCGGTACAGGATGGCCGAAGAGCTGAAGGACTCGTATTCTGTGGTTCTTTCACCAAAGGAACATCCGTCAACCGAAGAGGAAATCAGTTCGGTTACGGAGTATCTGAAGCCTGAGTATGCCTATAAGTTGAGTGCTGTCACTCTGGAGGACTTTGTGGATGCGATGATACAGTATCTGCCTGAGTATTATGCTCAGGTCTATGAGAGATTCTGGAGGAGATACTTGGAGTTTAGGAAGGTTTTACTAATGAAATAATTGAAGATTATATGGAAAGAATAAATTTCGCAAAACACAGATGGTTTGAGATAAAATCAATATTAGAAAAAGCATTAGAAAATAATCTCAGTAGAGAAGCCTTTATTAATGAAATAATAAACGTCCTAAGAGTTTTAGGATGGTTGCTATCTGGTGGATTTATATGGAAGATAGAAGATGAGTTTAAAAGACCATATCTTATTCTTAATAAAAGAACTACTTACGATGGATGTCTTGATTTGTCTATTGTTATATCTATAGAAAGGGGAAATCTTCTTCAATATATGAAAAAGGAAAAAATTAATGTAGGGATATATATAAAAGAAAAAATAGAAGTATGCTGTTTATTATCAGATAATGATAGTAAAGAAGCTACTATCTGGAGCATCCCCCTAATAAATATAGAAAAAGATAAAAATAAATATTACGATGAAATAGGCCAAAAACTATGTGCAGCCTTGTATTTTAATCAATATAATAAAGATATATTCTTGAACAAATTAAAGGAAGAATATGCTAAACAACAAGAAATAATAAGACAAAAGAAGATTATCGAAGAAACATTTAAAACCCCCAATGAAACCATAAAAGAAATATTAAGAGCTAAATACAGAGCTGAGAACATAAATGAAGACGTAATAGAAGAAATGTTAGCCCAATATACCATTAACATAGGAAAATCCTGAATTTGTGACAAAATCATAAGTATAATTGACACACTAAATATCTATTTATGGGAAATATTAGATTTGTGATAAAAGAAGAAGTGGAAAAGTTGTTGTCAGAGGCTATTGAAGTAAACATTGCAGTTGCCCTGTGTAGCTATTATGCAATCAATGCCTTACAGAATGTTGCAAAAAGCTGTAAACTTCGATTAGTCACAGGCGTAGATCTTCCAACACCACTAGAAGTTTTAAGGACACTAAAAAGCAGATATAAGAAGAAGGCAAGAATATATACAGAATCATTTTTTCATCCCAAGGTGTATATTTTCAGGCTGAAAAACAAGGAACTGGTAGCTTATTTAGGTTCTGGCAATTTTACAGAAGGGGGACTGTTCAATAATATCGAAGTTTTCTATAAGGTAGAAGACCAGGACGAATGTTGTTATTTATTGAATTGGTTCGAAAACGTATTCAATAAGTCTCTATGTATAACAGATGACTTTCTCATTGAGTATAAGGAATACAGCAGAAAATGGGCTAAAGAAGAAAACAAAAGAAAGTCTGAGATTAAGGCCTTGCTGAGTGAAACAAATGAAAAGAAGCGGCTGTTCGATAGTCTGAAAGAAAAGCTGAAAGGAATAAGAGAGAGTAAGGTATATAATGAAATCTGTAAAGAAAGAACAGATACGGTATCCAGAATAAAGGAAGCTCTTGATTATGAAAACGGTTTTGAAAATATCGACATTGATAAGTTCTTGAAGATAAAGGAACTTGGGAACATCAGGCAAAGCTATAAGAAGGATTTAAAGCGAGCGGTTAAATCTCATAAATTGAGGGATTTGTTTCTTATGCTCTGTAATGATGATGAAAGCATTGAAAAACGATATAGGGCTGCAACAGAGGAATACAAAATACGCGGATGTGATAAAAATATGATTACAAAGGTACTTGCTGTTCATGACCCGCAGAAATATATGTTATGGAACGGAGTGACTGAGGATATTATGGATAAGTATGATATCAGGTTTGAAAGGGGAACAAAAGAATATCAGAAGTACAGTCATTTGTGTGAAGAGTTTAAGGACATAATATCGGAGCTGAAGATTAAGGATTTCGTTGTACTGGATTTGATGATGTTTTATGTCTGACGAAAACCGGTATAAACCTGCATGAATCATGAAGAGAAGAAAGAAAGTCATCTGATGTAGATATAAAAGTGAAAATTCTTCACTATCTTTGGGGAAACGCAAAGAAATAAGTCGATATGAAAGATATTAATAGGCTGAAAATAGTATTGGTTGAGAAGAAAAGGACAAGCAAGTGGCTGTCTGAGCAATTGAAGATTAATCCTTCCACCGTTTCAAAATGGTGTACCAATTCTTCGCAGCCGGATTTGGCCAATCTTGTCAGGATAGCCAAGTTGCTGGAAGTAGATGTAAAGGAACTCTTGAATATAGACTCTGTGCAGTGATGGAAGTCAACGGAATAAACATAGAGATAGAATATAAACCGATAAAGCATATACACCTGTCGGTTTATCCTCCTGAGGGGAATGTACACGCAAGTGTTCCTGAAGGCATGAGTGAACAGCAGACCAGGATGTTCATTCTTTCCAAATATATGTGGCTGAAAAGCAAGATTGAGGAAGCCAGAAGCCACAACTATCAGAAACCGAGGGAGTATGTAAGCGGAGAAGCCCACTACTTTAAGGGGCAGCTGTACAGGCTGAGAGTAGAACCGAGAAATAGCGGCAAGCAGGAGGTTGCAGTTGAAGGTGACTATATCGCAGTATATTGTAGAAGACGGGAAAATGTGGAAGCCCTGCTGAAAGAGTGGTACAGGGCCAGTCTGAAAGAGATTATACCGCCACTTATAGAAAAATGGTGTAAAAGAATGCAGATTGAACCACCTTCTTTTGAAGTAAAGTCAATGCCCAAGAGATGGGGGAGCTGCAGCAAGGTGAAGAGACACATCCTGTTCAACCTTGAACTCGCAAAAAAGCCGATAGAATGTATTGACTATATAGTCATACATGAAATGATTCATCTCATGGAAAGGAATCATACCGATCGGTTCTACAGGCTTCTGAACACCTACCAGCCGGGATGGGAAAGAATAAAGGATATGCTTAATGAATATCCGATAATCAGTTAAGATTAAAGTGAGACAAATATGAATGACTATATATCACAAAAGGAAAGGCAATATCAGAATGAGATAGTGAAGCTCTTCAGGGAAAGGCTGAACTATGAATATCTGGGGGCATTCCAATATCCCAAAAACGCCCAGACAAGGGAAAACGGGGAGAAGAATACTCCGATAATAGAATCTGAACTAAGAAGATTCCTCTCGTCAAAAGAGTATGGGTATACAAAGATTCAGATTGAGGAAGCCATCCGTCAGACAAAGGAAATGGCAAGACTGAGTGACAGCAGGCGTGGCATACTTGCCGACACAAACAACAAGCTGTATGAGGTGCTAACAACGCATATCGCAATACAGCCGGATGCTGAACACCATCATGAAAATGTATATCTGTTCGACTTTAACAACCCTTTGGCCAACAACTTTGCAATAGCGGAAGAAGTAAGCTACATTGATGAACTGACCGGAAAGCACAGCAGACCGGATCTGGTTGTCTATGTGAACGGTATTGCCCTCTGTGTCATAGAGCTGAAAAGAAGTACAGTCTCGCTGGAGGAAGGAATAAAGCAGAACCTGAGCAATGAGATAGACCTTATACCTTCGTTCTTCACAACGGCCCAGTTTACTGTGGCGGCAAGTGACAAGAACGGATTCAGATATGCGACAATCCTTACACCGCAGAAATTCTGGTGCCCATGGAAAAGGGATGACCATAAGGTGGGGGTATCACTGACGGACAAAGAGTCATTTGAGGAATTCTTCAAGAAGGAGACATTCTTCGATTTGTTCAGGTACGGAGTAATAAATGACGGCGGAACAAAGAAGGTTATGCGTCCGCACCAGTATCATGCGCTACAGGCAGCCAAAACAAGACTTTCGGAAAAAAGCAGCGGTGTCATCTGGCACAGTCAGGGATCAGGCAAAAGCCTGACTATGGTATGGCTTGCCAAATATATCAGAAGGAACTTTAAGGATGCGAGGGTGCTTGTCATTACAGACCGTACAGAACTTGACATGCAGATTAACAATACCTTTTTGGGAGCCCAGGAAAGCATACATAGGGCAAAGAGTTCGGATGACTTGCTTGATACACTCCAGAAAGGTTCAGAGTGGCTTATCTGCTCACTGATACATAAGTTCGGAAGACATATCGATCCCGTTACCGGGGAGGAAGTAGAGGGTGATGACAATGCACAGCTTCCTTTGGAAAAGTACCTTGAAGAGCTGCAGAATATCCTGAAGGCAAAGTATCCGTCAGGATTTGAAGCCAAGGGTCTGAATAAATTCGTTTTTGTAGATGAATGCCACCGTACACAGGGAGGCCGTCTGCATGAGGCAATGCGTGCCATCATGGGGAATGACGTTATGTTCATCGGATTTACCGGTACACCCTTGCTGCATACCGATAAGGAAAAAGGAGGTTATGTGCAATACAACAAGGTTATGAATGAGTCGGAACACCGTTTCGGCCAGTTCATACACAAGTATCTGCACAAGGAGGCGGTTGATGACAAGGTTATTCTTGACCTGCAGTATGAAGCAAGGGATGTGGAGCAGGAAGTGCACAGCAAAGAGAAACTGGATTCCATACTTGCTGACATGCTAAAGGATGTAGCAGAGGAAAACAAGGAATCGGTAAAGAGCAGATGGGCAACAATGGAAAAGGTCTATTCGAGCAAGGAAAGGATAGAGCGTATAGCCAATTCCATTTTCGATGACATGAGCCAGTACCCGCTTAACCAGGACTGGTGCAATGCCATGCTTGTAGCCGGCAGCGTATATTCAGCCTATAAGTATTATGAGTACTTTCAGTATAAGGCAGATAACCATATACTCAGGGACAGGGTTGCTGTGGTAACAAGCTATACAGCATCCGATTATGACATCAGAAAAAAAGAGGATGGGAATAATACCGCGGTACTGGAGTCAAAATATAAGAACGAGCTGTTTAAGAAATCACTGACTGACCTTAATGTAAAGAATGGAACGGAGTATGAAGCCAAGGCAAAACGCCTGTTTACGAAGCAGCCTTCACGTATGAAGCTGCTCATTGTCGTCGACAAGCTGCTGACCGGTTTTGATGCACCTTCGGCAACATATCTTTACATAGACAAGGATATGAGAGACCATAATCTGTTTCAGGCAATATGCAGGGTAAACAGACTGGGTGTGGACCTGAAGGAAGATCCGGATGACAGCAACTCTATGACTATCTTCACCCACAAGGAGTTCGGCCTTATTGTTGACTTTAAGCATCTGTTCAACAATATAAGGGATGCCATAACCAACTTTAATGATGAAAAGGGCGGTCTGTCCGGATATGACCCGGAAGATATAGAAGGACTGTTGGAGGATGCCATAACCAAAAACAGGAAAAGGTTTAAGGTAGCCGAAGAAGCATACGATGCCATCAAGTCCGATTGGGAAAGAATGGGTATCAATACGGCTGATGAAGTTGTCGAATATTTTCAGAAGGATTTTGAGAATGACCCGGCAAAGGAAAGACGTATGCTTTTCTATAAGATAGTGCAATCTCTGGCATCATCCTATTCATGTCTGTCCGACTATATAATAAGAGCCGGATATACTAAAGAGGAAGCCGAAGCAAAACACAAGAAGGTCGGTGAAGCATCGTCTTTGATGCTCAGAGTGAAGCAGGCATCAGAGGAAGACTTTGATGTGAAAATGTTTGACCCGCAGATGAGAGGACTCTTGGACAGGTTCATCAGGGCAGATGAAGCAAATCCGATAATACCGGCTACAGCGGACTTCTCTTTCCTGGATCTTCTTACCGCTGAGAGCGATACGGAAGAATCGGCAAAGAAGGCCCAGAAGGAAGCCGGAGGAAGTGCCAAGGCGGCAGCGGAAAAGATAATAGCAAAGGAAAGAATAGTAATCAACGACTGGAAACGTAAGGATAAGGCTATGGGAGAATCGTTTGCAGAAAGGCTGCAAGCAATCATAGACGAAATCAAGAACGAGACAAAGGTTACAACGGAAACAATCAAAAAGCTGATTGAACTGCTTAAGTCCATGCATAAAAGGAACAAGACACCTGACGGCATAGAAAGTGATTTTGAAAAGGCACTCTGGAACAACAGAAGTGACTGGACTTCTCTGGAGGAAGAAAGTGAAATCGTCCCTCTTATCAAGGAGATAAGCGAATACTTTATGACCAAGGTCTTCGACGGATGGAAGGACTTTACCAAGCCGGCCGGATTCAAATGCATAAAAGGACTGAAAAAGATATTGGGAACAAACAGTAGCGAGGAGCAAAGCTACATAGTACATAACATAGCAGCAAACAACCTATAACAACAACAATTATGGCAATAAAAAAATCTCAGATATACAGTACATTATGGAGCAGTTGCAATGCTCTGAGAGGTTCAATGGACGCAAGTCAGTATAAGGACTATGTGTTAATCATCCTATTCGTAAAGTACCTCTCTGACAAGGAAGACGATGAAGACAGTCTCTTTACCATACCGGAGGGATGCAGATTCTCCGATTTCTCAAAGCTAAAGGGAGAAGAAGGTATAGGAGAAGCGATAAACAAGAAGCTGGAAGCCATAAAGTCTGCCAACAGCATGTTTTTGAGCAAACTGGTATTACCGAACTTCAATGACCCTGCCAAACTGGGCAAGCCCAAGGAAATGACCGACACTCTATCCAAACTGATAGCTGCATTTGAAAGCGGTGACCTTGACTTCAGCAAGAACAGAAGTGCGGATGATGACATCCTGGGGGATGCATACGAGTATCTGATGAAAAACTTTGCAGCTGAAAGCGGAAAAAGCAAAGGGCAGTTCTACACTCCGGCAGAAGTAAGCCGTACTATGGCCAAGCTGCTGCACCTTGAAGAATTCAATTCACCTTCAACAACTATATATGACCCTACATGCGGCTCAGGTTCATTGCTCTTAAGGGCTATTTCTGAAACGCCTAACGGGGCAACCCCTTACGGCCAGGAGAAAGACAACTCTACTTCGACACTTGCCATATTGAACATGCTCCTGCATGGTGTGGATATGGCAAACATAGAACAGGGGGATACGCTGAACAGTCCTGAATTTACAGAAGGCGGCAACCTTAAAACATTTGACGTATGCGTTGCCAATCCTCCTTTCTCAACTACTGACTGGATTGGAGATGCCGGAGAAGATGATATACAATACCACCGTTGGAGCAAGGATATGTGCCCACCGGCCAAATGTGGTGACTATGCCTTTTTGCTGCATCTGATTGCATCCATGAAGACCGGAACAGGTCGCGGCGCATGTATTCTGCCTCATGGAGTGCTGTTCAGGGGAAATTCTGAGGCTACAATCAGAGAGCATATCATCAAGAGAGGCTATATAGAGGGGATAGTAGGCCTCCCAGCCAATATATTCTTCGGTACAGGTATTCCTGCATCCATAATCATACTGAACAAAGCCGGCGCATCCGACCGCAAGGGAATATTCTTTATTGATGCCAAGGACGGATTCGTGAAGGACGGTAACAAGAACCGTCTGAGAGAACAGGATATAAAGAGAATTGTAGATACATGGAACACAAGAAAAGATGTGCCTCATTATGCTCGTTTCGTATCAAATGAAGAGATAGAGAGAAATGAATACAACCTGAATATTCCACGCTACATACAGGCAGAAGACAAGGAAATACAGCAGGATATAGATTCTCACCTTCATGGAGGCATCCCGGCACATGACATTGACAAGATGCAGGGCTATTGGGATGTATGCGTCAGTCTAAAAGATGCACTGTTTGAGAATAGTGGTGACAAATACAGCCTGAAGGTAGATAAAAATGAGGTAGCAGACACTATAGCATCTGAAAGCAGCTTTAAGCATCAGCTTTCCCATTTCGAGGATTCTATAGAGAAATGGTCCGAAGAGGTCAGACCTAAACTGCTTTCACTATATGAGAATGTAAAGCCCAAACAGCTGATAACAGTATGGTCGCAATCCCTGCTTGATATCATGAAGGAAGACAGAAGTCTTGTAGACCAGTATGATACATACCAGCAGTTAATGACATACTGGAACGATACCATGCAGGATGACTGTTATCTGATATCACGTGACGGATGGAAGGTACCACTGGTTACAGGAGAAAAGAAGAATCCTACATACGAAGATATGACATGTGAGCTTCTGCCGGTATCAATCGTGCTTGATGAATATTTCGGTGGTGAACAGAGTGAAATTGAAAGACTTTCTACTGAAAGCGCACAGCTGTATAGTGAACTGCAAGATATGATAGAACAGGCCAAGGAAAACTCGGGAGAGGAAGATGATGATGAATTAAAGAAAATCGTGGATCAGGTTAAGAAGTCTGCTTCTTATAAAGCTAAAGACAAGAAAAGGAAGGATCTGGATAAGGAAGTTAAAGATAAGAAGAGTTTACTTACAACAGCCATTCAGAAAAAGTATCAGGAGCTGTCAGAGGATGAAATCAAGCACCTTGTTGTCGACAGGAAATGGATATCCGCAATAAGCAATATGATATTGGATGAAATGAAGCAGGTAACACATCAGCTTTCAAATGAGGTCATAACACTTGCGGAAAGATATGAGTTTACCCTGTCTTATCTCTCTTCAGAATGTAACAGGTATGAGGAAGAGGTAAACGGCTACCTCAAAGAAATGGGATTTGAAATTTGACACCAGGATGGAAGAAAAGAACGAACTCAGATATAATGAGCTTGTCAATGATATAAAGTCAATCATCGAGACAAGCAAGAACAATGCTGTAAGAAGTGTTGACTTCTGCCGTGTACAGATGTATTGGGGCATAGGCAGAAGGATTTTCGAAGACGAACAGAAGGGAGAAGACAGGACAGAGTACGGCAGCTATCTGTTGACCAGGCTGGCCAGTGAGTTTGAGCCGGAATACGGAAGCGGATTTTCGAAGCGTCAGCTCGAAAGAGCCCGTCAGTTCTATAAGCTCTATCCGAATGCGTCCGCACTGCGGACGCAATTGAACTGGTCTCAGTATAAGATGCTTATATCCATTAGTGACCAGTCAAAACGTGAATATTATGAGCTTGAAGCAGTCAACAACGCCTGGAACGGAAGGGAACTGGAGAGGCAGATAAACTCGAAGCTGTATGAAAGGCTGTTATTGAGCAATGACAAGGAGCAGGTATTATCCGTTGCACGCAGGGAAAGGATACCGCAAAATCCGGAAGAGGTCGTAAAAGACCCTATGTACCTGGAGTTTTTGGGCCTGGAGCGTAAGGCTGCCTATTATGAGAAAGACCTTGAAAGTGCCATCATGGATCATATAACCGAGTTTCTGTTGGAGATGGGTAACGGATTCCTTTTCTCAGCCCGTCAGAAAAGAATCATCATCGAGGATGACGAGTTCTTTATAGACCTGGTATTCTATAACAGGCTGCTCAGATGTTTTACCATCATCGAGATAAAGAATCATAAACTGACACATCAGGATCTTGGACAGCTACAGATGTACGTGAACTATTACGACAGATGCGTAAAACTGGAAGATGAAAATCCGACCATTGGTATTCTCCTATGTTCGGACAAGAACGATACAGCTGTAAAGATGTCCCTGCCAGAGGACAACAAGACTATTCTGGCCAGCAAGTATGAACTGTATCTGCCATCAAAAGAACAGCTTCTGGAGCAGATAAATGAGGCAAAAGAACAGGCACAACATTCAAATGAGGAGGACTTGAAATGAAGGAAACGAGGTTTAAGCATACAGAAATAGGGTTGATACCGGAGGACTGGGAGATTAGAAAATTAGGTTCTATTTTTAAATTTATCCCTAATAACACTATTTCAAGAGATAATCTAGTGAATCAAGGTACGGTAATGAATGTACATTATGGAGACATTCTCATTAAGTACGGTTCAATTTTGGATATTAAAAATAATGATATTCCATTTATAAACGATAGTGTTATAAGTAATAGTAAATTTAATGAATTTGCTAAAGATGGTGATATTCTTATAGCTGATACGGCAGAGGATGAGATGGTATGTAAAGCCACAGAATTATATAATATTGAAAATAGAAAGCTGGTCTCAGGTCTACATACTATGTGGATAAGACCTATCATTGAATTCAAACCTAAATATCTCGGATATTTCTTCAATTCTACTTTTTATCATAATCAAATATTACCATTAATACAAGGGACTAAAGTATGTTCTGTATCAAAAGGTGCTATAAAGGATACATATGTCAGCATACCTTTGGAAAACGAACAGAACAAAATAGCTTCAGCTCTTACTTCAATAGACAATCTCTTACTTTCCCTTGATAAGCTGATTGAGAAGAAAAGGCTTATTAAGCAGGGGGCTATGCAGGAACTGCTGACTGGTAAGAAGAGATTGCCTGGGTTTACTGGGGAGTGGGTTGAGAGACAAGTTAAAGATTTAGGAAGTATTGGTAGAGGAAGAGTAATAAGCCAAAAAGAGATTGAAAGGTCTTATCAGCATAAATATCCGGTATATTCTTCTCAAACTCAAAATAATGGGGTAATGGGTTATATTGACACTTATGATTTCGAAGGTGAATACATAACATGGACTACTGATGGAGTAAATGCAGGTACAGTATTTCATAGGAATGGATTATTTAATTGTACTAATGTTTGCGGTACAATTAAATTGCATAAAGACAACCACCTTTTTGTGTCAATGAGACTTGGGCTTGAAACGAATAATTATGTTTCTACAAATCTAGCTAATCCTAAGTTAATGAATAATGTGATGAAACAAATAGTTATAGATTTACCAGAAACAATAGAAGAGCAGAGAGCTATAGCAACTGTACTTTCAAGCATGGACAAAGAAATAGAGTCTCTTGAAGGTAAAAAGGCTAAGTATGAGCAGATAAAGCAGGGTATGATGCAACAGTTGCTGACTGGGAAGATTAGACTGATTTCATAATACTCTTTCATTGGGAGTAACCTATCTATTTTTAGATAGGAAACTCCCAATTATCAACAAAAAGACAAACTTGTATAAGAATTTTCAACATGGCATTAAAGAAAATAACAGAGATAACAAGAAAAGAAATAGCCAAGCTATTTAAAAAGGGATATGTTGATAAATCCAATTTTTTATGGGATTCAGAATATAGTTCACATAAAGGAGGAAGAATCTTTTATTTATATCATGGTGAACTTGAAGAACTGGATTTCCTGAAGATATTGTATCCCTTAGATACAATGCCTAGTTATGATCCTCGATATTCTAATGCTGAAGATGATATTCGGCAGCACACTATAAATAATGATGACTATGAATATGGTTGGGTCTTTACAGATGATAGGTTTGGACTTAATAATGGTGATGATGTAATACTACTAAAATTTCTATGTACTGTTTTTCATCCAGCATATAGAAAAGAGGAAGGGTATTGGAAAAAATATCTGTTCAAGATACAAGATTTACTACATAATGATGGGTATGAATTGTATATATCAAAATATATTTCCGGACGTGAAGTATATGAATGGAGAGAACTTACAGATGTAGAAGTGAAGACAAACAAATTTATACCATTTTCTCAGAGATATAAAGATACAAATATTACTGTACCAAAAATCACTAAGGCAAAAAGACATCAACTAGATGAATTAATGACTCAAAAAGAAAGTATTGAAAATCTTGACACTGAAACTGGATATAATTATCAACTTAGAACTCGAAAAGCAGTAGTTGAAGATATTAAGATATTCTATATACCAAAAGCATACGATGATAAAGGAAGTTATATTCAAGAAGAAGATTTTGATAAACTTGTGTTAAACTCGTCCCCTAAAACTGTTTTTGATATAATAGAGTTATACGCAGAATATAACGATACAGACTTTGAAAATGAGATAAACACTATTTTAGATGGGGTAAATTATAAATTAGTAGATGGGAAAATGATGATACAGACTACAGTTGAAGTTAAGGCTGTAGAGACTAAAGAACCCGATTTAAAAGAATTAATTAATATCGCAGAGATCAATTTTAGGAAAGGAGATTTAGATAGCAAACAAATAGCTCTTGAAAAGATTTGGGATGCACTTGAAAAATTAAAGACATATTACTCCGATAAAAAACTCAGTTCTTTAAATAAAGTACTTGATAAAATTTCAAATGGAAACGAAAATCTGAGAATGATACTTAATAAAGAATTTAGAGAACTCACTGATATAGGCAATACGCACCAAATCAGGCATTTTGAGACAGGAAAAATTGCTATTAAAGATGCCAGAATGAAAGAATACTGGTATATGCGGTGCCTGGCTCTGATAAATTTGGCCATAAAATACATTGAAGAGTAGGATATATCATTAAAATCTGATTATACATTATGCCAAGTAATAAAAATGCAGTTTCAAGATATAAATTCATAGATGAACTATTATCAGATAGACATCATTATTATGATATCCATGATATAACAGAGAGGTGCAATAAAAGTCTTATCGAGATGGGGCAGCCAACTGTATCTCAACGCTGTATAGAGATGGATATTAACTATCTGGAATATGCTCCGTTCTTTGCAGATATAGAAAGATTCAGATATGAAGGGAAAAGATGTATCAGATACTCTGATCCTTCATTTTCTATCTTTACAAAAGAACTGAGTAGTGACGAAAAGAATCTGTTATGTGAGGTTCTGAATACATTAGGTCAGTTTGAAGGATTAGTAAATTTTGAGTGGTTGAACAGATTCAAGATGGGATTGGGGTTGAATGAACAGAAAAAGATTATAAGTTTCAGTAACAATCCGTATCTCAAGAACTCAAACATTATAGGTGCAATTTTTGAGGTAATATCCAATAAGAATGTAATCCTTTTAAAATATCATACATTTAAAGACAGTAGTATAAAGGATTTATTACTCCACCCTTATTTACTTAAACAGTACAACAACAGATGGTTTCTACTTGGAGCTGCCGATAATGACAAGGCTATTCTTACATTTGCTCTTGACAGGATTGACGGTTTTGAGATAAAACCTCAGTTAAAATTTTATGAATGCCCTACCGATGTAGAAGAACAGTTTGAAGATATAGTAGGAGTTACATTTCCGAAGAAAGGTAAAATAGAGACTATAATATTTTGGTCTTCAGAGAACAGTTACAATTACATACAGACAAAGCCAATTCACGGCTCTCAAAAAATTATAAATAACAAGGAAGAACTCAACTATAGGGAAAAATATACTCTACCAGAGGAAGGTCATTTGATAAAACTCAAATGTATAGTTAACTATGAACTAAAAAGAGAGTTAATGTCTTACTTTGATGAAGTTATCGTATTAGAGCCTGAGATACTCAGAAATGAGTTATCTGCAACCATAAAAAGAATGAACGAAAAATATTTTTCTATGCGAAAATAGGCTTCGCACAACTGTCTTACCTTTGCATCAGAAACAAAAAAACATACGAATATGAAGAGAATTTTGAACAGCAGTATAGCCAATGAAGTAAAGAACATCGTAGTTAACTTTGCATCAAAATATAGAGGGGTTCTTCAATATACAGAAACTATGAATGCATTGGTTGCGTCTTTATATGTAATCAAGAGAGGCAATGAGGCTAAAGCTGATGTAGTTCGTATCCTTGAACCAATCATTGTAAATCTAGAGGAGTGTTTCGAGAATAAAGAGCTTTCTATACTACTTGATAATTATCAAGAGGTAGTCGAATATGCTTTGGACTATTATAATAGCTCTATACAGGGGAAATCTGCAGCGATAATTAGCCAGCCAAAGGAACTTACTACATTCATCAATGAGCTGTTGGATATAGAATCTGGCTCTAATGTATATCTTCCATTTGCCGGATTGGCCACAGAAGCTATAGAATTAGAAAACTGTAATATCACTGGAGAGGAAATGTCTTTGACAGCATGGGCATTGGGACAAATATTATTGGATGCCTATGATGTAAAGAATGATATAGTCATTGGGGATTCGTTTGATAATTTAGCAAATGTAGATAAATCAAATGACTGCATTATTTTTAATCCTCCATTTGCAATAAAGTATAGAGAAGATTCTTTATCGGAAATAGATGCCGTAAAATCAGCCTTTGATAATAAGCTGAAAGACGGAGGATGGATGTGCTGTGTCTTGTCACAAGGATTCCTGTTTAATTCTGGAAAAGATAAACAATTAAGAGAATATCTTGTAGACAATGGTTATCTGAGAAGCGTTATCCTTATGCCTAAGATATTTGCTCCAATAACTACCATTAACCCTATAGTTTTGGTTATAGAGAAAAAGAAATCGGATAACTTTATATTAGTAGATGGAACAGAGTTTTCGGTAAGAAATAAAGCCAATAATGGAACTTTATTAAAAGTATCATCATTGCTGGAAGCTATTAAAACATTCGATGAGAGATACTGTAGAGTACTTACATCAGCAGAACTTTCGGAAGATTACAATCTCTCTCCAACCAGATATGTATATAAATTGCCTAAAACCAAGGCTAATGAGACACTATACAAACTTAAAGATATCGTTTCATTTGTAGGAAACAGATTGACAGGAAAAGATGCGCAAAAGAACATAGCTTTTGGCATAAAAGAATTGTCAGATAATTACCTGAATTGTGATGTCGAAAAATCAGACATAGAAGCAAAACCTCGCTTTGTCTATTGTTTAACAGAGTCATGTTTAACAGCCCAACCTTTATTTGAAAAAGTAAAGATAGGTAAACTTGAAATAGCGGAAGAAACGAACATAGGAGCTTATCAAGAGACTTTTTTCTTTCAGCCTAAAAAAGAAATCATAGAAGAAACATACCTTCTTAAGGTTCTTGTGTCTGATTATGTCATATCTCAGGTAAAAGCCTTTAGTACAGGTACCACAATAAAACGTTTGTCAAAAGAGGATTTCCTAAATTTGATGATACCAGTACCTTCTATTGATATCCAGAAAGAAGAACTGATGTCAGGCTTAGACAGTGAGTTGAAACTAAAGAATGAACAAATAAGGAGGGACTATGCAGAATACGTGAAAGACGTGCACGTAAAAAAGCACGCAATTGGTCAGATGATGTTTGGACTCAACAATAGCTGGTCATTACTGGATGACTTAAGGAAAGAATATAATGGAAATCTCAATGAGAATACCATTATAGGAGAAGGCGAAGACAAGATGAGTATAAAAGAGATTTTGGATAGTATAGGATTAGGAATCATGAGAGTAAGTAAAGCAATCGAATCGTTTACTGTAGGAGAAGATATTATGTATAAAGAAGAAGACCTTGCTTTGGCGCCATTCTTTGAAAATTACTGCAATACCCACAAAAACCATCTGTATACAATAACCTTCCAAGCACCAGAAGGAGAATATGCAGATAAAGATTTACCTGTAGTTGAATTTGATGAGAATGATATGCCGATAAATATTTCAGATACAGACTTTGTTCTGAGGAAAGGTGAGCCTATTTCTATTGTCAAATTCTCAGGTAGCGCACTTGAAAGAATATTAGATAACATCTGTGCAAATGCCGTAGCATATGGATTTGTGAATAGAGATATGCATAACAACAATATACGTATAACACTTGAATCCAAAGATAACAGTTATATTGTTAGTGTATCAAACAATGGTAAGCCAGCAAATGAAAAACTCAACACCAAGGAAATATTCGATTACGGTGTAACAACGTCGAACAGTCGAGGCGAACACTCGGGTATAGGTTGCTATGAGATAAAAAAACTGATGGAAAGATTTGGAGGAAAAGTAGAATTTGTCAATGATCCAGATAGTGAATACCCTGTGACATACAAACTTATTTTCAATAATACAAACATTCTTTTATCACTATAATGAGGAAAGAATAAAAATGGAAAGTTATGAAACAAATAAATGTATTGTGGATAGACGACCAGAATCAAAGTGAAGATTGTAAAACCTTCAGATTAAAAATGTCTCGAAATGGCATAAAGCTTATACCCTTTCAAGACTGGGAAACAGGGAAGAAGTACCTGATTAATCACCGTGATGAAATATCAGCAATAGTATTAGACTGTTATTGTAAGTTGAACAGCAATGATATAGAAAATCCGAAGTTTCTAAAGAATGTAATATCAGAAATTGAAGGTTTGACTACTAAATACGGGAAATTATTCCCATGGTTTATACTATCAGCCGGGAATAAGGAGAACTTTTCCACTATTATGGAGTATAGTGTATCCGATAGCAGAGAAAAGTGGGATAAAGAATGGAAGCAGATTTATTATAGTAAGTTCAATCTGGATAACATAAATTCGCTATACTCTAATATCCTAAATGTAGCTACTTTGGAAAGAACATATAAGATAAGAGAGGTATATAAAGATGTCTTTGATATATTAGATTCAGATATTTTTGAAAAGGACTCTTCATCAATCCTCCTGAAAATCCTGAGACCTCTCCACTATTCAGATGAACAAGCTGGATTTGATCCATTTCTGCATTATAACCAGCTACGTCAGTTTGTGGAAAAAATATTTAAGACTTGTTATAACCAGGGATTATTGCCTGATGAGTGTTTTAAAGGTGAATCTGTTAACTTATGGGAATCTTATAACTATCTAAGTGGGAATGACTTAAAGCATAACAATATAAGATACGGTGAAAAAGGAGAAAGCGTATTACCGGATATATATTCTAAAGTCATTGGACAGATTCTCTTTGTTTCAAATGAATTTTCACATTCTGTTAAATCTGAATATGTTGATCTGACAGAAGAAGAAACAACATATGTAAGACGTTTTTTTGAGGAAATTGGAACATCCTACTTCCTATTTGGCTATGCACTTCAACTATGTGATATTGTAATATGGTTAGATAAATACATCAGGGAGCATGATTTTAAATGTAATCGAGCCAAAATAAAAAGATTAAAGAAATCATGTATTGAAGACTATAAGGACAAAACATTTACAGTATCACGTGATGAAAACGGAAACTTGTATTGTGGAGAGAGTTGTATTCTATTCAAGAATCTGAAACTCAATGAAGGTGATATAATCCGTCCAAAAGAAGTTAGGAATAACACTAATCCAGGAACAAATAAGAGATACTTATTTATCTGTTTAACTTATGAAAAGGAACAATAATAGAATCAGAATTTAATGAATAAGCTCATGAACAGATACATAAAAAATGCTGTTGAAAAACAATACCAAATAGACTTAGATACAGCAACAAAGAAGGAAATAGATAATATCAAGGAAGTTAATGTAAGTGACTTAACTATGGATAAAGATGCATCAATATGGGATTTTTCAGATTTCCATAATTTAGTTAAGTTGGATTGTAGTTATCTGCCTATAACAGAATTAATAACAAAAAACTGTCCTAATCTTGAGTACCTTCGCTGGGAGGGTGTAAGAGGAGCCAAAATCAATATTGATATAACAAAAAACAGTAAGCTAAAAAAGGTAATAGGTGGACAAGACGGAGTTAGAGAACTTGATTTTTCTAATAATATCTTATTAGAAGAGATTGATATATCATTATCCCATTATCTACGCTGGTTGGATATATCTTCGTGTAGAAATTTAAAAAGGATAACATTAATGGGGACTCTTATACCATTCGTAGATTTGACAGGTTTACATAATCTTGAATATGTAAATATCAGCTATCTAAATCAGTATAGGAATATGGCTGATGTATATGGTAATGGTTATCCGCGTCCAATCATATTTGTAGATGAAGATTTTGATGAAAATATTATAAGTCCGCAGACTCGCATGTATTCGTATTTCACTTATAAGTTGATAAGGGTTGCAGAATGCTCTAGAGAATCCTCATATTTATATGTTTTGAAGAGTATGAAAGATGAAATACTATCTATACCAATTGACAGCAGAGGTTCTGCTATAGCAGAATTTCATTATAGACTTTTAGAGATATATGATAATATAGAATAAACGGACAATATTATCTGCTTGATTTTAATAAGAATATTAAATTGTTAATGACTATAAATAGTTGATTATGAGAAAGATTTTATTTATGATGGCAATGGTTTTGCCTTTTTTCGTTTTTACATCATGTTCTAAAGATGAAGAACCTACTTTTGATTACGACCTGAACATGATTTATGGAACATGGATGTTGGATGAAGTAGACACAGGTAACGGTTATCAGGATTGGATATTAGAGGAAACATCGGCAACATTTAAGAAGGATGGCAGCTATTACGGCAAAGGTTACTTTGGTAACGGTTCAGGAACATATACAGCAGAGGGTAAGACCATAACATGTTTTGTTGGTGGTAAAGAATATATCAAGTATGATGTCCTGGATTTGAACGGCAATAAGTGTGAACTTAGAATGTACATGTCAGGAAGTGAGGAGGATATAAAGATCAAATGTGTGAAGGAGTAATTATACTAAATTCAAATTATAGACACATAAAGATAGAGGAGTAATAACTCTTCTATCTTTTTCTAATGCAATCAGATTCTTGTTATAATGAAGTAATTGTGGAAGAACAATAAATTTTGACTTACTTTATTACGAAAATAGTATGCAAAAAAAGAAACTCTCATTACTAGAAGCTTACCCCGAGATAGCATCACAATGGGATTATGGAAAAAATATAGGGTTCACACCAGACAATGTTACATATGGCTCCAATAAGAAGGTTTGGTGGATATGTCCCATATGTGGACAATCATATCAAAAAAAAATCTCAAATAGAACTGCACCTTCGAAAAGAGAAAATGAATCGAATAGTTGTCCAATATGTTTAGGTAGGATCATCATTCCAAAATATAACAGTCTTAAAGCAAAGTTTCCAGAAATAGTAGAAAAGGAGTGGGATTATAAACGAAATACCGTTGAACCTGATATGATACCACCTCATTATAGTAAAAAAGTTTGGTGGATATGTTCAAAAGGGCATAGTTATAGTTCATTACCAGGGAATAAAATAAATAATAATGGAGGTAACTGCCCATATTGTTCATCCCAGAAATTAGAAAAGGAATCTTCTCTAGGTTTTGTAAATCCCAAATTGGCTAAGGAGTGGCATCCTACAAAGAATGGTGCACTCACACCGTTTGATGTATTTGCTAATACCAGTAAATATATATGGTGGTTATGTCCAAATTGTGGACATGAATGGAAAGCTAAATGTTCAAATAGAAACATTGGTAAAAGAGGTTGTCCGCAATGCGCTATTGGAAGAAGTTCCTCAATACCAGAACAACTTATGTACCGGGGAATTAAGAAAATTTTCCCTGATGCCATAAACCGTTATGTCCTAAAAAAGGATGAAATGGATGTATATATTCCATCATTAAATATCGGGTTTGAATATGATGGTCAAAGGTATCACAATGAGAAGAAATTACATAAGGATATAGAAAAGTCTGAAAGATTAGCTAGTAAAGGTATTGTACTATATAGATTTAGAGAACAAGATTGTCCTAAATTTAATGTGGATAATTGCAAAATAATACCCGTGAGATATTCACCAATGTATGAAGATTTAGAATTTGAACTTAAAAAAATACTAGGCTCAATATGTCCACAGAGTACTGATAGAATTCAAGAAATAAGATTCGAAAATGAGATCAATGACGTAATTGCAAATATAAATCTTTTATCATTTGAGAATAGTTTCGCAGCGTTTGAAGAACAAAAACGTAAAGAGGGCATCAAACAAGTGGCAATCTGGGATTATGAAGCTAATGCTCCTTTAACACCAGAGATGGTTTCACCATATTCTGAAAATCAAGTTAGTTGGATTTGTACAAAAGACCCAAACCATAAATGGAAAAATACTGTAAAATCCGTATCTTTAGGATATGGCTGCAAAAGGTGTTCAAAAAGGCATCAATATTCAACTGAAGAATGGATTCAAATAGCAAATCAGATACATAATGGGAAATATAATTATCATCATGTAAATTATATAGATTCTCATACCAAAGTATTAATAGAATGCCCTAAGCATGGACTTTTTGAACAGTTACCGACTGAACATATTAATGGTGCAGGGTGCCCATATTGTTCACATCAAAAATTTCACTCTAAAGAAAGTTTAGCGAGTCTTTATCCTGAGATTGCCTCACAATGGGATTATGAGCTAAATGCACAAACAGGATATACTCCTCAAACGATTGGAATTGATACAAAAAAAGAATTTTATTGGCACTGTAACAATGGCTGCAATCATAGTTACAAGGCTACGATAGCTTACAGAGTTCATAGAAATTCAGGATGTGCAATATGTCATGGGAAACAAATTTCGCAAGATAATAGTTTGGCGATTGTAAATCCCACATTAGCAGCAGAGTGGAGTAACGAAAATGATAAAACGCCTTATGAGGTTACAGCTGGATCAGATTATGAAGCTTTATGGAAATGTCCAAATCCAAATCACCCACCATATAAACAAAAAGTACAAGTTCGTTCACGAGGTGTTGGATGCATATACTGTAATAAGAGAGGGAAAAAACATCCTAAAGACTATGAGGATGAATTACACAAGAAATTCCCTTTAATCAAGATATTGAGACCCTTTACTAAATCAAGTGAAAGAATAGAATGTCTATGCGAAATATGCGGACATATTTGGAATCCATATCCATATATATTATTGAAAAGTATCGGATGTCCGAATTGTCAAAATAAACAAAAACCCAAATAACAGTTATTTTGACCCACAAGGTGTCTTGATAACTGCCCCCCAATATATAGAATGAGGTTTCATCTTTTTATATGATATTTTTTCCCCTAAAAGAACAGACTTTTCTCTTTTTAGGGTTGAGATTACTTTTTTATCACCTTTTCGAGAGACATCAGTAATTTTGGCACCTTGGGCCAAATCAAGTGCTTTTTCTTTAGTTAATTCAGGATGCACTCTATTTAAATGTATAAGAATACTTTCAAATCGTGGTAAATTCTTTCCACATAGCGGGCAAACTATTTTCATGCTACAGTATGTTATAAAATAAAAGTCTGATAAAAAAGTAAGTTTCAGCCAAACGAGGACAACCGACTGTAAATGTGCGGGTAAAGTCTTTTGTTTGGCTTTTCTTTTGGACGGCAAAAGCTACCAATAGACAAAGGTAGGACAAAGTTCGGTTACCATATCATTACCAACGGGGGAAATGCAAATTGTCTATAAGTCGCTATCTGTCTGCATCTTGCGTTATTGTTCGTAACCTCTTGTAACTCAAAGTAAACTAATTTTGTAATCTGTAAACTTTGAGTAAGATGCGTAGTACTTTCAAGATTTTGTTCTATCTCAAAAAGAACAACCCCAAGCCGGACGGAACAGTTCCGGCAATGTGCCGGATTACGATTGACGGCACTATCAGCCAATTCAGTTGTAAGCTAACGGTTCTGCCCCACCTTTGGGACACCAAAGCCGGAAGGCTTACTGGGAAAAGCACGTTGGCGGTAAAAACCAACCTTACATTAGATAAAATCCGGGGGGATATAAACCGTCACTATCAAGAAATAATGCAAACAGACGGTTTTGTTACAGCCGATAAAGTAAAGAACGCCTATTTAGGATTAGGAGTAAAGCAAGATACTTTCCTAACCCTGTTCGCTAAGCATAACCAAGAGTTTTCCAAAAAAGTAGGATATAACAGGGCAAAAGGCACGTATAAACGATATTGCCTTTTGTGTAACCACGTTGCGAACTATATAAAACAGGAATATAATCGGGAAGATATTTATTTGAAAGAACTGAATCTTGCCTTTATCAATGGCTTTGAACATTACCTAAGAACAGAGCGGAACTGCTCCACTAACACGATATGGAATTATATGATAGGCGTTAAGCATATCGTTTCCATAGCCCGGAACGCCGGGCAGTTGGCAATCAATCCGTTTGCAGGCTATCTGATAAGTCCCGAGCAAAAAGACAGGGGATTTCTCACCAAAGAGGAACTGCAACTGTTGATAAATGCCAAGATGAAAAACGCTCAATATGAGTTGGTAAGGGATTTATTCGTGTTTTCCTCTTTTTGCGGGTTGAGTTATTCGGATGTAAAGAACTTGACCAAAAGTAACCTGCAAACCTCATTTGACGGGCATTTGTGGATAATCACCCGCAGACAGAAGACAAACACCGATTCGAGCATCCGGCTGTTGGAAGTTCCTAAACGGATTATAGAGAAGTACAAAGGGTATAGCCGGGATAATCGGATTTTCCCCGTTCCAAGCAATAGTAGCTGTAATGCTATCTTAAAGAAAATAGCCAAGCAATGCGGGATTAACAAGCGGCTCACATATCACGTAAGTCGGCACACTTTCTCGACCACAGTCACTCTGTCACAGGGAGTTCCGATAGAAACCGTCAGCCGAATGTTAGGGCATACCAATATAAAAACCACCCAGATATATGCCAAAATAACAAAAGAGAAAATCTCACAAGATATGGAAATCCTTTCCCATAAACTGGAATCTTTGGAAAAGCAGATTACTGAAAGGATATAAAAAACGATCTATCTCAAATTCTTTTTTTTGTTACTTCTTTCCCATTCTTTTGTTAATCCGATTAAATTGGTAAAAAAGAGTCGGTTGAGAGAAGAAAAGTAACCGTAACTTTGTCGCAATAAAATAAAATAGAGAAATATGTTAAGAGAATTAAACCGAGTGATTGATTATATAGAAGAGCATCTGACCGATGAAATATCACTTGAATCGGTTGCTGACTATGCAAGGGTTTCTGATTTTCATTTCCGAAAAGTATTCTTTTACCTATCAGGAATGACGCTTAGTGAATATATTAAAAACAGAAGATTGTCGGAAGCTAATAAAGATTTACTGGCAGGAGAACGGATTATTGATGTGGCTTTCAAGTATGGTTATGAGTCAACAGACGGATTTACCCGCGCATTTAAGAAATGGAGTGGGCTTTTGCCATCGGATGTAATCAAGAAAAAGAGAAGTAAAATGTTCCCTAAATTTTCATTTAAAATAGTTGTTACAGGAGGAATTACCATGGAATTTAGAATCGAAAACAAATCGTCATTTAATTTTTTCGGGATAAGTAAACGAATACCGATGCAATTTGAAGGAGTTAACAAAGAGGTTGTAAAACTTATACAAAGTATTACAGAAGAGCAGAAGAAGGAAATGCGTGAGCTTCAGAATATTGCACCATATGAAATATTGAATATTTCTTATGATGCCGATGCAAAGTTTATGAAAGAAGAGGGTGATTTAACCCATATGATTGGCGTGATGTCTACTAGGGAAATGAGTAAGCAATTAGAAAAATTACCCGTTGAAGCAGGTTTGTGGGCAGTATTCCCAAACGAGGGTTTATTTCCTTCAACTTTGCAGCAGACTTGGGCAAGAATTTACTCAGAATGGCTTCTGTCATCCAATTACGAACTGATTGACAAACCCTCGTTCTCTTTTACAAAAATGGATGAGTTAAAAAAAGACTTTGCATATAGTGAAATATGGATTCCTATAAAAGAAAAATAATCCTTATCTATTAAGCTATTGGCATTGCGTGTAAATTCCTAAAAAACATCATACAGCATAGAACCGGACTTCGGTCTGAATCAATAATCACAATTAAATTTTATGCTTATGAATGAAATTTTTAAAACGAAGTTTGTCAGTCTGTTATCTGATACTTCAGTAGTTGCAAACGAAGAAATGCAGAATGCCTATGTAGATTTTGTAGTGCAAGTCGGAACCCTCAGTCAGTCCGAACCGGATTATGAAAAATCCATTCGGAGATTGAATCTTACCCGCATCGAGTTGGATTCGTCAGGGTCAGCACCTCTTTACGGGCAGGGGGAAAAATGCCTTGAAAAAAGCATATATTCAAAAGGCAATCGCTTTCATCAACTCCGAACAGGAGCTTCTATGTCTTAAAATTCGGCATCCCGAACAGTTCCGACAAGCAGGCGAACCTACATTCAAATCCGACCTGCATATAATCCCCAAGTCGAAAGGCTTGGGGATTATTGCTTTAGCAGAAATAGTGATTGCTCTGTTTTTGACAAAGCAGGTGTTTCAACGGAACGGAAAGCCCGCACACTTGATTCAAATTGCAGATGCTTTTGAAAAGGTCTTTAATTGCAGTTTCGGCAGTATCTACGACCAACAGGAAAAGGTCTTCGACCGTAAACCATTTAATCGGACAAAAGCCATTGACTTCCTTCGTAATCTCATAATCCGCAAAGAAAAAGAGGATGGAAATAAACAAGATGAAAAATAACCGTTTTGCAATAGGCTAATTAATAGCTTGTTATCAAAAAATTCGGGGGAGTAGTTAGCTACTCCCCTTTTTCTGCTTCTTCGTTCTGCCGTCCTTTGCTTCATCAATGCATTGAAAAACAAGATTGTAAAACTTAAAAACGAAGCAAATCATGTATATAGACAATGAAGATTTTGAGAAATGGATGCAGAAGCTATCCAAGAAGTTGAACGATATAGGGGCAGACCTTAAATCGCTTATCAACACCAAAGAGGTATTCGAGCCTGACGAGAAACTACTCGACAATCAAGACTTAGCCTTTCTTCTGAAAGTAAGTTACCGGACACTCCAACGCTACCGGACAAGCGGGAAGCTCCCTTACTTTATGATAGGTCATAAAACCTATTACCGGACGAATGATGTGCGGGAGTTTGTGCGCCAACATATGGATTTCCAGACATTCAAATACATCGAAAGTGCACTCTAAAGGTCTGTTCCCTGTCAATGATTCCGCTTTTTCAATTTAACGCGGAATGGCGCAAATGCGGGGGCTTTTATTTTCATTTATGCCCCCTGTTAATGGCTCCGCATTCATCCGAAACAACGCTGCTACCCCGCATCGTTAATTCGGCTGAATTAAGCAAGAGGGAACCGGACAAGTCCTGTTCTTCCCTCTTGCCCTGCGGGGCAAAGCCTTCGGCTTTAGTGCTTTATGTAAAAGCACTGTTATAACACTTGCTATAACTAGAATTGATATACAATTCTATTTAGCAAGTTAGAAGTATAAATAGCTATAAAATAGTTATAACTATGGCTAAACAGAATAGAAATATCATATTTACGACAATAGCGATAGAAGCGGAAACGGATAAGTTAATAGAAAAACTTTGTAAACGCTATTCACTGAAAAAAGGGGAAATTGTAAAACTGGCTTTCCTCTATCTGGACAAAGCCCATCTCAACCCTGCGGATGCTCCCGAATCGGTAAAATCGGAACTTGCCAAAATCAACAGACGGCAGGATGATATTATTCGCTTCATTCGGAAGTACGAGGAAGACCAGCTAAACCCGATGATACGGACAAGCCATTCAATAGCGGTCAAGTTCGATGCATCCGTAAAAGAACAGAAAGAGTTAATAATTTCGGAGATAAACATCTCACGAGAATTGCAGGACAATGTTTTGAAAAAGATAAGCGAAACATTCAACCAACATGCCGGGGTGATTAACAATCAAGCCAAGCAGATAAATGACCTCTCGAAAACCATAAACTCATCCTTACAGAAACAGGAACAGAATAATAGCAAACTCCTAAAGCTAATTTCCCTGTATTCTGACCTTGCCACCTGCGGAGTAATGGACGGCAAGCGGAAAGAGAACCTAAAAGCTGAAATAAACGACCTGATAAGCGAATAGCACCCCATGAACATAGATTTCCCACCACCATCCAAAGGCACGTACAATAATGCAGGTAGTAGCCGAAGGCTCTGCAACTACATGGAGCATGAAGATATGCAGCGTATGGAACAGGGAATCTATACCGAAGGTTTTTTCAATCTGACAGATGATAATATCTACAAATCACAGGTTATAAAAGACATCGATACTAATATCGGGCAACTCATGAAAACGGATGCCAAGTTTTACGCTATCCATGTCAGCCCATCGGAACAGGAACTTCGAGCAATGGGCAGCACCGAACAGGAACAAGCTGAAGCCATGAAACGGTATATCCGTGAAGTGGTTATTCCCGAATATGCAAAGAATTTCAACAGAGGGCTATCGGCAGAAGACATAAAGTTTTACGGGAAGATACATTTCAGCCGGGACAGGTCAGACAACGAACTGAATATGCATTGCCATTTGATTGTCAGCCGGAAAGACCAGAGCAACAAAAAGAAACTCTCCCCACTCACCAACCATAAGAATACCACGAAAGGGACGGTCAAGGGCGGTTTCGATAGAAAGAACCTGTTTCAACAGGCGGAACAGGGATTTGACAGGCTATTCAACTATGACAGGCAATTAACCGAATCCTTTGAATACTACAATACCATGAAGAACGGCAGCATCTCCGACCAACTCAATATGCAAGAACAAGCAATTAGGCAAACGAAAGACAATCAGCAAAATATCTCTTTCGGTGAAAGAGAAAAGAAACAGACAGTAAGCGTACCGGATTTAGGGTTAGGCTCCGTTTTGGGTATCCTTACCCCGGAACCGGGCAACGGCAACGAAGAACAGCCCCTAAAACTACCCAAGAAAAAGAAGAAACCCAAACGGGGAATTAGAAGATAATAAGCATGAACGAATACGAAGAAATAAGGAGAGCCATAGATATATACCTGATGGAACGGTTTAAGTACCGTTTATCTCTGGTATATCTGACACCCGACAATATTGTTACCACCCGAAGAGTTAGCCAGATAGACCTGTATTTACGCATCCGACGAGTGGCAAGTCTGTTTCCGCCGGATTGTCTGATTATCGCCCGGCTCAGCTTCTCAAAAGAACGTGTAGGGCATGGTTCTCACTTCGTCCGGTTTTTAGCTGAAACAGCCTTAAAACATGGATTCAGACATATTGGTATCGAATCCGTTAATGAGAAGAGCAGGGCATTTGCTGAAAAGTTAGGTTTTTATTCGATAGACGGTTTTAACTATGCCGTATCAATAGAAAATCTTATTTTTTATTTTTCAATGGATTAAGGTAATCCTTTATTTATCTGCACACAAAGATATATTCCAAGAATAAAACGTCAATGCCAAGCCCTACGGGTTTGGAGGAATTTCTTCCTTTTTGCTTCACAAAAAGAGTAAATTCCTCAAAAGCATTGCCTTATTTATTCTTTCCATAAGAGAGGTGTTTATCAGATAAAAAAAGGAAAAATATATGTAGGGAATTAGAGAAAGATTTCGTAGATTTGCAGTGAGTTATTTTAGGAAATGCAGCGAAAAACGCAGAAATAGGCACGGTTGCCATCTCGTTACCTCTATCGCTGAAAATCTCGCTTACAGCCTTTTGTTCAAAAGGTTATCTCCCGAAGATAATTTTATAAAATAAATAATAATTATTGATTTTTTCACAGAATCAAAGCTGGAGGTGGTTCTTTATGTGGCGGAGGAATGGGGTAGGTTCCTTGTCGATAGAGTAAGGGTTTCCTATTTGGAGATTTCGTACACAGATTCTGCGTATGTGATGTGAAGGTGTTTCTGCTTTCTTAACATGGTGACATATATTCATCTTTTCTTTTACTAATCATTTTGCTTATAAACATAATATCGCTTTGGGAGTATCGGTTATTATAAGAACAAAGTTTAATTAAACATGATTGCTTTATAAAATGAGAATATCCATTTTCTTGAATTTTAAAATTATACCATACTCTTATAGGGCTATGAGCAGACTCAACTTCAATATATCTTTTATCATTATCAAAAGCGGGGAAACATAATTCATTCCATTTATCTCCTCTTTTCTGTATTGTAACAAAAGGTAAGCAACTATGCATTAAATTCTTCAGTTCGTCAGTTAAAGGGGTATTTAGGAAATTCCGTATTGCACTTGTTAAACAGTAAGATTCCTCTTTTTCCAAAACTTCAATAATTCTCTTATTTGTATAGAAATTTATAGTTTCTACCCATTCATTTTCGGTTATATCTTTTGCTATTATATGTTTAAAAAGGAAGTTATACTCTCTTAAATTCTTTTCAAAATCTGCTCTTTTTCGTATGGCATCACTAGAAAAATATTCAGCTATAATAAAAGCCAAAACACATTCCATTCTTTCTTTAACAAGAAATATATATGTTGCATCATCTGAACAGGCCGATTCATAAATAATAACCCTTGGAAATACTAAAATACTTGCAGGAATTTCCTCCACAGTAGAACCAGTATACTTTACTTCTTTAATTTGTATTTCCTGTATAAGTTTTTCCCTTGTTCTAATGTAGTCTATTTTATTCATCATATAGTTATATTTATTAATGGATATTTTCGAATGATTGTGTGACAGAGTCAGAAGCGGAAGTGATTTTTTATGTGGCGGAGGAATGGGGTGGGTTCCTTGTCGATAGAGTAAGGGTTTCCCCATTTTGATATTCCGGACACGGATTCTGCGTATGTAATATGCAGGCGTTTCTTTGCCCTTGTCATGGCCACATAGAACAGCCTTGCGGATTCTCTGATTTCTTCCGGAGTCTTCTTGTCAAAGAACGGATAGACACCATCGGTTGCCTCGAAGATGATCACGTTCTCAAACTCCAGGCCTTTTGCCTTGTGGACTGTAGAGACGAACACCTTTTCTGTTATACATGAGCTGTCACACAGGTCAGCCTCTCGATAGGTCGTTATATCGAGAAGGTAGGCTGAAAGCTGCTCCTTCAGGCTCGGTGTCTTCTCTGGAAAGATTACATCGTTACGGAGGAAGCTGAAGATGTACTGCATCTTCGGGTTTGCTTCTATCCATCCCTTCTGTATGAATGTGCCGTACAGATGCTCCAGCTCGTCAACAAGCAGAGGAGATTCAAACGATCTCTGGTAAAGACGGCTGAGTGTGCCGTGATAGATGTTGGCATAGGCTCTGCGGAACAGCTCGGCCACGGCAGAGTTGTTCTGAAGGCAGTCCATGTGCTGCTGCATGTTGGCAGCAAAGATACCCAGGAAGTAGTCAAGCACGGATTTGGTGGCGATAATGTCATCATCAGCCAGATGGGAGTTCTCACCTTCAAGACCGAAGACCTCAAGCAGGTTTTTGAGCTTGTAGGACTTCAGGCGTGGTGCCATGATACGTGCCACCCTGAGGGTATCGAAATACAGAGCATGAACAGTAGGGAAAGAGAAGTCACCGCAATCCCTTCGGAGATTGTAGTCAAGGATATTGCAGTCATATTCCACGTTCTGGCCGATAAGGGTACAATCACCCACAAAGTCCATAAACGCACACAGACCGGTCTTACGGTCAACCTTTTCCGCACGCTCATATTCCTGAAGAAGAGGGTTAACGATGCCTCCGAGCATGGCCGGTATCGGCTTATCAGTGTGGAGGATTATGTTGAAGCGGTCGGTAATCTTCCCTGCATTCACCTTAATGGCCGCAATCTGCACGATGTCATCCTCAAAGACATTCAAGCCGGTAGTTTCCGTATCAAAAATAACATATTCACCTTGACAACACCTGTACAGCTCCAGCATGTATGAGCTGCGCGTGTAGTTAAGAAAATCAGACGGCAGCAGGTAGTTGTCACGGAGATGCTTCACGAAGCGGCGTGCCTCGGCATCTTCATTGAAAATACCTGTCCCGGTCAGAATCTTTGACCATGCCATCATGTTTGAATCCATGTACACCACCTGCAGATGGGCGAAAAGCAGCTGTGCCTGACGGGTAGTGAAAAGGTCTGTTCCGGAAATCTTGAAGTGGGGAATATTGCGGTCGGAGAGTTCACTGGATATCTGGTCGGCATCCTTGTTCCAAGGCACAAGAACAGCCACTCTTTCATCAGGATGCGAGGTACAGAAATTACCAACACTTTCAGCCACAAGCCTTACTTCAGCGTCCTTTTCAGGAGCGGCCATGATGCAGAGAGAATCCTGTCCGGCTTCAGTAAGATTGTTCGTCTTAGGCAGGAAATGAGGGTCAACATCAAGCTCCATGTTGGCGTATGTGTTGAAGACATCCAAGAGATATTTCGGGGAACGGTAGTTGAAATACAGGCGGTGCATGTTCTCTCCACAGCGTTCACGCAACCATTCAAGAGTTGCGAGCTTTGCGCCTATGAATGAGAAGATTGCCTGCTGCTCGTCTCCGAGATAAAGAGTCACGTTTTCCTTAGAATGGTCAGTAAACAGGTCGATGATTCCGAACTGAAAAGGGGAGAGATCCTGAACCTCGTCAATCTGAATCCAGGAATATTTCTTCAGCCTGTCCTGATGCTGTGAAGCGTGGATATAGGTCAGAATAAGCAGGTCATCAAAGTCAACCAGGTTCCTTTCTTCCTTGTACTGTTGGTATTTTCTTGCAAACTTGAACTGCTGGAGGCAGTCATCCAAGTACTTAGACGGCTGACCGGAAGTATCTACTTTCGGAAAAACAGTACCGTTGTAGAGTCCGGCAAAGTTCTCCATCGTGTAATCAAGGGACACCAGCTTGAACAGCGTCTTATAATCAAACGTGCGGAACAGGTCGGTGTGCATCAGGAACTCCTTAGGACATCCGTTGGCAATCATATATCCAAGGTGCTGCAACTTGATGGCATTGGTAAGAACACGATTATAGCCATTGCCGGCATAGGAACCTTCTTTCCAGCCGAAAATAGAAGCCATAATAGACAAAGATTCCTGCTCGTCAATGACGGTGGTATCACGTGCCACCACGTTGTTGTCAAAGAGGTAGTGCGAACAGAAGCGGTGTACGTTTCCGACAAACAGGCTCATTTCTCCTGAAGACTGAAGCCTTTCGAGTATTCTGGAGCGCATACCTCTGGCCGCCCTGTTAGTGAAAGTCAGGCAGAGCATGTCATCCAGTGACACACCACACGAGAGGGCACGAACCACCCTTTCGGCAAGGATATCCGTCTTGCCGCATCCCGGAGGAGCCAGAACCAGATGATAACCGCTGTCAAGGGTAATCACTTTCTTCTGGAACTCGTCATTCTCATACTTTTTGTCGAAGGTATATGCCGGGTATTCGTAGAGAGGGTAGCTGCCTGGAGTAGGGATGCTACCATCTTGGGTATTGGGTGTGTCGGTGGGTTTCATTATATATTTTCTTACAGTTTGTCAGTTATAAGTCCGGGATCTATCTCCAACTTCGAGAAAGCAAACATTTTCTTGCCAAGATCCTTCAATGAAGCTCCTATATGGTAAACCTCTTTATCGTCAACTATCAGGAAACGGTCATGACTGTTCCGGTAGGTTCTGATATTGATGGGTGGGTACTGGTCATTATGCTTGTCAAGGTCAAGCTGAAGCTGCGGTGTAATCTTCTGTGTATAGATAGTGGCCGACACACCCGGATTGCGTTTGCTCAGCATAAGCAATACAGATTCATCGACATAGTTGTCTATCAAAAGAAGGGATTTTCTGGCGGTTTTGATAAGATCCGTTGCAAACTTGTAGGCATCGAATATCTGTCCGTCAAAGAAGATACCTTCCACCGGTGGCAGTGAGGTACGGACAAAGAAGTCTATCTTTTCCGAATGTAAGGCGACAGTTTTTTCAAGTTGTTCAATACGTTGATTAATAGCATATCCTTTAAGCATATATTCTTTAAGAATGGTATTCGCCCACCTTCTAAAGTCAACACCTCTTCTTGATTTTACTCGAAAACCAACAGATATAACCATATCAAGATTATAATGTTCAGTCTGATAAACTTTACCATCAGCAGCAGTTGTCGCAAATTTTGCGACAACTGGAACATTATCCAGTTCTTCTTTAAGAGCATTATTAATATGCTTACCAATTGTCTTTACATCACGGTCAAATAGTTCAGCAAGTTGTGAACGATTCAACCATACATTATCTCCATCTAACCTAACTTCTAGTCTAAGAGAATCATTAGGCTGATATAGTATTATTTCTCCTTGTTCCATTTTGTTTGGAATTTATACAGAATATTATTCAACAAAGAAATCACAATCATAAACATCTGTACCGGAAGGGAACTCCACCCTTACGCAGTAATTGCCGCAAACTATATATTTTTCTGATACGATAGTTCCGGTTTCTCCAGTATTCGGGTCTGTAACTTGGTAGCCTGGTACCATCTTGGCAAGTTCGGCTTTCATCTTATCTGAGGTAAAAACAGTTATGTTGCATCCACAATGTTCATAATAGACAAGGCCCATATCCATAGATTGTGTAGCCTGCTCTACGATATCCATGATTTCCTGTTTACTGAGTATAGTTTCAGTTTCAAACTGCTGTACCTTTATATCGGGGAATTTCTTTATAAAATCTTCCTTTGTCATAATAAGTGTTCTATTAATTATGAATTAACGATTTGAAATTATTTATAATAGTGTACGTTTTGATTCTGTAACAGATTCAAAACTTAAGAATGTACCCGTCAGCATCTTTAAAAGCGTTGCAATGTTCTAGATAATTTCGTGTAGCATCAAAGTCATCACCCTGAATATTGGCGCTGAATTGTCTTACACGGGAAATAGCTCTTATAAGGACACTCGGATCATTTCTTCTTGTCAATCTGCGAAGGGCATTTAGATAATCCTCTCTGAATACAGTCGGAATAATAATCTTCGACTGGTCAGCGGCCACCAGTTCCGCATTCATCATAATTCTGGAAATACGGCCATTCCCGTCAGTAAAAGGATGTACCTCGCTAATCATAAATAGCATGAAGAGAGATTTGGCAAATGCATTATCCAATGCCTGATAATATTCAAAACCTTTTCTCAGTGTCCCTCTAACCAGCGTGCAATCCACAAAATGAGTATCACCGGCATGATTATTCTGCATCTTGAACATACCTGGATTCTTTTCAGGGCGAGCAGCCATCATCACCCGATGTCTGTCTTGAAGAATATCTATCAGTTCATCCGATGACGAAGGAACACGTCTCATTTCTCTGCGACTTGCCACGATGTGAAAAGTACCAAGTACGTCATGAGAATCTGCATTGCGAGCAGGCAGCGGCTGTCCGGTTTCTATAATCTGTCTCGCATCCTCTATTTCAAATTCCGTACCTTCAATATAATTGGAGAAATAGCTCTCGAAAAAAGCAAAATTCCGAAAGGCAGATGTTTCAACATTAGGTTCATCTATAGTTTCAAACGGTTGGTTATGCAATGCCTCAAACAGGACACCGAAGAGTTTGACACGCTCAGCATCAAACGGTTCACCGCTTGCTCTGGCCACGGCACCTGAAGAAGTCAATATAGATACTGGTCTTGTAAGTAACAACGCGCCTATGATAGAATTGAGAGTATTGAACTCCTCTTTCATACCAAGCTCCAACGAGCATTCTCTCGCCTTATCCCTGAAATCGTTCAGCCCTTTTTCTCCATTCACCTGAAGATGTTTTTCCAAGTAGTTTTCAATATATTCACGAGGTAAGCACTTAGACACACCACCACGTGAACGACTGGCCTGTAGATTCTCCAATGTTCTTCTTTCAGCACTTGATATATATAGATTCTCTATGAAGGGCATGTCACGTTCACCACCGCCATGTCCTTCCATCAAGTGAACCTTTAAACCCGGAAGTTTCACATTCTTCGTATATTCGTATGTAAGGTAAATATCTCCGGCTTCAGTAGGTTTTAACTCAAAAGCACTCCTATGACTGATTACAGCATGAGGGAAAAGGAAACCTAAAATGCGAAAAACATTGCGCTTGACTATATCCTCCAATGAATCCACCATATTGGGAGTATATATCTTAGATGTTATCTTACGGATACTGCCTTCATTTACCATTTTCTTCCTTTTGCTTTCACTCATATCTATACCAGCGAAAAGGATTTCCGAAATATTCAGTGCGATACTCATATTTTACAAATCAATATTTGCTACAAATATAGTAAATAAGAAGCTCTTTAAATACAAATTAGACCATTTTTAGTTTGATAAGAAGTGGCTTTTGACCATTTTTAGTCGGATAAGACGCAAAGGTCTTCTATGAGTGATTTGTGAATAATTATTTTCTGTTTGGTTGAATATCCTCTTCGGACAGATAGTTATAAATTGTCTGTTTTGCCTTGATGCCGGTTATCTCCATTATCTGCTGTACGGCTGTACCAGCCTTGTAGAGTTGGATGACAGCTTCCTTCTTCGGTTTTTTCATCTTAGTCCCTTCCTGTCTTCCGAACTTTACACCCCTCTTCTTGGCTGCCTCGATTCCGGCTTTGCAACCTTCAAGAATAAGATTGCGGTTATACTCGGCCAGTGATGCAAGTATCTGCATGGTAAACCTGCCGACAGCGGTAGAAGTATCAAGATTGTCCTGAAGGGAAACAAGTTTGATTCGCCGTTGCTCCAGTTTGGCACAAAGGTCAAGCATTTCCTTTACGGATCTGCCTAATCGGTCAAGTCGGTAAATGACAAGTGTGTCATCGGCACGAAGGTAATCTAAGCAAGCAGTCAGACCTTCACGCTTGAACTCTTTTCCGGAGATTTTGTCTGTGAAGATTCGGATGCAACCGGCATTGTTCAGTGCATCTATCTGAGAAGAGAGGTTCTGCTCCCTTGTACTTACTCTGGCATATCCAATTATTTCTCCCATAGTCTAAATTATACTTGATTTTTCAAAGTTATTAGATTTAGACTTAAAAAGCAAGAAAAAAGCCCTATATATATAATGTATAGGGCAAATTTATTTAGTCTATGGTAATCTATAGTTTATTTTAGACATTAAAACTTATGATAATAAAGAAAGGAAGTCCTGCAAAATTTTTGCAACAAGGATAAATTTATTCATACAACTTATTTGTCATATATTACGACAACATAAAATTATCTAGCTCCTGTATATTGTGAATAATACAATTCTCCGGAACATTCAAAATACGACACAACTCAATACTACCATGAAATCTAACAGCAGATTCTTTGCTTAAAGCAGCGTCTATATATCCATCTAATCGTGCATAATAAGCATCCATTTGTTGGATTAAAACAAGAGACTCAGAATTTAAATTTTTAACTAATTCATCATACTCCTTCTGCATTCCTTCAATAAGTTCATCCTCTTTCTTACCAAATATATATTTGCTAATTTCCAAAGAAGCTTTAGCTGTAGCTGTACCAACTATTGCACCTAAAACAGGAATAGGAATGACAGCTTGGCCTATGGCTGCACCAATAGATGATAATCCTGCTTCGACACTCAACGAACAAGCACTTTCCGAAAAGTCCAATTTGGAAATTCTACCTTTCTGATAATCAGCAGCAAGCGAAGCTATTCCCATAGCAGTAGAGACCATTGCTCCCGCAAATGGCGCAGAAAATCCTCCTAATTTAGTCAATCCATAAATACCAAGCCCACTGATACTACCTTTTGCTCCACCTTTTGTGAAATCGTAACCTATTTCTTTCCAGTCAGCAAGTGTAAATTCTGTGATTTTTTTCCCACCATGAATCTTTGTATATACTTTAAGACCAGCAGAAACACCACCAGATATAACAGCTGCAACAGCACTATATTTTAAGGCTTCACCCCAAGACGGGTCAGTAATATGTTGTGCTTCAGCTTTTTGGATATCACTATCCTGTCTTATTTCCTTTATATTCTGTGCACTTGTTTCTTTAAACTCTTGTTCATAACCATCTAAAGTTTTATCGACAGCGCCCAATTGAACTTCTTTGTAAGTTGATATACCAGGTCGTACAACCTCAAAAAAGGATTTACCGGTTTCTTTTTCTATTTGTTCAATAGTTTCCTTACAAGCTCGAATAGTACGAGAATGAATACCTTCAATATTCTCACCATTTACTATTTTGGTGATTAACTCATATTGATCCTTAGGTATATGATAATAACCATTTTCAGTAAAGTTTGGATATGTTCTAAAATGTCCGAGTACTTCCTTTAAGCTATTATTGGCACCATTAATAAACTTGGATTGTACTTGAACACCATCAATTATATAATCCTCAGGTGCAGTTCGACCTACACCTTCAAATGTAGCAGTCGGTTTCAAAAATTTTAATATGTCTCGACCGTTTCTGATTTCAACCTCAATATGTTCTGCAATTTCACCATGTTTGGTTTGCATTGAACCAAGTATATGCTCAGGGTCTGAAACAAAATCTCTAACATTCTCAACGCATCTTAGACTTTCGTCAAGTGCAGTTTGAGCATATTGCATTCTTTCTGTAGCAACCTGTTGAATTTCAGCAAGTCGCTCAAATAGTTGTTGTTCTTTCTGGTTGATACCTTCTTGCACTAATGCTGCAACAACTTGATCAGCCATTACATGCTTCATTGTTCCTTAATTTAAGCTACACGTTCATTAATCAGTTTACCCATAGCCTGAACATTATTTATCAAGGCGGCAAGATTTTGCTTTTGTTCTTGAGAGAAAGCAAGATAATCTTTAGGGTAAGTATTTACCATCATTGTAATGTTTAACGCTGATTTTAGTTTTTCAGTTTCTTTAATTAGATGCTCAAGTTTTCTTACTTTAGGGCTTAGAGCAACTATTTTCTTATTGATTTCAATAGCAAGTTTATGAGCTTCTTCAGCAGCTTTTTTATTTTTATATGCAGCAAATGCTCCTCCACCTATAGCAAAAACACCAGCAATACCCCAACCTACTGGACCTGCTAAAGCTAAGAAAGCATTTCCAGCCGCCATTCCTCCTCCTCCGGCAGCCAAAGCACCACCACCAAGCCATGCAAGAGCCGCATTTGCGGCGGCAGCACCAGATAACGAAGCAATAGCTGTTCCTGTTGATGCCGTACCAAAAGTAGTTGCTATAGCCATAGCCGCTGTAGGACCCAATGCAGCTATAGCACCACCTGCTGCAACCCCTGATGCAGCTGCTCCAGCTCCTTTAATATTATTTGACGCATTCTCTGATTCTATACGTACTGCTTCATTAAAAGCACTAATGTTGATCTTTACTTCAGCTACTTCTTTAGAAAATTCTTTAGGACTATTCGCCAAAGAATTTATGTAAGATTCAACTCTATTGATGGCTAAAACAGCTGATTTTCTTAATCTGTATAAATTTAAAGTCAAATCATTAGCTTTTTGGCCTATATCATTGTATCTTTTTTCTGCTTCTTGAAGCTTATTAATTGATTCTTTCTTAGCTTTATTGTAAAACATATATACATATCATATAACTTTCTCAGTCCCTAGAAAGATTAACTTGTAAAATACGAAGCGTGGAACTGCTAATGCACATATCATGGGTTGAATGTCCTGAAATATAGATAGCAAAATGTAGATAGAATTACGCACTATAGAAAGATAACAACTATATAGTGCAAGCCATCATTTTAATATCCAGATTTTCACACTCATGACTTCAGCATAACACTTCATTTATTTTGATATAATTGAACTTTTTCCAACTCACTTGCAAAAATAAATAAAAATCAGAGGAATAATATATTACGAAAGTAATTTTCTATTAGGATGGAAGAAAAACACAAGGCAAAAGACAACAACTAAAGGGAATAAAAAATTAAAGACCAAATTGTGTTCGTATCTTCTTCAATACCTCATTTACCTTCTCATTCTCAACATACATAAGGTCATCACCCCAGGATTCAGGGAAATCAATGATGGATTTTCCATTGTTCAGGACTGCATTCCTGATGGCTTTCTTTACATTCGGAAAAGATGGCTCTATCTGGAAGTGCAGGCAATGGCGTACAGCCATTGCAAGTGTTTCCTCGTCTATGAAGAAACGGATGGTCACATTCATGTGAATCTGGTTTTTCTGTTCAAATTTTTTCGTCTTTGTCTGGAGCTTTGACAACCAGGAGTAGAAGAATGACGGAACATTTTCTCCTTCGGAAACAAGCCTTTTAATTTCATCCTGGATTTCATTGATACCGTCACGGATGTCAGTAAGGTCAGTACAGTTTGAAGCGATTGTATAAGGTGAAAGTTTTGTTTTCATGTCAATGTGATTTATAGGGTTAAACTTTATATCTGTAGTTCTTGTAGGATGTCTTGCGTATATCCACGGCATCATATACTTCGTCCGTATGTTCTGATGGCATTATAAAGCCGTTACATTCAAGAATATGGCAAACTGTATATCTGGCGGTAATACTGTTGTCCAAGATGATGAACTCTACATTCCTGAAAAAACCTTTGAAGGTATTACCGTTTGCATCTGTGATTATAACAAGCTCTCCCTTCAGGTGGTCAAGTTCTGCTGCTCTCTTCTGTGCATTCTTAAGCAATATATTGGCGCTTTTCAAGCCTTGCTGAATAATTATTTCCGGTTTCATAAGATAACAAATTAAAGTGTTGTATAATTGTTTATTATACCCTATCCTTTATACCTTGACAAAGGATAGGGAAAAAGAGTCAGTCAATATCATAGCCTATCATGGTATTGTCATTGATAAGCAGATAATAATAGCCGTTCCCGGTATTTCGGTATTCCTTGGAGAATCCTGCTATCATATCACCATCCTCACGTGGTTCACACCAGAGTGTGCCGTCATATCCGCAAAAGTCAAACCTGTAGCTTGAATACTTCTCCTTCTTTTTGAAGGCTTCCCTGAAACACTCCATCACCATGCAGCCGCAATACTTCTCGATGGTGCTCAGTCTGATACATTTTCCGTCAATGGTGGTTCCTGTAGTGATATGGTTTTCATACAGAGACTTCTCCGGATCTGCGTCTGCAATCTGTCTTAGCCAGGCGTTGGTATGTGAAGCCAGTCTCGCCAGCTTCTTATATTTCAAGACCTCTTTTCTGACGGTTTCTTTATCATCCTCACCGGTCGGATAATAAACAGCCTGAATGGATGCCCAATCATAAAACTTATAACCTTTCCTTTTCTTCCTCTCTGCGATTATACCTATCACTCCTTCCTGGCGATTAATAAAAAGCCTTCTGCGTTTACCATTGATTTTTACGTACAGTGAAGATGGGTTGTTGGGGTTACGGAGATATACTTCTGCCGGATGTATCGTTGTTGTGTTCATATCGGTAAATTTTGAAAATTAATAGTATTTTGATTCTGTGACATAATCAAATTAAGAGTAAACCATATCTTCGGCAAACCTCTCTATCCAGTCAACGATATGGTTCATGTTGTATTCAGAAGTGATAATAGCTTCCGTTTCGCTTATCTGTGTGAACCTTGAAGATTCATATCCGTCTATGAACTCCTTTAAGCTCTCGACACCGAACATTTCCTTTTCTTCCTCGAACTCCTTGTCTATTTCAGCAAGCGGTTTATTGAATTTAATGCGCAAAGTTTCATAGTTCTTTTCCATAATACATTCATTTAGAGTTATTGATAATGGTAATATTTCCGTACACTTTTCTGAATGCTTCTGATACATCATCAAAGTATCTGTTACCATACTCACAGGTAAGTTCCTTTGTCCAAAAGTCAAAGCTGAAAGATTCAGTACAGTCTATCGTTACACTAACATAGTCCTCCATACCGCTCTGGCACACAATGGTATGCCGTTGTACCTTAAACTGTCTGTTCAGGCTCATGTATCTTGCGGTCAGCTTTTTGACCATCATTTCAATCCACTTCATAATGTATATCATTTAATTGTTTTGCTACTTTTTCTTGAAAAAGTAGTCACAACCTTTTTTAAAAGGTTGTGCTACTCGGCTCACTTAGATTCTGCCTTCATCTGCATAACTGTAATAAGAATCATTACAGATGATAACATGGTCAAGCATTCGGATATTGAGTGTCTTGGCTGCCGTTGCTGCCGATTGGGTCAACTTATCATCTTCTGTACTCGGTTTGGTGTTTCCGCTCGGATGGTTGTGTGAAAGTATAAATGAGGTAGCTTCGCAAAGAATAGCCTCTTTAAGCAGTACCCTTATATCAATCAGGCATGTATTCAGTCCACCGGAAGAAATGCGTATTCTCTTGATAACTCTTGCAGACGAGTTCATTAAGATAGCCCAACATTCTTCTGTCTTGTTATCTCCCGAAACAGGCTGCATATAGTCATAAATGTCTGTACTCTGTCTGATAACTGGTCTTTGGTTCTTATGAGAGTTGCAGCGTTTGTAAAGCTCCACACCTGCCATGACGAGATTGCGCTTGCCTGGTGTCATCTTCGCCAGGACATCCTCAAAGCTGCACTCTTCGCCATATACCACTTCCTTTTCCTGTACCTTGTTTACCATCACTGCGCTGTTGGTAAGAATATACACAAGTTCTGAACTGTCCATCAGTCTGTAATCGCCGTTCACTTCAAATCCTTTTCTCATATCCGTATGCTTTAGAGGGTTAAAAACTTGAATTATTCTTCAGCGAGCTTTAGACCTTTTTTTTAAAACCTTTGTCTTGGTTTGGTCTTTTGTCCGCTGACTTTTTTTTTAGAGAATCATTCCCCATCTGAGTTTGAGCCTTTTTTTTACGGCTTATCGAGGTACGGGAGGGTGGAATTAGAAAAGTTTTGAACGAAAAAAATGTTGGGGCAGTCGAAGACAACATCGTTATTTTTTTCAGGGCAAAGGCTGGAAGCCGGAACTCTTTCATTTCCACCACACCCATATACCTTTGCCGTATAAAAAGAAAGGCTCTCTGATGGGGAAACACCGATAAATGAGGAAGCGGACAGCAGAAAAGACCAATGAAAGACAATCGAAAAACGAGTTATACCGATTATTACGTTAGGGATAGAAGAATAAAGCCCACAGGAACGAGGGCTTGGAACGGATAGCCCGACAGCTTGCTGTAACGCCATAGTGAGAATTAAGCTGGAATAAATCGTAGAATAGTTTGCAACAACAAAAAATTACCATATATTTGCAAGTGTAACACACTGATTATTAATATATTAAATATAACAATAAATATAAATAAATATGGTATTAAAAGAAAAAATAAAGGACTTCAATCTTAGGGACAATGAAGGAATAGACAAGGATGACAATAACGGTAAAATATCTGAAGCGTTCAAGCCTATAGCAGAAACTATACTGTCCGGTCATTTTAAAGTTACAAAGAACAACAGTGATTCTTATGTAACAGTACACCCTACCTGTGTTGAGATGTATTACCATGAGGAAGGAGAAGGTGAAGATAAGATTAAGGACTATATTGTATATCATAGAGACAGTAATGATGGGAAAAACAAGAAGGATATATTTCCGCTCGGAGTTCTTCATAATCATGTATCCGGTATAGACCTGACATTTGAAAGAGAAGGGAATGACCATGAACCTATTCGTTTTTCCGCCTTAATAAGAGAATTTTGGGTTAATATGGAGAACAAGAAAGACAAGGAAGATAAGTATGAAATGAAAGGTATAGATGGTAGTAGTGAAAACAAGCCAGACAATAAGCCTACGCATTTATACGATGCTTTGTATTCTCAGTTCTCTGTGTTTGACGGATTCAGTGTGAAATGGGAAGACGGTCAAGAAAAGAAAGAAATTAGATGTATAGGAACAAGAATCAATGTTTCTGAGTATAGATTTAAAAATAACAAATGGGAAAAGACACCCAAAGTCGGTGATGATAAACTCAATACACTCAACAAGAAATACAAGCAGTGTATGAGAATGTGGAGATATTCAATTAATGAAGATAAGCTATGATACCAGACTATAAATGTAATGCAGTCTATTTCTCAGAATGGCTGAAAAAGGACTACCCTGACATATTCATTGGAGTGGCAAGGATATTGAACAAGCACAATATAGCTTATGATGTCATTCCAAATACTAAAGATATATGGTGCAGAGACTATATGCCACTGCAGCTTGATAAAGAGAGATATTTGTGCTATGAATACAAGCCTGACTATCTGATTAAGATAGCAAGCAACCGGAAATACATTACAGATTCACTGAATGTATGTCGGGATATGCAACTGAAGATAAAGGAAACTCCCCTTATTATGGATGGTGGTAATGTCGTCAAGGTTGGAAATAAGGCAATAATGACAGAAAAGGTATTTGTGGAGAATCCATCCATAGATGATGATACACTAAAGAAACAACTAGAGAAACAGATGGAGTGTGAGGTTGTCTTCATCCCTTGGGACAGGAATGAAAAGTATGGCCATTCTGATGGAATAATCAAACCTATTTCTGATAATGCCATACTGATGACCAATTATCATGACTTTGACAGGGATTACACCAATGAAATTGTCAAAAGGCTTTCCAGCAAATTTGAGATAGAGACACTTTCCTATAAAGTCAGAAAAACTGCTTCTGAAAGTTGGTCCTACATAAACTTCCTGACTGTTGGGAAAATGATAGTATTACCTACTTTAGGGAAAGAAGAGGATGATCAGGCATTGGAACAGATTAAAAGATATTATCCGGATTCTATAATTGAACAGCTCAACATTTCGGAGCTTGTAAAGGATGGCGGTGGTCTCAACTGCGTAAGCTGGTGCAGGCTGGTATCTGATGATGAAAAAAGATTTCTGACATTGTTCAATCGTCTTGACAGTGAAAAAGAATTGACCAAGGAGAATATGTTCACAGATGAAGAAATTATATTCATGTGTAAACATAGCCTAAGGAGGTTTGCCGACAAATACCCTGGTATTGCCGAATATTATATGAAATGCTTGGATGATTAAAACAATAGGTGATGCAGTATACAACTATAAATGCATCTCCTTAATGGAATACAGCGGAAGTTAGAGAAGGGAAAATGAACTCTCTTATAGTAACATTTGTAGTAAATGTTGATGATTCATATACTTAATAAGATATCATAGGGAGAAATATTTATGGCAAAAACGCACATTAAAGCAAAGGCTGTCCCATATAGAATGAGGCAGCCTTAATTATATAGAAGAAAAAGTGTTTACAGACCAGATGGTAACATCTCGCAATACCTTTCAAACCATTGTTTTTTGGCCGGAGTATCTATTGGGGCATACTCACTGATTATACAGCCTGTAGTAAGATCATCTGCTAAGGCAAGTATAATATCTGCAAGTTCAATTGTGTCCTGAAATTCTTTATAACCAGGGCAGAAAAGACGTTGATGTTTTATTTCCTCGTAGCCATATATAGCACCCATGATATTACCGGTTACTGAACCTGTGGAGTCACTGTCGCCATTATGATTGACTGAAGCAACAATAGCATCATGTATGCTGTCTATATGTCTGATGGTACAGAACAGGGAAATAGCCCAGGTTTCTTCTGCAGTCCAACCTTCACCAAGTTCTTCAATAGCCCGGTAATCTGGAGTAGAAGAATGAGCAAGACGGATGGCCTTTCTTGTCAGCTCGGCAAGATAGCATTTATCTTCTGCAAACTGGTTAACAAACACTTTATCCAGTGTATTTATGGTATCTTCTGCAATATCAGTAATTCTATCTTTAGCTTCTTCTAGAGAAAGTGGAACAAGTTTGAATAGAAATTCGGTCAGCATTCCAGCGGGCAAGAAACCGAGCGGATGGAGATGGGTTACCCTTGCTATGTGCGCTCCAGCTTCAAACATTTCCGGAATGCTATAAGGGCACTTCCCGTAGCGGGACATATCTCCAGCAAGCAATAAAGCCAGTGGAGCAACACGCATAATACCACCACAACCCTTACTGTTATTCTCAACTTTACGACAATGCATCAGATTGAAACAGGCCGTCAGACAGGTATTTCCAGGAGCACGTCTGTGTGCCAATTCCGGAAGATCCCTTAACCAGGTATAATGAAATTCTTTATTATCGCCCCCACTCTTTTCTCCTGTCTGAGTATAATACCAGTCAATATATGCTTTGTCAACATAATTTTCAGGTCTGCCACCTATGCCTCTCATGTAACCACGGGTGATACCCATTAATATACCATTGGCAGTAAAGAGTGTCATCTGAGTATCATCACTGACCAAAGTCTTTCCGTTGCGGTCCAGTTCAAAGGTCTTGATACCGCTTAGTCCATATTTAGACAAGATGCTCTGCCTAGTCATAAACTCGACAGGATAGCCAAGGGCATCGCCGGCTGCCCCACCCATAAGAGAGCCGCGTATGCAGTCGTTGACTCTATTCAAGCCAGTCTCTTTTATTGAATGTACATAAGAAATAAATTGCTCAATGAAATCCAGTTGTTCCTGCGATAACGAAACATCATGACGGAACGAGGAAAACATTCGAGGAGACATAAAATTTAAGGTGTCAAGTACATCAAACAACCTCCTTTTATTCTGTTTCTTAGCAAGATAACATGCAGCGACAACACCAGTTCTAGTCACCCCATCCCTACAATGTAAATAGATAAAACCACCCTGTTGTTTCAGTTCATTGATACAGTTCAGCAACCTGTGCATACTATCAAGTGAGTCAGGAACAGAATTCTTCTCTATTGAAAACCGCAAGTAAGTAACATCATCAGGCAAAAATCTAGAGTAGGAACGCAATTCACCATCCTCAGTAAGATCTATAAAATGTCTTATACCGAAGTGAATCATGTGCTTTATCTTCTTTTCTGCACAATAATCTTTTCTGTCACCCGGATATTCGCCGGCAAAAAGAGCATTCTCTTCACCATCAATTTCGTAGGAACGTCTCAACGGCCAATTAATGAAATTTAGAAATTTATCGTTTATTTCTAAGAGGTCATCAGTCAACAATTCACGGCAATTGTCTTCAATCTCAGAAGAAAGACAGCTACTGCTGACTGTGAATGGTTGTTCAGTTGTAGCAATTGAAGCAGTCATACATCCTATCGTATCAGAATCACCGCCCATTGAGACAGCCAAACGAATAGCACTCTCAGCATCATGAGGTTCCTGAAGAAAAGCCATAATAGCAATAGGAACACTTCCCTGACAAGTAACATCAAAACCATAGTCTGGTCTTATTTCTCTCAGGTCAACATCAAGGTTATAACCAAAATGTTCTTCGACGAAACGTTTGATTTTTCCGGTAACATCGAATCTCTCAGTTCGCTTGATAAATATGCTTGCAGCAATTGCCTGTGCACCCTTGATACCTTCAGGATGATTATGGGTAACAGAAGCGGTAATACGAGCCAGTTCTAGAGCTTCCTCCATAGAGTTTGCATACAGACCCACAGGACTTACCCTCATGGCCGAGCCATTGCCAAAACTGCCGTAAGGTTGTGGGTTCTCAGATTTCAGCCATTTACGAAACATGCCACCATAACCGGCATCCGGATATTTTCGTCCGAGACACTGCATACACTTTACCAGTCCGGTTTCAGTATGATCCGGATCAGTCATCAACCATTGAGCAACAGCAAGAGTCATCACCGTATCATCAGTGAAACGGCTTCCTTGCGGAAGGAGTTCGAAGTCTTCCGTCTTTACATTTTTCCTTTCACGTGTAGAACCAATAATATCACCTACGATTCCCCCTAAAATTCTATTGTCATACATAAGTCTATCCTCCTAAAATTCTAATCTAAATCCTTTATGTTTCAACTCGGCATACTTCTCCGGATTGAACCGATACTTCACAGGCACCCTCGATGGAGTATTCTCCGGTCTTTTTTCTGCCTCTATAAGTAAGCCAAGCTTTAGCATCTTGTTATAGAAATTACGTCTGTCAAACTTAACCTCAAGTATTGCCTCATAAAGATTCTGCAATTCACTCATGGTAAACACGTCCGGAAGAAGATCAAACCCTATAGGTTTGAAACAGATGCGGACTTTCAAGGCAGAAATAGCCTTGCGAAGGATTCTGTCATGGTCAAAGGCAAGACTCGGTATTTCATCATAGGAAAACCATCTTGCATTAGAGGCATCATCACCGCCCTTAACATCACCCATCCTGACTAAAGCATAGTAGGCAATGGTAATCACCCTTTCTCTCGGATCACGGTCAACAGCTGTGAATGTATGGAACTGTTCAACAGGAATATCCTTTAGACCGGTTTCTTCTTCAAGCTCTCTTTTCGCACACTCATCTGCCGTTTCATCCATCCTCAGGAAGCCACCGGGTAGAGCCCATGCGTCTTTATATGGTTCAAGCCCCCTTTGAATAAGTAACACCTTAATACTTATTCCGTCAAAACCGAAAATCGCACAATCAGTAGTAACTGACGGATGGGGATATTTATAGTGATATTTAAATTCTTCCATATTATATTGCGTTTAATTTACGCAAAAATAGAGTTTTTTTTCAAAAACCAAATATTATGCGTAATATTTACGCAATTATTTTATATTGCTATTAGAAAGTCCGTATGCCTGTAAAGAGTTACTTTGATAAGTAAATTGAGAATTAAAGTCATGATGCAAAGACATGAAAATGAAATCGGAAGTAAGGCAGGCCAAAAAGAAGTGTAGATGATTAATCTATTGGATTTATAGACACGATAAGACCAGGCAAGAAATAATACTTAGCGATATTTTCGTACAAAATGTTGGAGGTACCAGAAAGAATAATGTTTATATGGGATAGAAGGGAAAAGAAAGCAAAGAACATAAAAAAGGTATGCAAGGAACAACCAGGCATACCCTAATCTGATTTGATTGTGTTACAGATTCAAAAGCTATAATATCATTGATTTTCGTCACCAAAGAGTTTGAGCTGACGTTTGTTTTCCTCTTCCTCAGCAGCTCTTCTTCTACGTTCATATATCAGATGCTCTTCATATTTTAGTACACTCATCATATCCCTAATCGAACTCAGTCTTTGTTCTTCGTCAGTATAATATGGTAATTCATCGTCCTTATAATAGTGTGAATACATATCAATATAACACTGAATATTCTTTTTAATGCAAGCTGGTATCCTTATAGTGGTAGTTGAATAACCTGTCTTACGTTTGGAACCTGCACCTGGCCTTTTACCACCTCGTTTGTCATTCATTATTTTTTCTATGTCTTCAGAAGATATATTGGTTTCCGGTAGAAAGATTTCTTTTCCGTCTGTTGTTTGAGCCATATATATATCAGTAAGCCATACCTTCCAGACCTTTGCAATGTGTCCCATAAAGTAAAGACGGAGAAATTCCTTAGTTAAATTCCTATCAGACAATTTCCCAACAGGTGTTGTTCCATCTCTATCAATATAGACATCAACATCAATATTATATTTTTTTACAAGTTCAAATTTATCGTCCATATATGCTGATTTGTGTGATTTGGACAAATATAATAAATTCTGATTCTGTGACAAAATCAAAATCAAATAATTTGAATGAAATATTTTGTAAAATATATACCACGAAAAAGGCCTGCCTGTCCCATCAGAAATCAAGCAAGCCTACAGCAAGAGCACACAATAAATCAGTCTTTCAGAGAGTATGTCTTCACTATCTTCTTACCTACTTTTTCTGTAGTGAAGGTTAATTTGTCTTCCTTAGACAACCAACCAATAGCAGCCCAAAATTCGGCATCTGAAAGTTTGGATTCCTTTTTAAGGTGTGTAAGTTCAACACTCTTTTTGCCATCAAGAATATGCCAGATAACGCCGGCATTCTTACCTATTAAATCTTGTTCCATAATGAAATTGATTAAATGAATAAAAGAAAAATGTCTATCACATTCTCTCCAGACTGTGATAGACTGGCTGATAATGCAGCTATAATCTTAAATTATAATGTACTTTGATTTATTACTGTCAAGAATTGAAGAAATGAATGAGAATGACAGTGTTAGATGTTATTTATGTATTATGTCAAGCAAAGTTACTAAATTTGCAGTCAAGCAATTTCAATTTTTGAATTATGTATTTCAGCAGACCTTGGACTTCTATCTAAGTGATAGGCAGTCCTGAAAATTCCAATCTCTTTTAGGTCAAGACAATTAGTCTATGGGTTTCGTGTACCGACTTTTTTGTAAAGGCGTTACGTTGTCATAGTTGCTCTGTCGGGTAATACTGTCTATTCACTTCTCCACGATTTGAATTCAAGTATTCACCTGTAAGAAGTTACTAACGTGAGTTCGGGATAACATATTATCCCCAAATGGTTAATTGACTTGACTTTTCCACTTCAAATTTGATTGAAGGCTTTTTGGGAAAGAAACAATATGCCACCAATGCAGCAATTATGTTCATGATGAAATTATGTGTGGAACGATGCCTTGAATGTTCTATCTGGCAGATATTCTTCAGTTCATCATTGATGGACTCAATTACAGATCTTTTGCGTAAGAGAATCTTGTCGCGGAATGACATCAGGGAATTTTTCATATTTGAGCGTATACCGGTCACTAAATGAACACCCTGGTCAAACAGCATCTCGAAGAGCTTTGTGCTGATGTAACCCTTGTCTGCATATAGTTTACCGAAAAGATCTTTGGTAAGAACATTGATTACGTCAGGGTTTCTATCGTCGACATTGCCTTTTGTGAGAGAGAAATTCAGCAATTCACCCTTTTCGTTACAGACCAGATGAAGCTTGAATCCAAAAAACCAGCCCATCGTACTTTTCCCTCTTTGTGCCAGATCCCTGAATACTTTATTCGAGTGGATACGCTTGTTATGACATACTTTAATGGGAGTGCTATCCACATATGTAATGCCTGTGCATTCACCAAATCCAAAGAGTTTGAGCAACAGCATGAAAGGTACAATCACCCTGGGTTGCAACTCGACAAAACGGTTGTAGGAAACGGCATTTGGAAAATAGCTCTTCATGTGCTTGCAAATATAAAACAGGTAATAATTCTTGAAATTATGAAAGGTTCCACAGTGGAAGCAGACCATCACGGCAATAATCTCGCTCTGGGACATTTGCGTTTTCCTGTTTCTCCTTTTCGTTATGTCACCTGCTTGAAGTTGGTGATTCCGGATTTCATTCTCATATTCTGCACAAAAATCGTCGGCAATACAAAATATTTCAATAACTTTGTCTGTTGTGATCATAGGGCTGATGTTTGTTATTTGTTTGATTATCAGCTATAAATATACAAATAATCTCCCTATATCACAACTTTTTTTGAGGAGTTCTATAAATTAAAATATTGTAGTACAGTTGTTTATATGGTTCCAAGAGCGTAAATTTGCAGAAAATAAGAATTTTATAATGAACAAGTTATCCCGATACCGTAAGCTTCGTTATAATCAACTATTTGAGTCAGAGAATCGTGAATTGCGTTTGAATGAAATAGGCAATCCTCTTGAAGTGTTGTCTCAGTATGTTGATTTTGAGATCTTTCGTCCTACTCTTGAATCAGCCCTTTTTACCGGAGAGCGCAAAAGTAATGCCGGTCGTCCGCCGATAGACTGTGTGCTGATGTTCAAGGTCTTGTTTCTTCAGCGTTATTATGGTTTGAGTGACCATCAGATAGAGTATCAGATAGTTGACCGTACGAGTTTCCGCAAGTTTCTTGGTATTGAATGTGTTGACGATGTTCCTGACGAGAAGACGGTGTGGAAGTATCGCGAACTCCTGACAAATACAGGCGTTTATGACAAGCTTTTTTCGGAATTTCATAGTTTCATGGAAAGTAAGGGTCTGCAATTCAATGAGGGTCGCATCATTGATGCCAGTTTTGTTATTGCCCCTCGCCAACGTAACACCCGTGATGAAAATGAGCAGATAAAACAGGGAGCGGGTGATAAGTTGTGGAATGACAATCCCCACAAGAAGTGCCACAAGGATGTAGATGCCCGCTGGACAAAGAAGCGTGATGAGACTTTTTACGGCTACAAGCAGCATACTAAAGTTGAGAAACGCAATAAGATCATACTTTCTTATGATACCACGTCGGCAGAAGTGCATGATTCCAAAGGCTTTGAAGGACTGCTGGATGAAAAAGACGAAGGCAAGGACTTGTATTTGGACGCCGGTTATGTCGGACAAGAGGAGATTGTAAAACAGCATAAGATGAATCCGATAATTTGCGAAAAGGGCTACCGTAACCGTCCGCTTACCAAGGAGCAGAAATCAGACAATAGGAAAAAATCCAAGACACGTTGCCTTGTCGAGCATGTATTCGGGTTTGAGGAACAAACCATGCGTGGACTTGTGGTGCGTACAGTAGGGCTTATTCGTGCTAAAGCCAATGTAGCACTCACCAGTCTTGTGTATAACATCAGTCGTTACACGCAAATAATCAGGCTGAAACCTGAGTTGTTGGGGTGAATTATGCCTGCACATCCAATTTTTACAACAAACACAAGTTAATTATTGTAAAAATTGGGGGGGTAGAAAATATTCGCTAAATTTGAAAGACTAAAACTCACAAATTGGGCAGTTAAAGAGTTCTGCTGTCTGATACAAGAGGATAAATTGAATTGATAGAACTCACCAAAAGAATATGTTTAGAGAAATGCGCCGTAAGCGGCAATTGTTGCCAACAGAAGAAAGCGTTGCCATTCTTGAACGGATGACAAACGGGACGTTGGCTCTTCATGGGGATGACGGCTATCCGTATGCCGTCCCTGTCAGTTATGTATATGCCGATGGCAAAATTTACTTCCACAGTGCCATGCAAGGGCACAAAGTGGATGCCATCCTGCGGAATGACAAGGTCTCGTTCTGCGTAGTGGAGCAGGATGAGGTCAAGCCGGCCGAGTTTACCACCTATTTTCGGAGCGTGATAGTCTTTGGCAAGGCCCGCATACTGACCGACGAGAACGAAAAACGAAATGCCTTAAACCTGCTGGCCGACAAGTATTCGCATGGCGAAGCGGGCATGGAGGCTGAAATGGCCAAAGGGTTCAATCATTTGCTGATGATAGAAATCACAGTAGAGCAGATGACCGGAAAAGAAGCCATCGAACTGACAAGGGGAAGAAACGGATGTTCTTGACAAAGAATGGCTGACTGACGGAGAAAAAGCTGTTTCGCGTCCGCCGAAACAGCTTTTCTACTTTGTTTATGGTTATTCATATTTGTCTTGTATGAAGTGGGTGCGTACCCTTGCTTCATATTCAGGTTTCTTTATTCCGTTCTGCTTGCCACTTTCAATGCACTTCAACAGCCAAGCCATATTTTGTCCCAATGTACGCATGGTTTGCAGTCCTTCTTTATCCTTGCGTACATCATCCGGAGTAAATCCGTGAACCGAGTTCCAGTACTGTGAAGCAACAATCGGCATATTGCAGATGGTGAAATATTGGTTCAGTTGCTCGAATGTAGCGGAAGCTCCTTTATTTATCATTGCTACCTTTTCTGTGTTAAATTTCTGTTTCTATGAACAAAAATCCACTATAATTCTGTATTCACATGTATTTTTCCGAAAGTCTTTTGTTCATCACGGATCCGGCACAGTTCCCGGTAAGCTTTTTCCTTGTAGACTTGCAAGTCTTTGATTTCGTTACGTAATCGGTCGTTTTCTTCCTGTACGTAGCGGAGCTTCTTTCCTTGTTCTTCAGCCCTGCTTTCAGCCTTTGCTTTTTCTTCGACGGCATGGGCAATGATTTCAGGAGCCGGAAGCTGCTTAGCGGTTTGTTCCCGGACTGCCTGTAATAGCTGGCGTATCGCCTCTGTTCCTTCGTTGTGCTGTTCCATGACCTTAGCTGAACTTTCCAGCCTGTTGGTTATGCGCTCCAATGGAGAGAGGTCAAACGCTTCTCCACGTATGTCAAACCCGGTACGTAGGAAATAGTCGATAGCCAGCTCTACAAAGTCCTTTCGTGTAAGGGCAAACCCCTTTATATATTCGTCCAGCTTTTGGGCGTATTCTTGGCTTATCGCTATGGTCGTTAAGGGCGTCTTCCTCTTTTGCTTACTTTCTTGTTCTTTGTTCATTGATGTAAAATGCTATATCTTGTTACAAAGGTAGTTGTTTTCCTTGTTATTGCAATTTATAATGAATATTATTGCGTTTTATTGCAATTATATCAAAATAAATCACTCTGTTATTAGCTGGAAATCATGGTAAACACCCCCTGTTCTTCCGCAGGCTTCCGGGCATGGTTCTGTAAATATCACCGTTACGAATGTTGTCCCGAAAAATTCTTCTATCTCTGTAATGATAGCCCGTAAATCCCTGCCGTATCCGTTAATTTCGGCTGGTACGATAACTCTATCTCCTGTTTTCATGATTATTGCCTTTGTCTTTTAGTTTCCCTTTGAGTGCATTGATAATATATCCTTTTGGGTTTTTCTTTTCCCTTGACTTTCCTTTAAGTATAGCGAGTTCTCCGAGTAAATCAGGAAGTAAACTTTGTGCCGATATAAATAAATCCAAGTTGTTTTTTATTTCTTTGTCGGAATACCCTATCGAGTTCTTCAAATAGCTACGAACTTCTGAAGATAAAGACCAGCTTAGAGAAACTTGCTTTTGCAAATCGTGTTTTTCTAAATCAGGGTCTCTATGTTCCGGTTGGTACACTGGGTAAAACTTTATAGCAGTTATCTTTCGTCCCGATTTGAGAGGGGTGAATTCAAATGTATATGGGCTTACTTCGTCTAATTCTTTTTTTGCAGCTTCTACAACCTTGCGCATAAAATCGTTAACGCGTTTATATTTGTCAGCCACGCAAAACATTTCTTTCAGTTGGTCTATTGAGTAGATTAATGGTGTTTTTTGATTGCTGAGTAGCTCATAAAAGCGCATCGAGAATTGGCTCTTGAAGCTCATGGCGGCTTTTAGCTCATATTTCCGATAGCCTTTGGAGAAATTAAGAATGCAATCCCATACACGTGGATGCACTTGGAAAGAAATCACAGAAGAACGTTTCCGAATGTAGGGAAGTGCGATGATTGATATACTCTGCCAAACTTCATCATCTTCATACTCAAATATTTTTCGTTGGAGCGATTGTAAGGCTTCCTTTACTCTTGCGTAGTTCTTATCTTCTTCTCCATTGAGAAGGCAAGCGATAGGCATAGTAATGTTTATGCAACTGAAAAGGTCATGCTCTATTTTCTGACAGTTATTAGCGAACTTTATGCCTTGTAGCTCCCCTTGAGCCATCTCTACGAGGCGGTAAATTATCCGTTTTTCGTACACGTTAAAGTCATATTTGGCGGTAGTCATAATATAACTTTGAATGAGGTCTTTGTTTACTATTGCCATATTATCAGTATTTTGTGCAAATATAAGCACTAAAAACGACTTATAAAAATAAAAGTCGTATATATTTTGAAATAGTATTCAAAAAGTCGTAGTTAAGTCTTGAATTAGCATTCAAAAAGTCGTAGTTAGTATTCAAAAAGTCGTAGTTTGGCTCGTTTTATTGTTTGTAAAAGGCTGATAATAAGGTATTTTATTCGGAGTTTCGAGAAGCTGATAAGCATATAATAAGCAATGCTTTAAAACAAGTCATAGATTTTTAACGAAATGGCTGATTTTCAACTTTCGGAAAAAGAAAAACGACTTTTTGAATGTTTGAGGAAGCAAAGCAAGAGCTAGCGCAGCGATTTTTGGGGAACGACTTTTCTGGCGCGTTAAAATATGTATCATTTTGTTTATGTATATTATCTAACCGCTAAATTAGGTATGAATTTGGCGGTTGTAATCACCAAATTCGGGTTTTTCAGGTGTGCTATGCTAATTTTCAATAAGCCGCCACTTTCATGATGTGGTAAAATAGTGATTGCAATTTATGTTAAAATACATCAATTTGGATGCCGTTTCGGTATCTATTTTTATCTTTGCAAAAAAAATAAAGGTTATGCAAGTAGTTTCAGCAAGAGAATTTAGGGCTAATCAGGGGAAATACCTAATTAAAGCCAACGAAGGACAATCCGTATTGCTCACAAGCAGGTACGGTAATTTCAAAATTGTTCCTATATCGGAAGAAGATAATTTAACCACACGCATTTGCAGGGGATTGCAGCAAGTGAAGCTGATAGAAGAAGGAAAACTTCCACGTAGAACTATAGAGGACTTACTCGATGAGCTTTGAAATTATACCGACACCTGATTTTTCCCGTTCCCTCAAAGTTCTCGCCAAACGACATAGGTCTTTGAAACAGGATATGTCTGTATTTGTGTCAAGTTTGAAAGAGAATCCTCTGCAAGGGACAGAAATAGCCCCCAACATCAGAAAAGTCAGACTGACAATTACATCTAAGGGGAAAGGTAAATCAGGAGGCGCAAGGGTCATTACCTACTTAATGGCTGTGTCTGAAGATGCGGGGGACGTGTATTTGATAGACATCTATGATAAATCCGACTATGACACAGTAGATGTGTCCGTTATTAAAAAAATGATTGCAGATTTGGGACTATAAATGGAATCCCCTGCCTTTGTCTATTCCTAAAACCTTTTGCAGCTTTTGCCATAGCTGTTTGAAGAACTCCTTGAAGTGAAAATCGTTCAGCCAAATGGTCGTGTTGCCAGCCTTGCTTTTAGCAATGTTTATCTTCACGTTCTTGACCTGGTGCTTTTTTCTGCGTTCTCGGTCGTACAGGAATCCTGAATAGGTTATCTCTTTTCCTGTGAGCAGGAGCCGGATATCGTTGTCTCGGACACCCATTTCCCGGAGTTCCTCGATGTTCTCTTTGGCGTTTTCCATACAGGGGAACAGGTTGGTTATCGGCTTCAGTCTTTCTTCTCCGGTTCTGACTGCCCTGCGTGTGGCTTCCCGTTCCCTTTCGTTTTGGGCGTTTGCTGTACGCAGGTTGCTCTGGAGGTTCTGGCTTTTCATCTCTAGTTCGTAATTCTCCCTTTTCAGTTCCGCAATCTCCTGCTCCTGCCGTTTGACCTTTCCGGAGTTGAAAAGGCTGGCTGTCGCATCGATGACGGTCGTCCCGGCTTTCAGCAAGGCTGTTCCCGTGTCGGCTGCCGCCCCTTTTAGCTTTTTCCCCCCTGGCGGAAT
>OGQG01000209.1_pt1 | contig 61096 bp, 72 predicted proteins | sample 1553201 | NCBI WGS metagenome assembly OGQG01 (sample SAMEA2579925, study PRJEB22360) | human gut metagenome | biome: human gut; feature: human-associated habitat; material: faeces | place: Denmark | collected 2008/2010
AGAAGTACATTAAAGAAATTGATATTCCAGATACCTTTAACCTGCATCTGGATATCACGAAGGTAAGAGGGCTGGAAGCAGACTATGAGTGGTCAGAAGCGGATGATGAAAACTATGGAAGGGATGCCGGCTACTACAAATATGAAGGTGACTGGAGTTTCGATATCCCGGTTACAGTAGATGATTCCCGGACAGAAGTATTGGAATTGAATGATACAAACGATGCTGGTATCGGACTCAAATCCGTAATTCGTTCTCCGTATGAACTGACGGTAAATGAACTTTATAAGGAAGGATCCAACAGTGACTGCTTCATGGTAGCGCTTGATGCCAACGGAAACACACTTCCATATAATGAGTCTACTGGAAACTGTAATAACTTCGCAATTCAGGACAGGGATATTTCGACAGTAGATATTTATTTCCTGGATTATATCCAGTATATGGATGAACTGAAGGGGCAGCAGAATTTTGATAATCCTACGAAAGAAGACGGACAGAAATGGAAAAAACTTCTGGAGGAAAATGCAAAGTACCATAAGACATTACATTTTGATAGTGACAATGCAAAAAACTAATTGATTCAAAGAAAGATAAATAAGACATGAGACCAAAAGAAGTGATAGGGCAATCAATGAGAACCACAAAATCGGCAAGACCAGGTTCAGTTGTTTATGTGCCGATGGATAAATCGGAATTCAGATCCATTATATTTTCAGAAAAGAAGAAAAATAAAATTAAGAAAATTGTAATATTGATTATATTGATGATTTTTGTTATAGGCTGTTGTATATATGCAGGTATATCTTATTATTACTCATATCACTTCTTTTATGGGACGACCATCAATGGGATTGACAGTTCAAATAAGACAGCATATGAGGTTGAGCAGGAGATTGCTGGGAAAAAGGATAACTATACTATTCAGGTAATGGCAAGAATGCAGGACCCGCAGGCCATTACAGGAAAAGATATTGATTATAAATACGTATCCAGCGGTGCGGTTCTCCAGCTGCTGAAAACTCAGAAATCATGGGAATGGATCGGCAGTCTTTTTGAAACAAAAAACTATATGGTTCAAGAAGAGACTTTTTTCAGCCGGGAGAAACTGGAAGAACAGGTAAATTCATTAAATTGTGCGAAAAAAGAGAATCAGATAGCACCGGAAAATGCGTATGTAAGTTTTGTTAACTCAGAATTCACTATTGTGCCAGAAACGGAAGGCAATGAATTAAATACCAAAGAAGCTTATCAGATGATATGCAGGGCAATCGATAACGATGCGGCAGAGGTAGATCTGGAAAGTGATCCAAAGGCTTATAAGAAAGCAGATGTGACGAAAGAAAGTTCAGAGCTTCAGAATATGGTAAATACATATAAGAACCTGACAAAAGTAAATATCACATATACATTTGGAGATGAAACGGTAACACTCGATGGGAATACCATCAAAAACTGGCTGCAGTTTGACGAGAAAGGGCAGCTGCTCCAGAATGATGAAGCCTTCCGGCAGCATGTAGTGGATTATGTGGCACAGCTTGCAGCAGATCATGATACAGTTGGCACTGAAAGACAATTCCAGACCACGAGCGGAAGGACGGTGTATGTATATGGCTCAGCTTATGGATGGAAGATTGATCAGGACAAGGAAGTAGCACAGCTCATGCAGGAAATTCAGTCAGGAACCCAGACAACCAGGGAACCGGTATATTCTATGAGGGCAAATGCACACGGAATCAATGATCTTGGAGATACATATATAGAGGTAGATCTTACAGAACAGTATATGTGGTATTATCAGAATGGAAATATTATTTTCCAATCAGAAATCGTATCCGGACTGCCAAGCGATCCGGATAGAAAAACACCCCCTGGAATATTCACACTGAATTCAAAGAGCAGTCCGTCCGTGCTGCGAGGTGAAATGACAGCAAATGGAACCTATTCTTACGAACAGCCGGTAACATACTGGATGCCATTCAATGGAGGAATTGGCTTTCATGATGCAGACTGGCAGCCGTATTTTGGTGGTGACAGATATCTTACAGGTGGTTCTCATGGATGCATCAATCTTCCACCAGAAAATGCCGGACAGCTTTATAGTCTTATTCAGTATGATGTCCCGATAATTTGTTTTTACTAATTCTATATTCAAGATGTACAGGACAGGAGCTAAGTTGTAATGCAGCTGGCTCCTGTCCTTCATTGTCAACAGTATCAGATTGGTGCATGATCACCATTTCGGTAATCCAGAACAAAGCAGGCATGATGTGGAAGTGGCAGAGCGATTGGTAAAAGCTAGCAATCTCTTCCTTTCACAAAGAGTGAAGAAGAGAAGGCACATTAATGGGATTGACGTATCAATACTGGAACCATATAATGGGTACAAAGAAAAATTTATTTATGGAAACAAACACATTGACAGAGCATACAAAAGTGCTGTGATTAAAGTTTAAAAAGAATCCTTATGAACATCATAAGTAATGCTGTCAAGTATAATAAAGAAAAAGGAGAGATACTGCTCAGCTATTATGAAACACAGGTGGATGACAGGCATATACTGTTTGAGTTTCACTGCAAGGATACCGGAGTTGGAATGAGTAAAGAATTTCAGAACCATATTTTTGAACCATTTACTCAGGAAACAGGCGGTGCAAGATCTGTTTATGGAGGAACAGGTCTTGGTATGCCAATTACAAAAAAACTAATAGAGAAAATGGGAGGTACGATTAAATTTGAAAGCGAGAAAAATGTAGGAACCACATTCATGGTACAGCTTCCATTCCTTATTTCTGCTGATATGAAGCAGGCAGAAAGCCAGGAAGATGATGTATCAATTGAAGGCATGAAAATCCTTTTGGCCGAAGATAATGAATTGAATATGGAAATTGCGGAATTTCTTTTGACAAATGCAGGAGCAGAAATTATAAAGGCTTCAAACGGCAAGGAAGCTGTTGAAGCATTTGCAAAATCAGGTGTTGGTGAGATCAATGTAATTCTGATGGATATTATGATGCCAGTTATGGATGGCCTGGAAGCTACCAGAGAAATACGTACAATGAACAGAAGTGATGCATCTGCTGTTGTGATTATAGCTATGACCGCCAATGCTTTTACAGAAGATAAGACTAAAGCACTGAAGTCTGGAATGGACGATTATCTTACCAAACCACTGGAGTCAGAAAAACTGATTCGTGCCTTAAGTAGATATAAACACAATTAACAGTAACGTTCTTATTAGCCTGATTCAGCCATAGAAACAGGGTGTGGTACGAAATATTATGCGTAAATTTATAAAATGGAACAGTAATCCAGACAAAGAGGGGCATATCAATTGGACAAAGATATGCCCCTCAGCCGATGTTTGTTAACTGATGCATTTTGTTTATATATTCCCTTATTTTGTACATGGACTCTTTTATATGGAAGGTGTATAGTGAATGAAAACTATATGATAAAGATTATGGAGGCATAAGATCATGGCTAACTTGATAAATTTTGTTACGCTGTTGAATGGAAAATTTGATAATAAGGATCAATTTGAGAAAATAAGTAAGACAAATCCACAGTATCCATATGCAAAGCACATCAATACAATATGTAATTCAAAAATCGCAAATCTCCCAAATGGTTTCGAAGGCGTATTTATGATTGAAGAAAGTTATTATTCTGTACAGGGGACTACCCGCTCTTCTTCACATTTGTTTCTTTTTATGGAAGAAAACAATTCAATAAAACTTATTTCTTATGAGATACCGGAAGGATATGATAAAAAGAATTTTACTTACAAAATCTTCAAAGGTGCCGACTATGATCAGCTAAAGTGTTCTGCAAAATTTACTCCTGCATTTTTCAGAAAATCAGGTGATACATGGGAAGGCGGAAGTGTAAGTATGTTTTCTCCCGTATTGAAATTTTCTCTGCATGAAAAGTTCACTGAAAATCAATTGGAAGTATCAGAGTCCATGGAAGTAAATGGAAAAAGAACTTTTGGTTATGATGAGCCGATTATTTACAAACGAATAAAATAGAACATTGACAGGGGATGCTCTGATAAAATAGATTGATTTGTTAAGAAGAGCAGAATTCCTAAAGAAAGAGGAATACGTATGAACATTGTTTTTTCATCTGATAAGAAAGAATATAATACTATTAAAAAAGGTACTGAAATACTGCTGGCTGAAAATGACGGTTTCAACCAAAACATAGAATTGTTTGTTAAATTTCAGGACAGACCAGAAATATTGATCAATAAAAGAAAAGACCAGATTCATATCATCTGTCGGGAAATATCTCATTATTACCGCGCACTTAATTATGCCATACATCATATGGAAGAGGATGAATTTCAATATCAAGAGCATGTCTGCTTTGAAAGAAACGGTCTTATGCTGGATTGTTCCAGAAATGCTGTATTTACAGTTGAAAAGGTGAAATTCCTGATCAAGACACTGGCAAAACTTGGAATGAATGTACTCATGCTTTATACAGAAGATACCTATGAAGTAGAGGGACAGCCTTATTTTGGGGCTTATCGCGGAAAATACACCAAGGACGAAATAAAAGAGCTGGATGCTTACGCCTCCATGTTTGGGGTAGAGCTTGTTCCGTGTATTCAGACCCTGGCTCATCTGCACAATGCGCTGAAGTGGCCGGGAATGGATAAGATTCGTGATTCTGCGGACATTCTCCAGCCTGAAAAAAAGGAAACTTATCAGTTTATTGAAAAGCTGCTCAGCTCAGTAAAAGAGAATTTTTCTACCAACAGGGTACATCTTGGAATGGATGAGGCTGTCATGCTGGGACTTGGAAATTATCTAAAAGAAAATGGATATAAAAAAGGGTCACTGATAATCAGGGAACATTGTAACAGGGTCGTAGATATTTGCAGAAAATTAGAATTAAAGCCGATGATATGGAGTGACATGTACATTACAGCAAATTCTACAGGCGGATACTATGATCTGCCCGAAAACACAGACTGCTCCAAATGGGAAAAACCGAAAAAAGATCTAGGATTAGTATATTGGGACTATTATCATGATGATACCAGAACCTATGAAAAAATGCTGGATATCCATGCACAGCTTTCGGATAACATTATTTTTGCAGGAGGATCTTGGATTTGGAACGGAATTTCCCCCAATTATTCTAAGACCTATGCGTGTACCAAAGCAGCTCTTTCTACTTGTAAAAAATACAATATAAAAGAGGTGCTCTGTACAGCATGGATGGATAATGGTGCAGAAACTCCGGTGGATGCTTTGCTTCCGGGACTTGTACTTTTTGCACACCTTGATTTTCACAGAGACTATGACGAAACAATCCTTAAGCAGGAGTTCAGGAACTGCACAGGCGGAGAATTTGATGATTTTATGACACTTGACAATTTTGATTCCTTATTCTTAAATACGAAAGAGAATAAAGAGGCTCAAAATCCTTCAAAATATCTGTTATACCAGGATCCAATGTTAGGCATTTTTGATTATCATGTGAAAGAATCAGGTGTCAATACAAAATCTTACTACCAAAACATACAGAAATGTATGAAGGAATGTGCAAAAAAAACAGGAAAATATCAGCTTTTATTCTCGTTTTATGAAAAACTGGCGGCGGTATTAGCTGATAAAGCCGATTTGGGCATGTGTATAAAATCAGCATATGACAGATCGGATAGAGCAGCGTTGAAAGATATCAGTCAGAATGTTATTCCTGGGATCATCTGCAATCTGACAGATATGAAATCATCAAGAGAAAAAATCTGGATGAACGATGCAAAGCCCTTTGGTTATGAAATTCTGGATATAAAAATCGGTGGCGTGATTACAAGACTTAAAAGTACAGGATACCGGATTGACAATTATCTGAATGGAAATGTGCTTCGTCTGGAAGAGCTGGAAGAAGAAAGACTCCCCTATTTTACCAAAGGAATGGACAAGCGGGAGAACTTATGGAATCGCATCATCAGTGGATGTGATTTGAATGACACGATCTGATAAAGGTAAATGAAAGGAATCAGGCTACGTATGAAAATTTTAGTGATTTTAATAATTTTTGTATTTGCATTGTCTCTCTTTCGAATGATTCTGGAATGGAGTAAAAATAATAATAAATGTTCTCACCAGCGTTATAAACGATCAGAAAATAACGGTTTATACAGGAAATCAAAACTATTCTCACAGAATGGTTTTGGTTTCCTTTTTTGCTGTTACAAATCAGTTACAACTGCAATATAGAATTTAATGTATAATTAACCTGTGAAAAGATAGTTATAAAAACATGTGAGGTAATAATTATGAAGGCAAGAATTCTTGTGATAGAAGACGAAATGTCAATCAATGACCTGCTATGTATGAATTTGGAGATTGCAGGGTATGAAACAGTAGGATATCTGGATGGAAATGAGGCATATGAAGCAATTATTCAAGATCATGCGTTTCAGTGTGCACTTGTAGATATCATGCTTCCCGGAAGAGACGGATATAGCCTGTTACCGAAACTGAAGCAGTATGAAATCCCCGTAATATTTCTTACCGCAAAGGGAGATATCGCGAGCAAGATAAAGGGATTAAAAGACGGTGCAGAAGATTATATTGTAAAACCATTTGAAATGCTGGAAGTGATGGTCCGTCTTGAAAAGGTACTGGAACGTAATGGCACTGTACAAGAACAGATTCAAATTGGTGATGTTATCATTGATACGTCTAGTCGTACTGTTACAAAAATGGGCATGGAAATCTATTTAAAGCCAATGGAATATAACTGCCTCATGGTGTTCGCCAAAAATCCGAATAAAGCACTGACCAGGAATCAGATTCTGCAGGAACTGTGGAATGAAGAGTTCTGCGGAGAAACAAGAACTGTGGATGCACATGTGGGTCGTATCAGGAAAAAGCTTGGCTGGCAGGATAAGATTAAAACAATTCCCAGAATCGGTTACAGACTTGAGGTGGATTTATGAAACTCTTAATAAAGATCTTTTCTCAGACTACATGTATCATTCTGTTGGTATCGTCAGGGATTTTTCTCTATACCACTTATTGTTGGAAAAATCAGAGTATACAGAATATCAACAGTTATGAAAGCAGTATATTCAGAACAAATATCTTACAGTTTGAAAATAAAACAAGCCTTTCCGACAATCAGAAACAGAATGCCGACAACGAAATGCGCCCCCAAATAGTTACTTATGCTTTTCGGCAGGTTTTTCATGACAGCGCGGTTTTATATCTTGATGGAAAAATGATCTATAATGGAACTGTTTATGAATTCGATGTAAAAAAGTTAAGAGAATTATGTGAAAGTAAGGCAAACATGGTGGATCATGGCAGCAACAGTGACGGTCATGGCCCTATGATCAGTCAGATAAATGGAAGGACACTTTTGTTATTTTACTATGGCAATGTAAATATGGGATATCAGATTGTTACTTATAAAGATATAACAGATGTAATAGAAAAAAGTCATCTGCTGTTTTTTCAGACGGGTGGATTTACTTTATCTTTGATCGTGGTGATGGGAATTATCCTTTATTTGAGCCTTCGAAAAATCACAGCACCGCTTACAAGCCTAAGAGAAGCTACGCTTCTTGTTTCTGAAGGTATTTATGATTTTAAAGTACCGTCAGAGGGAAATACAGAACTTGCGCAGGTAGGTGCAACCTTTAATTTTATGACAGGTAAAATAAAAGAACAAATTGAAAGTCTTTCTAACATAAACCGGACACAAAAACAGCTTATTGGAAGTCTGGCTCATGAGCTGAAAACCCCAATGACCGCAATCATAGGCTATGCAGATACATTGCTTACTGTGCGCCTAACCCCGGAAAGACAGGAGAAGGCTCTGATTTATATTGAAAATGAATGTCGCAGGCTTTCAAGACTTTCTATGAAAATGCTGGAATTAACCGGACTCTACGAAGCTTCGGAAGCCTCATTCAATCCAGCTGAAATACAGGTGGATAATTTCCTGAAAGAAGTAAAAGAACTCATTGATTGCAGGCTTCAAGAAAAAAACATCTCTCTTGATGTATTTTGTGAACCAAAAGAATTGGTAAAGAAGTTCGATCAGGACTTAATGATAAGTGTAGTGACAAATCTAATTGATAATGCAGTCAAAGCTTCCAGGAAAGAATCTAAAATTGTGCTTGAGGCAACCCCAGACCATCTGATGGTTCAAGATTTTGGAAAGGGAATACCGAAAGAGGATCTGGAAATGGTGACGGAACCATTTTATATGGTAGACAAATCTCGTTCCAGGGCAAAAGGAAGTGTAGGGCTCGGTCTTTCTTTATGTCAGAAAATTATAGAACTGCACGATTTCCAACTGAAGATTGAAAGCAATCCGGGAAAAGGAACTACCGTCTCTGTTTTCTGGTAATCACACTAACGTTTACATATCAGTTACAAATCGCGAAAGATTTGGTGTAATGCTCGATGATATACTTATAACAACCTTAGAAAGGAGATATTACCAGAAATGAGAAAAAACATAAGAAAGTTTGCAGGAATAGTGCTTTGTATTGGAATGTTTACAGGATGCGCACAGACCCCGGATTCTTCTTTGGTAAAGCCGAAGGGGAGCAAGGCTGTGGATGCTTATACGGAAGCGGATGATGTTAGCGGTTCTAAAGGAGAAGCATCTGAAAGTAAGAACGATGACGGTTCAGAGTCAAAGACAACCATCAGGAATCTCATTGATGCTCCTCAAAATTATAAAAGCCATGTGGAAGATGACAGTGCCAAGCTCGTGGTAAATACAGATGCAAGCGTAGAAATTCCGGAAGTGGAAAAGATATCTGCTATTTCTGTCACCGCGGCAGAAGTTACCCAGGAGCTTCTCGACCGTATTACAAACGCATTCTTCTCAGAGGCAAAACTTTATACCATGGATAGTTATTACGTGAAGACAAAGGATGAAATTAAAAAAACTCTGGATGAACTAAAAGAAGACGTTGCAAACGGAAACCTGGATCCGTATAACTATGGAACAGATGATGATGGGAATTATGTCTATGATATCTATGAAGATATTGAGACATGGGAACAGGAATACGAAACTGCTCCGGAAAAGAAAACCCTGACAGAGGCAAAACCTGTTGCCGGAAATTTTTTCGATTGTATTGCACAAATGCCAGACGATTCACAATACTATTATAAAATATCTTCCGATGGCTCCGATACCTTGTCAGTCAAGATCAAGAAAGCAGCAAACAAGGGCGGGGAAAAAATACCGGAGGATGCAATGTGGTGTGATTACGGATATTCTGAAGAGGAAGAAAAACCCACAGAAGAATCTATCGGGCTGTCCCTGGATGAAGCAAAAAAACTTGTAAAGGAAAAAGTTGAAAAAATGGGCATCACAGATTTACAGTTTTCTAACTGGAATTACGCGGTGTGCAAAAGTTTTGAAGGCGATAATAGTTCAGGTAATTTTGGAAATGGATATAGAATTGATTATGCACGTACCATAAATGGTGTGCCGGTAACTCAGACAATTGCAAACGGTGGGGCATTGGAAGATATGGACAGCACAATGGAAACATGGTCTTATGAAAGTCTCTGTTTCTATGTCGATAAAGATGGCATAGAAAGCATGACTTATTCAAATCCCTACACAATTGGTAACATAAAGACAGAGAATTTAAATCTTCTTTCATTCAGCGAGGTTATGAAAATTTATGAAAAAATGATGGTGGTAACAAACGCTGATAATATGCAATATGAAAATTCCAGGGTCTATAATATTGATCGGATCGTTCTTGGCTATGCCAGAATATATGAGCCGTCTACTGACGCACACACAGGTATTCTGATCCCCGTCTGGGATTTTTTCGGCAGCATGACTTCAGAAAGTGAATATAACGGAGAAACAGAATCAAATACCAGTAAAGATCCGAATGAAAGTTTCCTTACCATTAATGCCGTGGATGGCAGTATCATAGACCGGAATCTGGGTTACTGACATGAGACAGGTATTTGGAATTGTAAGGTACAATTTCTTCGGATTTCTACGCAATCCCAAAGTTATTTTTATATTTCTGTTAGAATTTGTACTTAGTTTCCTGCTTACAGGCAGAATCATGGTTGTAATGGAGACCTACGATACACCGGTACAGGCCATTGAACCATTTATCTGGACATTTGGGGATGGGATAGCAGTACTGTCCAGTTCGCTGCTCTTGCTTCTTATGTTTTCTGACCTGCCGAAGATGACACCTATTACTCCATACCAGTTGACCCGGACAACCAAGAGGAAATGGCTTTTAGGTCAATTCATTTATGTTATTCTTGTAACTGTTTTATATACGGTTTTGATGCTGCTGTTTACGGCCGTACTGTGTATGAAAAAGAGTTATCCAGGTAACCTGTGGAGCGAAACTGCGGCCATGCTTGGTTATTCAGAATTAGGAAAAAACCTGCAGGTCCCTTCTACAGTAAGGGTCATGGAAAGTATCTCACCCTATGGCTGTATGCTGCAGGTTTTCTTCCTTCTGTTTTGTTATTCGCTGACCTTAAGCTTTGTAATCCTTGTAGGAAATCTCTATAAAGGGAAGACTAAGGGGATGATTTTTGGCCTTCTTTACAGTGTCTTTGGTTTTTTATTGGACCCGAAAGTACTGGCTGCAATTTTACATAAAGAAAAATACGAAATGTATCAGGTAAATGTATTAATCTGCTGGATCAGTCCTCTGAACCAGGCAGTATACGGAAAACATAACTTGGGTTATGATCCATTGCTCCCGAAAATCTCGCATTCCTATATGTTTTTTCTGGGTATTTTAGTTCTTCTTGCAGTTTTTGCAATTAACCGGATGAAAAAATATACCTTTGAATTTCTTGGAGAAAAGACATGATCGGAAGGGGGAAAACCTATGTGGGGTGAAACAAAACGTATGTTTTTTAATAAGAATTTTCTGGCAGCATGGCTGATAGCCTGCATCTCCATCGCCATTGGACAGACTTATCCCAGCTTAAAAAAAGCACTGACATGTGGTACTTTTATCAGTATACTGGAAGGTTCCTTAAAAAGTCAGGCAGTATCTTTTGCCATTCCGGTAGCAGCCGTATTGCCATGGAGTGATTCCATTCTGCAAGAATATAAAAGTGGATTTTTAAAGGAGATACTTCCCAGAACGACTCGCAGACAGTATATCGAAGGTAAAGTTTTTTCCATTATGGTATCTGGTTTTATGGTCTGGACGTTATCTATACTAACGGTACTTTTTATCAATTTTATTGTGTTCTATCCGCTGGAGATAAAGGGTGCTATTCAGAAAGAAGCACTTCTGGACTTACTCATGAAGGCATTTCGGACAGGACTTATCGGAAGTATCATAAGTACTTTCGGTGGAAGCTGCGGGATTTTATGGGATTCTGCTTACATGGCATATGGAATCCCTTTTGTAAGCTTTTATTTCGGAATTATCCTTCATGACCGCTATTTTAAGAATCAGATATGGTTTTATCCAGTAGAATGGATACTGGCTGATGAAAATTGGGGACCGGACAAAATAGGAGTTTGGCTATTTCTACTGTTGTTTTTATTAGTAATGCTGGGAATTCTGGGAGGTGTTTTATATGGAAGATTGGAAGAAATCTGAAGGGATATTTAGTTTGGCCTGTGATCCGCAAAGAGCAAGTGGAATGATGCAGAACACCTGCGTAAAAATAGAACACGTGACCAAACGTTTCGGTGAAGACATCGTGTTACAGGAAGTAAATCTTTCCTTGAAAACAGGGAACGTCTATGGGATTGTTGGAAATAACGGTTCCGGAAAGACCGTCCTTATGAAATGCATCTGTGGGTTTCTTCCTGTAACTACGGGCACTATTTTTGTATTTGGAAAAAAAATAGGCCATGATGTGGATTTTCCTGAAAGTCTTGGAGTTATTATCGAGACTCCCGGTTTTCTTACACAATATACGGGCTTTAAAAATCTGGAGATCCTGGCAGACATGAATGGCCGGATTTCGAAGGCCGATATCCGCATAGTCTTAAAAAGAGTAGGATTGGATCCGGACATGAAGAAACCAGTCGGAAAATATTCCCTTGGAATGCGTCAACGCCTTGGTATTGCACAGGCCATTATGGAAGATCCTCTTTTTTTGATCTTGGATGAGCCGTTTAATGGACTGGATAAACATGGCGTGGAAGAAATAAGAGAACTTCTGTTGGATTTAAAAGCAGCAGGAAAAACCATTTTGCTGGCAAGCCATAATGAAGAGGACATCAGAATCTTATGTGACCACGTATATGAAATGGATGGAGGAATCTTAAGAGAAAGGACTGCCTGATAATGAAAAATTTATTTGTAAAAACGGCATTAGTATTGTGTACGACAATAATATTTCTTCCAGCTACCGTTTTTGCCACAGAGCCTCAAAACACGGAAGTTACATCTGCTGAAGAAGGATTTACGGACTCAGATCCGTCCGTATCTTATGAGAATGATAACTCGTTAACCCTTGATGAAAAAGAGGATGAATCTACGAGTACCGAACCTCCGAGTACCGAACCTCCGGCAGAGGATGAAAAGACTCCTGATAAAGCTGATACCGATAAAGAAAATCCGAATCCGGATATTTTTACATCAGGAGATGACTTTGGTGATGGTTCTAAATCGAATCCTTTTCATGTTGTAATAGACAGTGATAATCCGGAAGACAGTGACGCCCCGCAGATAACAGATCCGGTTATAGACAACGGGTATTCGGGCGGTGGGGGAGGAGGTAATTCAACATCAGACTCATCAAGTGAAAAAATATTACATAAACCGCAGGTATTATTAGAAGACAGCAATCTTTCAGGTGGACGATTGGAGGCTGGTTCTACAACAGAAATGTCGCTGACATTTCGAAATAAAAGCTGCAGTCAAAATGTATTTGGTTTAAAAATTTCCCTTTCTACAGAGAACAAAGGAATTGAATTTGAGAAAAACTCTTTTTATGTACAAGTCCTGGCTCCTGGTGAAGCAATTACTTTGGAACAGATGATTACTATAACAGAAAACTGTGATCCTGGCCAGGCTGTCATTACTTTTTCTCTGGATTATGAAGATTCGAAAGCAACGGCAACTACCGGTACAGAATTACTGTCTTTTCAGATCATCCAACCGGTTCGTGTTAAGCTGGAAGCTTCAGATATTCCATCTGTTTTATACACTATGGATACAGTAGAGATCCCGGTAAAAGCAATGAATCTAGGAAGAGACAAAATATACAATGCAAGTGTCAGCTTAAAGGCTGATGAATTAAGCTCAAACGATACTGCATTCTTAGGGACCATAGAGGCCGGAAATTTATCCCAAGAAAGTCTTCGCATATATGTAAAAGGAAAAACAGGAAAATGTGCAGGACAATTAATTCTTACGTATGAGGATGCAGATGGCAAATCATATGAGGAAGAAATAAAATTTGATTCTGAAATCAAAGAAACCCAGATAAAGTCTTTAAAGGTTGAAGATGACCAGGAGAAAACCAATAACTGGTGGTATTCCATAGCTGCAGTTGTTGCAGTACTGCTTATTTCCATAATCCTGATTCTGGTCAGAAAGCTTCATAAGAAAAATATCCTTCTCGAAGAAGTGAGAAAGGCGGATTCTCATTGAAAAGAAAAAAAATAGACAGCTTTACCTTATTTGTCATACTTCTGCTGGCATTGATACTTACATTATTAGGAATGCTGCTGGCAGGTATGAAAGAAGAAAAACGGCAATTTACTGTGTTGCTCCCACTTGGAGATCTGGCTTATGATGAAGATTTTTTGCAGAAAGCGAAGAAGATAAAAGGTATAAAAGAAATCTGGCCAGTCATAGAAGTCCCGGTTGTCATCAAAATTGAAGATTATACGGAAACAACGACTTTTTCAGGAATTGATATGAATGCGTTTGGAAAAAATCCAACTCAGAATGAACTGGGGAAGATGCCGTTGTTATTGCTGGGAAATGGTTCCCTACGGGATATGAAAGACTATAATAATCATGCCATTTCAAAAAAACAACAGGAAAAATTTTTAGAGATGGGTGAAAACCTGAATATTTTTTATTCCCTGGATGAAAAAGAGAAGGATACTTCCAAAGCCATAGATGATCTTACCACTTTATCCGGCAATTCCGCAAGAGAACCGCAAACCTCATATATGCCCTGTAAAGCCGCTGTAGTAATAGAAGGCAACGAAATTTACATACCCATTTCCCAGGCACAGGATCTCTGCAGAGAAATAGGAGAGCCTTCTGAGATCAGTAAAGTATATCTAAAAATAAATGGAAAAAATAATCTGGAGAACGCAAAGAAAATACTTTCAGGAATTTAACATAATATATAGCAATTCGGCGATTGCCTTCGAAATGGCCTGGCGTCGGGTGTCCGGTTCTTCAAATTTTTCTGTTGCCATAGGCAAGCAAAGTCGCATTGGCCTGGTCAGTGTATCCAGCAGCTTTTCAATTTCTGCTTCCACCTGTACCAGCTCCACTTGATAGGCAGTCAGTTTTGGATTGACTTTTTCCTCCCTGCCGTGGAGTATCTGAAAGTCTTTGAACTTCTCCTGCATGGCAGAGAAAATGAATTGCTCAAATTCTTCTTTGTGGATTTTTTCGTAGCCCGGGCAGTTCTTGCTTTTTGCCCGTTTGGTACAGCGGCTCTGAAAATCAATGCCGCTGCTTTAAATGGGCGTATCAATTTGTCTGCTGTACGACGGCTTTTTTCTTTTGCCGTCGTGCGGCAGAATGGTTTGGTTATTATTGGTGAACGGCGTCCGCTTCTTCTTGTGTGAGTTGACCATTTTTAACTGCATCAGAAATGGCTTTATCTAATTCCTCAACTGTGGAATAATCCCCAATGTGTACTGTTTTTCCGTTATCTTTTGTTACATCAACACTATAAGAGGAAACTACATCTTCAGTAGGTGGAATCATGGAGTAGGTATCGCCGTCACCGTCATCTTTGGAATACAATACTCCCTTTTTGATACTTTCCAGAGTTTCTTTATAGCTGTCCATCATAGCATCTACGCTTTCCTGTGTAAATTCATGGAATACGCCCTGCCCATCATACCAACCATCTCCGGTTCCAATCAAAGATTCCATTTCCTTTTTCTGTTCGTTCATCCACGCCTCATATTCATCAGCTGTCCACCACTGCACATCCGGTACCGTATTGTTTTTCTCATAATCTGCCTCAGCGACCCAATTTTTACCGCCAACACTGATCTGTCCACCGTCTGTATCCTGATAGAGAATATCTGCACTGGATGTGTTTCCTGTTTCGGATGTTGAAACCTTTGGTGTATCCGAAGCCAATGCACTTGCATAAGTAACTCCTGCAATGCTTAAACAGATTGCTCCGCACAAGCCTATTGCCAAAATTTTTTTGTTCTTCATAGATAAGACCTCGCTTTATAAGAATTATAGCTGCCCTCTTGAGGACAGCTATAATATAACAAAGCAACTTGGATATAGTTTGCATGGATTATGGATTTTAGATGGAGTTGTCTACTGGCTGCTTACAAGGCAATTCAAACCAAAACAGTACACCATTGTTTATATTTGAAATGCCGTAATTTGCTCGATGCATTTCCATGACTTTGCGAACAATATAAAGCCCTAATCCGGTTCCGCCTGTATTGCGGTTACGAGATGTATCTGCCCGATAGAAGGCTTCAAACAAATGTGGAATAGCATCGTCAGGCACACGGACACCTGTGTTTTCAATTTCACCACGAATTGCACCATGCGTTTCGGACAAAGATATACGAATCAATTCACCACTTGGAGAATAACGAATTGCGTTTACCAATATATTTTGAATCGCCCGTTCCATCTGTGCTTGTTCCACTTCACAATAAAGACGGGTAGGAATATTTGCTTCAAGGCACTGTTCCTTTTCTTCCAATAAATCTGTTACAGTGGCAATCTGTACCCGAAATATTTCCGCAAAATTAATGGTTTTATATTCGGATTTTTGAGTTCCCTCTGCTTTAGAAACATACAGCAGCTCTTTTACCAACTTTTCCATCCTATCAACAACGGCCAGGGAACGCTCCATGTACTCTATATGGTTTTCATAACCGCAGACTCCGTTCAGCATTCCCGCCAAATGTCCTTTCAAGATGGTTAGTGGTGTTTTCAGTTCATGGGATGCTGCCGAGAAAAAGTCTACCCGCTGTCTTTCTAACTCCTGTTCCTTTTCAATATCTGTTTTGAGCTGTTGGTTGGCAGTTTGAAGATCGTTCAATGCAGTGGATAGCGAAGCAGATAATGAATTTAGATTTTGCGCCAAACACCCTAATTCATCTTCTCGTCCTGTACCACATTGACCGGAAAAATCCAATTCTGCCATTTGCTTTGAAATCTTGCTCAGTTGCACAATAGGTCTAGTAATATACCGTGTATAGAGCCATGCACAAAGGAGCGAAAGCAGAAAGACCATTAGGATAACATACGGAAGAATAGACAGCAATACCTTTGTTGCCTGCTGTACAACGAACAAATTTGTTTGAACTGCCAACGCATAAGCAGTGCCGTTTTTTAACGTGAACGGGTAAAAATTTGTCGTGGTTTCCCCAGACGGTTGCATATCTATGAACGATTCATCTTCATCGAATGTAACTGTGCAATCTGCCGAAGTAGTAGAGGTTTCCATTGATGCCTCGGCGGGATATATCATACGACCGTTACTATCCTCAATCCAAAAAGCGGCATTTGTTTCCTTTGAAAAAATAGATATATCATTTTCACAATCAGATATATTGTCAAAAGCTGTCATTTGCTCAACAAGGTGCATAGCGGCTTTCTCTGTGGACGCATTTATCAAATTGGAGTATGTCACAGGTAACAGCTTTGAAATGAAAAAATATGTTCCGCCGCAAGCCGCGCCCAGTAGAAAAAATGTAATTATAAAAATCTTAACGGATAAACGTTGCTTAATGTACTTTGTCAATTCTGTATCCTACTCCTCTGATTGTTTTTATATAGTCAGCATTTAATTTTTTGCGAATGTTCTTTATGTGACTGTCAACGATCCGATCTTCGACCTCCAAATCGTCCGCCCACAATCGGTCAAGTAGCATTTGCCGAGTAAAGACCTTTCCCTGATTTTCAAGCATAAGCCTAAGAAGCGCAAACTCTTTGCTGGTTAAAACAACCTCGTTTCCGCCTTGATATACATGGAATCCGTCAACGTCCATACTCAGCTCTTTATAAGTAAGCAGGGATTGATTTTGATTTTCCGCAGTCCTACGGCGAAGAATAGCCGCAATCTTGCACAGCAGGATTTTGGGCGAAAAGGGCTTTGGAATGTAATCGTCAATCTGCTGTTCAAAACCCTTCAACTGATTTTCTTCATCCGAAAGCGCAGTAAGCATAATAATAGGGACTTGTGACCGCCTACGAATGACCTCACATACACCATAACCGTCGATTTTAGGGAGCATGATGTCTAACAGCACAAGGTCGATGGTATCCCCAAACATTGTAATGCCCGCCACACCGTCAGAAGCAACAGCGACTTCATATCCCGCATCAATCAGATGGTTCTTTAATATATCCTGAATGTCAATATCGTCCTCAATAATTAAAATCTTCTGCATTGTTCCACCTCCAATTTTTCAAATATAGCAGAGAAATATGTATCTATTATGGAGTCTCAAATTTTATCCGCATTTATTTTACCGCCATTCTTTCAATCTATCAATGTTGTCATCGAGTATGTAGATAAAATACTACTAAAACATAAAACTGCGTATCGTCCTCATAATCAAACCTGAATACCTTTTACCAAATCGTCACCTTGCTGGACATTTCCGTAGACCAGTTCTTTTATCCTGACAGGCAGAACAGCGAAAGTAACTGCTGCCAGCACATTGATGTCCTTATAAACTCTAATGAAAAAGAATTTGTCGTGATAGAAGCCACAGCCGAGGGCATTAAGAAAGCCAGAGAAACGGAGGTTCCAGGAAAATCTACATACCCATTTTCCAGGCACAGGATCTCTGCAGAGAAATAGGAGAGCCTTCTGAAATCAGTAAAGTATATCTAAAAATAAATGGAAAAAATAACCTGGAGAACGCAAAGAAAATACTTTCAGGAATTTAACATAATATATAGCAAGAAGTCTCCTTCCTTTACAGATGTGCAATGAATTGTAAAAGTACTGTACGAACGCTGTAAAAGCAAAAAAGAACACTTGGTTGGTGATGCAGTTCATGGTATAATAGTATCAGTTGATAACATAAATGATAAAAAAGCTAATTTTGTTAAAAAAGGATCACAATGTACATTTAGAATATCAGATTTACCGCCTTTTGATCATGTGGTTGTAATGTTCCGTGCATAGCCCAGAATGGAACTAAGTAAATTTATCAATGTCTGTCCCTTTTTCAAAATCTGAGATTTAATTGGCAGAAGTATATCACATGATAATGTTTATGGTATGAAAAAAAGCTTTCGTTGTAGCCTATGGTTCTGCATGGAAAGTTATTGGATAAAAGATACTGATTAATACTTGGTAAAATGAGGGAGCTCACAAATGAAAAAAATTACAATTGCCTTAATTATGGTTATATCATTAATAGCACCAATTCAGACAATGGCGGAAAGTGTTACCCAGAACGGTACAATAATAGAGCCTTTGGAACAGAATATTGAACAGATCATCGATGAAATCACTTCTGAACCGCGTCCAATAAATTCTGATGCAATACAGAATGTAAAAGAATATATTAGTGAATATTTTGGCAATCTGGGATATGACAATATAGAATACCAGAAATTCGAATATAACGATGAAAACAATGAGAATGCAATAAGGCATTCCTCGCAGGCGGATGTGTTTCTGGCATCAACAGCCGAGGATGCAATTGTTGACGGCATTGGTGAAAATATCATTGTGACAAAAAACTCATCCATTGATACTACAAAAAATCTGATCATAAGTGCCCATTATGACAGTGCAGAAGATTCGGTGGGCGCCAATGATAACGGTTCCGGAGTGGCAGCAGTGCTTGAACTGGCAAGGATTTTAAAAGATACAGAGATACCGTATAATATAAAATTCATCCTGTTCTCGGGCGAAGAGAAATATATGCTGGGTTCAAGATGGTATGTTGGTAAGCTGACGGAGGACGAGCGGAAACAGATTATCGGAGTAATAAATATTGATACTATTGCAGAAAAAAGTGATCTGGGTTATATGGCGATGATCGAAGGAAACAAAAGACCAGACAATGCGGAATATGATGATGAGGGATTGAAAAAACTGGCAGAATTAAATAAAAACAGTATGTCAGAACTATTTACACCCAGTGACAGATTTTTCCTGACAATGGCAACCAACAGTGACCATTATCCGTTTGCATTAGTGAATATCCCGGCAGTATCTATTGTCCAGGACTGGCAAGATGGTTTGAACGTGAATGATAGTTCTGATGTAAAAGAAAATATGGATATACAGAGAATTGTGGAAGTGATTGATCAGGTTATGGAAGTACTTCCAACGATCAATTAAATTTATATCAAAAATCTCCCACTAATGGTAGTGCCAGATAAAAAACATTGTAGAAGTCAGTAATATTAATGTTTTTCATGGTGCTAGCACGGTGTGAAGTCGAAATAATCAAATACTGACAGAGACTAGGAGGTGGAATAATGAAAAAATGGATCGTGATGCTGGCGGTACTTGTTATGTTCTGTCTGGCGGGATGCGGGGAAAAGCCGATGACAGCAGTGTATTTTCATACAGATGATAACAGCTGGTATTTTGCGGATCTGGACACGGACACGATTTTCTCCGGAACGATACCGGATAAGCTTACGGATGAGAATGGAAAGAAGCTGACAGAGGAAGATATGACAGACGGAGATGTTTACCTGATCTATGGAGATGGTATCATGCTGCAAAGCTTCCCGGGACAGTATCCGGGAATCACAAAGATGGTACGGAAAGAACAGGGCAATCAGGAAAAGGCCGATCATTACCGGAAGGAGCTGCTTTCCATGATGCGTCCGGTGACTGAAGAGTGATAAAATAAAGCTTTTTTAGAAAAATATTAAAAGAAAATATATATCCATTTCTTCTATATTTTGATAAACTATATATTAAGGCCACTGAGAAGAATAAATTTTAACAAATGTAGCAAGAATTCTCCCACCTCTTCAGGTGGTGAGATGAATTGCACATCTGAGCATATCTGCTCAAAAAAAATCTCTATAGTATAAAAGAAACACTCGTTCTCCCTTCCCTGATGTAGTATACTGAAAAAGAACAATTAGTTCATAAATACATATCCGTCGATATAAGAAAAAGGACGATAAATATAATGGAGTTAGACCATGAAAGATGCATTCTGGGGTCAGATCTTCGGCCTGCTCAGTGCAGGTGGAGCAACGATTGAAACGATACGGCAGTATATAGAAAGCCAGGGTGAGAAGAATGAACCGCGCCGTAAAAATAAGGATCTATCCAAATAAAGAACAGGTTACTATCAGTTACTACTACAAAAAGGTCATAAAAAAATGACCTTTAAATTCTTGTGATCGTCAATCTGGATTTCTTTAATGACTGATCTCCAGAGCTGACGGCGTTCGGCTGGTTCCAATGTCTGATATATAGATTCCAGATCCATCTTTAAGAGCTTCCGGATTGGAGCCAGATCTTTCTGCTCCTGGTTACGTGGGAGATTCTCCAATTCTTTTATATATTTCTCTTTATCTCTTTTTAGTTCATCCATAGTAATTATGTCATTTATGTACAGATCTTTCAACTTATCAATTTTTCTCAGGAGTGCTGCTCTCCGGGAATCATAATCAATCACTTTAGCACTTGTAATTTCATATTCTGCAATATGCTCCTGCAGGAGAGGCTTGATATTTGCAATCAGGTACCTTTCTATACATGATTCGAATATAACTTTGCGATTGCTGCAACGCTTGCTTGGATAGGCGCCATGACATTTGTAGAGAGGATATTTGTAAAAGCCACCAGCCTTTTTCTTTATTTTTCGTGTAGCACCAGAAAATGAATGACCGCAGTGAGCGCAGCGGAGTAAACCACTAAATATATAGTTATATTTCTGGCTGATTTTGACATTAATAGCAAGCAGCTCCTGTACACGCTCAAACAGATCCAATGGAATGATGGCAGGACAATAATGATCGTTATCACGGAACACACCAATATATTTTTTATTTTTTAAGATTGCAGTTTTAAGATTGCTTTGAGTCATAACGATACCCATATCAGATTCCAGATGCGTGATTGTCTGGTTCAGGGAATTGCAAGCAGCATAAAACTGGAAGATATGCAGCACCTTTTCAGCGTCCTGATTAGGTACAAGATGTTTGTTTTCAACGGAAAATCCGAGAGGTGCTTTTCCGGCCAGAACTTCACCCTGCCGGTATTTATAGTCAAACACATCCCGAATCCGGACAGAATCGTTCTCTGCTTCCAGCTCTGCAAAGGTCATAGACTGTGCGACGAAAGCCCGGCCATGCGGTGTGGTCGTATCAAAGTACGGCTGATCGACAGCAAGCCAGTCGCAATGGTTCGCTTCGAGAACTGCCTGCGTATTCAGATAGTGTCGCAGGCTGCGGAACCAGCGGTCGAGTTTAGTGAAAATAATCAGATTCACGCGTCCGAGCCGGACATCATCAAGCAACTGCTCAAAATCTCCACGTTTGATTTTCCTGCCGGAGATTCTATCGTCAATGTAGGTTCCGGCCAGAACCATGTTTTCTTTGGATGCAATATAGGCTTTGCAGGTAGAGAGCTGTTCATCAATACTGTCTCCCTTTTTCGCCTGTCGGTCTGTGGAGACACGTACATATATAGCAACATTTGTTATACTCATAGTATCACTCCTTAAAAAATGGGTATAAAAAATACACCTATGCAGGCGTATCAGTTCGTGCTATAATTCTAATTGTCTGGAAAAGAATTGTAGCATCAATTGATAGCTGCAGAGTTTTCACGAAGTCGTCCTGGTGCGCCAACACTGGGACGATTTTTATTTATCTATAACATTTCTTGCACGCATCATATCCGCGCGCTTTGGCTTCACTGATCGTCACTCTGTACGGATTATTCTTTTTACTGCAGTCTTTACCGAGATGATATTTCTTCCCTGTATCGCAGATCCATACATAGGTTTCTGTAGGCGTCTTCTTTGCAATTACTTTGATTTTATAAGTCCATTTTACTGATTTGTATTTGCCCGTAACAACAACAGAACCTTTTGACTTAGCAGTAATAACTCCTTTAGAGCTTACGGTAGCAATTTTGGGATTACTGCTTTTGTAAGTCATTTTAACAGGAGCTTTAATGGCTTTCTTTTGGTTCACAACCATAGTAATAGATTTGGTTTGATTTGTGACCTTTTTGGTTGCTGCCTGAACGGGAACTGTAAAGAGAGACAAAATCATAACCATAGAAAGAATCAAAGACAATAATTTCTTTTTCTTGTTCATGTTCGTTCTACCCCTAGATAATTATTTGTCGGACAGTAATTTAGCGATTCTGTCAAGCTGACGAATGATAATAAAATTCTGTTCAAGAACTGCACGCTGATAGTTCATAATATTTTTCTGAATATCACGATCACTTCCGGCACCCAAAGAGATTCCAAGCTCTGTAAGACCGGTACCGCTTAATTCATTAAGAATACTTTTGACAGATTCAATATCATTAGGATTTTTTAAATTTTCCATTCCGAATTTACGGAGAGCTGCAAGATCCTTCTCTGCCTGTTTTGCTTCGGCTTCTGCTTGCTTACGGGCTTTCTTTTCTTCTTTGGTTTCGCCACTATTATTAAAAAGACCCATCGTTTGTACCTCCTGCATTGGAAAGATTTACCGGTAGTATTATGATGAGTTTCCCTCTTATAATGTTTCCTGCACCCAGCTGTTACTTACTAACGGGAAGGTGTGGAAACAATGGTGAAAAGAAAATACATACATTACGGCAACTGCAAAATATACGCTTTGTATTATCACAGCAACAATACTATATATATTAATCTTGACTTTAATGGGGGAACTCAAATCATAATACTTAAATAAATAGTTAGTTGCAGCTGGGTGTTTTATTATCCAGCATTTGTTTTTTCATCACCTGTAACAGGTGGGTGCATAATTTCTAATTCTTCTGGGCTGTCTGGAGCACCACCAGCACCCATAAGATTCTCTTTAAAGTGATTCAGGATCTGTCTCCGGATCGCTGGATCGATTTCAAAATAAGTCTTAATGATTTCCTTTTCAAGATCTGTCGCATTATGCTGCGCGGCAAATTCATCAAGACTGAATGTCTTTGGTTGTATGCGCATAGGTTCTGTGCCATTTCGCAACCATTCTTCTGTAACTCCAAATTCTGTAGAAATTAATTTTATTATATGTTCTTTTACTTCTACACGTCCACGTTCCAGATTGTTGATTACATCTCCACTAACTCCAATGCGTTCGCCAAAGGCTGCGCGAGACAAACCTTTTTTCTCACGCAACAACCGTATACGTTCGTTCAAATCAATACCTCCTTTCTGCTTAATAAAAATATAACACGTTAAATTTGGTTAGTCAACCAAAAAAGAACGAAAAATTTAATATAAATGGTTGACATACCAAAATATGCATGATATATTTAGTTAAACAACCAAATAAAACCAAATGACAAACCAAAAAGGGACACAATATAAATAACAATTAAAAGAAAGGGGATGAAAATAACGAAAAAAATAAAAAACTCCCGATTCTTTATGGAACCGGGAATTGCGGAAATTAGTGCCGGATATGCAAATAATGTGAAGTATTGCCAAGAGTTACGGATCTGTTTATCGGTCCACGATTGGAGTAAATTCGTAAATCAACCTTTTTTCCGGGAACTAATTGAATATCTCGACAGGATACAAATTCAAGGAAACATAGATAGCCTTGATCTGGACAAAGAAAAATAGGGAAATCTGTAGATTTCAATAATTCAGAATCAGATCCGCGAATTTTCTTCGGAATAAGTTCACATGGATATTCACGTTCGTTTTCGATAATCGATATGGATTGTATTGAAACATTGGAAGACGCCATGTTTTGAAAATGAATGAAGAACTGAACAGTACCAAGAGGTTGAGAGTAATCATAGATAACAATTTTTATATTCCTGCGTGCAGACAAAAATTTGCTGACGGATAAGAATGCGGACATAACAAAAGCCATTATTGATAACACATTAATAACCAACTGAGTATTGTCGAGAGTAAAGATATTTGCAAACAAATGAGTTGCCTCCTTTCTTTAGTTTTCAGTCTCTGGTACAGACTGATAGCTAAAGTATAGGAGAGAAGAAAGAAAAGCACAAGCCGAAACGGAGGAGCACAACATAAATGGCAATCACAAGACAGGTAGATACGGATGTATATTGCGATATTTGCGGCAAATGGGTTATGGGCTGGAGATCCGACAATGACGGAGTTAGCAGGGCATGGGCTGCTAAGTATGCGAGAAAGAGAGGATGCACAGTTGGAAAGAAAATCATCTGTAAAGAGTGCAGGGTAGAGAAGCGAATCCAGGCATGTAGCATACAGCAGAAGATTGGAAGTGCAGGAAGAGACAGCGATGGAACCTGCCTGGGGTTCGGAAGTGAAGCATCAGATGAACCACTGGAAAAGTGTAAACAGTGTATAGCATGTACATCATACCAATGGAAAGAAGAATAGCCGAAACGGTCAACAATGACCGTCTGGACACGATGGCAACGTGTTCACTGATGAGGTAAGCCAGAAAGGGGCGAAAGATATGTCACAGAAGAATATGGAAGTAATGTTAAGCATGGAAGACAAAGCCGAAGCCGAAGAACTGACAGCGTTTCTGCAGTCTGTAAACATCACCAAACAGACGCTGATGGACACATTCCTGAAAGGCGTCAAGGTGGGGGCAAGCATGTCGGCTCAGAAAAAGCCGGCATAAGGGAGGGACGACCTTGATTGAAAGATGGAAAGATATTCCAGGATATGACGGCAAATACCAGGCAAGCACAGAGGGAAACATCCGGAGAACTTTGAAATCCGGACAGTTTCGCAGCATGACTCCCTATCACAAAAAAATGAAAGGGAGTCAGCGCCTGGTTGTGAAGCTCACAAAAGACGGAAAAGCGAAAGAGGAGATAGTTCTCTCCCTGATTGCAAGGACGTTTTTAGGACCTGTTCCTGATGGTGCGGTTCCGTATCATAAGAACGGAATGCAGTCTGAGAATCACATAAACAATATAGCATACATACCCAGACAGGAACTTGGAAAGCTGACCGGTTACAGTTCCAGAAATAAAATAGTCGTGAAATTGGACAGTTGCGGACAGGATGTGGAATATTACAGATCTGCGAGAGAAGCAGCGAAAAAGAATTTTTTGAGTCGACAAGCTATCACTGATCGTTGTAACGGGAAAACAAAACGCGGACCGGCTCCGGATGGATACGAATATGCCTGGGACAACAGCGAAGCAAGCCGACGCAAAGCAATAAGACGCCTGGAGCTGGCTGGCGGATATACACCAATGCCGACAGCTCCTGCAGTAGAATTTGAGTTTTAGGAGGGGGAAGAAGATGGAAACGCAAGGAACATTCAATACGGTAAGATTTTACGAAACCCTTGCCATGATCCTCTCAAAGAAGCATGGCGTTGAGATCACCGTAAAGGTGAAGGAAAAGCCAAAAGAAAAAGAGGAAACAGCTTGAACTATGACAACTACATAAGGAGACAAGAAATGGAACGAAAAATAATAATTTCATTGGTATCCGGGTACCTGGTTTCTATGCTGCCGATCTGGACGATCGACAGCAGAATGCAGGAAATCATCCTGACATTTGCAGTATCTTTCTGCATCCTCTCCGGCCTGATCTGGATTGAGGAGAGGATACAGGACATGAAAAAAGCCCTCACGTTGGCGGACGTGAGAGCAAAAAGAAAAAACAACCTTTTCAAATAGTATAAAGAAAATATGGGGAAATGTCAAGGAGGATTGAAGATGTTAAAAACAGACTATAAAGGATTCGGAGAATTTATGGAAAAAATCAAAACAGCAGGAGAAGAAGAAACAAGAACACTATGCGGAATACGACAGCAGATGTGGCTGAACGAAATTTCCGATTTTATTTTTCCAACTCCGGTGGGAGATCTTCCGTTCTTAATCAATGCGTTGGAGACATTGGCACAGACAATTAAAAAAACGAATCCGGAAGCGGAAGATTGCGCGAGAAAAATTATTAACGGAATTGGCTGGGAAGTGCAGACAGCAACAATCAACAAGAACATGAGCGAAGCGGCTGCAAAAGCATGGCACGAATCAGTTAAGAATAACGAAGGTATTATGTAAACTAAAAGGCAACACCGGATCCTTGAAAAGTTAATGAAAGTAAGCCGAAAAAGCAGGGGAACGAAAGCTCCTGTTGCTTACTTGCTAAGAGTATTAAAGATGGATTCAAAACAGGGGATACGATAATGAGTTACATGTGTAAAAGAATGAGGTTCCGGAATGCCATAGAGGTGTATGAATATCACACGGCAAAGTATGGAGCACCAGGACAGGAGAGGCAGGAGAAAAAGAAAGCCACTCCGGAACAGATGGCAAAGAGGAACAGATACAACAGGGAGAGGTTGGCAAGGTGGAAGATCCGGAACAATTTTGATGTAGATGATTATTTCACAAGATTATCATACGAGAAGGACAAAAGACCGGAATCCATGGAAGAAGCAAAGGAAGACTGGAAAGCATTTCTGCAGATACTCAGAAGGGAATACAAGAAAAGAGGAGCAGAACTGAAATGGATGCGGAATATAGAAGTCGGTACAAGGGGAGCCTGGCACATTCACATCATAGTGAACAGGATTCCTGACACGGACGTTATTCTTGCGAAAGCGTGGAAACACGGACAGATACAGAATCAGCTTCTGTATCAAAAAGGCGAGTTTGAGAAACTGGCCAACTACATAACGAAGACACCGGAGACGGACAAGAGACTGAGAGAGGCAAACTATTCCGCATCACGCAATCTTCCAATTCCGGAGCCAGAGAAAAAAGTATATAAACACTGGAAAACATGGGGAAAAGTCAGAGTGCCGAAGGGCTGGGAGGTGGAAAAAGACTCACTGCATGAAGGCGTGAATGATCTGACAGGCTACCAGTACCGATCTTACACTCTGATTAGAACAGTTCGACTGCCGAAACAGGAAAAGAAGAAAGCAAAGAAAAAGAGGGAAAGGGCATGAAGGTAAACATATATCTGGAGACAGATAAGCAGTCCCAGGAATGTATGCAGCGTAAATACGGGTATGTGATCGAAACGATATTCAAAGGCGCACCGATAACCAGAGAGGGATTCGGAAGCATTGAGGGAACATATCACAAGACGAACCTGCAAGCCCTTATAAAAGCCCTGGGACATTTTCACAAAGAATGTGAAGTATGCGTATATACAAGAGACGCATTTGTTGCAACGCGGATTCTGAAAACTGACGACATGATGGCAGCAGGATTCAAGGACACAAAAGGAAAACCGATAAAGAACGCCCAGGAGTGGGAGACAGCCTGCAAGAAGCTGCAGGAGTGCAATATCACAATATCCTCACAGACTGGGAAACATACATATTCAGCATGGTTACAGGAGGAAATGAAGAAACGTGAAGCCGGAGGAAATATGGGGAAAGGGATGGAGCCTGAGACCGGAACAGAACCCGGCAGAAATGGAGTATCTGGGTGAGATCATTAAATCCGGATACAGATTCACATACTACAAAGACCGGAAAGGAGGGATTTACTTTGAAAGCGAACCAGAAGGAGGAAAACCTGAATGGATGCGCCGCGCCGACGAAGACCGAAAACGAAGGAATAGACACAGACATTGAAGCCCTGGAGACTTACATCTGCGACAATATCTGTCAATACAGAGAGAAGACAACCAGCCAGGAAGCACTTGAGTATTATTTCTGCAGTTCGTGCGAAATGAGTAAGCACATAAGCAAAATAAAAGCAGAATATGACAAAATCAATTCTTTTGACCACAGTGAAGCATGGAAACTTATGCAGAAGTACAGAAAAATTACGCTCTGCAAAGAATGCGTGCAAAGACAACATCTGAAATCAGGAAGAAGCATATGCAGAATTTATGGCACTCTGGGAGGATTCCTGGAAGAAGACGAAGGATGTAGCCGGGGCGAAGAATGGGAATAACAAAGAAAAGGGGAAACGATTATGAGAACAATCGCAGTAATAAATTTAAAAGGCGGAGTGGCTAAGACGATCACATCAAACAGCATTGCGTACATCCTTGCAAACCAGGGATACAGAGTGCTCCTGCTTGACAACGATAAGCAGGGGGACGCATCGAGAGGATTGAACCGACGCACCCAGGACGGAGAGGGCATTGACAGAATCATGACGACACGGCATCCGGAAGACTGGATGCACAAGCTCATCAAAAAAACAGATTTTGAGAATCTGGACGTGCTCCCGGCAAACATGCGTCTGCTTACAGCAAATCAGACGGTCATGCTGGATCAGACACGCCCGCAGCAGTATCGTATCAAGAACGCGCTCGAATGTGTCAAGGATCTGTATGATTTCTGCATCATTGACAACGCACCGGATATTAATATCTCCACGATCAATGCGCTGACAGCGTGCAATGATGTATTGATTCCTGTCGAAATCGACGACAACACCGGAGAGGGACTACCGGAGCTTGTCAATCAGATCCGGCATACGCGAGAGGACCTGAACGAAGATCTTGAGAATTATTGGATCTTTATCACGAAATACGACAGAAGAAACGAAGCGCAGCGACAAGGGCTGGAGCTGATCCAGGCAGCAGAATACCCGATGTTAAAAACACGTATCAGATATTCCAGAAAAGTATCAGAGTGTACATACGCGAGAATCCCGATTCCGAAGTACTCACCGAGATCTTTAGCTGCAAAGGACTATGAGGACCTTGTAACAGAGTATATTGCAGAGCTGAACATATCAGGAGGTGAGGAGTAATGGCTTTTAACCTTGCCGATATGGTTGCGAAACGTCCGAAACAGATACAGGAAGAAAACTCAAGTGATACGGTGTACAGAGACGTGTTCAAACTAATCCCATCGAAAGCGAATTTTTACGGGGTCAAGCCGGAGAAACTGCAGGGATTGAAGAACTCTATACTGCTGTTCGGAGTGATGCAGGATGTCCTGATCGAAGAGAGGGACGGAGAGGATTACATAATTTCCGGACACTGCCGGACAATGTGCTGCAGGATGCTGGTAGAGGAGGGACATGAAGAGTTTCGAAAGATAAACTGCAAATATACAAAAGTAAAAGATAATGCACGTAAGAATTTGATTGAGGAAAACTGCATTAACGGTTCGGCAACAAGGGAAAATGACGACGCAATATCAAAGTTGCTTGAACGCCTGTCTGTTATCCAGGCGAACCGGTTTAGGGATAAATCAGACTGGGAGAAGATGCGAGAAGCTCTGGATACCGAGGAGATCATAAAAGAGCTGAAAAACCTTGCTGGACTGAAAGGCAAAACAAGAGACATCGTGAGAGAAACAATCGGAGTATCCGGAACACAGATGGAAAGATACCACGCAGTCCAGAAAAGACTCAGCGCCGAATGGATGGCGGAGTTTGAGGCGGAGAAAATCAACATCACCGTGGCTCGTGAGCTTGCGGATCTGGATGAAAAATATCAGAAACAGGCTATGGAGCACTACATGGAACACGACATCATAACGCAAGCAGAGGTAAGAGCTTTCAAGAAGCTCCAGGAAGACAACAGAGACATTCCGGGACAGTTCACGCTTGCGCAGGTAACCGGGCGGCAGAGACCGCCAGAGAATGAGACACCGGTACAACCAGAATTGCAGATAGAGCGACTGTTTGAAGCATTGAACAAAGGCGAGAGAGAAAGAGTCGTCAAATGCGACACAAGAATGGCTGCATATTTAATCAGCATCAGATACAGAGACGTCAGGATCAGAAATGGACATTTTAATTATCAGACAGGGAAAGAGGGAATCATTTTCAATCCGGACGATACAATGCAGCATACGCTCACATGGAATGAGCTGGCGGAAGAACTGGTGAAAAGATACGGAAAGAAACAGAAGCCGGTGAAAATGGTGTCCATAGATGCACCAGAGAAGCCAGAAAAGAACAATTCATCAGCGCATAGACCAGTGGAACCGGAAAAGAGCTGCTTTTCGGCAGCAGAAGCACCGGACAATAAGCAGCAGGAACATATTGTTGAAGATAACAAAACGCCTGAAAACGATTCTGTTGAAGTCAACAAGATCGCGGAGTGTTCCAGCGACACATTACCGGAAATGAAAAATAACGATCAGCGCAAGGCGTGGCTCAGAGCCTACAAAGACTGGGGACTCTGGTATGAGGATAAAAACATAGGCGTCAAATATTATAAATACGATTTCCAGAACGGAGCACGACTGATTGTGGAAGAATATGCACCGGATCCAGGAGAACAAAAAAGCTGGTGGGTGTCAAGAATGACAGAAACATATTACATGCACCTAGTAGGCGGACCTGAACCGGATCGAGTTGGCGGAGTGACAAAATGGACATATCATGCACGCTATGATAAATTTCCAAACTCAGAAACCGAATTGTGTGAGTTCTTAAAAGGTTTACAGAAGTAGCGGGAGGAATAAAAGATGCAGGAAAAGGCGCTTGTTACTCACTTAGAGTTACATAAAAAAGTAGTAAAAAACGCCTGGATACTCAGTTACGAGGGCCGCAAGGTCCTTGTGATTGAATTTCAGGAGACTGTCACAGAAGATGAAAGCATTGCGTATATATTCGCCCTGGCTAAAAGCCTGGTATCAGGAAAAGGCAGCGAAACACTCAGCCCGGAGCTGATGAAGATGGTAAAAGGAACCTATGTCCGGATTCTGGACGAAGAAATGAAGAGGCTTATTGATAATGGAATTAAAATGGAGGGATAGAAATGGAGAAGACTTGCAAAACCTGTAAAGAAAATGATTGTGGTCTTTGCGATCGCACCGGCCGCCTGGTAGAGGACGACGATCAGTGCGAAAAATGGACGGGCAAACAGACAGACTGGAGAACTAGAATGATGCAAACGTTCCTTGCCGGACATTAAGGAGGGCGAAATGGTCAAAAAACTGTATGAGGTAAGAAACAGATCCGGTGACCTGATATTAGAGAATGCGACAAGCGGAGAAATTAGAGAAGAACTGCATTGTACAACGGCGCAGGTCAACAACGCCAGAACCTCCGGAGATCACATTTTCGGAGAATACAAAGTAGAGGAGATTGACAGGAAATTAAGCAGAAAGACGGATTTTGACCTGCTGAGAGAATTTGAGTCCGTCTGCGATCAGCTGTTAGGCAGCAGGAAAGGAAAGAAATGAATAAGAGACAGAAAAAGAAACTATACAAGCAGGAAATCGGCAAAAATCCGCCGAAGAAAATGAAGTATTCCGGGAAAAGCTATCACCGGGCAATAAACAAGCCGTGGGGAGGAAAGAAAACGACAGTAAACTACTCCTGGGACTGCGAGAAGCTGAAAGAAATTGTAACACAATTCACAAAAGCATGGGCCGGTAACAGGGTAACGATAAAAAAGACAGCGGATGCACTGATAAAACTGTTTGCAGGCATAGGAATCAACATTTCCGAAGTTCCGGAAAGTTCATACGCAGTAAATACGAGAAATGTGGTAAATACAACAAAAACATTGGCAGCACACCGCAGAAAAAGAGGTGAATGGAATTGAACTATGCAACAGCAGAGGCGGAGGACAACAGAGAGAAGATCCTGAAATTCATTGTTAAATACATAAAGCGGCACTGTTATCCACCGGCTACTTATGAGATTGCGGCAGATACAGGACTGTCAAAAGCAACAGTTAGACGACATATAGCAATGTTGCTGGAGGATCGCATCCTTGAGACAGAACATCCGGGAGATTCAAGAGCGTATCGCATCAAAGATACAAAAATAGTAATGGTAAAGGAGAAAAAGACAAATGGAAATGATAATTCAAAATGAAACCGGTAATTTTACGTTGCATGTACGGATCTCAGACTCGAAAGAATATGATTTCCTCAAGGATGTGACAGAACTGGCACGAAAGTATGATTTCGAAAATGATGATTTTGAGATTGAAGATCCGGAAAAGGAAGCAGATCAGGTACCGGAGACAACGATTAGCGAAGCTGCAGAAGAATACAAAGGATTTTTACATATTCGCTGCGAAGAATGTGGAGAGACAATCTCGTACAACGCAAAAGAGCCAGAGACACAGCACAAATGTAAGAAATGCGGACACGTAACACAGCTTAGAGCTTTAAAGCCAATGTATGCAGAGTGCAAAGCCTGCGGAAGTTCATGGAAGTACATGACAAACAGAAACACTGCAGAACTGACGCAGGAATGCTTACAGTGCGGAAGTTTGATTGACATGGAAATGAACTCACGCCGCACAGCATATGTAACAAAAACGAAACGGGGGGGGTCAAGACCTCCAAGAAGTAGATTCAAGAGGAGAATGTGATGAATAAAGTAATTTTAATGGGACGTTTAACCAGAGATCCGGAAGTGCGCTACGCTTCCGGAGAAAACCTGGCAATAGCCAGATACACGCTTGCAGTAGACAGAAGATTTCACAAAGACGGGGAAGCAACGGCAGATTTTATTTCATGTGTCGTTTTCGGACGTGCAGCAGAGTTTGCAGAGAAATATTTCAAACAGGGATTGAAGATTACAATCTCTGGGCGTATACAGACAGGAAGTTACACGAACAGAGGAGGACAGAAGGTATATACAACGGAGGTTGTAGTAGAGGAACAGGAATTTGCTGAAAGTAAATCTGGAGACAATGGAGCGGCTTATTATCCACCAAAACAGACGCCGCCGCCGGCTCCTGCGGACAGCGCAGATGGATTTATGAACATTCCGGATGGAATAGAGGAAGAACTGCCGTTCAGCTGAGAAAGGAGCAATAATGGACGCTATTGAAGTAAAAGTGAATGTTAATCAGAGAAGACAGACACGTTGGTTGAAAGACTATCACGAAAGTTACAGAAAAAAGCTGGAGGAGAGAAAGAATGCAGTCACTTCCGAAACAGAAAAAGAAAAAACGAGCTAAGAAGAAAGAGCCAGAGAGACCGAGTATCATGCACAGCAGAGAAAGCGGCACTTGTTATCTCTGCATGAAGCTGCACAATGACTACAGACGACATCCGGCGCTCCAGGAGCATCACATTTTTGGAGGGTGTCCGAATCGGACACATTCAGGACATTATGGACTAAAAGTATATCTCTGCAATGTGCATCACCTGGCAGGGACAGGGCCGGAGGCAGTACATTCAAACCAAAAGGTCATGGATATGTTGCATGAAGAGGGACAGAGAGCTTTTGAGGACCGGTTCGGCAGCAGGGAAGAGTTTATGAAGATATTCGGAAAAAATTTTATCATGGAGGATCACAAACATGATGGACATTAACGACGTTAAGAAATTAATTGACAATGTGGCACAGAAGCCATTCCTATGCAGTAATACAGAGATTACGACAGACAACGGCTATGTGATTACCACAAAAGAGCATTATGAGAAATTGCGAAAACACCGTTTGTGTCGAGCGAGAGGAAGAGAAGCTATATTTCACCGATGGACAGAACTTGCAACAGTTGTTGAACCGTCGCCGCTGGTAGGTGGACATCCAGGAGGACAAACAAATATTACACTTGCAATTGTGGAATATAAAAACGGAAAAGTAGAACAGGTATATCCAGGAGAAATAAAATTCATGGACACACAGGAATACTGGCCAGATCAAGAAAAATAATTAGTTTTAAGGAGGGCAGATATGCCAAACGTGAGACCGCTGAACAGAAAGAAATATAATATATCAAAGAGAGCTTTTCAGACCGCATACAACTATTGCTTACAGTATACAGAGTGGAAAGAGGAGCTGGCCGTAAAGAGAGACACAAGAGCCGGACAGAATCTGACTGGACAGCCGGGAGCACATAACTGTTCTGACTCAACTGCTGACGCAGCCATGGAAGCGGCCGAGATTGCACGCAAGATAAAGAAGATTGAAGACGCAGCCATGGAAGCAGTCGGAAAAGAAAAAGAGCTGTATCCATATCTGCTGTATTACGTGACAACAGAATATTGTACATTTCAGACTATGAAAGCCAGAGGCATTCCATGCGAGAGATCGTACTTTTACGAAATGCGTAGGAGGTTTTACAGTATCATAGCAAGGAGGATTAGATGATAGAATGTGATAAATGCAAGGCTCAGATGGAGCAGACTGCAAAGGAAGAACATATACCAAATACAGAATTGGACATCCAATACATTCAGTGTGAACAGTGCGGAAAGAAGTATATTGTACTGCTAAAGGATAACAAGACGAAAGGAATGTTGATTCGGATCAGGAACATGCAGGCAAGATACCGCCGTATGTTCGGGAAAGAAAACATTGCGAAAGTAGAAGAATACAGAAAGAGTATGGAGAACTTTCAGAAAACAATACAGAAGTACCAGGCGCAACTGAGAAACAATAACAAAGACAAGATAAAGGAGTATCTGTAATGCGGTACTCGAAGGACAAAATAAATGATATATTGATAACGTGGTATTCAGGAAAGCCACAGAATAATCGTTCCCCGCGAGAGAGGGCTTGCTATATGCAGGTCCTCTTTTGAGTTAGGAGGAATATGACGCAACAGGAAACAGAGTTCGTGCGCTGGTGCGTAGCGAACGACATACACAGGTTCTATGTGTGGACCAGGTGGAAGCAGGTCAGGCAGCAGGTGTTGAAGATGGACCACAATGAATGCCAGAGGTGCAGAGAACATCACAGATACACAGCAGCCACGACAGTACACCATGTAAACTACGTGAAGAGACATCCTGAGATGGCTCTGGACATATGGTATGAGTGGCATGGAGCGAAGAAAAGAAACCTTATAAGCCTTTGCCATGAGTGCCATGAAGCAGTGCATGGTTACAGAAAACCACAGAAGCAGGAACCGCTGACAGAGGAACGCTGGGACTGATACCCCCGGTCGAAAAAATTGAGATTTTTGGCGGCCGGCCGGAGACCGGTGGGTGGCCTCGACAAATCTGCGAAAGGTCGCACATGATGAAAAAATAAAAAAATAGGGGTGAAAAAATGGCCGAAAAAAAAGCGGATATATTAGAAAGCTTAAAAGAGCAGCTGAGAAAAAAACAGGCAGATATTTCCGTCTTCAAAGACCTTTTGGACGACTATATGACCCTCTATGATGTCAAAAAGAAGCTAAAAACAGATATAAAAAAGCGCGGAGTGACCTTTGAGACCACATCCGCAAGCGGGAAAGCAACGATTGTAAAACAGAACCAGTCGGTCAAAGATCTGGTTGCTGTCAACAAACAGATGCTGATGATTCTGGACAAGCTGGAGTTGACAACGAAAGAAACAATAAAGGGGGATGATGATGACGAATTGTGATCCACGCATAGAGGAGTTCATGGAGGCCGTAGAGTCTGAGAAAATCAGAGCTTCCAGGGAAGTCAAAGCACTGGTATCACACGTCAGAAGTTGTTTCAAAAACGAAGACATATACACAGACAGCGAACAGCTGACGAAATATATCGGGATTGCAAAATATTTCCCGTTTGAAAAGCTATTTCCCTGGCAGATCTTTGTCGTGGGACTGCACGATTGCACATACTGGAGGGTATCAAAGACTCCGCGCTGGCCGGATCTTTTCTGTATGCTCGGAAGGGGCGCGGGGAAGGACGGAACAATAGCGTGGGAATCTGCCTGCCTGGTAAGTCCGTATAACGGAATCAGGGCGTATGACGTAGATATTTGTGCAAATAACGAAGATCAGGCACTAAGACCCGTCAAAGACGTGGTGGAAGCTCTTGAAACGCCTGAACATACGAAAAAATTAAAAAAATTCTATTACTGGACATCTGAGAAGGTAGTAGGAACAGAAACGAAATCAACGATTCTGGGACGTACAAACAACCCATCCGGAAAAGACGGAATGCGCTCCGGTATGGTGGTGTTCAATGAGATACATCAATATCAGGACTACAAGAACATTGAAGTGTTCACAACCGGACTTGGAAAGAAACCACATCCGCGCCGGTCCTACTACACCACCCAGGGAGATATAAGAGAAGGACCACTTGACGATATGCTTGGAACAGCGGCAGATATTCTTTTTGATGATCTTCCGGACAATGGTATGCTGCCATTTATATGCAGACTGGACAGTAAAGAAGAAGTATACGACGAAAAGAACTGGGAAAAAGCAAACCCGTCCTTGCCATATCTCCCGACATTAATGGGAGAAATGCGAAAAGAGTACAACGACTGGTTAGCACATCCGGAACGTCTCACTGCATTTATGACAAAGAGAATGAATATCCCAAGCGGATCCACAGACATAAAAGTATGTTCGTATGAGAAAATAAAGCTCACGAACAGAGAAATACCGGATCTGTCAGGGTGGACATGCACCTGCGGGATTGACTTCTCGAAGATTACGGACCTTGTTTCTGTAAATCTGCATTTCAGAGACGAAAATATCCGGTATGACATCAATCATTCATGGTTATGCAGCCAGTCAAAGGACATTCAAAGGATAAAAGCTCCTCTGGAAGAATGGAGACGGAGAGGACTGCTGACAATGGTGGATGATGTGGAGATACATCCGGAGATCATCACTGATTATATTCAGGTGGCAATGATGAAATACTGCATAAAAGGAATTGCGATTGATGATTTCCGCTATGCTCTACTTGCAGCAGCACTCCGGGAAATCGGATTCGACGCAAAAGTGTATAAAAATTTAAAACTTGTACGTCCCTCAGACATAATGAGGGTTGCAACAGTAATAGATAGTTGCTTTGCAAATGACAATTTTATCTGGGGAGACAATCCAGTGCTCCGCTGGGGGACGAACAATACAAAAATGATCCCATACGGGAGAAAACCGGGAAAGAAAGATGATGCAGACATAGGAAACTATGTTTACGGGAAAATTGAAGCGAAAAGCAGAAAAACTGACCCGTTTATGGCACTTGTCGCGTCAATGACAATAGAGGACATGATCCCATACGCACAAACGGCAGCAGTGCCTGATATTGGAGTAATGACTTACTGAAAGGGGGTGAGAAAGGTTGGGATTTTCATTCAGGAATCTGATACGGGGGAAGCCAGAACCAGAGCAGTCAGAACCAGAGCAGTCAGTTGAAAATGTGTCTCGAATTGAGATTGCAGACAATCCGATTGAGAGCATAATGACAGAAATTTATCTGAGGGAATTGGCTTTTCAGAGAGCAATTCAGATTCTTGCAAAAATGTTAGGAAAATGCGAGATTCGTACATTCCTGAATGGTGACGAAATATTCCGGGATGAATATTATACCTGGAACTACGAACCAAACAGAAACCAGAATAAACAGCAGTTTTTTGATAAGTTAATCGAAAAGATGTTCAGAAACGGAGAGGCGTTGGTTGTTGCTGGAATAGATGGACAGCTCTATGTAGCAGATTCATTTTGCACAACCAGAAGCGCACTGTACGGGAACACATACAGCCAGGTACAGATTGATGATTACACTTTTCAGAGGTCGTTTAGATCCACAGATGTTCTGTATCTAAAACCGAACTGGAAAAATGTAAATACGATACTACAGGGGCTATATGGTTCCTATGCGAAGCTGATCCAGTACGGAGCAAAGACCTTTATGCAGTCACATGGCTCAAAAGGAACTCTGGACATATCAGCCGTAGCCCAGAACAGCAAAAACTTTGATGATACTCTCAAAAAGTTGCTGAATGATTATTTTAAGACATTCTTTGAAAGCGAAAATGCAGTTCTGCCCTTATTCGAAGGATATACTTTCACAGAAACGAACAGGTCAAAGAACTACAATGAAACAACAACAAGAGACATAAAAGCACTATATGATGATGTATTCGACTTTACAGCGAGAGCAATAGGAATCCCTCCGTCAATCCTGAAAGGGGACGTGCAGGACAACAGCAAGGCAATAGACGAACTGCTGACTGTTGCACTGGATCCATTAGCCGGATCCTTAGAGAGCGAAATCAACCGTAAAAAATACGGGAAAGCCGTATTGAAGGGCAGCCGCTGCATGGTAGACACGTCACACGTTAAGCATGTTGACATATTCAGCAATGCGACGCAGATTGACAAGCTGGTACAGTCTGGAACGCATACGATTAACATGATTTTGCGTGCAATGGGACAGCCGCAGATCAATGAAGAATGGGCGAACCAGCATTTTATCACAAAGAATTACAGCACAGTACAGGATTTATTGAACAGCCTGGAAGGAGGTGGAGAAAATGGCGGGAATGGAAAAAACACAGAATAAAACAAATTACTGTTTTAAGCAGGCAGCAGATCCGGCGGTACATTTGCTATACATCTATGATGATGTATCGGCGTATGGAGAATTTGACTGGAAAACATGGTCATATACCGAAAGCGAGACTTCTGCAAAGTATTTCCGCGATCAGCTTGCGGCAATCCCGGAAGACCATACGATTGAATTACATATCAATTCAAATGGCGGATCTGTAAAAGAGGGAGTAACTATCTACAACCTTTTGAAGCAGTCCGGAAGCCATGTAAAAGGAATCGTTGATGGAGTGGCGTATTCCGTAGCTTTTGTGATTTTACAGGCATGTGACGAAAGAATCATGGGCGTAGGAACAACAGCACTGATCCACGAACCATGGGTAACTGCATCCGGAAATGCAAGAGAGCTGAGAAAGACAGCGGATGATCTTGACGTACTTACGGCAAGCAATCGGAAAATCTTCCTTGAGCGTTCAAATCTGGAAGAACAGCAGCTTGCAGACATGATGGAAGCAGAAACCTTCCTGACTCCAGATGATTGTCTGGAATATGGCCTGATCGACAAGGTAGAGGATTACGGACACGCGCCAGAGGGAGACACGACAAAAGAAGGAATGCAGAAACGTCTCCAGGAAGTTATGCAGCACATGAAAGATACGAAGTCTTTCAGAGAGCAGCTGGAACTTATGCAGAAGCAGAAAGGACAGAAACCCGAACCGGGAAAGAAACCGGAAGAACCAGAGAAACACACACTGCAGGGATTTCTGCAGGGATTCAAAAAAGGAGAGTAAAATGAAAAATAAAGATTTTGCCGCATTAAAGAGAACGGAAATCCTCAACAGAATGAACGCAGCTGTTGCGGAGAATGATTCAGAAGCGTTTTCAAAAGCATATCTGGAATTATGCCAGGACATTGAGGAGAACGTGCTTGAACAGGCGAAAGAGCTTGTAAATCAGAGCGACATGAACGTACTTGCACAGAGAGGCGTGCGTCAGCTCACAAGCGCAGAAAGAGAATATTATGAGAAAGTAATTGACGCAATGAAATCTTCGGATCCAAAGCAGGCCCTCAACAATATTGAGACTGTTTTCCCGGAGACAATCATTGATTCTGTATTTGAAGAACTGACAACAAATCATCCACTGCTGTCAAAATTAAATGCAACAACTGTAACTGGACTCACAAGGATGATGTTAAACACAAACGGAGAGCAGAAAGCAGCATGGGGCAAACTCAGCAGTAAGATCATTGAAGAACTGACATCCGGATTCAAAGAAGTAGACGTAACACAGGATAAACTGAGCGCATTCCTGCCAGTTTCAAAAGCTATGCTTGATTTAGGCCCTGCATGGTTAGATAACTACGTGCGTCAGGTGCTCACAGAAGCTCTTGCAAATGGACTTGAGTATGGAATCGTAAATGGTACCGGAAAAGATATGCCAATCGGAATGGCGCGTCAGGTAGGAGACGGAGTGAACGTTGTGTCTGGAGAATATCCGGAAAAAGAGACTATTAAAATGACAGCTCTTGATATGATCCAGCTTGGAAATGTTACATCTATCATGGCAAGAAACAGCAAAGGACAGGCGAGAACAGTAGATAACCTGATTATGATCGTAAATCCGGTGGATTACTGGAAGCGAATCCTTCCGGCAACACGCGCAATGTCTCCGGACGGCGTATATGTTTCAACACTTCCGATTCCTCTGGAAATCATCCAGTCGGCAGCAGTTACAGAAGGAACTGCAGTATACGGAATGGCCGGAAAGTATTTCCTTGGTGTAGGAATGTCCAAAAACGGAAAGATTGAGTATTCAGATGAATACAGATTCCTGGAAGATGAAAGAGTATACCTTATCAAGTTATATGCTCACGGATTCGCGCTGGACAACAATGCTTTTGTCGTTCTTGACATTACAGATCTGCATCCGGTTCGCTTCGAGGTTGTAAGCAAACAGGAGGAGCATGTAGATAATGCACTGCTGTCTGATCTGAGAATTGGAGGATTAACTCTCTCACAGAAATTTGACAGCGACACAAACACATACACAGCAAAAACAACAACTGCAACAAACACAATCACAGCGTTCCCGAAATCAGGAACAGCAGCGATTGAAATTACTGCAGGATCCAGTAAAGTAACAAACGGCGGAAAGATCACATGGAACACTGGAGCCAACACCGTAACTGTTAAAGTTACAGACGGAGAACAGACAAAGACATACACCGTAACTGTAACAAAGGAGTGATAAAATGAGTGCTATGTCAGAAAATGATTTATCAAAACTTCTGGAGGATGTCAGAAACTATCTGGACATCACCTGGGACGATCCAAAAGGAGATGAAAAGCTCCAAGGAATGATAAAAAGAGGCATGGCATCATTAGCCGGAAAAATAGGGGAGTGCGATTTCCTGGGGGATACTCAGGAAAGGACACTCCTTTTTCAACTTGTAATGTATGAGTATTCTGGAGAACTGCAGCAGTTTTGGGAAAACTACAAAAGTGAGGTTATTGGACTGCAGATAGCAAAGAAGGTGGAAGAATATGCCAAGAGCCAGGCGTAAACAGTTTGAAACGTTTACAGACGGGATACTCAGTATCTGCAAAACAGAAGACAGGGTGATCGTAGACACGAAGCTCAAGAACATTCGCTTCGGAAACCGAACAATCGGAGAGAGACGATATTTTGACGCACAGACAGCAGGAAATAAAATAACAAAATTGTTAAGTATTCCGGCAGCAGTGCTGAACAGGGAAGATATTGAAGCTCTTGACATTGTTATCATTGATTCACAAAGCGGCTGGCTCTGGGATCCATTCGATTTTGAGAGAGATGAGATTATCAATGAACATAATCCGGCAATGTACAAAATAGTGCAGATTCAGGAGAAATTTGACGCTGCACCACCTGCAATATATCTGTCACTGGAAAAAATCGTACAGTTGTATAAAGACAGGAGGGGCGACAATGGCGGATAGTATCAGAATTGATGATCTGGCAGCAGAAATAAATCGCCTTGTTGAAGACTATGGAAAACAATGCACTGAGACAACGAAGGAATGCGTAAATAATGTTGCAAAAAAGACAGTATCAAAGCTAAAACAGACATCCCCGGTAAATACCGGAAAGTATAAAAAAGGATGGAAGAAAACTGTTGTGAAAGAAAATTCTACAAGTTTAGTTATTGCGATCCACGATAAAAAATACTCCCTGGTGCATTTGCTTGAAAAAGGACACCAGAAAAGAGGGGGCGGAAGGGTAGCTGCAATCAAACATGTAGAACCTGCAGAACAGGCAGCAATAGCAGAGCTGGAAAGGGAGATCACGTCAAGGCTATGATGTCAGTTGAAAATATCAAAGAAATGTTGAATGAAATCGGCTTGCCATATGAATACGATCATTTTTCAACTCATAACTGGATAGAGCCGCCCTTTATCGTATGGAGGATTCCGGAAAGTGATAATTTTCATGCGGACGGAATTACATACGCAAAAATCGACGTTCTGAATATCGAATTGTATTCAGACGAAAAGGACTGGAACAATGAAAAGAAGATAGAGGACATCCTGGATAAGTATGGAATCACATACGATAAGACGGGAGAATATCTTGACTCAGAAAAAATGTACGAAGTTTTATACGAAATGGAGGTATAAAGATGGGCAAAAAAGATAACAAAGTTAAGTACAATCTTAAAAACGCACATTACGCATTACAGAACGAAGGAGAAGATGGAACAATTACTTTTGAAACCCCGAAAGCGATTCCGGGATCTGTATCCATATCACTTGACGCAAATGGAGATATTTCACCGTTCTATGCAGACGGAATCCAGTATTATGTGTCAGCTGCAAACAACGGATATGAAGGAGATGCAGAATTTGCATTAATTCCGGATTCTTTCAGACAGGATGTCCTGAAAGAAAAGAAGGACGAAAAAGGTGTGCTGCATGAAATCAGTGATTCTACGGATACACAGAAATTTGCACTTCTGTTTGAATTTGATGGAGATCAGAAAGGAATCAGACGAGTTCTCTATAACTGCACAGCTACCAGACCGTCAATCGAATCCGAGACGAAAGAAGATAGTATTGAACCTGGCACAGAAACAATTACGATCAGCAATGCTCCACTTCCGAACGGACGGGTAAAAGCTCAGACAACGGTAGACACAGACGACACTGTGTATAGCGGATGGTATAAGACAGTGTACTATCCAGAAACAATCACAGAAGCAACGCAGGCTGTTAATGTAGATAAAAAAGCCGCAGGAGAATAAGGATGCTGACAAAAACAATTAAAATTGATGATAAAGAGGTGCTTTTTGCCGCTTCTGCTGCAATTCCGAGGATCTACCGGATTCAGTTTCGAAGAGATATTTTTCAGGACATGGCAAAAATTGAAAAGTCCGTAAAAAAATCACAGGATAAGCAGACTGAAACAAAGGTGTCCGAGTCGGACATCCCTATTGAGGATTTGGAGATGTTCGAAAATGTAGCGTTCGTAATGGCAAAACACGCAGCACAGAAAAAGGGACAGGATTTCCCAGAAGATGTATACGACTGGTTAGATCAGTTTGATACATTTTCAATTTATACAATTTTCCCGGAGATTGTAAAACTCTGGAACCTGAACCAGCAGACACAGGCAGAAGCAAAAAAAAACTTCGACCAAGTAGCCGGGAAATGACGACACCTCTATTCCTTCTCAGGTGCGCGCAAGTTGGAATAAGTATCCAGGATTTAGACCTTCTGACAGTAGGTCTTGTCCTGGATATTTTTACGGAAAAAAATAACGACGACTATAAATGGCCGAAAATGGCAACTCAGGAGGATATGGATAAATTCTAAACGGAGGTGGTAATTTTTGTCAAAAGGCCGCGACATAAGGGGACTTACGATTGAAATTGGCGGCGATACCACAGGACTACAAAATTCACTTAAAAATGTAAATTCACAGATAAAGACCACACAGGCACAGCTGAAAGATATAAACAATCTGCTGAAACTGGATCCTACGAATGTGGAATTATTACAGCAGAAACAGAAAGCGCTTGCTGACGAAATCGAAAGCACGAAAGAAAAGCTGGAAACCTTAAAGACTGCAGAGCAGCAGGCACAGCAGCAGTTTGCAGAGGGAAAAATCTCTCAGGAACAGTATGACGCTCTGAAAAGAGAAATCATTGCAACCGAGGAGAGTTTGAAGTCTCTGGAAAATGAAGCAAAGAATGCACCTACTCAGATGCAGCAGTCGCTTGATGGTCTGAATACAAAAATAAATACTACACAGACAGAACTCAAAGAAATTGATAAGTTGCTGAAATTGGATCCTACGAATGTGGAATTATTACAGCAGAAACAGAGAGCACTGTCTGATGAAATCGGAAACACAAAAGAAAAGCTGGAACTTCTGAAAAACGAAGAAGGGGAAGTACAGCAGAAATTCCAGGAGGGAAAAGTATCCCAGGAACAGTATGACGCTCTGAAAAGGACAATTATAGAAACAGAACAGAGCTTGCAATCACTTGAGAATGAAGTTGGATCAGGATCCGCAAAACTGGCCGAGATTTCTGAAACATCCGGGAAAATAGGGGAGTCGCTGACATCTGCCGGAGAAAAAATGCTTCCGGTTACGGCGGCAGTGACAGGACTTGGAACAGCAGCAGTAAAGACTGCGGCAGATTTTGACAGCTCCATGTCCAATGTGGCCGCAATATCCGGATCGTCTGCGGAAGACATGGATAAGTTGCGAGAGCGCGCAAGAGAGATGGGAGCACAGACAAAATTCTCTGCAAAAGAAGCCGGAGACGCAATGGGATACATGGCAATGGCCGGATGGGACGCACAGCAGATGTACGACGGTCTCCCTGGCATAATGAACCTTGCGGCAGCATCTGGAGAAGACCTTGCAACTACGTCAGATATTGTTACAGACGCGCTCACAGCCTTCGGAATGGAGGCAGAAGATAGTTCTCATTTTGCGGATGTATTGGCACAGGCGTCATCCAGCGCTAATACGAACGTTGGAATGATGGGAGAAACATTCAAGTATATTGCACCGGTAGCAGGTGCACTTGGATATAGCGCAGAAGATGCAGCAGTCGCTATCGGCCTTATGGCGAACAGCGGAATCAAAGCGTCGTCAGCCGGAACACAGTTGAGATCATCCCTGACAAACATGATAAAACCGTCAAAAGATGTTGGAGACGCAATGGAAAAGTGGGGATTCTACGCAACAGAATCGGCTACGTCTATAGATCAAGCTAAAATTGACAAGCAAATGCTCAGAGTGCAAAAAGCTTCACTGGCAGCAGATAAAGCACAGCAGGCTTACAATGATGCGGTATCAAAGTACGGATCTGAGTCAACAGAAGCCTCAAACGCTGCCGCAACGTTGGAAATAAAGCAAACAGAGCTTGCGACTGCAAACGAAACACTGACTCAGCTGCAGGAGGGAACCACAGAAAATGTAAGACTGTACAATAAAGCACTGCAGAACGAAGATGGCAGCATGAAAACACTGCGTGAAACCATGGATTTTTTACGCGAAACCATGGGAGGAATGACAGAAGCAGAGCAGACGCAGGCAGCGACAGCTATCTTTGGAAAAGAAGCCATGAGCGGCATGCTCGCAATAATCAATTCATCAGATGAAGATTACCAGAAACTTATAAAAAATATTGATAATTGCAAAGGATCCGCTGAAAACATGGCTAAAACCATGCAGGATAATCTTTATGGACAGCTTACAACTTTGCAGAGTGCCTTGCAGGAGCTGGCAATTGCCTTCGGAGAAATCCTGATGCCATATATCAGAAAAGCGGCAGAAGTTATTCAAGGGTTTGTTGAAAAGCTCAATGGAATGAGTGAAGGGCAGAAGAAAGTAGTTGCTACAATTGCACTGATAGTCGCCGCGATTGGTCCGTTGTTGATAATGGTTGGAAAGGTTGCAACCGGAATATCTGCAATTACAGGACTGTTTTCTAAGATGAAAACTTTAACAACAATAACGAGTATTATTGGAAAACTAAAAGGTGCTTTTACCGCGCTGTTTGGAGTAATAGCCGCAAACCCAGTTATTGCTGTCATAGCCGCGATTGTGGCAGCTCTGGTATTGCTGTACACAAAATGCGAATGGTTCCGGGATGCAGTAAATGCAGTCGTCCAAAAAATTGTATCGTTTTTTACAGATACAATACCGCAGGCGTGGAGCACACTGATGGATTTTCTCTCAGGAGTTCCGGAATGGTGGTCTGGAATCTGGCAGCAGGTATCAGACTTTTTCATGCAGATATGGGATGGAATTGTAAACTTTTTTACCGTAACAATACCGCAGGCATGGAACAACGTTGTTACATTTTTTGCAGGTGTTCCGGCGTGGTGGTCCGGCATCTGGCAGCAGGTATCAGATTTCTTTACAAATATCTGGACAACAATGATGCAGAATCCGGTTATATCCGGAATTGTGACAACGATCACAACACTATGGCAGAATGCAGTTAATACACTGCAGAACATCTGGCAGGGACTTGTAACGATTGCACAGGGCGCATGGGAACTGTTGAAAAATACAATTCTTGCACCGGTGATCTTACTGATTGACTTGGTAACAGGAAACTTTGATAAGCTCAAAACAGACGCATCAAATATCTGGACAAATATCAAAGACGCAGCGCAAACAATATGGACCGGAATTAAGCAGGTTGTGTCCGCTCTGGCAAAAGGGCTTGTTACCGCAGTCACAACATTATTTACAGGATTCCGGGACACAGTATCAAAAATCTGGGATTCTGCTTCTCAGGCAGCAGCAAAAGCATGGACAGCGATCAAAGGATTTGTTGTTAATAATGCGAAAAAACTGAAAGAAAGCGCAACAGAAGCAATCCAGAATTTAAAGGACAGAGCCTCAGAACACTGGGATAACATCAGAGAGAGAACGTCCGAAACGTGGCAGAACGTAAAAGAAACAGTTATACAATACGCTGGAAACATGAAAGACAGAGCTGTTGATACATTTAACAGCGTTGTATCTGGAATATCCGGAGCACTGTCAGGCGTATATTCTGCTGTTGTAAATGGATTTTCTAGTGCAATCAGTTATATAACGGGATTGCCAGGACAGGCGGTTCGATGGGGGCAGGATTTCGTGAATGGTATTGCAAACGGAATCAGGAGCTGCATAGGTAACGTAACGAATGCAGTATCAAACGTGGCGAACACAATCAGATCGTGGCTGCATTTCTCAAGACCGGATGAGGGTCCGCTACATTACTATGAAGAATGGATGCCGGACTTTATGAAAGGTCTTGCGACAGGAATTGAAAAGAGCCAGGGACTTGTTGCTGACGCAATGAAAGATGTCCAGATGGATATGCAGTTAGATACAAGTTCAATGAAACCAGCTAATAACCTGAACAAAACAGATATAACCGGAATAACCGGAATGCTGGCACAGCTGATCCAGGTAATGAGCGCAGGACAGGAGATCTATTTTGACAACAGAGAATGGGCTGGGAAACTTGCACCTGCAATCAATAATGAACTTGGAAGAATAGCAAAGGAGGCAGCTTACAGATGAATAATGTATTGACAATAAAAGCAACAATCACTGTTGAAAACTCTGGGAAAGTCATAGATACATTAGCAGACTGGGGCTGCGCAATTGGCAATAATGATTATATCGGGGAACCAGAGGTAGAGACGTATTTCATTGATGTCCCAGGAGCTGACGGTTTTCTGGATGGATCAGAAGCAATCACCGGCAGACCAGTATATAAATCAAGGGAAATTGATATTCTGTTCGGAGGTAAGAAGCCACGCGAAGACTGGGACAGTTTTATTTCGAATATTCGAAACAGACTGCATGGTAAAAATATAAGGATAACATTTTCAAACGATCCAGCATATTACTGGACCGGAAGAGCGTACATAACAGATTTTGACCGGTCAAGAGAGATCGGTCAATTTCATTTAAGCGTTCCGAAAGCAGATCCTTATAAATATTCGCTTACTGACTCAACGGAGGAATGGCTCTGGGATCCGTTCGACTTCGAAACCGGAGTGATAGATCAGGGAGCCGGGATCACAATATCTGGATCAGGATCATATACAGTATATTCTGGAGATGTAGCAATCGTTCCGGTGCTGAATGTAAAAAGTATTGGATCAACAGGACTAAAGGTGACAGCGTGCGGAGAAACCTACACTCTGACACTGGGGAGAAATCGCTTTCCAGATATTGTTGTATACGGATCTGACGTAACACTTGAATTTGCCGGATCAGGAACACTGGACATTGTTTACAGGAGGGGATCATTGTAATGTACAAAATTAAATTAGATGGCAAGATCCTGTATTATCCAGGAGACCGGGAGGCAGCAGTTATCAATCCGGAGCTGGACCTGCAGACAGGATATGCAGGAGAGTTAACCCTGAAAGTACCGGCTTTAAATCCTCTGTACAATGATATTCATAACAGAAAAAGCATGATTTCGGTGCACAGAGATAAAACAGAAATCTTTTACGGAGAAGTCCGCACAAGAGAAAAAGACCGGTTTAAAAATCAACCGATTAAAGCAACCGGAGCGTTGTCGTTCCTGGCAGATACGATTCTGCCGCAGCAGGAATGGCACGACATGTCGCCCAGGGAAATGTTAGACGCGTGGCTACAGCTGCACAATAATCAGGTTGAGGACAGAAAGAAAATCTATATCGGGGTTGTTACGATCCATGACAGCAATGACTCTCTGTACAGGATAACTGACAGAGAAAACACCCTTGAAGCGATCAGGGAGAAACTGGTTGATCGCCTGGGCGGATACCTGAGACTCAGACACGAAGAAGACAAGCTATACCTTGACTGGATAAATATACAGGAATACGGCAAGTATTGCGAACAACCAATTCAATTCGGAGAGAACCTGCTTGATTACTCAGAGACAATGACTGCCGACGATGTTATCACAGCTCTGATCCCGCTGGGGGCAGCAATCGAACAGGAAACAGACGAAAACGCATCCGAATTTGAACGCCTTGAAAAGAATGTGGACATTACATCCGTAAACGACGGAAAAGACTACATATACAGCAAAGAGGCGGTAGAAAGTTTCGGATGGGTGTGGAAAACAGAGAAGTGGGACGATGTAGCAACGCCAGCGAACCTCCTGAAAAAAGCAACAGAATATCTGACGACGCAGCAGTATGAGAACCTTGTCATTTCCCTGACTGCAGTGGATTTGTCATTGTTTGGCCAGGATTATGATTCTTTTGATATAGGAGACCGTGTGCTCTGCAATGCAATTCCGTATGGAATGAAAAAAGTATTGCCGGTTATGGAAATGAAAATCCCATTGCAGCAACCAGATCAGGCGCAGTTGACACTGGGAGAAAATCTGCAGCAGTCTTTCACAGATCAGACTACTGGGACATTTACTCAGATCCGGCAGGAAACAACAGAGGCTGGAAGAGTTCAAGCGTCTTGGATGAAATCCGCAATTGATAATCTTACGAAACAAATGACGGGAGCAAAAGGCGGATACAAACTCACAGAATTTGATGAAAACGGTCTCTGGCTTCGGGATCTGTACATGGATGCACCGGACAAAGAACAGGCAACAAATATACTACAGATAAATAAAAACGGAATCGGCGGATCTCACAATGGATATAACGGCCCGTACACGATCGGAATGACACTGGATGGCCAGATTATAGGAGAGAGAATCCTTGCCGGTTCTGTTAAAACAGAAGCACTCTCAACAGAGTGCAAAAACTACATTGAAACCAAAATATCAGATGGAGACTCTGCAAATAAAACAGCGATTCTGAAAGAGGTCACAACATCCCTGAAAGCCATGGACGGAAAGATAACTCTTTCTGTTTCGAGTTTGGAGCAGCAGCTGGAGAGAAAATCCGGAAACTGGTACGGAAATTATGAACCAACATCCGAAAACAATCCGGCATCTGCCTGGACGACAGACGAATTGAGGAAGGAACACGAAAGAGATCTCTTTTTCAATACCACAACCGGCTATGCTTATCAGTATCAGAAAAATGACAGTAATGAGTATGGATGGGTAAGGGTAAAAGATAAGGACATTGAAGCAGCTCAGAGTACAGCAGAATCTGCGCTTTCCCAAATCGAGATCCAGGAGGGACTTATAACTGCAGAAGTGTCAAGAGCAAAAGGGGAAGAGGAAAAGCTCAGATCAGCGATTACAATGACTGAGACAAGCATTCTTTCAACGGTCTCAAAAACATATGCAACACAAGAAATGGCAAACAAGCTCTATGCAGATGCAGTTCAGGAGGGACAGGAAGCGGCAGACTCCGCAGAGAAAAACGCCAAAGACGATACTGATACAAAACTGAAAAACTATTCCACAACAGTTGAAATGAATAGTGCGATCAGTCAGGCAGCAAACGGAATTTCTCTGGAAGTATCAAAAAAGTATGCTACTACTGGACAACTAGAAGAAAAGTACACGGACGCAGTAAAAGCCGGGCAGGATGCGGCAAACGCTGCGGAAAGTAATGCTACAAAGGCAGGGCAAAACGCTGCAAGTAATGCAGAAACAAATGCCACAAAAGCGGGACAGGCGGCAGCAGATCAGGCCGAAAAGAATGCAAAAGCAGACACAGACACAAAATTGCTGAATTACTCAACGACGCTGGAAATGAACAGTGCAATCAAACAAGCGGCAGACAGCATTTCCCTTGAAGTGTCAAAGACCTACACAACAACAGTGCAGGTGGAAGAAAAATACAATGCAGCAGTAAAAGCCGGGCAGGATGCGGCAAACGCTGCGGAAAGCAATGCTACAAAGGCAGGGCAAAACGCTGCGAATAATGCTGAAAAGAATGCAAAAGCAGACACAGATGAAAAACTGAAAAGCTACTCGACAACGGAACAAATGACGGCGGCTATCAAAATGGCGACGGATAACATCACTCTTGAAGTGACTACGGTACGTCAGGCAGTGTCAGAAAAAAATGGTAATTTCTACGGGAGTAAAATACCGACAACATCAAATGAACCAGCGTCCTCCTGGACAAGCGACGATTTAAAGTCACTGCACATAGGAGATATTTACTATGATATCACAACCGGATATGCGTACAGATATACATATAAGGTTCCTGGATTAAAAATCACATTTTCATCAGACTCCAGAACGGAAAGCGTAAATTATGATTATGTAAAGATTTATTACAGTGATAACGGAACAATGAAACTTGCAGCGAAGCTGGGAGGAACTGACATTGCTGGTGCATCTGTTTTTGTCCCATCATCGGAATTTTATGTATATTGGCGTACAGATACTTCAAGCGATAGTTTCTACGGATTCAAGATAGCGTCAGTCACTGGAACAACCGGAGAAGCGACAGGAACAATCGAGAACCTGCCAAACTATACAGCAACTGAACTGACAAAAGGGACATATCCAGAAAGTCCGAATCATGGAAGCTACGGAAACAATATAAATCTGCTATGGAAATGCTCCGGAACAACATCAGGAAGCAAAACGGCATCCTGGGAAAGAATCCAGGATCAGGATATTAGTGTTGCAAAAGCCCAGGCAGATGCAGCACGGACAACAGCAAACACTGCAAAGAATACAGCTGACACCGCAAAAAGTACGGCCGAAACTGCAATATCCAGGATCACAGTTGCAGAAAACTCGATCACGTCAGAGGTTTCCCGTGCGAAAGGTGCGGAAAGTACTCTCAGCTCCCGAATCACGCAGACAGAGACGGAAATAGAGTCGAAAGTATCTGCTGGAGAAATTGCATCATCAATTAACCAGACAGCGCAGAGCGTTAAGATTAACGCATCAAAAATTAACTTCAACGGTTTGGTTACTGCGAATACTTATTTTAAAATTAACACAGACGGTTCATTTGCAGCGAAGAAAGGAACTATCGGAAATTTTACGGTTACAAGCGGAAAAATAACCACCGGATATGCAACGTTAAGTATGCGATCACATGCTTTCATTTTTGATGGAGGGTTAGAGATACATACGGGTACTTCAACGTTTTCGGATGGTTCTGACGCATTTAAAGTATTTAATCTTTCCCATGTGACATCTGGAGGCCATATGGTATTTGCAAGAGACGGAGCAACAGTGGCTTATTTGTCGTCTTCGTCAAAACGGTACAAAGATCATATTGCAGATATGACGCTGAATGAAGCAAAAAAAATACTGGATGTGCCGGTAATATGGTTTAAGTACAAAGAAAACTATTTAAGCCCGACAGACTGGCTAAACGGAAAGAAATTGCCAGGTTTCTACGCGGAAGATGTATACAGTATCTTTCCGGAAGCCGCACAGCTGAATGAGGAAGGAAAGCCGGAAGACTGGAACTTCCGAATACTTATTCCGTTAATGCTTAAACTGATTCAAAATCTCTATGAGGAAAAGGAGAAAACAGCATAATGAATGAAGTAAAAGAAAAGGATAATAAAGAAACTATTAAGGAAGAAACAAAGGTGTCCGAGTCGGACACAGAAGAAAGCACCGCACAGGAACAGAAAGAGGATAATAATACAGTAGAGAAAGCAGTAGAAGCTCCTCCGTTAGGGGCAATCCTGGACAAAAGAACAGAAGAAATTCGAAACGTGGTATTTGGAGCAATGGCACAGTATGGAATCCCTGCGTCGTTAATGGATTACATGCTTACCTCTGTTCTGTCAGAAGTAAGAGATTTAAAGTCAAAAGAATATTCAGACTGCCTTGTAAATAAGGGGGAATAAAAGTGGCAAACGTAAAAAAATACACAGATCAGATTGCAAAAGCGCAAAAAGGGCGAGATGTCAGAGATGCGATTGTTAATGCGATAAATACAGTCTCGGATGAAAACAACGAATACAATCAGGTTAAAACTGACATTCTCGAAGCGCAGACAGATATAACCGAAAAAGTAGCGAAAAACGAACATACAGAACAGACATTTGCAGCAGATGCAAAGAAAGCAGAAGCCTTGAAACAGGGTCTTGATTCGAATATCGAGCAGGGAACTGCTTTAAAAGGTCAGCTAGATACTGCAGTTTCAACAGCAAATACAGCAAAAAAGAATTTGGACAGTACAAATACAACGGCTGCACAAAGAAAAACTGATCTGGATGGTTCCATAAGCACCGCACAGACGTTAAAAGGAAATCTGGAATCAGATATTTCTCAAGGAACGACATTAAAACAGGGACTTGACTCTGATATTACACAGGGAACTGCTTTAAAAAGCCAGCTGGATACCACAGTCTCAACAGCAAATACAGCAAAAAAGAATCTGGATGATTCAAACACAGCGGCCGGAAAAACCAAAACCGACCTGGATTCATCAAATGCAACTGCGACACAGACAAAATCAGGATTGGATTCAACAAATAAAACCGCCTCTAATCTGAACACATCCCTGGGAGAAAAAATCACAGAAGGAACACAGCTGCAGGCAGATCTCCAAACGACCGGAGAAACTGCGGTGAACAATTTACAGACAGAAGCAAATAAACAGATTCAGAATATTACTGCAGCTGGCGGAGGGATTGAAAACGCATTATCAAACTTTTTTGCCCTCCGCAGGACTGGAAAAGTATATACAACGAGAATCTACAAGTATGACACTTCTACCAGTCCAACAGGCGTGAAACTGAATGACAACGAGGGACTTGTGAGAAAACCGTCTACAAATACTGTGATCGGGCAGGACGATTACAGAGAGATTGGCGTATTCATGCACTTTCCATGTAATTTTACCGTAGATAATAAAGGCTTTAACCATGTAACTGCACTGCAGGGACAACCGGATTTTAGGAAAACTGGAAAGGTGGATGTCGGAGAGGTCACAATGTCCGCATGGGTTGGAATCACAGACAATCCTGAGTATGTAGATTATCATTATTCAGACAGTCCGAACGAAGCCCTTGGCCTTAGACCAATGGGAGAGTCAATTAATCCAGACGGAACAATTTCACCTTTTATGATCCACGGAAAATACGGAGCCGGAGACATTGATGGAGTGCCGTACAGCTCCGCTGGATTGATTCTGGCAAACGGAAGCCAGAAAGGAGGAAAACCAGTATCACACACAGGGCTGATCGCATACATGAGAAAGAAAGGCTCAATGTACGTGGGAACAACAAACTGGGATCTCTTTTACAAACAGCTCATGATGATTATTTTATATGCAACAACGAACAGCCGAAGCGTTATGGCTGGATGTAATTCTTATTCAATGCAGGAAATGGCAGCAGTTGCAGAAACCGGAGTAACAAGAGTGATTCTCCCAAAAGCAAAAGCAAACAATTATATTGTTGAGTCTTATGTATCTGTCGGGGATGTTGGTTCAAATACAAATAAAGACAGATATTACGCATACATGCACAATCTTGCATATGACGTTAAGATCTTGAAGATCGAACCGGTAGACGATACAAATTCTGCAATATATTTGGATACAGAACCATTCAACACGACATTGACAACCTGCATCTCAACAATGCCGTGGCGGACCGGCTCAACTGACAGCGTGCTTGGATCAGACGGATCACCGTTCTCAAATACAGATAATAAGAATCCATTTAAGATCCAGGGAATCGAAACCGGATACGGGGCTTATGAAGTTCTCAGCAATGTATTTATGGATATTGTTACAGATGAAGATGGAACACCAAAGAGAGACGTATACATCTGTATGGACGCATCACTGCTTACAACAGATATGAATGCAGCAAAGACACGATATAAGAAAGTAGCGGCTCAGGTAACATACACTGCAGCATCCTGGAAATACATCTCAAAATGCTTTGTTGATCCAGCTCTGGGAATCATGGTACCGACGGAAACAAAAGCCGGAAGTACAACAGGATTCTGCAACGGACTGTATACGGATTCCGGTACGAGCGGACAGCGAGAATGGCTGTCCCTGGGCTATTTGAGCCATGGCACGTTTTACGGCCTCTGGCTTCTGGCTGCGAACAATGGCGTTGGCGGTGCGTACTGGTATTTCGTCTCCGGCGTTTCACCGAACGGCACGCGGGGTGAATGGCAGGCGGCAGCCTGACAGAGGGGCTGTCCCCTCTATGTAACTGACAACTAATCAACTGCGAAAAGCAGAATAGCAATAAATTACGGACTTGTAACACGAGGTAGCGATTCCTGTTCCCTGGCTGTCCCTGGGCAATTTGAACAATGGCACGATTTACGGCCTCTGGATTCTGAATGCGAACAATGGCGTTGGCAATGCGAACTGGAATATCGTCTCCGGATTTTCTTGAAAATGACTTGATATTTGTGTTACATTTCGCTCCGCAGGACGGAGCCTGCAACAGCAGCGTGGGGCATCACCGAAATTTGATTGAAGCCGAACCTTGTGATCGGGAGCATAGGGGCCTGAGACAAGGACCATGAATGCAGTTGATTCATGTGTGGGGTGAGTAGAAACACCGAAAACCCCTTACATCAAGAAACGAATGAAACGGTATTGTAAAAACATAACATTAGATCAGAACTTTATAACCGCATGTATCTACGAATGTCTAAGCGATAAATGGAACCGTATGGATACAGCCAGATTTCTGGCAAACTATACGAATATCATTACAGCCAGACAGATACACAGAATTATAAAAGAAAACCTTAAAGACTGGTTACATAATTTAGTCTGCACAGCAGCGGCAGGAATGGAAGAAGAAATAAAACTTAGAAAAGTATCTTTTGATCCTATAAAGACAAGCGCAAGACTGGATGGAAATTCAGGAAAAGTAAGAGATATAGGCGTTGAGTGCATAAAACAGCAGATATACGATTATGTAGCCACAAACGGATTGAGAGAACTATTTGAAAGAAAAATAGGAACTTATCAGTGCGCAAGTATTCCAGGAAGGGGACAGGTTTATGGAAAGACAGCAATTGAGAACTGGATCCGTAAGAATCCGGGCAAGACCAGAATAGCAGCAAAGGGAGACGTCCGGAAATGTTATCCATCCATTAACAGAAGGAAAATGAAAAGAATGTTAGAGAAACAGGTCAGAAATGAGGATCTGCTTTATTTGACTTTTGTTTTAATTGACTCATTCAATCAGGGACTGTCAATTGGGTCATACTTGAGCCAATGGCTCTGTAATTATTATCTGAGTGTAGCTTATCATTATGCTGCTGAAAAGCTGTTCAAGAGGAAGAAACACCGAGACGGAACAATAGAAGAAATCAGGCTGATTAATCATGTCTTGTTCTACATGGACGATTTCCTGCTGATTGGAAGCAGAAAGGCAGACGTAAGAAAAGCAATGAAGCCTTTGATTAAGTACATGAATGAGTATTTAGATCTGACGGTAAAACCAGATTGGAAGTTGTTCCAGATCGACTGGATAGACAAAGACGGGAAACATCATGGAGAACCTATTGATATGATGGGATTCAAAATCTATCGGGATCACACAGAGGTAAGACGGAGCATTTTCCTGAGAGGACGCAGGGCATTTGTAAAAGCTGGGAAGTATGTGGAGAAAGGAAAAGCGATACCATTAGATCTTGCGTACCGGTGTATAGCATATTACGGATGGTTCAAACATTCCGATTCTGAATATTTCAGAGAAAAGTATAACGTAGATAAGATATTTGAGAAAGCGAAAAGGAGGGTAAGCCGTGAAAGCAAGATTTACAGAAAAGCAGGATCCTGTAACCTGGAATACGCTGCCTGACGGAAAAGTAGATGTAATGATCTGCCTGAATGAAAATATCGTAACAGAGACTTATTCAGGTGGAGATCCGGAGAATCCGGAACACATCGAACAGGCAGTGTATGAATATGATTTCAACCAGTTCCGGGAAGACCAGAAAAAGATTTCAGAGGAAACTGTAAGAGCATCACCGGAAAAATATCTGGAATATATTCCGAAGGAAGAAAAAAGCACTGAACAGAAATTTGCAGAGCAGGCAGAACAGATCGAAATGTTGAAAGACTGCCTGCTGGAAATGAGCGAACTGGTTTATGCGTAGAAATTTAATTATAATGTTATTGAGCAAAGGAGATAAAGAAATGATGGCAAAATTATGGGTTACTGAAATTTTAAGTAAAGATACTATTGAAGAAGCAAAAGAGGAATATAACAGAGTTCCACGTCTGTTAAAAGAAAAGGTAAAAAAACTCCTTATTAATGCAGGCATGGAGGAAATTACTGAGTAATCGGGAAGCATGACTAAATTACAAATTATTAGCAGGCAATGGTCTTCTATTTATGATTTACTGCTGTATATTCAAGACAAAGAGAAAGCAAAACCTTTGGAGGATATACAGCAGGATTTAGATATAATTGAGTATTCCTGCCGCAAATATGCAGACGTAGATGATGAGGAAATAAGCATGGAAAATGAACAGATTTCAAGAGCAGAACATGAGGAGTTCCGCAAAAGAATTGAGGAAGAAGACAACCGACAGAACAGACGGATTGAAATTCTGGAAAATAGTGTTCAACAGCTCCAGGAATTAGTTACATCTGTACAGACGCTTGCAAACAACATGGAGAACATGGTGAAAGAGCAGGGACAGCAGAGCGCAAGACTGGAAGCTCTTGAGTCAAGGGACGGGGAAAAGTGGCGGACAGTAACAAGTTACTTACTAACAGCAGTGTTAGGCATTGCAATTGGAATTATTGCAAAACAGTTCGGATTATAAGGAGGACAAAATGTTTGAGAATTGTGTATTTAAACCGAGCGTAGATACCGTGAAATGGTGGAAGAAAGCAGGAATCAGAGCAGTTAAGACAATGGCACAGACTGCGGTGGGCGTGATCGGCGCCGGAAGCGTGATTTCTGCGGTGGATTGGAAGATGGTTGTTTCTTCTGCAGTGGTGGCTGGAGTTGTCAGCTTGCTCACAAGCGTCGCAGGAATCCCGGAAGTAGAGGCGGACGAAAACCTGAACAACTTGTTTTCTGATGGAACAAAATAATTTTGCACAGCCCGGTATAATGCCGGGCTTTTCCTGGAGGTAAACATGGAAATCAAAGGAATTGACGTTTCCGCCTGGCAGAAAAATATCAACTGGGAAACAGCCGCGAATTACGGTATGGGGTTCGCTATTCTCCGGATCACAGAAGCCGGGAACGTTACAGATAAATATTTTGAAAAAAATTATGAAGCGTGCCAGGAGCATAACATTCCAACAGGAGTATATAAATACTCTTACGCAATGACAATCCCAGAGATTGAGTCAGAGGCACAGAAAATTATTTCTGTATTAGCTGGACGGAAATTGCAATTTCCAGTCTGGTTAGATCTTGAGTGGAACAATCAGAGAGCACTTGGAGCTGAAAGTCTCCACAAAATGACAGAGGCATTTGAAAAGATTATTGTTAAGGCAGGGTATAAGTTCGGAATCTATTGCAATGTAGACTGGTACGAAAATGTAATATGCAGCCATTTGAAAAAGTATGAATTTTGGGTAGCACGCTATCCACAAAACGATAATGGAACATTGCAGGAACGCCTGCGCCCAGACTTCGGAGTAGGATGGCAGTACTCCAGTAAAGCAAAGATACCGGGAATTGCTGGAACGGTAGACAGAAACATATTCTACAAAGATTATGCTGTACAGGAAGGAGGAATCAACATGGATAAAACGATTGAGAAAGTTATAATGATTGCAAAAAATGAGATTGGATACTTAGAGAAAAAAAGTAACAATCAACTGAACGACAAAACCGCAAATGCAGGATCAGCTAATTACACAAAATATTGGCGCGACGTTTACCCAGGATACCAGGGACAGGCGTGGTGCGCCTGCTTTGTGAGCTGGTGCTTTATGAAAGCGTTCGGATTAGAAAATGCAAAGAAACTTCTCAAACATTGGCCATATGTATACTGCCCGACCTTAGGAAACCTTTTCACAAGGAACGCAAACCCGAAAGTAGGAGATATTGTGATCTTTTACCGCGGAGGAACTTTTACACACACAGGAATCGTTACAGCAGTAATTGGTGACAGATTCTATACGATTGAGGGAAATACGTCGGGAGCATCTGAAATCGTAGCCAATGGTGGAGGAGTATGCGCGAAAAGCTACCTGAACAGTAAGCTCCCTGGAACAAAATTCTGTACACCAGATTACAGTATTGTTAATGGAGAGACAAACAACACAAAGGAAAATAGTAACACAGTAACAGGAGGTAAATACATGTTTGAACCGGAAACAGTACAGTTAGGAAGCACAGGAACATCCGTATTGCTTTTACAGGAAATTCTTGTTGCAAGAGGATTCAAAGGAAGAAACAGCAAAGTTCTTGACCTTGACAGAGAAGCTGGGGACAATACTATTTATGCACTTAAAGCATACCAGAAATCAAGAAACGGAGCCTTGGAAGTAGATGGAGTATGCGGACCGGCAACATGGAAAGATCTTATTGCTATCTGATTTAATAAAATAGTGTTATAAATTAGTAGTAGTAACTGATAGCAACCCGCAGAGAGTTCAGATAGAGCAAACAATCGGCTGCAGCCGCTTTATCTATAACCAGATGCTTGCAGATAAGATCAGCTATTACCAGAAAGAAAAAAAGATGCTCCGGAACACACCGGCCGGATATAAAAAGGAATATCCATGGCTGAAGGAGGTGGATTCCCTTGCCCTGGCGAATGCGCAGCTGCATCTGGAAAGTGCGTTCCGGAAGTTTTTTCGGAAACCAGCCTGCGGATTTCCACGTTATAAATCAAAGAAGCATGCAAGAAATTCATATACGACCAATGCACTAAACGGAAATATCCTTTTGCAGGATACCCATCTGAAACTTCCAAAGATGTCCGTCATAAGGATAAAACTTCACCGTCAGATTCCATCAGACTGGAAACTGAAGTCTGTAACTGTGAGCCGTGAGCCATCCGGGAAATATTTTGCCAGCCTTTTGTTCTGCTGTGAGAACCAAACAGTGGAAAAAAGACCGGCAGAGAGATTTCTTGGGATCGATTTTGCCATGCAGGGAATGTGTGTATTTTCTACAGGAGAAAGAGCCGGGTACCCTATGTTTTACAGAAAAGCAGAGAAAAAACTTGCAAGAGAACAGAGAAAGCTCTCCCACTGTGAAAAAGAAAGCCGGAACTATCAAAAACAGAAAAAAAGGGTAGCTTTATGTCATGAAAAGATAAAGAACCAGAGAAAAGATTTCCAGCATAAGCTCAGCAGGGAGCTTGCGGAAAGATATGATGCAGTATGTGTGGAAAATCTGAATCTGAAGGGAATGTCCGGAGGGCTGCACCTTGGGAAAGGTGTGCAGGATAACGGGTACGGGCAGTTTCTGTTCATGTTGGGATACAAGCTGGAAGAATATGGAAAACATCTTATAAAAGTAGACCGTTATTTTGCATCCAGTAAGATCTGCAGTGTATGCGGACATAAGAAAAAGGAACTGGCATTGTCGGACAGAATGTATGTTTGTGAATGTGGAAATAGGATAGACCGGGATGTGAATGCAGCAGTCAACATCCGTGAAGAAGGAAAAAGAATCTATAAAGAATGTGCCTGACGGCACAAGAAAAAAATCCGTAACCGGATAAACATAAAAAACAAAACCGCGGGACACGCGGGGATAGCCTGTTTTAGCTTTGCCCTAAAGGGTAATCGAGCAGGAAGCCCCCACTTCAAAATCGTAAGATTTAAGTGGTGGGAGCATGTCACTTGCTTTGTGGAACAGATTGATATTTACAGGGAGGAATCGTATTTCAGATTCTTCAAGTACATAAGAGTTCACTTTTCGTTGTATTTTAAAGAAAGAGAGACATGGAAACTTTGGAACAACAGCGAAAGTATCTTTGAAAAAGATCAAGGGATTACAATAAAATGATATGTAAATGAAGAGTAAGGGGAAAAATGCTGATTACGGATATTATTAACATTTTGGGGAATGAGTTTAGTAGTATATATTGCGTAAATCGTCAAGATCAGTACATTCAGATTTATAGACATCTAAATGAAAACACAGAGTTAGATGAATTAATGAACGAGAAGAAAACATATGAAACCGTAATACAAAAGTATATAGAGACCAATGTATTTGAAGAAGACAGAAATAAAATGCTGGTTGCTACGGATTTTAATAATATATGCAAACAACTGCAACTGGTCTCACAGTTCACAATACATTACAGGATAAAAAATGGTAATGATATTTTGCGTTATCGTATGAAATGTGCAAGAATTGGAAATGCAGATACATTCGAAAAAATAGTGTTTACGTTTGCAAGTGAGGATTCAGATATAAGATTAGATGAGTTAGGCATTATGAACTTGAGCAGCACCGGTGAGAAAAGAAAAAGCATCTTTTCTCTGCTTATTAAGTGATGATTGTGAGCTGGATCATCGGAGAATGGACAATGTTATTAATGAGTTTGTAGAGAATGCTCCGATTAAAGGAATAAAGATTAAATATGGTATTTACAAAAATATAGATAAGAATCTTTCAATAGCTACCATATATGATTATGCATCTATGGCGGCAGAAACAGTTATGGAAGATTATAATCATGACTATGCGTATTATACAGATGAACTGGCGCAGAAGAGACTTTATAACCAAATGATAGAAAACGATTTTACAGATGCTTTGAAAAATAAGGAGAGATTGGTATAGACGATATTATTTGGATTATTAATCGGCAGGGATAGTCACTTTCCCTTTATATTCCTGCAGGTTTTACATAAGAAGATG